>Ga0131853_10000297_pt1 | contig 89123 bp, 99 predicted proteins | sample TergutLab28metaG_FD_92764 | JGI IMG/M metagenome (GOLD analysis project Ga0131853, IMG submission 92764) | Labiotermes labralis P1 segment gut microbial communities from Petit-Saut dam, French Guiana - Lab288 P1 (version 2) (version 2) | ecosystem: Host-associated > Arthropoda: Insects >...
ACTTATCTTACCTGTGTATCCAACTTGTATACATTCTGTATCCAGATTGTATACATGGCTTTCATCGACTGTAATTTGCGACTTTTCCGCTTTGTGTCGTGTCGGTGTATATCTATCTTTTTGAATGTAATTGTGTACTCTCCAATGTCTGATAACGATAATTCCGCTTTCAAATGGAATGATGAATTTTTTAGCAATCAAGATTTTTAAATCATCTTCCATCGCACGAACATTCCGCATTATTGTTTTAGGATTGTTCACAAAGCCGTCATCGTCTGCTTTCATGCCTAGGTGAAAATACAAATTTTGTGTTGTGCTGGGCATATCCAAAAACTCGTCACTATCCGTTATTTCTTGCGAAAACATTCTTCTTTTTGCCATGTTAATCACCCCTTTTAAATTCGAGAGTGTAAATTTCCCCGTCTTTGTGTTCTTGCCAATCGGCGATTTGAAAGATGTTCTCATGAAAAGCAAGTGGTTTGACGTATCCGATATCACAAAGTATTTTCGTATCAATGTCGCCTGCCAATTGTGTTGGTAATGTTACAAAACCATTATTATCTGCTATAAAAACCATTACAAAATAAAGTGCTTGGGCAGATTCGGGTAACGATAAAAACCGTTCACTTCCGACTATTTTCTTTGAAAGATTTTTAGATAATTTCATATTAATTTCCCCCTTTTGATTTGCTTAAAAATTTCACGTTGTGTACTTGGACTTCGGTTGTATAACTTTTCGTCCCGTCCTCTTTCGTTTCAAATTTTGTGTGAATTGTTCCTGTAATGGCGACCAAACTTCCTTTCTCGGTAAACTTACAAATGTTCTCGGCTATTGTTTTCCAAGCGGTAACTTGGAAATAATCAACCTTATCTTTTTGTCCGTAACGGTCAACCGCCAAATTGAATTTTGTGTAGACGTCCCCGCTTTGCGTATTGTTCAGTAATGGGTCTTTTGTTAAATTGCCTATAAGTGTTATAAATGCACTCATGTTTTAATCTCCTTTCGTTAATTTCGTTTGCCTAGTGTTTTCGTCACTCGTGACTTTGCCGTTTTATCCAATACAACAAGCAGACACCACCACTAGGTCACACATTGACACTTTAGTGTCTTGTGTGCCTAGTGGGGTCGCTTGCATGGTATACGGCGAAAACACGGGCGATGATATGGCGAATGTTATGTCGGAATTTCTAACCAAATTTTTTAGAATTATTTTACTTTTCCGATTTTTCTAACGGTACGCAGAAAATCGGAAAAGTAATTAGAATTGTTCTAGAATTTTAAATTTAGAATTCTTAACATAAAATCAAGCCATATCTAGTTACTTAATTTTAAAGTACACTTTTTTGAGTTTCATTCCTTGTCTTCAGTAGTTGTAAAGCAACCATCAAACAATTTGCGACCGCCCCTATCCACGTATTCGATGTGCTTTTCTTGTTGCCGTGTTATCTGCAATCCGATTTCTGCGAGAGCCAACGCGTTTGTAACCATTCGCTTTGTGTAGACCTTGCAACCGATGTGCATATGGGCTTCACGCAACATGAATTCAATCGTATTGAATAGACATTCTGCGTGGTGGTTTGTTTCGGATAGGTTGTTTACTAATTCGTTATGATTTTCCATCTTGTCCTCCTTTCGTTTTTGGTTTGTATATCTTGCACTCGACAATTTTGGCGCGGAAACTTTGTTTACATTCATTAACACAACCAAGACATTTTTTGTTGTATTGAATTTTTCCTGTTTTCGAGTTAATGAAAAATGCGTTTTCTTGTTTCCACTTTTCGCTTTTTGACCTCATAAATCAAAATTCCTATTTTTGTTTGTTAAATTCTTTCTCGCAAAATAAGTGCCATTTAGACCCCCCATAATGCAAAATTTTTTAATTTTAAGACCCCGAAAATTTAGCCGCAAGGGGTAAGTGCGAAAAAGACTATTTCTCGCTTAAAATCGAAAAATTCTTTATTTTATTCTTCTTGATTTTTAGCCGTATTTTCGGCTATACTAATGGTGCTATCGGCAAGATAGTTGAAACCCATTGCTTGACTTTCGACGGCGAGCAGTGGGTTTTGTCTTGTAAAAAAATCAAAGAAGGAATTGTCCAAGTTAGGGAACACCCCGAATGTCCTCGCGGAAGATTGCAATTTGCTTGCGCTTGTCGATGATGATTCGGCGGTGTAGTAGCACATTAACCTCCTGATATCCTTTGACATTTTACCCATAAAGTGTTAAATTAGCATTGTTGTAAAATCTTATGGATTCTATATAATAAACTATCATAGTTTGTTACTAATGTCTAATGATTTTTCATAATTTTTTAGAATATTTTTGGAGAGAGTTATGGAAGTTGTAAAACGCATTGAGGAATTAATCCTATCATCTGGAAAGACGGCTAGTTCGGTTTTAATGGATTGTAAATTGTCACACAACTCACTAATAAATTGGAAAAGCGGTAGAGCAAAACCAAGCGTTGATGCAATAGTAAAATTTGCTCATTATTTCAATGTGACGACGGATTATTTATTAGGACTCGAGCCGCCTACAGAACCTAATTTACCTACCGATGTTAAATTTGTGATGGACTTAATGAATACAGGCAAATATAAAAATCTCATCGAAAGTTTCCTAAATACACTTAGAGGGCTAGAAACGTTTGATACTGATGGCTTTATGAATAAGATGTTTGTAAGTAATTTATCTTTTAAGGCTGATGATAAACTTAATTATGGCTCAAGAACAACCATTATGCCAGCTGACAGAGTGAAAGATATGGTTACACAAAATATTGGTGAATACCCTGACTTTTTTCCTGTTTTGGTTTGGGTTGCTTTAGTAAAGACAGTTTCGACATCTGCGCTTCAAAGAGAATTTGGAATAGGTTTTTCTGAGGCTAGAAAAATAATCGACTGCTTTGTTAAAAAGGGTTATCTGTTGCCAAGCGATGATAGTATTGCTCACTCGGTCGTCCCAACAAAGGTGCTTGATGCGCTTTTCGTAAATAATAATGTTATAAACGAGGGAAAATGAAATCCGTAATCTACGCCCGATATTCAAGCGAAATGCAACGTGACGGAAACTCAATTGAGGGTCAAGTTGCCGAATGTAGAAAATATGCCGATAAAAACGATTTAACTATCGTCGGAATTTATACGGACGAGGCAAAGACCGGGCAAAGTGTCGCAATTCGTGACGGCTTTAAGAAAATGTTGGAAGATGCCTACAACAAAAAATTTGAGGTTTTAATCGTTTACGATTTGAGCCGTTTCTCTCGTAATGCAAAAGAATATAGGGAATTCAAAGACATTATCGTTGACGAATTAGGAATTAGATTTATTTCGGTATGTGAAAAAATAGACGAAAGCCCCGAAGGGTTTTTGATGGAAAGTATGCAAGTCATGTTAAACGAATATTACGTACGCAAACTTTCCAAGAGTACAATTCGCGGGCTAAATGTCAACGCCCGGCAAGCGAAATTTAATGGCGGCATAACTCCGTTAGGTCTTTACATCGACGAAAACGGTCATTACCAAATCAACGAATTAGAGCGTCCGATTGTCCAAATGATTTTTGATTTATATCTAACCAATCATGGGTACATGGCGATTTGCGATAAATTGAATGGGCTAGGATTTAAAACAAGAAAATGTCGAGAGTTCGGCAAAAATTCAATCTATGAAATCCTGCGTAACAAAAAATATATTGGTTTGTACGAATTTAACAGGACAGCGAAGAAAAGCAAAGACGGAAAATATAATCGCCATGCGCGCCGAAACGAGGAAGATATAATCAAAGTCGAAGACGCGATACCAGCAATCATAACTATTGAACAATTTGAGAGAGTTCAAGAGAAATTAGCACGCAGGGAAAAAGGTGTTTCCTCTTCCGGTGAGATTTATCTCTTACGAGGATTGATTAAATGTAAAAAATGCGATGGTGCTTTGGTTGGTCATAGGTCTACAAATAAAAATTGCGTAACCTATTACGGCTATTGTTGTTCAACGAAGACAAGAAACAAAAATTGTAAACTTCGGACTATTCAACGCAAAACAATCGAGGAAGAAGTGTTGAAATTTCTTCGCGACATTTACACGGACGAAACAAAGGCAAACATATACGAATTTATCGGAACTCAATTGTCACGAATTAACAACACCAAAGATAGGCAACTTAAAGCATTGCAAGACGAGATTAGAAAAAACCAAGCACAAATTGATTTGCTTATCGCAAACTTCAGCGGACAAAGTAAATCAGTCAACAAAAAAGTTTTGGAATTGGAAACATTAAACGACAAGTTTGAATTTGAAATCGAGAAACTTAAAGCGATGAAAGAATCCGCCAAAGAAGTAACACCGCAAATGATAGCCAAAGAATTGGACGAACTTGAGGGATTGGATAATAAACCACGCGAAGAACAAAGACGAATAATCGCCAAGTACATTAAAAAAGTCGTCATCGATGAAGACAACGACAATTTCATTGTTGACATCACAAGCAACCTAGATAGATTTTGTCCGTGTGTGCCAAATGATGGCAGCGGGGACAGGATTCGAACCTGCGGTACCTTGCGGTACACCACCTTTCCAAGGTGGCACTTTAGACCACTCTGACACCCCGCTATGCGGTTATTATATCTTATGTTTGGGAGATAATCAAGATTTTTCTGCAAAGACTATTTCCATGTTTGGAATTAAATTGACCAATCCCAATAAGATTGTGTTTGAACAGGAAAATATAACTAAACGAGATGTTGCTAATTATTATGAATTAATATCGGACCTTATATTGCCTTATATAAAGAACAGGCCACTTAGTTTAGTTCGTTGCCCAAGTGGTGTTGCCGGTGATTGTCATTATCGGAAGAATGCAGACAGGAAAACGAATAAAGAAGAGAACGAAGTTATTATGGTTAAAAATATAAATGATCTTCTTCATGAGATTCAAATGAATACAATCGAATTTCATATATATGGATCAACGGTAGCGCGGCGTGAGGTACCAGATATAATGGTATTGGACCTCGACCCCGATGAGGGTGTAAGCCTTGCTAAAATTAGACAAGGGGCAAAAGATTTGCGTAATATTTTAGAAGAAGTTGGTTTAACATCGTTCGTTAAAACTAGTGGCGGGTCTGGTTATCATATTGTTATTCCTTTTGGTAACGTTGCCGGGTGGGAAGTATTTTCAAATTTTGCAAATCAAATAGCCAAATTAATGGAGACGAAATGGCCTGCACGATATACTACTAACATTCGTAAAGATGCCCGTAAGGGAAAAATCTTTGTTGATTGGTTACGTAATACTCGTGGTGCCACTTCGGTTGCGCCTTATTCTTTGCGGGCGAAAATTGGGGCTGCGGTATCTGCGCCAATTGCATGGGATGAATTGGGTAAGATAACACCAAATGGAATAACCATCAAGAACATAGCCAAGCAATTACAAAAACCCAATCCTTGGGAAGATTTTTTTGATATTATGAAAAAACAACAATTGGTATAGGCGTAAAGAATTATTGCGCAGTAACCAACAAACACGCACCCTCAAACATTGTTCTGGGGTCGATTGATGTCCTAATGTGCATTTCAATGTCGGCGAATGTTTTGTAAATTTTAATTAGTTCCGTATTTTTTGTTTCAATAAATTGGTTTTTTGTTTCACGAAGAATATCACCGACGACTTGAGTGATGTTGTGACCACTCGAAAATATTTGATCGCATATTTTGATGACCTTTTCTATGTCTTTTGCAAGCAAATTCAAAATTATATCTTTCAATGTTGCACGGTTTACCTTACCCAAGACGGATTCTACCGAAGCGACTTTGATACTTTTATCGTAGGCTAGCACAGATTCTGTTATGCTTAGGCTGTCACGGACGCTGCCTCTTCCTTGTTCTACTATCATTTTTATTGCTTCTGGTTCTGATTCGATGTTTTCCTTTTTAAGAAGTGATGTCACATATTTTTCTAAATCACCGCTTGGAATTGGGCGGAAATCGAAACGAAGCACACGGCTCAAGATTGTTTGTGGTAATTTATGCGGTTCCGTTGTGCAAAGAATGAAAACGACGTGGGAAGGCGGTTCTTCCAACGTTTTTAGGAAAGCATTAAATGCCGAACCAGAAAACATGTGGACCTCATCTATTATGTACACTTTGAATTTTGAAAATGTTGGTGGGTATTTTGTTTTTTCAATTAATTCACGAACATTGTCTACGCTGTTGTTACTTGCCGCGTCTAATTCAAAAATGTCGTTTGGTTGTGCAAGTGATTTCGCCAAAATACGGGCTATTGTTGTTTTACCCGTTCCCCTGGTCCCATAAAATAAATAGGCATGTGATGTCGTACCATTTTTAATTTGATTTTGTAATGTTTTAACAATGTGTTGTTGTCCAATTACATCTGAAAATTTTTGGGGGCTGTACTTTCTATATAGTGAATTAATGCTTTGGTTCATATCTATCCATTATACCGCGAATGCATGGTAATCAATTTACCTGTCTCATTTGAGCAAGTTATGTTTACACCAACATTGCAATTGCAATCCCCGCACCAATTAACGCAAGAATTCCAATTACAAGACCCGCAATTTTAATCCCACTTCTTGGGTATTTTCCAACAACTTTTCCTGTCGCACCATTTATATAGAAGTTGTACAACTTGCCCTTGTACGTATAATTTGAAATATAAAGAGGCAACAAAACATAATTAAAATGCCTGTCCAAAAATGTTGTGTTTACGTGAAAATTTCCTACTGTGTCTGCGTGGTATCTATTTATGATACGACGGCGAACATCACCCCTTACGAAGTTTGCGAATTCGTCAAAACATTGTTCTAATGTTCTTGAATAATGTTCTGCGATTATTCCGCTTAAAAATTCTTGGCGATAAACCTTTACTTGACGGAGATCGTATGGTTTTAATCTGTTGAAATCTCTTGTTGATATTCTGTTGCCACTTTGGTAAAAAACATCTACATATGCTTGGTTGAATTGTCCCCTCACATGGAACCAGTTCGTTCTTGTAACTGTGCGTGCGTTTTCACCATGTCCTACGGTATATGTAACCGTTCTCCCCAATGTTCCATTATATATGTTGGTCGTCCGCGATGAAAAAGACCAACAGGGCGTATACAATTTGTTCATATGCGCGCGAATGTCTGCACGTTTAAATGCGTTAGGGGTAAACCAACGTGATTTCAACCATTTTTTAAAACGTTCTATTGCATTCGGTTCGGTTATTTGAAACGGGATAACAGAATCCGGTTTAATTCCAGGAAGTTCATCAATCACAACAACATGCGCTGAACCACAGAACGGACAACTTTTTGCAATTTGTGATTTTTCTAATACCTCTTTCGCGCTGCAGTTAGAACATTGGAAAACTCTGGTTTCTGTCCATTGTTTGTGTTTGCCCAAAACTTCATTACAAATTTTACGACGTTCTACCTTTCCTCCGTCTTCCATTTCACGTTTAGAACCACAATGTCTACATATTAAACCACCGCTCTCAATGTCGAAGGTCATTCCGGCACCACATCCCCCGCATTTGTTTTGTTCGGTTTGTTGGCGTATTTGTTCTTCGGTCATGTCTTGTACTATTTCAGTAGGATCGTTTTTGTTCATGATATTTTATACAATAGATTGACACTTTTTGCAACATAATATAAAGTAAATTATGAAACAAAAGATTGATGAAAAAGCAAACTTTAATAAAGGTCTTGTAGTCATAATCGGTGGCACTAGCGGTGCGGGAAAAGATACGATAATAAAAAAAGTGATTGAAAAGAATCCAAGTTTGTTTGGATTATTTGTGAGTTATGCGACACGCGCTCCACGTGATAGCGAGGTTAACGGTATACATTATCATTTTATAACGGAAAAAGAATTTCTTAAGCATTTAAGAGATGGTGAGATAGTTGAATTCACAACACGCCACAACGAATATAAAGGTATGAGTGCGAGATTAATAGATGCGGAGTTGTCAAAAGGATTAATAGCAATAAAAGATGCCGAAGTTGAAGGTGTAAAAGGTCTACGGAAATATGGATATAATTTGTTATCAATATATTTGACAGTCCCGCGTGAAGAAGTTGCAAGACGTCTTTGCGCTCGCGGTTGTTCGGATGAAGAATTGGCACACAGATTGAGTGATTACGACAACCACCTTTCAAGTTCTAAATTTTATGATGTGTTGGTCGAAAATAAAGAAATTGAAGTTTGTGCTGAGAATATCTATCAAATGATTTTATCACGTATCAATAAAGGTTAGTTCTTCATACATATATTATTATGGAAAATGCAACACGTTCAAATTTAACATTGGAAAATCGTATAAATTTATCTTTAACCGGTGTTCGTAAGATTCGTACTACCGAACCCGCTCAAATCGTTGCCGATTTGGAAAATTGTACCATCGTCATTACGGGTAGTGGTTTATCTGTGGAAAATCTTTCTGTTAAAGAAGGTATTTTAGATTTAGTCGGCATTGTAAATTCAATAAGATATGTTCAAAGTGTGACTAAAAAATGGTCTTTTAAAAATATATTTAGATAATCCAAAATGAATAGATTTAAAAGCCATTCTATATACATATAGAATGAACTTCGTCTTACTTCAATTGTTAAAATTTATTGCACTTCTCTTTTGTATTATTTTGTGTGCATTTGCATTCAAATGTTATTTGAGCATACGTAAACAAAAATTGAAATTCCTATATGACATTGGAATTGCATTTGTAATGTTTAGCATCGTGCTATTTTTCAAAGTAAACTTTACTTAAAAAATTACTCAATTTCCAAAAGAGTATCCGCACTGACACTTAATTTTGTGCACATCATTCGTATCGAATAATACCCAGGAAGGCTTTTACCGTTGAGCCAATTGCTCACCTGTGATTGACGTACTCCTAAAAGAGCCGCTAATTGGAGCTGGTTTAAATTGTGTTGCTCCATTAATTTTGCTAGAATTTTGTTAAAGTTAATTTTCATACTCCTATAATGTGTATTATGTGGACAAAATATTTACCCAATTCACAACAAATCCACATTCCTATGGGTATAGCATACACAATATATAGTGTGTTTTTTGTTTTATAATTAATTAAATACACTAATTTTTGTTGTTATCCACATATCCACTTTGCTTAATATTAAGAATAATATTTAAATAACTCCTTATATTTAATAAATAAAAAAATGAGTTGAAACTATATTTAAAAGTATGTTAATATGTAGTATACAAAAAGGAGATATACAAATGGCAACAGTAGCAGAAAAACCGATAAAAGAAAGCGAAAAGGACAAGGCATTAAACGCCGCGCTTGCACTTATTGAAAAGGCATATGGCAAGGGCGCAATTATGAGAATGAATGACGGACCCAACAGAAACATAGATGTTATTCCAACGGGATGTTTGACATTGGACCACGCATTAGGAATAGGCGGAATTCCAAGAGGACGTATAACAGAAATATATGGACCAGAAAGTAGTGGAAAAACAACAGTATGTTTACACATAGTAGCCGAAGCACAAAAGAAAGGATTGAAGTGCGTATTCATAGATGCCGAACACGCATTAGACCCAGTATATGCGGAAAAACTTGGTGTAAAGTTGGATGATCTTATTGTGTCTCAACCGGATTCTGGTGACCAGGGATTAGATATTGTTGAAAAATTGATATCTAGTGGGGTAATTGACCTTGTTGTAATTGACTCTGTAGCGGCGCTTACGCCGCGTCAAGAGATTGAGGGAGATATTGGTGACACACACGTAGGATTATTAGCAAGATTGATGAGCCAAGCCCTTAGAAAACTTACGGCTATTGCACATAAAACAGAATGTTCAATTATCTTTATTAACCAATTACGTGACAAGATTGGTAATTTAATGCCAGGTCAAAGCCCAGAAACCACTACGGGTGGTAAGGCATTGAAGTTTTATTCATCAGTACGTCTTGATGTACGTCGTATAGGAAGTATTGATGTGATGGAGGCAGGTAAAAAGGACTTCATAGGAAATAAGACAAAAGTTAAGGTTGTAAAAAACAAGTTAGCACCACCATTCAAAATTGCCGAATTTGAAATTATGTTTGGACATGGTATATCGCAGGAGGGCTGTATTTTGGATTTAGCGCTTAATTACGGTATTGTTGAAAAAAGTGGCGCATGGTTCAGTTATAACGGCGACAAGATAGGTCAAGGCCGTGAGAAAGTGAAAGAGAATCTTGAGAACAATGTAGAGTTACGTGAAGAGATTCTTGGCAAGGTTCGTGAAAAAATGGGTGCTTAGTTTAGTCTCATCGCCCCTTTTCGTGAATTTTGTTTCCAGAAAATTTACCAATACGACTCATCGTAGTGCGTCATAGAAGTATGTTTGACCGCGAACCGAGCATGTGTTCGTGTAAATCGTAGCACGCTAAATTTTCTTCCAACCAAAATTCACGAGCGGGGCTGAAGTTACTAGGGTTAAAGGGAGAATGATATGAAAATTGAGACTTTCGACGAATATCAAAAATGGGCTATAAAGACGGAGCAGCAGTTCCCTACTTTTGAGAAGCGGTTGGCTAATGCGGCTTTGGGTCTTGCTGGTGAGACTGGTGAAGTTATTGAACCTGTTAAGAAATTTTTATCCATTGGTAGGGAATTGAAGCAAGATAAAATGCGTGAAGAGATAGGTGGTGTTTTGTGGTACATGGCGTCTCTTTGTGATTGTCTTGGAATAACATTGCAAGAGGTCGCAGAATACAATATTGATCAATTAAAAAAACGCCATGGTGATAAGTTTTCGGGTTATGGAAATCGTGATGGGGAAGGCAAGGATTAATTCTTTGCTTTTTTATGCGATTTAGTGATATAACTAAGATAGTAGGAGGAAGTAAAAATGGGACTTAAAAAAATCGTTTGCAGGATGTCTATAATATGCGGGTTTATTTTGATGTGGTTTTTTGTTGGGTTTGTTGTAATGTTAATGGATGATATAGTTAATTGGAATAGTTGGTGGTGGGGACGATTACCGTCGGAGGCAATTGTTGCATTGGTGATGCAATGGATTGTAATGGTATGTTGCATTATGTTGGTTGTGTTTGGTTCGATATACCTCGCGTCGAAAAAGGGTCGTAAAGTATTTTCGTTGATAGTAATGATAACTTCGTGTGTTGCGTTTGTCGCAACCGTGGTGACGTTCTCGGTATTATTGAGTATAAGTGGAGGCAGGGCCGCAGATTCAATCATTCAATTCCAAATCGCGTTTTCTGCGGTGTTTATGGTAATCATGATACTTTCGATTATACATTGTTGTTATTCATTGAATTCTAAGGTTGTATTTGAGGACGATATGATGGTATCACACCAAACGACATCGAAAGACCCACTAAGAGAAAAATTAGAGGCAATAAAAGAACTCCAAAATAACGGAATAATTACAGGAAAAGAATATAATGAATACGTGAGAAAAGCACTTGACCATATATTGAAATAAATTAAAAGAAACAAAAGCCTCTAAAGTAAAACAGAGGCTTTTTTTGTTGAGTATTTGTAAAATTATTTTTTCTTTGAAATTATCCAAATGAAGCCCATGAACATTAATGTTGCGCCGATTCCTACCCCGTACCAAATGGCTTCTGTGCGGTATACGTTGCCCTCGTGGCGGAATCCTATGCTTCTATCAAAGATAATTATATCTTTCAATGTTTCGCGTGATGATGCCGTGAAATAATGTGAATAAACACCGATACTTTGGCGTGTTTGCGTTGCGTTCGTGCTTGTATGGCGGAAAGATGTGTATATTGCGTAAGTAAATGATAGGTCCGCAATGTCGACTTTGAAAATGTCTTGCAATTGGTCTATTATGTCAATTGTGCGGTTTGTTTGTACGCTGAAAAATGTTTCAAATGGATTTTGCAATGTTATCGTACGTTCCACAACGAATGTGCGTGGGTTGATTGTTACCTCTTGTGGAATGTGTGTGATTTGGTTGAAGTAAAGAAAAGAACTCATGTTTCCGAAGACTATTGACAATATAAAGGTATTCGGATTGGATTGCAACCAACCATGTTGTAAATAGTCTGTTTTATAATCGAATGTGATTATTTCACCGCTTGCGTTTGTGCGTTGTCTTTCTATGTTATCTAATCTTAATCCGAATAATTCGTTGTTTACCAACTCCATAACCCGTGTTTGTCTTTCTTCCGAATGTGGCACGTTGTCTATTAAAAAGGCTTGTGCCATCATCCCCCCGCCTAAATTTATAACACTGGCGGTCATTGTTGGTGAATTATTTAATGGTGTAATACCAACATAATTGGGTGGTATGAATCCACTAAAAAATACGCCTAATGTGGCAATTACTAAAAGAATAAGAAGTTTTTTCAATCTGGAATTCTCCCTTTTCTATAAGTATTACAAAGCAGGCATATTTTTGCGTATTTTCGACAAAGAGCGGGATTACTTTATTAAAAAGTATTCTGGGAATTTGTTTGCGTTTTTAATTACACGTGATAAAAATTCAACACACTCTACCGGGAATTTACCTATTGTAGATTCACCACTCAACATTACGTAACTTGCGCCGTCCCATATTGCGTTGAATACGTCGGATGCTTCTGCACGTGTTGGGTTTGGTTTTTCTGTCATAGATTCTAACATTTCGGTTGCTACTACTACTGGCTTATTGCTTTTGCGTGTTTTTACAACAATTTGTTTTTGTAATGGTGCAAGATTGTCAAGACCGACATCTGTTCCCAATCCACCACGGGCAACCATGATGTAATCACTTAGTTCAATAATTTTATCAAGATTTGCCATAGCAATACGGTCTTCGATTTTTGCCATTAATTGAATTTTCTTACCGCCATTTTTATCAAGCCATTCGCGCATTTCGATAAGGTCTTGTGGTTTGCTTACAGCCGAAGCCATGATCATATCAACGCCTACTTCAACCGCCAATTTAAGGTCTGGAATATCGTATTCCGAAATAAACGGAAGTTCAAGGTCGTAACCGGGCGCGGCAAGGCTTTTGTGGTCTTTTAATACACCGCCTGCGACAACTTTTGCCGTGATTACATTTCCATTTATATTTGTTACGTCCATAACTACGTGTCCGTCATTCAAACATAATTGTGCGCCGACTTTTACAATTTTTGGTAATTTTTCGTATGGTACCCAACATTCGTTTGCCGTTCCCACTACGTTTTTGTGTTCTTCACCACAATAAAATGTGAAAGTTTGGCCAGACACGATGTCCACCTTTGGATCTTTGAATGTGCCGATACGAACGTCTGGGCCTTTTGTGTCTAATGCGATTAGTGTGTCCGTTTTTAGTTTCTTACGAAGATTTTGTACCGTTTGCATTTGTGCTTTTGTGCCTTCATGTGTACCGTGACACAAATTCCAACGGGCGATACTCATTCCCGCTTTGATTAATTTTTCTAGCATTGCTTCCGAGCTTGTTGCCGGTCCTATTGTACAGATAATTTTAGTCATTTTTGTTTTCTCCTTCTTGTTTATTGTTTGATTTTTCGGGACGATCGCTGGGTGCGATTACCAATCTTCTATTATGTCCATCTCCCGTTGAATAACTACGTACGCCTTCGATTTCTTGGATTGCCGTGTGGATTATTGCCCTGTCGCGTGCTATCATTGGTTCTAATTTTACGTAACGTCCGCTTTCTTTAACGTATACCGCTTTTTTCTTTGCCAATGATATCAATGTTTCTTCGCGTTTTTCTTTGTATCCTTCAATATTAACGAATACACGTTTGTTGTCTCCGTTAGCATGTGAAATAGCGATTGAACTGACGATTGTTTGGAGCGCGTTCAATGCTTCCCCGCCCTTTCCGATTAAACGCCCTACATCTTCGCCGTTAATGTGAATCATATAGCATTTTTCTTGGTCTTCGCATGTTACGGCAGCATCATTTCCGAGTCCTTTCACGAGTCCGATTACGAAATTCATACATGCGTCAACTTTGGGATTGCCGGCATCCATTGGTTTGCTTGGTGACTTAGGTTTTTCTTCTCTTGGTTGTGGTTCTCTTTTTTCGGACTTTTCAACTTTAGGTAATTCTTCTTTTTTTGTTTCTTGTTTAACTTCTTGTACTTGTTCTGTCTTTTGTGGTTTAGTTGTTTCAACGCCCGCTTTCAATGTTAATTTGACTTTTGCTTTTTTGAACATTCCGCCGTTGCTTATGACTTCTACTTCTACTTCGTCGTAACTGGCGCCAAGTTGTTCAAGTCCGTCTGCAATCGCTTCGTCTATTGTTTTGGCCTGAATTTCTAAAACTTTTGACATAATTGTGCCACTCCTTTTGTAATGATTACATCATTAATTATAGCACTTGTTGAGATATTTGCATAACAAAAAAAGGTCGTTTAGTCGACCTTCTTTCCTTTAGTTTTGAAATACTTTGCATGCGGGTTGATAATTGATAAATCGGGACCCGCTTCTTCTTTTTTCTTTGTTTGGCGGGCTATTAACATATCGACCAATTTATTGATTATGAATGACAATCCCGTCATGATTAATGAACCGGCGGTAATGTAAATAGCAAGTGCGGCCGTTGTTGTCAATGTGAATATAATCATAATCATCGGCAACATGAATTTCATCATTTTTCCAGACATTACTTGTGGGTCGATGTTCGGCATTTGTGGGGTTTCGCCGTTTGCAACTTTGTCGCGGACATCACGTAATGAATATCCTGTCTTTTCTTCTTTTGGTGCTTCTTTGGCTTTGTTTTTTGCCATTGCTTTGGATGCTATCCATGATGAAAGGAATGTAGATGCACCCGCCAATGCGACCAAGAATAACATACCGTTCCAATTTCTGCCCGTGTCTAGATTATCGAAGATGAATCTATATTCACTGCGAAGATTGTTCATTCCCGCCGAGTTAAGACCGTTTGTTACCGAGTTATCTACACCGCCTACCGCACCGCGGAAAGCATCCCAATCCATTGTTGGGTTTGTCCATGGTGTGTCCGAACGCCAAATATTTGCCACCCAAAGGAATCCAACGCGGGAATCATTGAATGTTTGTTGTAATTCGTATTGGAAATCTTCAAAGTATGATGTTGTTTGCCAATATTCGAATGCGGAAATACTGTTGATGAAATAATATAAATTAACCGTTGAGTATGAAAGCCCTTCACTTATAATGTGGGAGACTGCCTCATTTTGGAAATGTGTTGTTGTTTTCCATGCCTCGAATGATGATTGGCTATTTAAGAATGCGTTTACGTCTGCATATGTCAAAGAATTATTAGTGATATGAAGTTGTGCCTCGTCTTGAAAATGTTGTGTCGTTTGCCAGTTGGCGAATGCGGAGCGACTATTCATGAATTCGTCTACATCGTTATATGGCAGATTTTCGTCATCAACGAAACTCATTGCATGTTCGTGGAATACGCCTTGAAGTTTTATGTATTGGCTGTTGATATTGTGGTTGGAAATCATGTTCAGACCTTGGAACACGGACATGAAGATTATCATCATGATAACCATGTTTAACAATGTAAATAAACAGAATCCGCCCATTCCGTAGCCGTGTTTTTTGAACAATGCTTGGCGGGCGCGGTTGTATGCGACCGGGTCGCCTGCGTGGGCTTCTTTCAATGCCTGTTCTTCTGGTTTCATTGCCGCCATTCTTATCGAATTTTTCTTGGTGAAATATTTTGTACCGAAATCAAGCGGCATGAAAGCAATACGTAACAGAAGCACAAAGAAAATAATGGCCAGCCCATAGATTGGGATGAATGAATATACCCATTCGATAATTGCAATTGCCGCAGTACGAAATGGCGACAACATCCCCGAACCACCATCGGGCGGGAACGTTATATTTGATAGTAGTGATAGGAAATTGTTCATTGTGACCTCGATTTAGTTGCGTATATTGTGTCGGCGTAGTGTAATTGTTTTTCTTGTTTAGATTTTCTTGGTGGGACGGGGTCATAACCGTGTCCGTTCTTATTGAAGGGGTTACATCTAAGGATTCGCCATGATGCCAGATACCAACCTTTGAATACTCCGTGTGTTTTGATTGCCTCCAACGCGTATTGCGAACATGTTGGAGTGAATGCGCAAGATTGTGGCAAAAAGGGTTTCAGGCACGTCCTGTAAAAGTATATAGGAATTGATGCGATAAGTCTAATTAGTTTTGTCATTTTATTATTGTCCACCGTCTATTTTTTCTGGATTGCCACGTCGTCTCGCTTTGGGTGGTGTTCCCTTGAGATGTTTGCAGAGCGGACTCCTCGCAAAACTGCGACGCGTTACTTAATCTCACTTGCCTTGTTTGCGACGTGACTACTTAACCAATATTTTAGCACGTTCTAGCGTGTTTAGCATAGCAAGTTTTATATCGTCATTGGATTTCTTGTCGATTCCTTCCTTTGCCGTGAAGATTATCGTGTTGTTTGGGGCGATTTGCGGGATAAGTTCACGGGCGACGGCGCGCATTTTTCGTGTTGCTCTGTGACGGATTACCGAATTACCCACCTTTTTAGAAACCGAAAAACCGACCTTTACGGCCTTAACACGTGCGGGTACAAAAGAAAGGGTCAGCGTTTCGTTGCCTACCCTTTTGCCTTTGTTGTGTATGTAAGCGAATGATTTTCGCTTCTTAAGACGGTTTTGTTGTTTGAGCATTTCAAGTACCTCAAAGTTCTAGTGACTATAATCTAGTAACTAATAACTACATTACGCACTCAAAACTTTACGGCCTCTTGCGCGTCTTCTTTTTAATACGTTACGTCCGCCGTTTGTTTTCATACGGGCACGGAAGCCGTGTACTTTTTGCTTGTTACGTTTTTTTGGTTGAAAAGTTCTTTTCATGATGTGGTCGTCCTTTTAGATTTAACATGACATTATATAGGATGTTTGGGTTGTTGTCAACTCATTTGATTTTGAGCAAGTGCAAAAATTTCTTTCCGCAACTTAAATTTGTCTAGTTCCAGAACACCGCCGACGAATTTTTTACCGAACAACTTTTCAAGTTTGGTTTTAGAGATAATTGAGTTTGTTAGAAAATGACTTTTTCCACTTTTGAGAGAAATTATGTTCAATACCCAATCTTCTTGCCCGACAAAGACATCTTTAATCAAATCACTTTGGTTGAGAATTTTATCATGGTTATAAACGGTCATTTGAGCAACCAATTTCGGTAAATTTTCATAAGACAATGTTTTGGTATCGCGCTTTATGGAATCTTTCAAATCCGCTAAGATTGATTTTTCACAATCTTCTAAATATTCTATTGTCCACTTGGGGTCAATTCCACCAATTTCCATCAAACGATTGAACGCGTGGATATCTCTGTCAATCGTTGTCCCCGATTTTAAATTTAGTGTGTTATCAACAATCGCCGCGATGAGTAATTTACAAACGTCCTGCGTTAATGTATCTTCTTTGCCCGCTTCAACGAATTTTTCGAAAATCATTGTTGCAACCGAACCAATTTTAATGATTTGCGATTTGTCCCCGATTAAATTATTCCAATATTCTTCGTTTCCCGTGTGGTGGTCAAGTAATTCAACGACACGGCTTTGTTCAACAAATCTATCTATATAATTGGGTTCGGAAACATCTAAAATAATAAATTTATCTTGGTCGGTTGGTTTGTAATTATCGAATGACAACGGGATTTCTCTTATAATTTTTGATACGCTTTCATTTAATGGTGCTGTTGTCACCGCTTTTGCCGAAATGCCTTGTGCTAATAAAAGTTCTCTATATGCAATACATGATGAATACGCATCTATGTCGATGTATGCGCTCCCTGATGTTAATACTAAGTTACTCATTTAATTAATTCATCCTGACTGGCAATACTAGGAACACAAAATCGCCTTCTTTTGCGCTGGTGATTATTGATGGTGAGTGAATTCCGGTTAGCGATATTTTGATGAATTCTACGTTTATGTTTTTTAGGGCATCGAATAGGTATTTTGCGTTGAATGATATGTTGATGTCTTTTCCGGTGAGTGACGCAGATACCTTTTCATTGATTTTACCGATTTCGTTTGTTGATGTTACCAAGACCTGTTTATCGGCGACCTTTAATGTTACTAGGTTGATTTTGTCGGACCTTACAAGAAGCCCTGCACGTTCTACCGCCTCTGCGAATGCTGTTCTTTCCAACACGACTTCCGACACGAAGGATTTTGGCATGATTTGACGCCAATTTGTGAAATCGCCCTCTATTGTGCGTGATGCGAACAATGTGTTGCCGACGTTGACTTGGAAGAATTTGTTTTCGATGACTACGTTTACCTCGCCGTTGTCATCGAGTAGTAATTTACGGACCTCTTCGAGCGAACGTGCAGGGATTATTATGTTGGTGTCGCCACCGTGGTTTGTGATTTTCTTTTCGACTTTGGATAATCTGAACCCGTCGAGAGCCACCGCCGTCATGTTCTCCCCTACTATTTCGCATAGGACACCGCGAAGGACTGGACGGCTGTCGTCGGTTGCCGCGCTTACCGTTGTTTTTGAGATTATGTCGCGGAAGGTTTCGGACTTGATTGAAAAATGCGGTTGCGCCGTGAGTGACACGATGTCGGGATATTCTTCGCCGAGCAAACATTGGAAATTACATACGTTGTCATCGTGGGTGATTACGATGGATTCGCCTTCCGACGTGATGTTGATTTGCGTTTTTTCCAATTTGCGAACGTAATCGAAGAACAAACGTCCGGGAACGATGACCTCGCCTTCTTGTTTTATATCAGCAATAATTGTTTTTTGTATATAAATTTCCAAATCGGTGGCCGCCAAACGCAATTTTCCGTCCTTCGCCGTTAATTTGATTCCTTCCAATACGGGGTTAATTGTTTTCGCATTCGCCGCCCGCGATACGGTAGCCGCCGCCTCCGCCAAATCCAATCCGTCTACTGTTAATTTCATTTTCGATATTCTCCTATTTTCTGCATCTATTTTAGCAAAGTATATAGGTAAAGACAAATAGAAAATCAGCGGTTAGGTATACAAAAAAGTGGTAGCGGTAGCATGTTTATCATTTAGATGATTTTTTCGTATTTTGGGTTTAGCATTTGTTCAATACTGCTTTCGTTTACAACTTCGATTGTTTCTTTAATAGGATAACCAACATCACGGGTAGGAAGAACAGATAATTTTTTGAAAAACCCTTTGAGACCCGGCATCAGGTCTTGTAGTTCTTGTGGAAATCTTTTATAATCAATTTTTGCTAATCGTTGTAATGAGTAACCTTGAGATATCTCTTCAGGAAATTTTTTATCACAACCATTTTGTGCGGTAAGAATAATTTTTTGACCCATACAACCAATCAGATTGTAGTTTCTATATCTAATGAGAAATTCAGTCGCGATGTCCCCAAATTTCATTGCATTTGTTAAATCTACGTTCGGGTCATTTTCGTAATGATCCATGAAATCAAATTCATGATAGCTTGCTTCCAAACAAACGGTTTCAAAAAGGTCGTTTGGATTAAAATTCAGCCATCTGTATGACGGAAAGTATTGAGTGACGAACATTGCAAATGCTTCTGCCAATTCTGGGTTTTTCTGTATCTCGTTCATGAATAATGTTCTCGTAAAAAATCTTTCGTGAGGATTATCACTCCTTTTCTTCTGGTCATTCATGTGAAAAACTTTGGTCATAACGCCATCTTTTTTCGCAATCGTGTCATATGAAACATTTCCGACTTTCATAAGATATTTTACCAGTTTTCAGCCAATTTGTAAATACCCATAAAATGCGACTTGCATTAATGTGGAAAACTTGGTATTATTGTCCGATGGACAAAAATAGGGTTTGGGCGGATGCCCAGAAGAAAATTCAGGACAATGTCAGCGCGATTTCATTTGATTTATGGATAAAGACCTTGGAGGTCGAGGATTTTCACGCAGGCGAATTTATTTTGTCAGCACATTCTACCGCGGCAAAGCAACAGGCAATGAACGAACGCCATTTTCCGTATATTGAAAACGAATTACGGGAAATCGCACCCATAATTGAAAAGGTGACAATAATTGACGCATTAGAAAAGGAACAACGTGAAGCGGCGAAGATTGGCACCCCCCCACCCGTTATCAAAGAGCGCCATGTCAATCGTTTTATACCAACAAATCCTTTGAAAACGTTTGACACATTCGTCGTGGGGAAAAGCAACGAATTTGTTGCCGCCGCCGCCGAAGCGGTTGCCAAAGACCCGGGCAAAAAAATAAATCCGTTGTTTATATATGGAAACAGCGGTTTGGGGAAAACCCATTTGTTGCATTCGATTGCGAATTATGTATCCGAAAACCACCCGCATATGCGTGTTGCATTTTCCACATGTGAGAATTTCCTGAACGATTATGTGGATTCGATTAAAAATAAAACAGTTTCGGCATTTCGTGAAGGATACCGCAATGTCGACGTGTTGATTATCGACGACGTGCATATTATCGAAAACAAAACGGGTACGCAGGAAGAATTTTTCCACACGTTCAATGACCTATTCCAAAATGGCAAGCAAATTGTGTTAGTAAGTGATAGACACGCAGATAAATTCGTGACGTTGGAAGAACGTATGCGTAGTCGTTTCAAATCGGGTTTGATTCAAGATATCACCGTGCCAGACGTAGAAACAAGAATGGCGATATTGCAGAAAAAAGCGACATTAGAAAATCGCAAAGTTGATAGTGATGTAATCGAATACATCGCAAACTACTGCAGCGGCACGACCAACGTCCGCGACATGGAGGCGGCACTTTTTAAAGTACTATTCTATTCCGATTTGAAGGGGCGAGACTTCCCCACCGTTGATGATTGTCGTGATGCATTACAAGAATCGGTTGAGGCGAAGCAAACGCAGACAACGGCAGGCTCTATTATCGAATGCGTTTCAAAATATTTCAATGTTTCCAAAGAAGACATCACGGGGAAAAAACGCAATCGCGAAATTGTAGAACCACGAATGATTGCGATTTATCTTATAAGTGAGTTGCTGAATTTGCCGCTGGTGAATATAGGTGGATTGTTGGGTGGTCGTGACCATACTACTATTATGCATGCACGTAATAAGATTGCGGCGCTTGTGAAAGATGATTCAAGGACTAAAAGAATTATAGAAGATTTGACTAAGATAATTTCGGGGAGTTAGGTGATGGTAATAAAAAGCGTTTCGCTCACGAATTTTCGGAATCATGCGGATACTGTGGTTAATCTGGGTGAAGGGGTTAATGTTTTTGTTGGCGATAATGCCCAGGGCAAGACCAATTTGCTTGAAAGTATTTATTTAACCTGTGTCGGTCGAGGGTGGCGTACACATCGCGATAAAGATATGATTAATTTTGATAAAGATACCGCGCGTGTGAAGACGGTTGCCAATAAATCATATGGTGACGTTGAAGTAGAAATTAAATTGTCAAAAAGTGAAAAGAAGTCAATCAAAATAAATGGAATTCCCGTTCAAAAGATGGGTGAATTGATGGGGCAAATCAATTGCGTGTTTTTTTCTCCAGATGAATTGAGACTGATTAAAGAAGCACCGCGCGATAGGCGAAGGTTCATGGACATAGATATAAGCCAGATCGACAAGACTTATTTTTATGCACTGCTCCGCTATAATAAAGTGTTAGCACAACGAAATGCTTTGTTGAAATCGCGGACCGAGAATATAGAGGCAGGCCTCGAAATTTGGGATAGAGAACTGAGTAAATACGGGGCTAAAATTATTTACAAAAGAATAACTTTTTTAAACACTTTGATTGAAGAAGTAGAAAAAGCTCACACCTATTTAACAGACTCGAGAGAAAAAATAGAGTTGCGTTACGAAAGTGTATTTAATATAAATGTTTTTACAGAGTGTGAAATCGAATCCCTTTTGCTGGAGTCTCTGGTTGGTGCGAGGGAAAAAGATCTACGCCTTAAGACTACTACGGTAGGTCCCCATCGTGATGATATATATGTAGCTATAAACGGAAAAGATGTCAGAAGCTTTGGAAGTCAAGGACAGCAGCGTACAGTAGCATTGTCTATAAAGCTTGCGGAACTTGAGATATTTAAAAAGGCTACTGGTGAAATGCCTGTATTGCTTTTGGATGATGTGTTGTCGGAATTGGATGTGTGTAGGCGTGGAAGATTGTTACATGCCATTAATAAATGTCAATGTATTATTACGACTGCTGAAAAACAAGACTATATTATAAATAATATTAATATATTCAATATTAAAAATGGTAAACTTGTATAAGGAAAAATGTTCCACGTGGAACATTTTAATTGCCGTCGAGCGGGTTGAGTAAACGTAATAGTGGCGCCATGATTGTTATGCATTGTTGGTAAATCCAATATGCTACAGTGCTATCTTCGAAAAGCCAATTTGGTAGCCATTCTAAGAAAGTTAGGGATGACGCGACTAGAAGAAATGTAGATACAATCGTTGTATAAAAGATAAATCTAAATAGTCCGAAGAAGAATCCAAATAACTGGTCTACCCTGTTGAATGTATGGAAATCTTCTTTAAGTCTACGTATGCGCTTTCTGAGAAGCCAGAGAATGATACGAATTAAGGCAAATACAAAAATCGCAGAAAATACAGTCAATACTATAAGTCCGTTGTTTCTAGCCATGGTATCAAGGTTTCCATCTCCTGTAAACCAATTGCCGGCCGTCTCGGCGAGATTGAACCAGCTATCTAGAACCCTTGCTATTGGGCGTGCTAAGAAGATTGCGATTATAATTGAGGCGAATATTGTAACGAATGAAAGAATACCGCGTAAAAAACCCGTGCGAATGCCGATAATGCAAAATATGAATATTAAGGTGACTGTAATAATATCTATCAGCATATTTAGATTATACCATAATTGTGTATGATGTCAAACTGCCTTTTAAAATAAAAAATGTTCCACGTGGAACATTTTGTTTAATTTTGTCTTAAATGGTCTGTTAGGCGGATGAGGTCCTTTTTGTCGTAGTAATCGATTATGATTCTCCCTTGTTTTTCGTTGCCTTGAATTATTACCTTTGTGCCAAGTGCTTGTGTGAGTGTAATCGCTAGTTGTCTGATCTCTGCACTAGTTTGTTTTGGTTTCGTTTGTGATGGTGATGTTTCTTGAGCGTCTTTAATTAGATTTTCGAGTTCCCTAACGCTCAATCGGCCGATTATGCACTGTTTAGCGAGTTTAATGCACTTTTCGCTGTTGGCTATTGCCACCAAACACTTTGCGTGTCCAACACTTAGTTGGTTACTTTCTATTATTAATTGAACTTCAGAGGGTAAATTAAGTAATCTTAATGTATTGGCAATCGAACTGCGGCTTTTTCCTAGGACGGTCGCAACCTTTTCCTGTGTGAGGAAGAATTCATCCATAAGTTTCTTGATACCACGGGCTAATTCAATCTCGTTTAGGTTTTCTCTTTGAAGGTTTTCGATGATTGCGATTTCTGCAACTTGACGAGGGCTGTAGTTTCTGACGAGGGCAGGAACCTTTGTCAGTCCAGCAAGCTTTGCCGCACGCCATCTTCTTTCACCAGCAACAATTAAATACCTTTCGCCGACCTTGTTTAAAAGTATTGGCTGAAAGATACCGCTTGAGGCGATGCTGTCTGCCAATTCCTGAAGTTGGACTGGGTCGAAGCTTTTACGTGGTTGGTTGATGTTGTTGTCTATTAAGGTTATTTCAATCTCTGAAACGCCTGCACCCACCGTGGTCGCCGGGGAAGCGGGGATGTCGTTTTGCTGTAGTACCTTCTTGCTATCTTTTTGTGGTATAGTTGTTGTCATTGAAAAGGACTCAATTTTTTTTGTTGACTTTGTTGCCGTCTGTGTGTCCTTAATAAGGTTCTCGTTCTCTTCGTCAAACATGGCTATCAATGCGCCAAGTCCTTTACCTAAACCTTTGTTTATACTCATTTAAAATTCCTCCTATAAATAAATGTTCCACGTGGAACAATGCTTAGTTATAAATACCAATTCTTGGAGAAAAAGTCAAAGCATTTTTGGTATAAATGTTCCACGTGGAACATCCCACACGCATGTATTAATATTAACAATAGATATATCCTATAATAAATATTCTTGAGGATTTGGTGAATCTATGTTACAATAACGGAAATGGCAAAGATTATAGCATTCACAAACCAAAAGGGCGGGGTGGGTAAGACAACCACCTGTATTAACCTGTCCGCTTTTCTTGTTGAGATGGGGAAGAAGGTTCTTATTATAGATGTTGATCCACAGGGTAACGCTACAAGTGGGATTGGTGTTGAAAAACAAAAGGCTACTAAAACAATATATGATGTGTTGTGCGAACAATGCGATATAAGTGAGGCAGTTCAATTATCACAAATAAAAAACCTTGAAATAATTCCGGCTACTGTTGATTTGGCTGGTGCCGAAGTTGAACTTGTTCGTATGCCTGGGCGTGAGCGTATATTGAAAAAATTTTTGGAGAAAATTCGCGGAAGTTACGACTACATATGTATTGATTGCCCGCCGTCGCTTGGTCTTTTGACTTTGAATGCCTTTACTTCTGCCGATGCGTTGATAATTCCAATCCAATGTGAATTCTTTGCGTTAGAGGGTGTGAGTCAATTGATTAATACAGTCCGCCTTATACGTTCGCAAGGTTTGAATCCAAATTTGGATATTGATGGTGTATTGTTGACCATGTATGATAAAAGAAGCACATTAACGGAACAAGTATCAAACGAAATTTTGAAATTCTTTGGAAAGAAAGTTTTTAAGACCAAGATCCCAAGAAACGTAAGATTGGCGGAGGCGCCAAGTCATGGTATGCCAATAACTTTATACGACAGGAAGTGTCCAGGGGCGATTGCATACGGACAATTGGCAAAAGAATTTTTATCAAGACAACCGGGCGAGTCAAAAAGTTAAACCATTTGTCATTTAGAAGATTATGTAATACAATTTAACGAAACCACGCATAAATAAACTATAGGAAATTATGGAGGTAAAATGGATACGTCATATACTTACTTTTCATTGGCGGATGGGGCATCTGGATTTGCATGGATAATGTTCGGGCTTTTATTGTTTGGGATTGCATGTGGGATACTGTGGGGTGTTATCCGTGGATTCAAGCGTTCTTTGTTTAGATTGGCGATAGTCCTTGTTGCTTCTATTACAGCATTTTTTACCGCACCACTTATTGCAAGGGCGTTTGGTGCTATGGCGCAATCTACAATGGATGGATTGTTAAACCAAGATCCAACAACTGCGGCGGCAATCGAAAACTTTGCGGAACTTAACGCGGTGATGCATAATTTACCAGGCGCAATCTTAAGTTTATTTATTTTTATAGCTTTGTTTTATGTATTAAGATTTTTGAGTTGGATTATCTACGCAATATTCGCAAGAAAGGTAGCACCAAAAGAGATAAAACACAGAACGGGCGAACGCACAGCAAACGGTTTCGACAGATTTGAAATGCGTCCGGCAAAACGCCACAGACTTTTAGGAATGTTGGTTGGAGTTGTCCAAGGTCTTGTGATTTTCTTCTTTATCTTTATCCCGGTAAATGGTGGGTTGAGTATTTTAAATTCGGTAGATTCATACGTGCCGGAATTTACAACGGTAGCAAATGCCCAAGAATTCGACGAACAAATTTTATTCAACGAAGATGTTAATGCACTTGCCGACCTATATATAGAAGTTCGTGAGTTGAATGAAACAGTCCGTGGTTCGGCATACGGATTTATTTCAAGATTTACAGGAATGCAATGGCTCAGCGGCCCGATGTTCGGATACTTAACAACAATTAGAACGGGTAGAGATCATCCGAATATTAGCCTGCGTCGTGACGTTATAACAATGTCCGAACTGCACAAAGATTTCCTTGCTATATATGCAAACTTCATCGATGAAGATGGTGAGGAAAAAGATATAAACGAAGCATTAAAAAATCTGCCTGCGGTCTATTACAATGCAATCCGTGCTACAATAAATAAATTGTTTGAAATTAATGCGGTAAGAATGCTTGCCGATGCGGGACAAGGTCTTGCAGGATTTATGAGGGAAACAGACTTCCTGGAAGATTTCCGAATTTATGAACCTGATCTACTTGATAATGATGGCAATCCACGTCCACAATCAGAGTTGGATGAAATCGAAGCACTGAACCTAAGGTTTAATGATGCAATTTTGTCGACACTTGAATTGGTTAATGCAAATTTCATTGAAAGGGAATTAATTAATCTCACACACATAATTGAATCATTATTTAGAGAAACACGAGAATTCAACGGCGAACAATACAACCTATTCGAAACCTTAAGATATGTACTTGATAGTTTTGATGATGATAGCGTGGTTGATGATGCAAGCGCACGTCTTGCGGCGGTCGTCGGTAATAATGCGCAAACAAGCCTTGCAAACCAAGTATTAACAAGAGTATTCAATATGGGAATATTCAGCCAAATTTTAACAACAGATGGAAATGAATCTACAATAGATCTTGTACGTGTTCCGTTGATGTTGTTCCTTGATTTAGAAGAATCGGATGTAGATTTCCCATTTACATGGAACCAAACGGCAAATCATCTGACGACAATCTTAATTAATGTAACCGAAGTTCTTCCCGCAATTGTTGAAATGATTAACGCAGAAGAAGACATGTTGGAAGTAATCGCCGACATGGACGAAAATATATTGGAAAATATAGGTGAGATATTAAACATATTAACAATGGAAATCAACGTTAGCCCGGTACTTCGTACCTTCGTTCGTAACTTTATCCAAGAACAAGAATTTGACATTGATTTAGGTGTGAACATTGATGTTGCCGATGTGTTGGAGGGTATTTTAGATGCACTTGATGCGGGTGATATTGACTGGGTTGCGGAATTGTCGTTACTTCACTATTTCCTCCAAGTCGCGCAGATGTTGGCGGACTTTGACCCGAACGGAAATTTGACCGACATACTTGACAGCATATTTGACCAAGAATTTTTGGAACTTCTACAAAACAGTGTGTTAGGTCCTGTGGTTGTGGATGTTATTAACGAAGCGTTGAACGACGAAAATTTATTTGGTGACATATTTGATGGCAATATTGCAATCGAACTTGATTCATCCGAAGAAGGTTTTAAATATTCACTCCAAGCACTTATGTTGATTGGTTCTGGTATTACCGATGTTGTTGAGGGATTGCAAGATGGTAACATGGATCTAGAAGATATTATTGAATTATTGGATTCAACGGGAAATATGTTGCATGAAATCGCAACAATGATGCCAGATGGTTCAAGCCCAATTACAATTTTCATCCCATCCGACCAATATGACGTATTGGAAGATATTTTAGAGGGTCTTGACAACTGGGATATAAATAGTGGTATAATAGTGGACATATTAAACATGTTCAGGCCATTTCCAAGCGCATCATCTTTAATGGCCGCGTAGAGGGTTAACTAAGCCCTCCGCAACCGAGGAGGGTAAATGTTTTATTCAATTATCGACGGTCTAGGTTGGTTCGCAGGTTTATTCACGGGATTAGTATTAGCAATCATAGCGATTGCGGTTTTGGCGATTACAATTTTAACATGGGCGTTGTTCTCAATTTTCTTTGACAAAAGGGTTGAACAAAAAGGTTGTAAACGTGCGTTAGAAGACAAACAAACAATTAAAAGATTTACAATCTTGTTAGGGTTGTTATTCTTGGGTCTTGCATTTTTATCTTTGGCGTTTGCGTTTACTGCAATTGCGTTATTTTTGACACATCTTGCATTGCCTGTTGTTGTCTTGTTATTGATTTATTTAATTAACTTTATATTCGATATGATTTGTCGTTGTGGTTGCAATTGTTGTACCTGTGGATGCCAATGCAAAGAGGGAAGTACGAAAAATTGCCCATCATGCACGGTAGTCCCGCCATCAAAGGAAGAAACGACACCTACAAAAAATGAACGACCAAAGGAACAAAAACCAAACAAACAAGAACCCAAGAAAGATAAAAATAAACCAGAAGAAGTGCCAAATGAAGAACCAGCACAGATGGCGGAAAAGGTAGAGGACGATAAACCATTAATAGTGCCATTTGAAGAATATAAGACACCTAAACAAAAAAAGAATGATACCCCGAAAAATCCAGTTACGGTAGAATCAAAGCCAAAACCAGAACCAAAGCCAAAAAAAGAAGTAGCGGCGGAACCTAAGAAAGAGAAGCCGATAAAGAAGGCGCCAGTAAAATCAAAACCAGTAGCGACGAAGCCCGCCACCAAGTCTGAACCAAGTGTTATCACATCTGCAGCAACTCCAACCACAACTACCGAGATTACGCCTGGGCACACGGTTACAACGGAAAGTACAACTACTGTATCAAAATCATCAAGTCTTTCAAGTACAATTTCCGCAAATTACAAGGAACAAACATTGCATTCAGATGGAACAATCACCGGCAAACAAGAAAGCGGAGTAGTGAACATTGAACAAAAAAATGACGAAGCACCGAAAATCACCGCAACAAGATCTTCAAACATAGTTGATTCAAGACAAGATGCACCGAAGCAAATTATCCATGAAGTAAAGCCTACACCAACTCAAAAGCCAAAACAAACTTCACAACCATCTAATTCAAATCCATATGTTTCTGGAAAAAAGTATGATGAAGATGAAGTGGCAAGGGCGCTCGCGGGTTTAAGAAATGCAATGGAGCAAAACAAAGCGGAAGAAGAAGATAATTAAAACAAAAAGCGATCAAGTCGCTTTTTTAATTTCAAAGCCTTCTTTTGTGTCTACGACTTCGTACCCTAAGGTTTTGATTTCCTCGCGTAATTTATCTGCTCCTGCAAAATCTTTGTTCTTTTTTAATTCTGTACGCTTTTGTGCCATTTGGGTGACGAGTTGTGGGATGTCTTCTTTCCTAGTATTATTTTCAATATGTTTCTGTACGGCTTGTTCTAGTCCAAGTGATAAAACTTTGTCGAATTCTATAATTAAATTGTAGATAGTTCGGTTTGGTTTTTGGTTCACCATCTCCCATATAAGTGCCAATGTGTGTGGTGTGGATAAATCTTCTCCTAATGCCTCGTGGAAGAGGTCTCTAAGATTCGATTTTACCAGAAGAGATGTTGGATTTATTGATTTATCTTGTTCTGGGATGAAATGCTTGGCTAACTTTTTTACAAGATTATCGTATGCCGTTTGTGCACTTTTTAATGCGTCAAACGTGAAGTTTAGTATAGTTCTATAATGCGCACCAAGCACAAAATATCGAAATGCAAGTGGGTTGAAGCCCCTATTTTCTAAGTCGGCTATTGTGTATACGTTGCCCAAACTTTTACTCATCTTGCCGCCGTTAATCATTATAAATTCGTTGTGCATCCAAAATTTTACTGGTGGTTTGCCGGTGAGTGCTTGTGTTTGTGCGATTTCATTTGTGTGATGGATTGGAATATGGTCGACGCCGCCAGTGTGTATATCGAACACATCGTCTAGATAATGGCGAGCAATTGCCGAACATTCAATATGCCATCCGGGAATCCCAACGCCCCAAGGACTTTGCCATTTTTGAAGGGCGGTAGGTTTTGCATTACGCCACACACAAAAATCGTTCGAGTTACGTTTTTCATTTGTTGAAACACGTATTCCCGCTTTATCGTTTTTGGCTTGCTCCTTGGTTTTTGGAATTAATGTGTAATAGTCGACAAATTTAGAACTATTAAAGTAAATGCCGTCGCTCGTGCTATATGTGTATCCTTTTTTCTCGAGTCCTTGTACATGTTCTATCATCTGTTTTATATATTTTGTTGCTGGGGCGATTATTTTTGGTTTGCGAATATTTAACTTGTCACAAAATAAAAAGAATTCGTCGGTGTATTTTTTTGCGATGTCTGCCGGGTCTAATTTTGCTTTCTTTGCCGCTTGTTCTACTTTGTCCTCACCATCGTCTGCATCACTTTGGAGATGTCCTACATCGGTTATATTCATTACGTCCAGCACGTTATAATCATGTAATTCAAGTGACTTCTTTAATATGTCGGCAAAAATATAGGCGCGCATATTGCCAATAGACGCCGAAGAATAAACGGTTGGACCACAAGAATAAATTTTTGCAGTATTTCCGTCTAAGGGTTTGAAATCTTCTTTTTTACGCGTTAATGTGTTGTAAAGTTTCATGATTAATTCCTTATATTTTAGTATACCATTAGTGCGCTCCTCTGTTAAACTATTCTATGCGAATTAACAAATATCTTGCTTCATGTGGATTAGGGTCGAGGCGAAAGTGCGAAGAATATATAACTGCGGGAAGGGTATCCGTAAATTCCGTCATTGTTCGTGAATTATCGATAGTGATTAAAGATAACGATGTTGTTTGTTTTGACAATAATCCTGTTTTGGTGAGTGGTGAATATATATATATTCTGTTGAACAAACCAAAGGGTGTTGTAACAACATGTGACGATGAAAAGGGTAGAAAAACCGTCTTAGATTTGATAGATAAGCGAGAGTTGGAAGGTAAACGAATTTTCCCAGTAGGGCGATTAGATTATGATACAGAAGGATTATTGATATTAACAAACGACGGCGATTTTACACGAAAGATGACGCACCCATCATCAAAGGTCAAGAAAGTTTATGTAGCGACTTTGGATAAGAATATAATTGATGAGGATTTAAAAACATTAGAACAAGGTATAGAGATTGAGGGCGAAAAAACCCATCCCGCAATGGCAAGAAATATTAAATCAAATGTAGTAGAACTCACAATTACACAAGGTCGTAATCGCCAAGTCCGCAAAATGTTTGAGGCATTGGGATACAAGGTTGTTTACCTAAAACGAATTGCGGTAGGGCGCATCAGATTGGGTAATCTTAAAACGGGAGAATGGAGATTCATTTCCAAGGAGGATATAAAAAAATTATGTTGACGATCAGAATTGTCGCAGTAGGTGGTATAAAAGAAAAATTTTATACAGATGCAATAGCGGAATACACAAAACGTTTAACAAAGTATTGCAAGATGGAAATCATCCAAATCAAGGAAAGTACAATACAAAAAGAATGCGAAGAAATTAAGACAAAACTTCGCGGTCATGTGTTTTTATGTGATTTAAGGGGTGAAAGGATATCAAGTTCCTTTCTTGCATCTAAGTTAGAAAATATTTCACAAACATCTAGCAGTGTGACTTTTATTGTTGGTGGTAGTGATGGGGTCGGTGGGTATCTTGACGGATATGTAAACGGAAAAATAAGTTTCGGTGATATAACGTTGCCACACCAATTGTTTCGTGTTGTCTTGGTCGAACAAATCTACAGGGCATTCACAATTATGAAAGGTGAAAAATATCATAAGTAGTCAAGTGTTGGTTCATGCTTGTTCTTCCAACTTTAACAATTTTGTTTTCATATCAAGCCCACCGCGGAAACCCGTCAGATTCCCATTCTTACCTACAATTCTATGGCAGGGAATGATGATGGGGATTGGGTTACGGTTGTTTGCCATTCCAATGGCTCTACATGCTTTGGGGGAATTTACCAATTCGGCAATTTGTGAATAACTTGTTGTTGTGCCAAATGGGACCTTGTCAATCATGGTTTGCCAGACCTTTTGGAAGAATGGCCCACCATTTGGTTTTATAGGTAAATCAAAAATTGTTCTTTGCCCTTTGAAATATTCGCCAAGTTGGGTTTCTGCTTTTTTTAAAAGCGGTGTGGTCTCGCTGCTGTGATTATTTATTGGTTCTTCGCCATTTAAAAATATATGTGTTATGTATCCGTTGTCTTCGGCGATTGTTAATTTTCCAATAGGTGTGTTTGTAGTTAGATATTTCAAAAAATTACCTCATTTGTTCGCGGAAACGTTTTTTAAGTTTGGAGTCGGCCTCTCGTTCAATTTCGCGGTCATCATATTCCAACGCACCCTTTTTGACATGTTTTTTCATTTCCATCATGTCGTTGAGTGTTATTTTCTCGCGTGCTATTTTGATTCGTGTTGCTTCATATGTTGTTATGTAATGTGCTACGATTTCGTCTACTGGAATATCAACGGTGCTTGCCAAAACATGCCAATGGAAGAGCATTTCACCCAAAATTTCGGACATGCGTTGTCTGCGTTCCGATGAATATTGTTGTTCTGCAAATCCGACACCGCTAATGATTTCATTGGCTTGTCCCGTTGTTTTAGATATACCCATCCCCGCATATGCAAGTGCATTTCGCAGGGAAAATTCTTCCTCATTTAAAAAATCATTTACTAGGTTTTCGATATGTTTCATATTTGCCATTATATCATGAATAAATCATATTCGTGAAATGATTTCGGATAAGAGTTAGAAGATTAAAGCAATCAAATTATAAAAATAGTGATGATAGCCAATATTATTAAGTAAAGAGAGAACCAATAAAGTTTAATTTTCTTCACAAGTTTCAACATGAACTTTATAGCAAATATCCCCGAAATAAGTGCGGTGACAAAAGCAAAAATCAAAGGAAGTGCGGGACCCAGTGTTGGGCTTGGGTTGGAAATTAATTCGTATACTAAGGCGGCGATTATTATTGGAATGCTCATGAGAAATGAAAATTCGGCCGCTCGCTCGCGTTTTGTGCCTGTTGCCAATGCCGTACTTATTGTAAAACCGCTTCGTGAAAACCCAGGAACAACGGCAATTCCTTGGGCAAGTCCAGTAGATAATGCCGAGATGTATGTAATTTCCTTGTCGTCGGGTAACAAAGATTTGTCTTTGATAAAGGTAGTTGAAAAAAGAACTATAGCCGTAATCATAAACGTAATTGGAAGAATGCGTGCCGTTAATGTTCTATCAATAAAGTCTTTGAATAATAAAACAAATCCAACGGTGACAATAGTCGCAAGAATCAACGCAAGATTGGTTTTGTTGAATGGGTGTCGTACAAGATGCCATATACGTTTGCGAAACACGATAAGCACGGCAAGTAATGTAGCGATATGAAGTATTATATTAAACAAAAGCATATCTTCTGGTAGGTTTAATATGCGTTGAAATAATATAAGATGACCGCTGGATGAAACCGGTAAAAATTCGGTTAGGCCTTGAACGATTCCCAAAAAAATTGCGATGAAGATATTCACAATATATCGTATGCATAATCTGTCGTATCTACGCCTTCAATGGATGATTTCATTTCATTTTATTTTAAAGATATGATAAAATAAAGTTATGAGTGAACGAGTAAATAAACGTGTGCAAATAATCGTAGTGTCCGCAGTGACATTGTTGTTTACGTTGATATGTGTGTTGACCTTTCAAATTGCAATTAACTTGAATCGCAATTCGCAATTAAATCAATTGCTAGCAGAGCAGGCACGTTTGGAAACACAATTGCGTAATGCAGAAAACGCACAATATTTAATGGGATCGGAAGATTTTATATATTATTTCGCATTAAGAGAATTGGGGTGGGGTAGACCGGGGCAGGTCATATTTCGTAGATAATATATGAATAATCACGGAGATTGATTAATTAAGATGGCAAAAATAAAAGATGAAAAAACCGATGATGAAATTCACCATGGACGGCGATTAAAATTACGCCAATTGTTTGTTGAACATGGTCTAGAGACGTTTAACGAAACACAAGTTTTGGAATATGCCTTGGGGTTGTGTATCCCAAGAATTGATACAAATCCGACTGCCCATAGATTGATAAACAAGTTCGGAAGTTTGACCGGTGTAATAGAAGCACACCCAAAAAAGTTACAAGAGGTTGGTGGCGTAGGTGAGAACACGGCTATATTTTTGTCATTCCTTCGCCAATTTATTACTTATGCAACGAAACGAAAACAAAGGCGCGAAAGCATTAATAACACACAAGATGCAACGTCATATTTGATGCCAATTATGCAGACTTATTCAAAAGAGGAGTTCATTTTATTGTGCCTCGATAAATCCGGTAAAATTATATTACAAGAACAAGTCAGTGGAAATCTCCACAAGATTGATTTAGATTTACGCGAAATTGCCGATACCGTTTTGCGTGTTAAGGCCGCGGCTATTGTTGTTGCCCACAATCATTTGGGGAACAATGTTTCACCATCAGATGCAGATATTTTGTTGACACGGACATTGGTTAATTTATTTTTGCCCCTTTCAATTACGGTGCTTGACCATTTAATATTCGGGCAAAGTGAAGAGTTTTATAGTTTTAAAATAAGCGGGCTTTTAGATATTTTTAGAAGAGAGCATAAAGGATTCCAAACATGTAGAGATTGGGAGGAAATCATGGTTTTTAGCGGTGATGAATAAATTTTTGAATACTAATAACTTCCTAAAATTACCGGCCAACCTACGGTGACCCTTCCGCCCCGGACGGCAATTTGCAGGTTTATTCTGTGGTCTGTTTTGCGTATAAAATCTCTGCCGCGGTTACTGTATGCGTATATGGTGAAAAGCCCACCGCCTCTTTGATATGAAATTTGTGTATACCCAAGTTGGGTTAAGATATCTTGCGGGCATATGAAGTTTGACAGTGTTATACTTTCACCATCAATAATGTTGAATTTTTCGCGAAGTGCATTTGCATTTGATGAATGTGTTGTATAAATAAATCCGAATCCGATATTTGTTGTGTTGGTAATTAGCGGGCTGGTGATTACTTCGCGTGAATAAATTGAAAATTCGCCACATCCGAGAAGTTCTAATCTTGGGTTAGATAATGTTTCAAAGTGATAGAAAATAAGAATAACGCATAGTGTAGAAAATAGTATCAGTTTAATCATGATTGTTTTATTATTGACAGATTTTGCACATGCTAGAACATGCGGCGGTGTGAATGAAAAATAGTGTTTTGGTTCTGTTGGCGTTTACTGTGTTTTTAGGTAGCTTTTTTCTTAACGTCGGAATGACAACCGACCAGACATACTTTTCGATTTATTATGAACATGATGGTCTTGTTAAGACCGTGAAAATATCTGATAAGACCCTGGCTAGTGGATGGTGGGATGTACAAAGTAAACACGATTTTACTAAAGGCAAAACATTGTATGACAGGGCAAATGAAATCCAAAACGATAAGATAATTGATTCCGAATTAACTATGCAAAAAAAATTCCCAGAGATTTATAGATTCGTAGTAATGATTAAAGATGAAGTATATAAGGCAAAAGATGACGGAACAGTCAAATTTAATCCAGACCGTGAATGCAAATTTTGGGTAACAGAACAAGAAGAAGGAAGAGAGATAGATGTGCAAAGGCTCTGTCGCGATATATTCAATTCCTTACAGAAGGGGAGATATACAGATATTCGTGTTGATGTTCGGGACATAAAACCTACGCCAGTTGAGGAGACCTTGAATAAGATAGTAATTCGCAGCCAATATTCAACAACCTTTGTTGATAATGCACCACGAGAATCTAATATAACTCTGGCTATGGAGGCGTTTGACGGGTTGGTTATAAAAAATGGTGAGAAAGTATCATTTAACAAAGTTGTTGGACCACGGACGGCTGCTAGGGGTTTTAAGGAAGCAAATATCATTGTGGATGGTGAATTCGTACCAGGAAATGGTGGAGGGGTATGTCAAGCGAGTACAACGATATTCAATGCAGTATTGCGTTCGGGGTTGAGAATAATTGAAAGCCATAATCATTCGTTACCCATATCATATGTTCCGTTGGGTTTGGATGCAATGGTGTCAAGTGCGGCTGATTTAGAATTTCAAAATAATACAGGTGAAACAATCTTTTTTGAATCAAGGGTAATTGATAATGGACCTACAAACACTGCACTTGTGAAAATTTATGGTGGGCGAAGTTACATAAAATATGTGCCGAGAACAGAACAAGTAACTCTAGAACATAAAGTGGAAATTAAGGGCGAGGTACCCATTGAAATAAGCGGCTTTGATTATAGCGCAGGTCAAAATTGGTTTTATGAAGAGCGAATCTTGGAACGTGGATATCCGCCGCGCGAAACGTTGACGTATTTGGATTCATACGATGGCGATGAAATTATAAAAACAAAATTAATTCGCAAAAGCAGATATAAGGGCAAGCCGCGAATAGTAACATATGAGAAAAAGTGGGAAGAGTGTTTTGTCCTGCGAGACGAGTGAAATTAAAAAACGCGGTTTCCCCGCGTTTTTTAATTTATTTTAATGGTTGTCCGGTATGTGGGTCGAAATTCATCTGTGGTTGCTGCGTTGGTTGGCTTTGTTGAACGCCTGGTTGGGTTTGCCTTCCTTTCGCGAGTGCCGCAAGATATAGCGATATCATTACTATACAAAGTACATAAATTAATAATGAGAAGATTCCTGAAATCGGTTCTGCAAATAGCATTATCAGACCAGAAAATGCAAATAGTGAATAGAAAACGAGTAAGGTAATTGCAATTCCTTTGTTTGGCTTGTGGCTGGTAAATTTAATTCCAAGCACGAGGAAGAGTATAGAAAATCCCATCGTGACGATTCCCAAGAATAAAAATATGGCACCGAAAAATGTCCCAAGTGCATTTGCAAGTTCCGCCCATGCGCCTTCTGTAGTACGTGATGCCATCATTACAATTCCAAGTATAATCATAGCAAGACCACCCAATGTACCCAAAACACCTTGGATGATTGTGAAGATTGCTGCCGTTAATTTATAACCTCTCATTGTGTTAACCTCCTTTGTTTATTTATATTCTATAGTATGTAGATTGTTGTGGCAAGTTATTTACAGAACAAGGTGGGTTAGGATTCAAATCCAAGGAACAATTGTTCCAACATGCGCCCAATTTCTATCTTCCATTGTTTGCCATGCATTAACAAGGTGAGGTCTGACGAAGACCATTAAACCTGGGTGCGTATTTTTAAAAGTACAATAATGAATTATTGGAGGCAAAAATTCATGGGCGAAGATTATCGATAAGTTTGAAGCACCATAAAATGCGCGTTTTTCAATAAAGGTAAGACTTTCTGACATTGTAAACGTTTGTAGATTGGTTGCACCTTCAAACGCACTGTCTCCGATAGAGACTATCCCAGCCCCGAAATAAATGTCGGCGAGTAAAGTATTTCCATAGAAAGCATATGCGGAAATCATTCTGAAAGGTGAAAATGTGTATGAATCATGGTAATTAATTTCTAATCTTGGAAATTGCAAATTTCTAAATGCGTTTTCGTGCATCCATGTTGTTTGTTTAATTACTATCTTATAAATATTTGCACTATCTTCCGAAAGAATTGTGAAATCGCTCAAGACGATTACATCATCGAATGATATTATCTCATCTTTCAAAGTATTTCTATAGCCTAAAATTAAATTATTGCTGGCTGGACTAAAAAAAGTACCAGGGGCAAGATTCGTAATCTCATTGGCAAGCCACTTACTTTTTAAAAAATTTCCCCATCCAACGTAACCTACGCTTGCGGGAAAGTTGATTATGGTCTCAATTGTTTCTTGTCCGAATGCACCTTCTAAAATATCTTGGACGATCACATTTTGTCCGAAATTTATATTTGTTAAGTTTGTAAAATGGGAAAATACACCCGCCCTAATCACTAAAATATTTGCATATATATGTAGGTGTGTGATGCTGGTTATATCTTTGAAAGCGTATGGACATATATCCTGTATTAATGCTTTATCTACATATCTTGGAATTGTTAATTGGTAATCAATTTCTCCATCAAACCCTACAATTGTCCATTGGTTATTCCTAACTTCTATCTCAAACGAATATGCAGGCTCCAGTTCTGGTGGGTTGTTGTTCACATCTTCGTAATAGTTTGACCTGCATCCAGTTAAAACGAAAGGAACAATGGATATCGTAGCAAATATAAATAGACATATAAAATATCTGCGCATTATGTACCTCCTTTTTTAGTATTAGGATTTAATGTATAGATTATCATATTGGTTATTGGTAGTCCGCAGTTGGTGATATTCGAAACACCATTTGACTGTTCTATGTCATGAACAAGTTGCTCGGTTATCTCTACCTTGTGCGCTCCTGCATTCAGTATAAAGGTTATTAGCCTGTCATACAAGTAGATTTCATTTACAAAAACTGTGATGAACGCTTTGCGTTTGCGTAGGTCTTCAACATTTCCTTTTTGCAGTTCGCGCAGGAATTGTATGATTTGCTCTTTTGTAAGCAGAACTCGTCCGCGTAATTGGATTGCTAGTTGTTGTTCTATCTCAATGCGCTCTTGGCTTAGGGTGTTTAACTGGGAATAAAAATCCCTGCGGACGGCTTCGCTGTCGCATTCGGCAACTGCTCGCATGAGATTATTGCGCTTGCGTTCGTTGTCTTTGAGTAGGGTTTGCAGGCGTGCGTAATCTCCCTTGTCCTGTTCGCGCTTGTGCGCGGATACAACTTCATTTGCGATTTTGTCTATGTTCTCGTCCGTCAGTATTTCCTTGCACTTGCAGATTACTAAGTCTTCTGCCCACTGCTTAGTTACAGATTTCTTGTCGCATTCTTTACGGCGTGCTTTATTACAAACATAGTAGTTGTATTTGTTGCCGTGTCTACCTGTGCCACTAATCCCCACCATATTTGTCTTGCAGTGTCCGCAGTGTAATTTAGGCGTCAAGATATATTCCGCTTTTGCTCGTCCCTTTGCAGGGGCTTTTTTATTTTCTGCTAGTTTGAGTTGAACCCTTAAGAATAATTCATCAGAAACAATGCGTGGCAACTTGTCAGGTGTTTCTTCGCCGTTGTAAATATAGATACCCATGTATCGCCTGTTTCTAAGTAGAGCGGTCAAAGAGTTTTTGTTAAAAGGCTTTCCAAGCACTGTCTTTATAAATCTGCTGTTCATATATTCGTTTATTTGTGCGACTGTCTTGCCGTTGGCATACATTTCAAAGATTTTGACAACTGTTGGGGCTGTGTCTTCGTTAAGTTCAAATCTCTTTGATTCATTAAGTCTATACCCTAGCGGAACACCGCCACCAGTAAACTTAAATTCTTTTGCTTTCAAATCCATGCCACGCTTAATCTTTTGTGAGAGTTCGGCAGAGTAATATTCTGCCATGCCTTCCAAGACAGTTTCCATCAAAATACCGCTTGCGTCATCAGAGATAGGCTCTTTTGCAGATACGACCTTAACTCCATTCTTCTTGAGAAAGTGCTTGTTGTGTGCACTGTCATACCTGCTTCGTGAGAAGCGGTCAAGTTGATAAACCAAAATTATATCAAACTGCTTTTTCTTGCTGTCTTCCAACATTTGCTTGAACATAGGGCGGTTATCATTTTTCCCAGTTGTGGCTTCATCAGAATAAACACCTACTTCTGTGTAGCCTTTTTGTCTAATGTAGGCGCGACATACTTCAAGTTGACCAAGCGTGCTTGCTTCGGTTTGTTTGTGTGAAGAAAAGCGTGTATAGATGACAACTCTCATTGTTCCCCCTTGTTTGCGATTTTTTGAATGACTTTTGTGAATTTCTGCTGTGCATTCCAAAGGGCAACATTTTCAAAAACATCTGGTGTAATTCCGCTGCCATGTTCGTCAGTTCCGCTGTAAGGCTTTGCGACTATGCCAAAATAGATTTGAATTTGTCGCAATAATTCAATACCGCCGCTTGTCAAAACTTTATCAAGGGTGTCAGTCAAGCCTATGCAAAAATCATCCTTGCGCTCTGCCATTTTGACCAAGACTTCTAGAGCAGGTTGGCTTAGTCCTGTGTATTCGCAAAACGCCCTGATACTAAAATCAGGGGTCTTTATATCCGTTTTACCAAGAAGATAATCGGTTGAAACATTAAAGTATTCCGCTATCTTTACAAGTTTCTTGGTGTCTATCTTGTCAATGCCGTTGGCATAGTTAGACACCGACTGTGGGCTTGCACCAAGAAACTTGGCAAGTTCGGTCTGATTCTTTTCCGTCTGCAACAATTCGCGCAAGCGTGTTGGTAGTGGGTCACTGTAGCGGTTTCCAGTTCTGCTTGTTTTTTTGTTTTTGTTCATAGCAAATCTCCAATTATTTTTTGTCCACTAGTCTTGCGTTTCTGTTTATTTTCCATTACAGTATTTCTGGTGGCAATAAAAGTATATACAGAAATACTTGAAATTGTCAAGCGAAAAATAAAGATAAAAGGGGGTGATGAAAAATGGTAATTGTTGACTTGAAAGACTTAATCAAGGAAGAACGCCGTCGGTATTTCAAAGAGTGGCGTGACAAGAATAAGGACAAGGTCAGAAAACATAATGAACGATACTGGAGAAATCGTGCTAAGAAACTTGCGAATGAAAAAGCAAGTAAAGAAAAAGGGGGAGCGCAATAATGTTCGCAATTAGTGAAGAACAAGCAAAGCAATTCGCATCATTTCTGTATGATGCTGTGATTGAAAGCATTAAGGAAAAAACTAAAGATATCGAAGAATACGAAAAGAAGGGGGTGGAAAATGACAGCAATGATTTATGCTAGATACAATTTGGACCAAGATTGCGATGAACCACAACTTGTAGTTATGGAACAGATTGCCCTTTGTGAAGAATACGCAAAAAGCAAGGGTTATAAGGTCAGTGGTTACTATTTTGATGTTGTGCAAGACTCGCATGCAGAGCATATTAAAATGGCAAAACTAATGGGTAGAAGCACTTGGAAGTATCACAATACTAAGAGATTTGATGTGGTTGTTGTGCATAGTCATGACAGACTTGGAGTCAATGGATATGAGCGAGCATTCTTGAAGCAATTTTTCAAGGGAAATGGAATTGATGTTGTTTCCGTTACTCCACATGATTACAATGATAAAGGCACTACTATTCAATTCATGTTAGAAGATTTTGCAGAGTATCATGTGGCAAGGCTGACCCCCATTCTGAAGGAAAGATTCTCAAAGAAAAAACGAGCGGATAAATAACATAACTGAAAAAAGATGTAGGCGATACATCTTTTTTTATTATTTTCTATTTTTTTGCTTGCATAGAAAAAGTGTATCACTTTTAATGATTTTCAGGAACTTTCGCACATGAAAAGGAAAATAATTTATGAAAAAGTTTCCCTTTTTTTATATAAAAGTGATACACTTCAGGTAAAGACAAAGAGAAACAGTTTTCGCCGTCATTCGCGTCCTATCAAAAATCCAATTCTGTCTGGTGTCTATGCCTTAAAATAGTAGTGGCGCACGAATTAGGGGCTACTCAGGCTGTCAAGACCGCTAACATAGGAAGTAGTAAAGCACTTACATGTTCGTCGTTGATATGATATTCTATTCTTAGATGGGACTAAGCGGAAGACAAATTAGAATACGAAATAATAGGTTGGTTCAACTGCTAACTCTTTTTATTGTGTTTGGTTTAATCGCCCATTTTTTCGGTGCTGAAAGTGAGATGGCTAGGGCTTATATGGACAATGTGTTGCTATCTCCGTTTGCAGTTGTTGGTATGATAATGGTCATACTATCTTTTGGTGGTATATGGGTTGGACGAAAGAATGGCAAGATACTTTTTGCATTCGTTACTTTATTAGGCGTGGGCAGTTTGTTGGCTATCGTTGCTCACATTCTGCATGCAATTTCTATAATCGCTCTGGCTGTTTTATGTCTTGTTTTGATTGTAACTATACTGTGTTGGACAATATTGCTATTGAAGAAATTGAGTTTGCGCAAGAAGGTTAAAGACCTGAAGGTTAATTCAAAGTCAATCACCTATGCGAAAAAGTCCCAACAGCCACATAAGCAACCGCAACAAAAGCAAACTATGGGCATAGAAAAACCGCAAGACAAAAACCATAATGCAACGCAACAACCAAAGTCTAAAACTCAGCAAGAGAATATTGTGCAAGAAGCACCTAAGCCAGAAACAATAAAATCAACTGAAAGCATACAAGGCAGGTCTGATTATGGAAGATTGATTGCAAATAGAATTTGTCCTGACTGTGGCAATGGTCTTAAATCTAAGCAAAATAGTTATGATGGGTCATGGTTCAAGGGTTGCAGTTCATATCCTAATTGCGAGTTTACTGTAGACTGGCGCATTTACAAAGATATGGAACGAAAGCATAATTAAGCATCTACTTTTTCGGAGTGCTATAAAAAGGCGTCAGGTGGGGGTATAAATCCATACCGCATTAAGGGTATCGGCTCACTCCTTGCGGTTGTCCAGTCGGCAGTAGTTGAGTTGGCAATTAGTATTAAATCTAACTCACCACCTTGAATGAACTGCAGAGATAGTCTTGTAATTTCAAATAAACTAATACCCTGATATACTTCATGGCGAATTGCTTGTCCAGTTGTTGTGTTGATAATATCCACTTGGAAACTTGTTGCGCCAATAACATCATTCCAAACAAGACTCCAGCCAAAGTCAATATTAATTTCAAAGCGGATACCAGTTGGAATAACATCAGGGAACAAAGTGATAGGTGTCTGTGGAGATGTAAGAGTAATCACCCCATCTGGAGATAACACAGTAGCAGATATGGAAACCTGTGTTACTCCTGCATGCAATTCTGTTAGATAGAACTCTGTTGGCAGTATTCCAGAAAAACCCGTCAATGTTCTAAAGAAGTTTCGCTGACTGCCGTCTGGTAAGGTAGCCGTGATTGTATAACTTTGAATTGGTCCAACATAAGGGAGTGCGTCCCATCTTAGATGGGTGCCATCAAGTCGCAAGTCAGGCAGTATAGGAATTTGCGTGGCTTGTCTAACCGCAAAAAGCATTCCTGCTGTAAAGTCACTATCCCTGTATAGAGTGTCGTCTATTTGTTGTCCTATGGCACGAATATAAACATTAAATGCGCCATAGGTAAGATTAAGGCTTGATAGATTTGCGGTTGCTTCGCTGACAGTTACTATCGGCATGTTAGCGATTGTAGACAATGGGCGAACGCGAATCTCGTAACTATTGGCATTCTCTACCTGCTCCCATGTTGCAACAAGGGTATCCCAGTTTATCGCAAAACCGCTTGGCTCGTGAAGTTGTATTGTGTGCGTAGGTGGTTTCTCTGGTGTATATCCATCATCACTACCACCGCAACCGACAAGGACGAATGATACCAAAATGATACTAAGGAAAGCGGCGACTTTAAGAGTTGTTTTCATGTCCTAATTATAGCGGAAGCGAAAGACAAATAGCAAGGACTTTGCATTCATTTACGGCTTAATCACAAGCCGTAAAAACGGCACAATAGACACAATGAAAGTAAGTCAGGCGGTTGCGTTGCGCATCAAAGAATTATTGACAGAGCGCAAGTGGACGCTCTATCAACTGGAAAAAGCGTCAGGTGTTTTGCATGGCACAATGAGCAATATCATGTATGGCAGAAACAAGGGTGTAACCCTTACAACAATTATTCAAATATCCAAGGGCTTTGGTATTGACTACAAAGAATTCTTTAACTCGCCAATCATGAACGAAGACAAGTTTGATGTGGAGTGATGATTTTCGTTTTCTTATTCTCTTGAAAATAAACGCAAAATCCTGTATCATTATGTCGAAGTGATATAGGAGTTTTTTAATGATTAAACAAATAAAGGTTAAGGACTTTGCGACATTCGGTGCAGACGCCCAGATTTTGAACAATCTAAAAAGCGTTAATTATTTTTATGGGGCAAATGGCTCTGGGAAAACAACTGTAAGTAGGGTTATTAACGATGCTAGCAGGTTTCCGTCATGCTCCCTAACTTGGGAAAACAACATAGCCTTAGATAGGCGTGTGTTTAACCGCGAATTCATAGATGATAACTTTAGGCAAGAAATGCGTGGTGTTTTTACTTTGGGAGAAGGGCAAATTGATTCACTAAAAAAGATTGAAGAAGCAAACGCAGAACTAGTATTACTTCAAGTAGCAATAATTAACTACGCTAATACACTGGACGGCGAAGTCGGAACGACAGGCAGTGGCAAGCGTGGAGAACTTGCCAGATTGGAAACTCGATATAATGACACTTTTTGGGTGCAGAAAACTAAATACTATCCGCTATTGCGTGAAGTATTTGAAGGCTCTGTTGGCTCTAAAGATAGGTTCAAGGAAAAAATCCTTAGCGAATCTACTAACAATATTAGTCAGTTGGTGACGCAAGCAGACCTAGAATCAAAGTATGTTCAAGTGTATTCGGAAACCCTTTCACTTGTCGAAGCAATACCTAGTCCTGAAACAAACACCATTTTATCATACGAAACAACCCCTGTGTTGAGCAAGAAAGTGATTGGGGCAGAAGATGTCGATATTGCTTCCATGATTAGAAAATTAAACTGCGTTGATTGGGTTAGAGAAGGCAAGACTTTACATGAAGCAAATAATGGAGTATGTCCGTTCTGCCAAAGGGAAACTAATGAGAACTTTAAGAAAAGCTTGGAAACATATTTTAATGATGAGTATATCAACGACATCAAAGCAATATCAGAGTTGCAATCAAACTATGAAACAGAAGCAAATAGACTAGTTACCATTATTAATGGCATTCTTGCACTTAATTCAAAGTTTGTGGATAATGGTGTTCTAGCAAGGGAAAGGGTCATACTTGAAAACTTGATTGAAACTAATAAGCAAAAATTGCACCAAAAGAAAAAGGAAGCAAGCCAAGTTATTGAATTAACTTCTCTCACTAATGTCCTTGAGATGATAGTAACTTGTGTCAGTGAAGCCAATAAAAAAATTGCAGAGAATAACAAGATAGTTAATAATCTTAATGCTGAAAGGGCAACACTTGCTAATCAAGCATGGCGTTTTATAACGGAAGAAATTAGAACGCATATTGAACAATACCAAGCAGACAAAAATAATCTTTATGTCGCAATTACAGCGATAACAAAAAAGATGACCGACAAAATGAAAGAGCGGGACGAAAAAGTGCGCGACATTGCAGTCTTGGAAAGGCAGGTTACAAGCATCGTTCCAACTCGTGACGCAATGAACAGATTGCTATCTACTTTTGGTTTTACAGGCTTCAAACTTATTGCCTGTAGCGATAATAAAGGCTATCAGATTGTGCGCGAAGATGGCACTCTGGCTGTTGATACATTGAGCGAAGGTGAAAAAAGTTTTGTTGTGTTTTTGTATTTCTACCACTTGCTGAAAGGAAGTCAGACTTCAAGCGGTGTAACCGCCAATAGAATTGTTGTTATAGATGACCCTGTTTGCAGTTTAGATAATGAAGTTGCATTTATTGTTGGTAGTCTAGTTCGTGAACTAATTAACGAAGCAAGAACAGATACAAGCAATATCAAGCAAGTATTTGTGTTTACTCATAATATCTACTTTCATAAAGATGTGACAAGGGCTTCAAACCGCCAAAGACAAGACCGCTTGCGTCATGAAACATTTTGGATTATTAAAAAGCGTAATGGCATTTCTTTGGTTGAAGGTCATGATAACAATCCGATTAAATCTTCTTATGAATTGCTGTGGGGAGAGATAAAATCAGAACAACGAAGTAAGGCAACGATTGCAAATACTATGAGAAGAATTATTGATAACTATTTCAAAATGTTAGGTGGATTTACGGACGAAGATATATACAAATACTTTGAAGGAGATGAAAAAATAATCTGCAAGTCTTTATGTGCTTGGATAAATGAAGGCTCTCATAGTGCATTAGACGAAGACTATCACTCGTTATTAGACGACGAAGCAATAGCAAGGCATTTAGATGTATTCAAAAAAGTATTTGAGAAAACAGGACACGAAGAACATTATAAAATGATGACAAAAGAATAAGCATCAATCAGTGTCTTGGTTAGTTATCTTTTTCCTACTTTTGCGTTGATAGAAAGTATGCCCCTTGTGCCGTTTCTTGCCGTGATAAACGCTATCAAGTAAAAATGTCACCGCAAAACCGCCTTCAAAGAAGAAAAAGTGAACTTGGTTCGTATAAGGCTGTTTTGGTAGTGACGGGCGGAATCGAACCGCCAACCTCCGGGTTATGAATCCGGTGCGCTAACCAGTTGCGCCACGTCACCTTAATGAAATATATTAACACAATTTTAAATTCGATGCAAGAACAAAAATTTGGTGTGTGAAATGCGATATATGAGGTGAAATTTTTACCTATTATGTGGCGAATTTGATAAATCCGCCCTGAATCATGCCTAAATTTGATAAAAGTACTAGCCATGTAGGGGGGTATTATGATATACTAAATGAGTTTTACAAGCGAAAAATGGTGCATGAGGGCTGAGATTGGGGTTATTTGGTTTAGTGCATCGACAAAAATATTTTTAGAGAGGTGACTGATAAGTGGCTAAGGATAATAGTGTTTCAAAAGTTAATGCAAAATATGGATCGGACCAAATCCAGGTGCTTGAGGGATTGGACCCTGTGCGTAAACGTCCTGGGATGTATATTGGATCAACCGATACAAAGGGATTGCACCACCTTATAATTGAAATTGTCGACAACTCGGTTGACGAGGCTCTTGCGGGTCATTGTGATACTATTGAGGTAACTATCAACAAAGACGGTTCATGTACGGTAACCGACAATGGGCGTGGTATTCCAACAGGAATGCATAAGACAGAAAAAAAATCCGCCGTTGAGGTCGTTCTTACAAAATTGCACGCAGGTGGAAAATTTGGTGAGGGTGGATACAAGGTATCTGGTGGTTTACATGGTGTTGGTATTTCTGTGGTAAATGCTTTGTCTGAATGGCTGGATGTTGTTGTTTGGCAAAATGGAAAAGAACACAAACAAACTTATAACCGTGGTATTCCACAAAGGGCATTGGCGGAGGCAGGTAAGGCAACTAAGACAGGAACAAAACTTACCTTCATGCCGGATGTCGACATTTTTGATTCTATTGAATTTAATTATGACACAATACGTGCAAGATTGCGTGAAGTCGCTTTCCTTAATAAAGGTTTGCGTATCATAGCCAAGGACCTTCGTCCAGGTCGTGAAAGAAGCGACGATTTTTGTTACAAAGGCGGTATAGTAGAGTTCGTTGAACACCTTAACAGAAACAAGAGTCTTATTATTCCGCAAACAATTTACATCAACAAGAGTGGTAAAACATCAGAAGTTGAAGTAGCATTTGCATACAACGACGGTTATGCCGAAAACATTCACACATACGCAAACAACATTAACACAGAAGAGGGCGGTGCGCACCTTATAGGTTTCCGTAATGCAATTGCAAAGGTCATTAACGATTACGGACATAAAACAAATCAATTAAAAAACGACAATGACAAATTATCTATAGATGATTGTTTGGAAGGTATTGTTGCGATTATTTCGGTGAAATTGACCGACCCACAATTTGAAGGGCAAACCAAAACAAAATTGGGAAACGCATATATTCGTGGTGAAGTTGAAAAATCCATGATAGCGGGCTTTGGTGAATTCTTGGAAGAACATCCAAAAGAAACTAAGGAACTTATCTTAAAATGTATTACCGCGCGTAATGCTCGTGATGCTGCAAGAAATGCACGTGACCTTTCAAGAAGAAAGAGTTCATTGGAGAGTACTACACTTCCTGGAAAATTATCCGATTGTACAGAAAAAGATGCGACCAAGTGTGAGATTTATGTGGTGGAGGGTGACTCCGCTGGTGGAAGTGCTAAACAGGGTCGTGATAGACGTTTCCAAGCGATTTTGCCTTTGCGTGGGAAAATTTTGAACGTTGAAAAGGCACGTTTGTCAAAGGTTTTGGAAAATGCCGAAATTAAAAACATGATTACCGCGTTTGGGTGTGGTATTCAGGAAGATTTTTCTATTGACCGTTTGCGGTATCACAAAATTATAATTATGACTGACGCGGACGTTGATGGTTCACACATTCGAATTTTGTTGTTGACGTTTTTGTACAGATTTATGAAACCATTGATAGAGGGCGGTCACGTTTACATCGCACAACCACCGCTATACAAAATTTCAAGGGGCAAACAAGAAACATACATTTATTCTGACCAAGAACTCGAAAAATATTTTGCCAAAAATTCAAAATCGGGCATACAAATGCAACGATACAAGGGTCTGGGCGAAATGATGCCGACACAATTATGGGACACAACAATGAACCCGGAACACAGAACAATATTGCAGGTAACTATGGAAGACGCGTTTGCCGCCGACGAAATGTTTACAACATTGATGGGCGACAAACCCGAACTAAGGCGAGATTTTATAAGCGAACATGCGGCGAAATATGTTGATGGATTGGATATTTAGGTCTATGTCATCTCGACCGGAACGAGCAACGCGAGTGAAGTGGAGAGATCTAGCGTAGCGTAAATACAAACTTGGCAGTTACGCTTCGCTAGATCTCTCCACTACGTCGCTTCGCGACTCCGGTCGAGATGACGTAGAAGAAGTTTTTATCAAGGAGGTACTGTGAAAAATATACGTGAAGAATTCAGTGATGGCTGGGATGATGCTGACCATTGGGTGAGTGTAAATGTTCTTGAACCTATATTTGAAAACGTTGTTGATAAAATTCTTGGCGATGAGGAACAGCGAGGCAAACTTAGAACCTTTGCAGGTGGTGGCGTGATAATATTGTCATTAGCGACTGCATTCCCAGTACATCTTGTTGCAAGTGCAGTTGGTGGGTCGGTGTATGCGGCAAAGGCTATGGTGGAAAATGGAATAGAGACAATACGAAATAAGTAACTAAATTGTTAAGGAGTTAAGAAATGGACAAAGAGAACGAAAACATGGAACATGAGGAAATCGTGGACAAGACTCGGGTTTTGAAGGTTCGTATTGAAAACGAATTGAAGAACTCTTTCATGTCGTATGCCATGATGGTGAACGTGTCGCGTGCTATTCCCGATGTGCGTGATGGTTTGAAACCGGTGCACCGTCGGATTTTGTATTCGATGTATGAATTGGGTGTTATGCACGATAAGGCGTACAAAAAATCGGCGCGTATCGTGGGTGAAACCATGGGTAAATATCACCCGCACGGTGACTCTTCCATTTACGATGCGTTGGTACGTATGGCACAGGACTTTTCTATGCGTGCGCCTTTGGTTGATGGACATGGTAACTTCGGTTCTGTTGATGGTGACAATGCTGCGGCCATGCGTTATACGGAAGCACGTCTTGCACACGTTTCATCAGAATTGTTGAGAGAAATCGACAAGAATACCGTTGATTTCGTTCCGAACTATGACGAAACGGAAAGTCAACCTTCGGTAATGCCTGCAAGATTCCCGAACCTTCTTGTAAACGGTTCGGATGGTATTGCGGTTGGTATGGCTACGAATATTCCACCACACAACATTAATGAGGTCATTGATGGTGTAATTGCAATAATCGACGATGCCGATGTAACGATTGACCAATTGATTAAAATTATTCCTGCACCAGATTACCCAACAGGTGGTGTTGTCATGGGGCGTGCCGCATTACGTCATGCATACAAAACGGGTCGTGGTGGTGTTGTCATGCGTGCAAAGGCCGACATCGAGCAAAACGCGAAAACAGGTAAAAACCAAATCGTTGTAACCGAAATCCCGTACCAAGTAAATAAAGCAAGGTTAATCGCAAACATCGCCGACCTTGTAAAGGACAAAAAAATCGACGGCATCAGCGGTGTCCACGAACAATCCGACAGAACGGGTTTAAGAATTGTTATTGAATTAAAACGTGATGCGCAAGCACCCGTTGTATTGAACTCTTTATATAAACAAACACAGTTGCAGGTTTCTACAGGCATTATTTTCCTTGCGCTTGTTGGGAATGAACCAAAATTCTTAAACCTTAAAGAAATGCTAGTTCATTATCTCGACCACCAAAAAGAGGTAATCACCCGTCGCACAAAATTCGACCTAGACAAGGCGGAAGAACGCGCACACATATTGGAAGGTCTTGTAATCGCACTCGCAAACATTGATGAGGTTATTAAAATCATCAAGACAAGTGATGACCGTGAACATTCACGTACACGTTTGTGTGAAAAGTTCCTTTTAAGCGAACGCCAGGCAAACGCGATATTGGACATGCGTTTGGCAAGACTTGCAAAATTGGAAGTCGAAAAAATCCAACAAGAGTTAAAAGAATTGAAGGAGCTCATCGCCGAATTGAAATCGATTCTTGCCTCACCTAGAAAGGTGCTTGACATCATTCGTAAAGAATTATTAGAGGTAAAAGAAAAACACGGTGAAGAACGTCGTACAGAAATTTCACACGACTTTGGTGAAATTGAGATTGGCGACCTTATCGACAAAGAAGACGTTGTGGTATCTATGAGTCACTTCGGATATGTGAAGAGAATTCCGCTCGCCGAATACAAAACACAAAACCGTGGAGGACGTGGTGTCAAAACCATGGCAACGAAAGAAGAGGACTTTGTTGAACAATTGTTCGTAACAAATACCCACCACGATTTGATGTTCTTCACAAACGTCGGACGTGTTTACAGAATTAAGGCATTTGAGGTTCCAGAAGCCGCGAAAACCACAAAAGGCCGTGCAATAATTAACCTTCTCCAATTGTCTGAAAACGAACGTGTTACATCATGTATTCCAATTGAATCATTTGAGAACGGACATTTGATGATGGCGACAGCAATGGGGGTAATCAAAAAGACAGACATAGCAGAATTCAAACGTATTCAACGTAACGGTAAAATTGCGATTAACCTTAAGGAAGAAGGCGACGAATTGATTTCGGTACAATTGACTTCTGGCCGTGATGAAATTCTTATGGCCGCAAGTAGTGGGAAGTGTATTCGATTCTCCGAAGAAGATGTGCGCCCAATGGGAAGGACTGCCGCAGGGGTTAAGAGTATGAAAATCGATAAGGAAAATGACCGCGTGGTTGATATGACGGCATTGATCCCCGGATATGAAATATTGACGGTGTCATCAAACGGTTATGGAAAACGTTCAGACGTGGAAGATTATAGACTTCAATCACGTGCGGGTAAGGGTATAAAGGCGGGTATATTCAACGCGAAAACAGGAATGCTCGTAAACCTTAAACAGGTGCGCCCCGACCAAGATGTAATGTTGATTTCCGACAACGGAACAATCATTAGAACAAGAGCAAGAGACATTTCAAAAATCTCTCGCGACACCCAAGGTGTAAGAATCATGAAGGTGAAAGACGCAAAAGTAGTCTGCGTAGCAATCGCTCAAGCGAGCGAAGAAGCAGAAGATGGCGAGAGTGCAGAATAAAAATAGAACATAAAATTAAAGGCGAGAAAACTCGCCTTTTTTGTGTTATAATGTTTTCTAATGAGTAAAATCATCTCAATAGTAGGTTTAACCGCATCGGGCAAGACGGGGATTGGTATAAAAGTCGCCAAGCAATTTAACGGCGAGGTTATTTCGGTTGATTCCCGCCAAGTGTACCGCGGTTTGGATATAGGGAGTGCCAAGGTCACGCAAGACGAAATGGATGGAATCCCACATCACCTAATTGACATTATTGATCCACCGAAAGAAGGTGAATGGATCGCACCCAAAGCACTTTTTGATGTACACACATTTCAACAAATGGCGGGGAAGTTAATTAAGGAAATTCAATCAAGGGGCAAGGTGCCGATATTGGTTGGTGGAACAGGATTGTACAGCCGCGCTCTCATTGAAAATTATGGTTTTGATAATAACCATGGTAAACGTGAGTACGATGTTTTGCAAATTTGTTTATTACCTTTGAAGGAATTGTTGTTACCCATAATTGAACGTCGCAATGTAGAAAGATTAAATCTAGGGATGATAGAAGAAACAAAAAATTTATTGAAAGATGGAGTTTGTAAACAATGGTTGCGTTCGCTTGGTCTTGATTATATGTTGGCGGTAGATTATTTGGATGGTGTATATACTATGGACGAATATAAATATTGGTTGACGACAAAAACAATGCAATTTGCAAAACGCCAACGTACTTGGTTTAAAAAGGAAAAGAATACAATATTTTTGGAAAATCCAAACGAATTTTTGTCGGAAAGCATGCGATTAGTAAACGAATTTCTTGCATAGACTAAGTCCTAGTGAAAAGATTTTTTGCGGTTGGGAATATTGTCACGTTTATAGTATACCTGCTATGTTTTTTTGTTTTCGTCGGTGTAATTATATATGTCGCCGTTCAAGGTGTGGGTGACGACGGCACAAAAGAATTTTGGATGAAGTTGGGAAGTTTGATAGGTGGACTTTTGGCAATAAACGTTACGATTCTTATCGCGTTGATATTTAAAATCCGAATCCCTGTGTACATACATGTTTATTGGGTGTTGTTGGTAACGTTATGTGTTGTGTTGGGTAATGTGTTTAATTTTTTTGATGATCATCCTTGGTTTAATAAAGTCTTGCATGGGGTAAGTGGCGGGGTTCTTACCATGTTTGGTTTTACTGTTGCTTATTTGTTGTCGGGTAATACGAAGGCGGGAAAATTGCTTTTATTGCTTACGATTTTTGCATTTTGTTTTTCTTTAACACTTGGGTTGTTTTGGGAAATATTGGAATTTACGGTTGACACAATCTCTGGACAAAATATGCAAAGATGGCAAGACCAAAATGCTTCCACACCACCTTATGAAAGTGGTTTGGTAGATACCATGTGGGATACAATAGTTCATACGGGCGGCGCATTAATTGTTGCGGTGGCGGGGTTCTTCTATTTAAGAAAACGCGATGACAGGTGGTTTTTAATTGAAAAGAAAATAAGAAAAGTTGAACGAGCAGAGCGAGTGAAGTCGAAAGATCTAGCGAATACGTAAAGCAAACTTGGCTGGTTTTATTAATTAGTTTTGTTCGCCCTCAACTTTAACATCCCGCACGCACCTTCGATATCTTGACCCTTACTTTTGCGCATGGTGGCGCTTATGCCGTTTTTGATTAGGGTATCCATAAACTTCATTGCTACTTCACGAGAAGGTGGCTTTAATGGTCCTCCAGTAGGGTTTAGATTAATTAGATTCACATGGGAAGGAAAACCTTTAAGTAAGGTAACGAGTTCTCTTGCATGTTCGACTTTAGAATTTATCTCGTCAATTAAGGAGTATTCAAAAATCACACGGCGTCCGGTCTTTTGAAAGTAATATTTTGCCGAATCAATAAGTTCGTGAATAGAATATTTACGTGCCATAGGTATAATTTTACGACGAATTTCATCGTTAGGTGCGTGAAGGCTGATACATAAATTTACTCCATTTTGGAGGTCGGCAAATGCACGTATTTTGGGTACTATCCCAACGGTGGACAAAGAAATGTTACGGGTAGAAATATTCAGTCCCTCTTTTTCATTAACGAGTTGTACGAATTTAACAAAGTTATCATAGTTGTCGAGGGGTTCGCCACTGCCCATGAGGACTATTCTCATCGTGTTTGATGAATTGTTGTGGAGTTTATTGATCAGTATTACCTGTGATAAAATTTCCCCTGCCGTCAAATTTCTTACAAAGCCCTCTTTACCGCTTGCGCAGAATGCACAACCCATTTTGCATCCGACTTGGGTAGATACGCAAATAGTCAAACCATATTCTTGTGTCATTAAAACACATTCGACCATTGTATTTGATTCGTCAATTTCGATTAAAAATTTACGTGTCCCGTCTTTTGAAATATGTTCATTTATAATTTGGGGGAGGCGAATATAAAAATCTCGTGACAATTTTTCTTTTAATGATGTTGGTATAGTCGGCATTTCCATAATTGGAAACCCTTTGTGGAGTAGTTGGAAAATTTGTGTAGCACGAAACTTTGGCTCCCCGATAGATACCAAATACTCCTTTAATTCGATGGGTGACAGATTATAAATGTTAATCATCTCAATATAATAACACATTTCTGTAGTATTCGTTTGTCGAAAATTAGTTTACTTGATATACTTAATTAGAATTTACGCAAACTAAAACTATGCAGCACCGCTTGGCGCGCAGGAGATTAAACAACAAAGGAAGAACATGGGGACATTTCTTAGATTGGTAAATAATACTGCAAGTTCTGGTGATACATTCGCCGATGATTTAATTGGTATTATAATGATAATCATCGGTGTCATTGGCGCCGTAATTGTTCCGTTTGCTATTTATTTGGCATTTAAATTGGCCAACGCCCCAGATGAACAACAACGTGCAATTGTAAAAAAACGTTTTATTAACATACTTGCAAGCATTATGATAATCGTCATATTGTTGGGATTATTAGGAATCGGAGATGGACTTTTCGATTGGCAAGGCGGAACAGGTGGAAGTGCAAATTATTCCGTAAGTGCGCCACAAACCATACCTGCCAATAACCATACAAATGTCTTTGTGTTAAGAAATGGAATAAACATCTTTGATCACACAATAGATGGGGAAAATCCATATGTCGTAGAGGTAAGTGTTCCATCAAATAACGCCGCTAGTGCTACCATTAATCGTGATGGGGATAGATGGCAATTCGTGGGAACAAGCGAAGGATCCGTTGTGATAACGGCAACAATATCATTACAAGAAGGTGGTGATTTAGTTACTGTTGTAACGGCAACCATTACGGTGGAGGCAGAAGTATGGGGTCCTTTGCCGCCGCCAGATGACGACAATCCGATAGTATCAACTGGTTTGGTAAATCCAGTAAGATTTGTGAGACAGGCATTGGCCGTATATAACAATACAACTACAATCCCACAGGTTGTTTTGAACCGTGGGTCTAATCATTGGCCATTGCTTGCGACTGGCGCAGCTGTTGATATAAATCATGATGGACATACTGGTGCTAATAGACTCGCAATTGTCGCATCTGCACCTGGGGTTGTTGTTGACCGAAGATTTGTTCAAACAGATGACAGACCTGGTGGGAATGATGGGAGTACAGGATGGACAAGTTGGGGAAATTTCGTAATATTAAGGCATAATGTGATGATGGGTGGAACTCCCGCGGTTATATACGCTATGTATTCACACCTTGCCGCTCAAAATTTTAATCCATATACTAGAAACCTTACAATAGGTCAACAGGTTTCGGTTGGGCAGGCGATTGGAACAATGGGTGCCACCGGAACTACGGGGGGGACTACAGGGATACATTTACACTTTGAAATAAGACAGCAAAGTAACTTATTCCATGGACAACCTATTACAAGTGTAAGCGGTTTCAATAACGCGACTAGGGTTCCTTTAAGAAATTTCTTTACGTATACACGCGGGGTTACAGTTTGATGGAAATAACTAAATAAAAAAAACGCGATGTGAGTCGCGTTTTTTATTGTAATAGAATTAACCCGCACCTAAAGTTGGTCCTTCTGGTTCTACGGCTGCGGTTTGGCTGACCATATGATCTAATTGTTCATTTAATGCTATTAATGATTCTATGACGTGGTCAATCCCAAACCCATTAGTAAAGGCGTCATCTATGGCTCGATCAAGTGCTTCTGATTTGTCATCTGTAGAGAATAATCCACTGTCGGCCCCTCTCTGTAGTAGTGCTGCGTGTTCGGTGAATGCGACCTGAAATGCATCGTTGTTTGGAATTTGGAATGTTGAACCGTTAACTGTTACCGTTCTTGCTTGGCCTCTTTGCCCTTCTTCATTACTTTGTTCGAGACGTAATGCAATATCACCAGCCCATACAAGATTACGCATTTGTCCTTCAAGTGTGGTCATGGCGTCAAGCAAAGTAAAGTCATTTTCACGTATGAGGTCTTCGACCTTAGATTTTGAGGTGTGTATAAATAATATTCTCGATGATTCGTCGGCGTATGGGAATTGTGAGGACAAAATTTCATTTGCATACCATTCGGCATGTGATAACATTGGTCCTCTTCGTTGGTTTAATTCTTCCGGTGTCGGGCCAAGAACAACTGCATCTTGTGATGGTGTTGAACCACTGTTTACGTTAAGACCACCGCCACTGTTTGTTGTATTATTGCGGTTTGGAATGACGAGTTCGACAGGAACATTTGCACCTGCTTCTTGTATGATTTCATCTTCTTCGGTTTGTTGTGTATTTTCAACCTCAAAGAATTCGTACATCGATAGGTAAAAGTTGCCTTTAATTGTCTCGCCTGGTTCTAGTGTATTTCTCCATGTGTCAACTACTTCTGGTGTGATAGTGGCTAATTCTTGGTTTAACCAATTATCGTCAATCATGACCTGTGGGTTTGATTGTCTGAATGCGGCGATTGCTTCAAGAATTTCTGCCATCACTTCTTGATCTGTAAGTGGTACTCTTTCTTCTATTACAGGTGGATTTTGTTCTTGGGTATATGTCCCACCGTTTGCAAGTTGTTGGAAGAATCCCAATTGCTGGGCAAAAACACCCTTAAGAGATAGTTGAACAAGGGGATCCGCAGGAGATCTTCCGTTAAGGTGTCCAACACCTTCCGGGACCGCTATATCCCTTAATGTCATCATGTCATCGGGTTCTAAACCCGAATCAACCACCCATTCATTAAAAAGATTGGTAACATAATATTCTGGACCATTAGTGCTGTTACATGCTGCGAAAGTCCCCATAATTGCTGCGGCAGTCATTAAGATTGCTGGTTTTATGAAAGATGATTTTTTCTTTGGTTGGGCGGGTTGTGTCATGTCAACATTTGCGACACCGCGCTTATTAAAGTATGTGTTGATTGTTTCGTCCGCTTGGTTTAATTCCTCAAACGAAAATTGATGTAGTCCTCTTGCCATATTATGTTTCCCCTTTTTGTAACTTTGTCGTCTAAATCTAGTCGAAGATGGTACGTGTAAGGTTTCTCGTATTATCATTATATGATAGTCGTGAATATTTTACCATAAATATGGAAATCCGTCAAGCAATTTATATTAACTTTGTCAAGTGTTTTGTGTATGGAAATATATTTTCGGTTAGGGTGCGAAAACAAAAAAACCGCCTGTGACGACGGTTTTTACGTACTGGCTACTTATTTCAATTCTACTGTTGCGCCGGCTTCTTTTAATTGCGCCTCGAATTTTTTTGCTTCTTCTGCTGGCACTTTTTCTTTAATGACCTTTGGTGCGCCGTCTACGATTGCCTTAGCATCGCCAAGTCCAAGACCTGTCATTTCCTTAACAACTTTGATTACGTTGATTTTGTTTGCACCAGCATCTTTAAGGTAAACGTCAAATTCAGTCTTAGCAGCAGGAGCGTCAGCAGCACCACCAGCAGCAGCGCCACCAGCAGCAGGAGCAGCAGCAACAGCCATAGCAGCAGCCGATACACCAAACTCTTCTTCAAGAGCCTTTACAAGTTCAGCAGCCTGAACAAGTGTTAATTTTTTAATTTCTTCTACAAGATTTTTGATATCCATGGTATTTAATTTCCTTTTATTAATTTAATTTTTTCTATGTCATCTTCTCTGGATCTCTCCGTTCCGCAACTTCGTTGCTCCAGTCGAGATGACGTGGGGGGAGAGATGATTCTCTCATGTCGTGCGCTATTACGCACTTGCTCTGGTATTGATTACGATTGCCATATTTCTTGGTACCGCTTGAACGACGCTTGCAATTCCGCGTGCACCGCTTTGAAGAAGTCCCATAAGTTGCGCGATAAGTTGTTCTTTGCTTGGCATTGTTGCAAGTGCCTTAACGCCGTGTTCGTCAATTACGCTTTCGCCCAATAGACCGAATTTGAAATCCATTTTGCCTTTGAATTTCGCATCAAGTATGATTTTCGCCGCAGAGATTTCATCATTATTCGAAAACGCAACCGCCAATGTACCTGTCAATTGGTTATCAAGGTCGGTAATTCCAAGATTGTTAAGCGCAATTCGTACAAGGTTGTTTTTGTAGACCTTGTATTTCACGCCCGCCGCACGGAATTTGTCACGAAGTTCGCTAGCCTCGGCTACCGTGATTCCGCGATAGTCCATGAAGATTGTACTTTTCGCATTTTTCAGATTTGCCTCAATTTCTGCGACTGTTTTTTGTTTGTCGATGAAATTTTGGCTAATCTTTTTTTCTCTTTTTCTTTCCAACAGTATTCTCCTTTTAAGATAGACAAGAAACTAAACTTTCTATCGAAATAACAAAAATCTCCACTTAGGCAATTTCGCCAAAGAGGAGATTGAACGCATAAAATTATGTGTCCCTTCCTCGACAAGATTTACTGGGCGAACCCGACTTGTTTTCTTCGGCGGAGATTAATAAACAATTATATACTAAAGTAGTAGGGAAGTCAACAATTATATTTTATAAGTCTTCGTTGCGGCGGTATGCCAATACTAAAATTACAACACCGACTACAATTATGAATATCGTGAAAATGATAAGAACCCATAATAAAGCGGCCTGGGGGTTGTATAGTGTGAAAAGTGGGCCAGAATTCCTGTTGGAATTATTGTTTGAACTTGATGATGACCCGGAACCCGATCCAGAACCGCCGGTACTTCCGCCGCCTGTGTTGTTGCCGCCCCCAGTATTATTACCACCAGACCCACCTTGTGATGGTTGCCCGTGGTTTTCCAAACGAACGTTGTTAAATGTGGTTGTGCCTTGGACGTCTGCGAGCGGCGTGCCTTCAATAAAAAGTCCATGTTCAAGAGAGAATGTAATGCTCGTCATGGAATCTGAATAAAACCAAACATAGAGGGTTTGTGTTCCTCTTGTAAAATGATTATATTGTACATTTGATGCACTATTTAGAGGCAATCCGCCTTGTGAAGAATGAAAGTCAATCGCTGCAATAAAAACTATTGAGGCATCTTCGTGTACATTAGCATCCGAATTAACGTTTACCGCAAATCTATAATTTGTGTTTTGTTCTAAATCAAATGTTACAAGAAATCGAGCAGCCGCATAATCGGTTGTCTCAATAGTAAAATTCGTACCTTGTGCATTGTTAGAAAAGTTTGTTACGGACGAATTGCTTGTCCAATTGCCCCACGATGGGGTGGATGATGCATTGAGGATGGCTGGTGTATATACTCCGCCGCCAGACATCAGCAACATTGCAATCGCAAAAAGTGCGATTACTGGAAGAATTAATAATTTTTTCATGGTACATTATATGACAAGTTTTGTTTTTTGTAAAGAGGGGAGTATAGAAAAATTGAATAACGATATACCACACCATTGGGGGTGGTAATATATTTTCAAAAAATAATAACCAATGACTAATTAGCACATATTAAACCGTGAACGAAGAATTGGTCAAAGAAATCGGCGAAGAAAAATTAGAACAAATCGAAAAAGAAGTCGTCAAGGAAGCCAAGAAAAAAAAGAAGATGTCACGTGCATCAAAATTTTTCTTTGGGATGTTTATTTTTTTGACAATCTTGACCGTATTTTTGTTTTGGGCGGTGGACAATATTGCTGAGGGTGAAATGCGACCTTATACAATTATTGCAGCCGTGATATCTTTAATGCTTGCAATATTTTTTGGATTGATGTCATTTGTTCGTTTTTTGCGGTCGCGAAGTATTGCTGGTGGGTTGTTTTTGACGACGGCATTATCTACAGGTGTATTTTTGGGTGCCAGCCGTTTTATCGGAGTGCTTATCCCACCGATGGCGTTGGGAATGGCGGCCGCCGAAGAACCTGGTGTTGCGGCGGGTGGATTTTCGGTGATGATATTGATGGCACAAATCGGGTTATTTGCATTGTGGTTTGCATTTTTAATGTTCACAATCCATGCTCAGGTCAGCCCAGTCAAAAAGGTAGACAAATGTATTGGTAAAATATTGGCAGGTGATGAAATTAAGCGAATAAGGATAGGGAAGAGTAAACAATACAAAGAGTTGGAGAAAAAGATTGTAGCGCTTAGTCAACAGATGAAGAAAGTGGAAGATAAAATTGGCGATTGAGCCGTCTCATTTATTATGTTAGACTCATATCATATACAATGACAAAAAGAACAAGATGCATTTTGGGTGCTAATACTTTGACTACTTTTGCTGGTATGCATAATGTTGTGCATGAAAGCGGATTGACCGCTACTGGGGTGGGGCTTTTTAATATTGCATCGTCGTCGACGGTGAATGCATTGGCGTCGGAAGGTATAATTTCTGCGGGTTTAAAGAAAAAATTGGCAACACTTATATTGGTTGCCAATTTTATACCGTTAGCCTTGGGAATTGCAACCATTGCCGATTCGGAAAGAGCGACGAGTGCCGGACTTGGGCAAATGGCGCTTGGTGTTGCATCATCGGTACAATGTTTAGATGCAATAGGTGCTTTTAAAGAAAAAAGCAAAGGTGATTGATTATTGTGTACCTTTGCCTTCGTGCATTTTTATTGCTTCTTTTAATTGCATGTCGTCGGCATTTTTTATTGGATACATGCCATGTTCATTCATGTATTGGAATACCTCAAATTGATGCTTGGCAGTACGACCACTTGTGGTTGTTATTACGGCCCGCATTTTTTCGCAACTTGCATGTTGAATTGCCGTTCCACTTTGTATCATCAAGTCGCGCAAGTGTGCGAGGATGTCCGTTAACATAAGTTTATCGTTTAATGATTTCATAATTACTCCTGAATTTAAATATGGTGTGATATGTGTTATCAACTCTTTGGTGGGAGTTTCATTCCTACGTGGCTTCTCATATATTCTAAAATTTCTTCATGATTTTTTTTACTTGTTTTTATCATGGTGTTCAACATTGTTGTAATCTTTTTGTCGGATACCATGTCGGTGTAATGCAATGCAATTGCTTGTAGAAGTTCCTCCTGTATTAACAATTCATTTAAGTTTTGTAAATTTTTGACGGCTATCATAAAACCTCCTTTTAATTAATCTAAGGAGGTTATATCCAAATAGAGTGTTTTTAAACAGATATTGTTAGTTTAGTCCCAAAATTTCTTTCGCTTCGTCAAAAGATTTTGAAACAGCAATTTTTAATTTTAATTCTTTAGAATTTTCAAAATTATTACAATATGCTAGCAAATGTTTTTTGATCTCGTTAAATGAATTTTTACCATGTAGTTCTTCTTGTGAATCAATATGGAATTCGATTATTTGTTTAATATCCATATTGTTTGGTATCGGTATAATTGGATTAATCTTCCATGGGGAACCGAACAAAGAACGTGCAATCATAACACCATTTGCGTTGGTAGTTTCTAAACATTCTATGATTTTTTCTGCATTTGTGATGTCGCCATTTGCTATTACTGGAATCTTTACCGCATTAACGACTTCTTTGATTGATTGCCAATCTGCCGTTCCGCTGTATCCTTGGCTTGCGTATCTGCCGTGCACTATTATTTTTGATGCTCCTGATTTTTCACACATTTTTGCAAATTCAACCGCGGTGAAATTTGGTTCCTTGTAACCCAATCTAAACTTTACCGTGATTGGTTTTGGTTTTGCGGTTTCATTTGTGGCCTTGAAACATGATTCAATAATTTGACGGGCAAGTTCCGGTGTTTTCATAAGCGCCGCACCCTCACCGTTTTTAATTATTTTTGGTGCCGGGCAACCCATGTTGATATTGATTTCATCGAATGCGTCGAGATGTCCGCTTTTGATTGCATATTCAAAATGTTCTGGAACCTTTCCGAATAATTGTAAAACGTTTTTTATACCATCAACCACATCATGTGTTAGAAGTTCCAATGTCTTGTCGCTTTTGTAATACATGGCGGTGGCGCTGATCATTTCTGTATATACAACTTTCGCACCCAATTTTATAAGGACACGACGAAATGCTTGGTTGGTGTAACCTGCAATGGGGGCGGCTTCAATGATAACTTTTTCTAATTTCACGATAGATTATATCACAGATACAAATTAAAAACCCCATCTTGTTAAGTGGGGTTTTGTTCATTATATTACGCTTCAACAACTTTCCCTTTGCTACGTCTTGCCAATTGTTTGATCCCCCAAGTAAAAGGGAACAGACCGAAGACAATAAGTTGTACGATAATAGGGAAGAGTGTGAATCGAAGTGGGATAAGGTTAATTGCGGCATCTCTGTAGTTGCTGATTTCTCTGATTAGTGTGAATGTTATGAATAAACTTACAATGAGTCCAGTCGCAATCAATATCCATGCACGGGCGCATTTACAAACGCCGAACATTGTACATATTAAATAAGCAAGGATACCCGCAAAGAACATAGCAATACCAATATAGATAGCAAAATTCATGAACGATGGGTTTCCAATTGTGCTGTCCCCAATTGTGAATATGTTGACGAGCATAAGTATTAATCCAGTAAGCGACAATACGGCGATGGCAATCTTTGCCCAGTTATTTTTACAAAAATCCATTGGTAATCTCCTTATAGTGAAACCCATGATTAGGGAGGTATAAACTTAGTTCTTATTTTAAATGCAGTAGCCCCGAAGGACAACATACCCTCTAGTATATGCTATAAATATGGAACTGCAAAACAAATTTAAGCAATTTATAGAAATTGGGGTCGAAAAGAGAGCTTTTTACGGTAAATTATGTGTGCCATTATCAATTTAGATGCTCTTCCATCAATTTTTTGAGGCTCATTTTAATTTCGTCTTCTTTTGCATCAAATTTATCGTTTAGGGTTATTGGTTTATAACGAACCGAAAAGTCTGGTGTCAATTGGAATTCGTCTAATCGGATTTGGCTGATGAAACCCGCCATTCGCAATGCTGGAGATATCAATTTCTTTTGGCGGTCGGTTAATTCATTAATATATTCTTCGGTGAATTTGAATGTTTTAAAACCGCTATTGTCCGTTGCATTGCGGAAGGTTACATTTATAAAATTTTCAAAAAGTTCGCTGTATATTGCCTCTTTTATTTTTAGAAATTTATCTAATTCATAATCGGCGGGCATTAATGAAATTGCGTGTCCGTCTTCTGCTAATATTTCTTTTATAAATGCGTCTAAAGAATCGTCGCCTATGGTGCGTCTTACACGTGCCGATAACTCCATTAACATTTTTGATTTTTCTTCGAAATGAATTTCCATTTGGATTTCATCAATGACCTTTCTAATCATTTTGTCTAATTTTTTTAATTCTTTCATGACCTCGTCATAAAAAAATAGGCTGGCGTAAATGTAGCCCTTTTCTAATGGGTTTTTGACATAAATTACCGGCTTGTTGTTTCCCGGAATTATCAAGTACGGTTCAAATTTATCGTCAAGCCCAAATGTTTCGTGAATTCTTTTACAAGATTTGAAGTTCATAACAATATAATATCTAAAAAATGGATTGATGGCAATCATAATTATGATGCATTTAAAAAACCATCTTGCTTTCAAGATGGTTTTTAAATAATAATTTATTTTTCGTCCCTACGTCCCATATATCCCAATGCCAATGATGATACAAGTCCACCTAAAGCAAATGCAGCAATAATACCGAATACGAAGTAAATTGTTGCGATGCCGTTGTTGGAGTTATTAACGCTTCCATTTTCTGGTGATGCAACAACGTCTGGGGTTGCAACAGAAGTTATTAAAAGTGCACAAGTAAATGCAAGCGCCAATAAAAAGACAAAATTTAAACCATAAGCGACATACTTTGTCCAAGAAAGTGCATCGGTGCTTTGTGTCTTTTCCTCTGTTTGAACGGGCGAATTATCACCGTATTTTTCAAAAAATTCTTTTGCCGTTTTGCTTTTGTATCTTGATTGTGTTTCTGACATTTGATGCCTCCTGTTGATAGTTTCTGTAACTATTGCAAGGATATCAAAATATATCAAATTGGTCAATCATTTAATCTGGTTTTTGAAATTGTTTGATTACTTGGTTACAGCCGGTGGCACCTAGACCGCTGATAGCACCTTTGACAATTGCGCTGCCCGTTGTTGGGGACATGACGATTTCGGGAACAAGAAAATAAAGGCCTAATCCGATTATTCCACCCAAAGCAAGTGACAAAATGGGAATGAGTCTGTGCCAAATTGTTCCAGCACCAGGAATACTTAATTTATAAAAGTCTATGACCGTGTATACGAGTAATGCCGTGAGAGGCATAAATGCGATTTCCATAAAAATATAAACCTCCTATTTTCATGATATGCAGTTCTTTCCAAAAGTTTTGTCATTAATAATGTCAAGTCGCAATATCAATAGTTAGTAATCATTGGAGGAAATATGAAAAAACTTTTTCGCAGGAGACAAAAAAGTGCGGACGCGAAACCGTCAAAAATGCGTCGCAGAATTCTTGCCTTAGTTGCCGTTGGTGCGGTGGTTGGGGTGTTTGTATTGGTTGCAACATTGACATCAACCGGGCCAAGAACTTTATACCAAAGAGCGCATGACAACATCGCCGAAGCAAGATTCTTCATGAAACAAGCGGACAGCGACAACGAACGCGTGCAATTTTTTTCGGGGTTGAGGGAAGAAAATTACCGCATGGATGGACGTGCGACACGTGCGATACCATTTGCATTAATTAATGTGGAACCAAAGAATGCAAATCATTTGGATGAACAAAGATTGCAGGGAACATTGCAAATTGGTGAAGAAAGTATTGATGTGACCCTAGAAAGAAATCAATTCGGCAGAAATTTTGCGGCAGATATAGGAAGGTCGGTTGATGCAAACACACAGGTAACATTTACACTCAAACTTGAAAATGAATATACAGTTGTATTTGAATTAAACAACGTAATGCAAGAAGATGCAATCACATGGGAAGATGCATTGAAAATTGCAGTAGAACATTTGGAAGCCGATATTAAAGACGCGGAAAATTTTGAAACGTACGTTAAAATAATTACAAACCAATCAAATGTAGCTGCATTCTGGTTCGTGCAATTTATCACAGATGCGGGAGATTTATTCTTTGTTGTAATCGGTACAGATGGAAGCGTAATTGGAAATCAAAGGTAGTTTGGATTCAGGAGTAAGGGGAATAGTGGGAAAATTCGGCAATCGGATAAAAAGAGGCGGAAGTGCCTCTTTTAGGTTTTGTGATTTGCACAATGATGTTATAACAGAGATTTCATCTGAAAAATTTTCAGGATATGTTAGGCGAATGAAAAAAGTGGGGGTGGAGACAATATTAATTTCTGTATGGACAACCAATATGGAAAATCCGGTTAGGGAGTTAGTACGTTGTAAAGGTTTAATTAATAACATAATGGAATATGGCGGACAATGTCCGAGATTATTATTACATATAGAGGATGCATGGTTTATAGACAAAATAAACATAGATGAGATTATCGCATTAAAACCATATAGCATTGGAATTACATGGAACGATAAAAACAAATTGGCAGGTGGAGCGAACAGTGAAGGTAAATTGACATCATTCGGAAAAAAAATAATTGAAAGATTTGTTAAAAGTAATGTAGTTGTAGACGTAGCACATTTAAATAGGAAAAGTTTTTATGAAGTTGTTGATATAGTTAAAAAACATGGTGGCAAATTATTTTGTACACATACATGCTTTGATGAGGTCAATCCGCATCCACGAAATCTTGACGGTAAACAAATACAAACTATTATTGATATGGGTGGTTTGATTGGATTAACGCTCGTCGGTGATTTTTTAAATCCATGCGGGAATGCCACAATGCATGATGTTTATAATCACATAAAGTATTCTGTACAAAATTTCGGCGAAGACAATCTTGCAATAGGTACGGATTTTTTTGGTACCGAAAATTTACCTAAGGGATTAAAAAAATATAAAGATTTCAAGAGATTAAAAAAATTTCTAATCAAGAAGGGTTTTTGTCAAGTAGTGATTATGAAAATATTCTACGTAAACGCAAAGAAATTTTTTGACATATAGATATGTATGAACTTTGAAAAATTAATGGATGAAATAAATGCACTTTCAAATTTAGATGGCGTGGAAACGAGAAAAATTGGACATAGTGTCCACGGAAGGCCTATCCATGCGTTTCATGTGGGTTCAAATGACGGTGATCAAATTATTGTTATGGGTGCAATTCATGCCAGGGAATGGATTACAACGTTCTTAATTATAGAACTTGTGAAAATTTACGCCATGGAAAATTTAGGGGGTGGCGTTTGGTTTATACCGCTTGTTAATCCCGATGGGGTTCATATTGCATTAAATGCGGCGCCATTATGGAAAGCAAATGCAAGAGGGGTAGATTTGAATGTAAATTTCGATGCAGATTGGGGCGGAGGTACACAAAATGTTAGAGTAGTCAGTTCGGAAAATTATATAGGTCCACATCCAAATAGCGAACCAGAGGTAAGGGCATTAATTGAATTCACCAAGAAAATAAACCCAAGAACAACAATAGCATATCACAGCAAGGGTGAAGTCATTTATCATGGCTTCCAGTCTAAAGACGGTAGAATACCGCAAGAGTTAATAGATGAGGTCGAAAGAATCGCAATATTGGTTGGCGGTGTGACAGGATATGAACCAATAAAGACGGTGAATTCTACAGGTGGTTATTCCGATTGGGTTATGATGCACATGGGTGTGCCGGCATTAACAATTGAAGTCGGCAATGATGATTTTGACCATCCGATAGGTGTAGACAAATTACCAGAAATATTGGCACAAAATAAAGATATTCCTGGAATGATATTAAGCCAAATAAAATGGGGTGCCAAAGACATGGATTGTTTTGTTCTTTAATAATGTTACAATGTGTATGTGAAGATTGCAATTATTGGTGCGGGTGCCGCCGGGTTAATGTGTGCATGTGTATTGCCCGTAGAATATAGCGTAGTTGTTTTTGATAAAAATGAAATGGCGGGGAAGAAATTGTTAATTACCGGCAAGGGTAGATGTAATTTGACTAATTTAGTTGAACCCGACGTGTTTTTACAGTCTGTGCCGCAAAACGCAAAATTTTTGTCAAGTGCATTAAATATGTTCGCACCAAAAGATACAATTGAATTTTTTGAAAGTATCGGAATTAAAACACAAATTGAAAATAATAGTAGGGTATTTCCGAATAATGGTGGTGCAACAGCAATTAAACAATCATTAGAAAATTTTGCAATATCGCGTGGGGTTGAATTCAGGTTCGGTTTTGATGTTAAAGAAATAATAAAAACCGAAACGGGATTTACGGTGGCAAATAATATAGATACAAGATACAATTTTGATGCAGTTATTATTGCAACGGGTGGAGTGTCATTTTCAACAACGGGATCCAGCGGTGATGGATATAATTTTGCGACTAAATTCGGACAAGGGATTATTTCGCCACGCCCCGCACTCTGTGGTTTACAATTTCAACATCCTTCGGGCTTTCAAGGACAAACTATTGCATGTGGTGTTGAAATTGTTGATGGTAATGGTACGTCAAAAACAAGAAAGGTTATTGGGGATATGCTTTTTACAAAAAATGGCGTTTCCGGGCCAATTATATACAAGGCGGTTTCTGAATTTAAACAACATTCAATTCAAGACCATATTTTACAAATCGATTTTGTACCAAACCTCCATAATGGGTTGGAGGTGAAGATGTCAAATTACTTGAAAGAAAATGCACACAAAAAACCATTTTATGTTTTTAGAAAATTTGTTCCAATTGCTATTGCTAATTGGTTGGTTGAAGTTTCTGGGCTTTCTCATGTGAAGGTGTGTGCTAATTTGACTAAATCGGAAAGATTACAATTGATTTCAACTATTATACAAGCATGCATACGTATTAAAGATTTTGAGGACATTGAAACTGCAACCATAACTCGTGGTGGTGTTGATGTTGGTGATATAAACCCAAAAACGATGGAGAGTGAATTGATGCCAAACCTGTATTTTATTGGTGAGGTTTTGGACGTTGACGGATTGTCTGGTGGTTTTAATTTACAAATTGCATTTTCAACGGCGGTTGCATGTGCAGAGGCATTGAAAGAAAAAGCCCCCTTAGGTTAAGGGGGCTTTGCTTGTTTGGCGATAGAAGATTTTTTTAAAAATCCTTGTTTAGATAAATTTTTCTTGATGCGAAATATGAAATTGTTATTGCTGCGATTCCTACACCGACGGCAATTAAATTGGTTACTGTTGTATTGCGTAACATTATTTCAAAGATGTTGAAGTTTATTTCCACATTAAATATGCCAAGTAATGCGGGTACATTCAATACAACCATAACGGCGATGATCGGTATCCACAGGAATATTCGGCCCTTCATATATCCTTTTGCGTAAAAGAAAGGTGTTTGGAAGCTGACGTTGAATAGGAATAATCCGAATGATACACAAATGAACATTAGATAAATTTCAAATGGAGTGTTATTGCCAAAAGCCGAATCGATTATTAATCCTACTCCAATTGCGACAAGCATAGACAATCCGAGAACGATTATTGTGTATAGGTAACGTACGAACAACATAGATTTTCTGTTTGTTGGTAGGGTAGCGAAAAGGACATTCAAGTTACTCTTTTCGGTATTTTCAAAGTTAAATGCAGTAAAGGTGCCGGCAAACAATGTGAATGAAATCATGAAGATAAGTCCATGATCACTACCGCCTTGAATTACCCCCATTAAAAGTGCAATTCCAAAAAATAAGAGCAACCATTTCCAATAAGGAGTTATCAATTTAAAATCAAGTTTTAATAATGCCATAATATTTTTCATAATTATTTTTTCCTCCCTTCTTTGTTGAAACGTACGACTAATTCGTCTAATGTACATGGTTCGGTTATTAATGATTTTGGAAGTTGGCTAAGTTTTGCTTTGTCTATAATTCCGTCAAAGTTTACGCTAGTTTCTTGGTATCCAATCAACAGGTTCTTTTGTTCGGCGTTTAATACGTCACGGCCACCTTTGACCAACATATATTTTTCGAGCAAATTGTCCTTTGTATCACTATGAATGATTTTACCATTGTCAATAAATGTAAGGTAATCTGCAATTTTTTCAAGGTCCGTGGTGATGTGTGTTGAAAATAAAATTGATTTATTCTTATCACGGATAAAGGATTGTAAAATTTCAAGAAGTTCATCACGCGCAACGGCATCAAGTCCGCTGGTAGGTTCATCCAAAATCAACAAATCTGGGTCATGGGCAAGGGCGCAGGCTACCATAATTTTCATCTTCATACCCCGAGATAATTGTTTAACCTTCTTACTCGGGTCGAGTTGAAATTGTCTTAACATCTCACTAAATTTATGGTCGTCCCAACTTGGGTAAAATGGTTTTAATACTTTTCCAACTTGGGTCAATGTCCATTCTTGTTCGTAAAATGGGCTGTCCATGACTTCACCAATTTTTTGTTTGGTTTCGGCCTCATGTTCGATGTTGTCTTTGCCGAAGATTTTGATTTCACCCGCGTCACGTTTCAACATGTTTAAAATTGCCTTAATGGTTGTTGTTTTACCCGCACCATTTTTACCAACGAAACCCATGATGAATCCCTTTGGTAATGAAAATGATACTTCTTCGATACCGAAGCTTCCGAATTTCTTTTTCAATCCGTTTATTTCTATTGCATATTCCATTTATTAATTCTCCTCCTCTATTAAAATGTTGAATATTTCTTTTAATTCCTTGTTTGGCATCTTTATTAATTTACTGCATGTTATAGCGTTTGTCAGATGTTGTTCAATCTCTTTCAACTTTTGCTCGCGTATATATTCTTTGTTTTGGGGGAGAACGAAACAACCCTTGCCTTGAACGGTGGCGATGAATCCATCCGATTCCAATTCGTTGTATGCCCGTGTTGTGGTGATGACGCTGATCCGCAAATCATGGGCGAGCGACCGGATGGATGGCAACATTTCACCTTCCGCGATCTCACCACAAATTATTGCCGAACGGATTTGTTCTTTAATCTGTTCGTAAATGGGTGCGCCAGATTTATTGGATATGACGATGTTCATACAATCAACTCCTTATACTGTATATGCGACATATATACAGTATATACACACAGGTTATTCTTGTCAATACTTTTTAAGAAATAAAATTGAAAAAAAGATTATAAAAATAAAAACAGCCGATAGACTGTTTTTGGTTTGGTGGAACAACGGTGTAGGCGATTGAATGCAATTCTCGTTGATTGCTTTAGATTGTTACCTATGAATTCACACGCATGAAAGTAAGACTAGGCTCGTCATGGTCACCGATGACAAAGAAAATCGTCAAGACATTGTAACCGTAGACAAAGCTACCATAGCTGAGCAGAAAACGCGCTTGATTAAATGCGAGCGGTAATCCTTGAGATGTGTGCACAGTTAGCCTATCATCCGCCTTTTGATTCACAATCCCTGAATTTGTTCTTATATCAGAACCATCAAAAACTATCGTTGCAAGAATTCCTTCATCCGTCGAGGTAAACAACAATGCGGTTACTCTGTGAAAGTCAAGATTATCTTCCTCATAGAGGTCGCCCCCGAAAAAAAATCTGTTAAGATTACTGCTTGAAACCCTTATCCAACTGCCCTCAAGTGGGTGTGACTCCTGCGTTGTTTCGCCACCGCAGCCGACAAGTAAAAATGCCATTGGCATGATTACCGCAAAGGCAAGCAAACTAAATACAAATTTTTTCATACAACATTATACTCGACTTTTGAATCAAAAGACAAGACAATTCAAACAAAAAAGCCATGTATCACACGGCTTTTCGTTTTCAATTCGTCTAAACCCAACCATGCCATTGACAAAGATAATACATGGTCCAAACTTTGACGACGATGGTGGGAACTGAGGGGCTCGAACCCCCGACCGTTCGAATGTAAGCCGAATGCTCTACCAGCTGAGCTAAGTTCCCAAGTACAAAGGTATTATATACCAAAAAATTAGACTTGGCAAGGAAAATATTTCATGGCTCTTGCGATAATTCCTAGGTCATAAAAAAAGCACGTGGTGTGCTTTTACATGCGTTCTGTATTGTCTTTTCCTGCCGTGATGCTTTTTTCCATTACTTGATTATACGCGGCTAATATGCCAGGGTGCAGTGCTGGGTTTCTCATGTCCATGAGTTGACCACCTGATGTCTTAGTGAATGATACTTCCGTTCCGTTGTGTCTGTCCCCACCATGTACTGCATTTTCGATTGTTGCGGTTTCTGTTAATGTGGTCATATAAACCTCCTAAATTCTAGTATTGGGGTAGTATATCATGAATCCACATTTTGTCCACATCAAATTTTCTATATTGGGCATCGAAAATTGGTAGGGTATATAGGCGTTATATATAGGAATTCCATCGAAATGATTAGACAATATTCTGTGTATAATATAGAATGTGTTAAAGGGGGCGGGGAAATGCCAAAGTTTACATATCCGATTGTGTTTATTTTGAATGAAGAGACAGGGGCATACAATGGATTCTTGCCCGATTTAATGGTACATGCCATTGGCGAGACATTGGAAGATGTATACGCCGAAGCAGAATACAAAATGTACGCGTATTTCAAAATAGTGTTAAGGGAAGAAGATATAGAGGTATCACCGCCATCATCTCTAGAAGAGATTACAGAAAAATGGAAAGGATACAAGGTTAGTTTATTGTCAGTGAATTTGCCAGATTAAATATGTGATATTTAAAAAAAGAGTCTGTGGGGACTCTTTTTTAATATTAAGTAGTAAGCTAAATGGATTAAACCACCTGATTAACCTTAACCCCGACACCCATTGTTGATGTTACAACGATGTTTTTAAGGTAAGTACCTTTCGCCGCCGATGGTTTTGCCTTGATGATTGCGCCGATAAGTGCGTTGTAGTTTTCCACCAATTTGTCAGCACCGAATGATGCCTTTCCGATTAGACAGTGAACGTTGTTTCCCTTGTCTAAACGGTATTCAACCTTACCGCCTTTTGCGTCGTTAACCGCTTTGGTTATGTCGGTTGTAACTGTACCGCTTTTTGGGTTTGGCATAAGTCCCTTTGGTCCAAGAATTTTAGCAACACGACCAACTACACCCATCATGTCTGGGGTAGTGATACATACATCAAAATCCAACCAGTTGTTTGATACAATTTTTTGGATAATGTCTTCCGCGCCTACGTGGTCTGCGCCTGCTTTCTTTGCCTCGTCTTGTTTTTCTGGTTTACAGATTACTAAGACTTTTAATGTTTTACCAGTACCATTTGGAAGTACGACCGTTCCACGGACTTGTTGGTCGGCTTGACGGCCGTCAACACCTAATCTGACGTGTAACTCAATTGATTCATCGAATTTTGCTGTTGCGTTTTCTACCACCAATTGCATTGCGTCTTTAATGTCGTATGCTTTTGATGAATCTACTTTTTCTGCTTTTACTTTGTAGTTTTTCATATTACTTGCCCTCCCCTTGGATTGTTACACCCATACTACGGGCTGAACCGCGTACCATGCTTTCCGCTTGGCCTAGGTCTGTTGTGTTCAGGTCGACCATTTTTTGTTTAGCGATTTCTGTGACCTGTGCCTTTGTCAACATTCCAACTTTGTCTGTGTTAGGACGTTTTGAAGCACTTTCCAAACCTAGTGTCTTTTTGATAAGAACGGCGGTTGGTGGGGTTTTTAACACGAAATCAAATGAACGGTCGGTGTAAATTGTTACGACCACCGGAATGATTAATCCCGCGTCTTTTGCCGTTTGGTCGTTGAACGACTTCACGAACATTGGGATGTTAATCCCGTGTGGTCCAAGCGTAGATCCAACCGGTGGGGCAGGCGTAGCCTTGCCGGCAGCGATTTGGAGTTTAACTTGGGTTTTAATTGGTTTACTCATTAGGTAAATCTCCTTTTGTGGTTTGCAAGGGGTAACCCCAAGTTTGCGAATTCAAGCAGTGCAAAAAATTTACGAGAATTCTCCCACATCAAATAATATATCATGAGAAAAAGGGTTTGTAAATGGGTTTATGTAACAATCACGAAAAGCCCTAGTTACAGAGCTTTAAGAGATTCAGTAAAAGTTGAATTAATCTAAATCAATACCTTCTAAGTTGAATACTTTGTCGTTGAAAAATTCTTCTAGCGTCATGTTAAATACTGTTGCAATTTTGGCTATTGTTGACAAACGAACATCTTTTTTTGCATTGCTCATGATGTATCGCATTGCCGAATGTGTTAATCCTGAATCTACTACTAATCTATATTGTGTGATTTTGTGTTTTTCTAATAAACCACCGATTCTTATTGCTACTGCGTTGTTTAATGTCATATTATCCTCCTAAAGTTTTTATTTCAGACCTTCAAATCTTTTGACCATAGGTCTCTATGCTTAAATTACTATACACTAATCTATTATATCTTTAATATGTTAACCTTTATCTTAAAATTATCTATGATACTTATAAAAAGTACCAAATGCATGTTCATTTTACTAGTAAAAAAAATAGCATATAAAGCAACCTTTTGTCGAAGGATAAAAATGCAAATAAAGTTGCATTTTTTGTTAATAAATTTTTAAAAGGATATCTCATTCACCACCCAATGCTAGACCCCTATCCACCCGCGGTGTTTGACATTATGGATAACAATTCATAAGTTCGCTTCGCGAAAAGGTCATCAAGGGGTCGTCGCCTAAAGGGGACGCGGGGCTTCGCCCCGCCACCCCTTTTGCCCCTTGAGGGGATAGGGGGTGGTATGTTTTTTTTGGTGTTAATTGGGATACCATGAAATTTTTATTGTTTGGATAATTGTCTTTTTGCCGCTTTATCGATGCGGGCAATGACTTTGGCGCGGTTTAACCACCAATCTCGTGAAAAAATCCTTAATATTGTCCATCCGCGGCTTTCCATGAATGCGGCACGGAATACGTCACGTTCAATTACACTTGGCGACGAACGGAATGCGGCATCATCAAATTCAATTCCAAGTAAATATTGGTCAAGTTTCTTGTCATAGATAGCAAGAGACAATTTGTAACTATTATTACCAAGATTTAATTCGACGGTGTAACCTAGTTTTTCAAGTGCCGATTTAACTTCTTCGGCAACGGTATTTGTCGATACGACTTGTGCTTGTTCGGTTTGTGGGTGGAATGTTTCAAGAATTTGTTGTACCTCGGCACGATTTCCGTTTGATACAGCACGTGCATATTGCAAATACTTTCTGAATATCTTCGGTCCGGCATTTTTTGTGCCGTCCACATTTAATTCTTCTGGTTCAATGCTTGTTACTAGATATATTTTCTTCTTTGCACGTGTTACGGCAACGTTAAGACGGTTTTCCCCGCCCTCCATGTTTAATGGTCCGAAATGTGATATGACTTTACCGTATTCGTTTTTTGCATAACCTATTGAAAATATTATAATATCACGTTCGTCACCTTGTACGTTTTCCAGATTTTTTACAAATAAACTGACGTTTTCGCCGTCTTCGCGTCTTTCTTGTTCGCGTCTGACTACTTCTCGGAATTTTTCGTCTTTGACACATTCTTTGTCGATTAAATCTTCTATATAATTTTCTTGTTCGGCGTTGAATGTAATGATTCCTATTGTTTCATTATTCTTGCGTGTTCTGAAAATCTTTTTTAATAATGTTATGACTTCGGCGGCCTCTGCTTTGTTTTTTCGGTCTAACCATATGCCGTTTACCTTGATTCTTTCTATTGGTTTTGAATTTGTGTTGCGGCTCAAATTTGGTGCAATTTGCAATTTGCAATCGTAGAACGCGTAGTTAGAAAATGTAATCAATTCTTCGTTCTTACTTCGGTAATGATAATTCAAATTGATACTGCTGTAACGACTTGTTGCAAGGTCAAGCAAACTCTCGACCTCGAGTGCCGCTTGCGTGCTTAAATCCAAATCGTCTGTGTCTGCACCCATATAACGGCGCATGAAGAGGGCGGTGGGGCGTAATTGTTTGTTGTCACCGGCAACCGCAATATATTTGCTTCTGTATATAGTAGGTAGTGTGTTTTCAATGAATACCTGCGATGCCTCGTCAAACAATACAAGGTCAAACAAATCTTGTTCTAACGGCATGATAGTAGAAACACTTTCGGGGGAGAGAAGCCAACATGGGAACAATGTTAGCATAAGGTCTTTGTAAACTTCCATCAATTTTCGTATTGTCCACAATTTTTGGTCTTTGTTGATTTGGTAAAAGAAGTTTTTGTTTTCTGGTGTTGAATTGTATAAACTTACATAACTACTTTTAAACATTTCAAAACAGATGTTTCGTACGACTTCCTTTTGTTCATCCTTTAATGACATGATACGGCTTTTGATATTTTCAAAATCCATAATCTTTGCCAATTTATGTTTTTGGCGTTCTTCGGCATCAACGATTTCGTGATAAACACGCGCACATACCAATTTTTCGATTGCCTCACGGAATTCTTTGTAACCCTTGGTGTTTTGGTAACAAAAATCAAGAACAGTGCGTTCGGCGATTGTCATTTCTTGTGTATTCAAATTAAGATCACGGACGAATACATAATCACCCAATGCACTTTGTAACATACGAAGAAACGACGGATTTCCATTGATAAGACCCTCAAGCGTCATTGCAAAACCTTGTGTATCCATGGTCTGCGACAACATTGAATATTCCGCCAAATAAGCATGCATACCATGTACTGCGTTACGGAAATTATCGGAAATTTCTTTTGTAGGTTTGCCTTCCAATTTGGCAACAAATTTTACCAGAGGTTGCAAATCCTTTTCATTGGATAACCCATTTTCCAAATAGAAAGCAAGTACATGTCTTGCGTTAGGGTAGCGGGACATATCAAATGGAACAACCTTACGTTTGTTTAAAATTTTATCAATAAGAGATTTTGCGGTATTCAAAGTATTGACATCAATATCGGTGCGGATATGGTCGATGAGTGGATTTTTATACAATAACTCGAGACGTTTGAAATAAAAATTATCTTTTTTCTTTTCGAGTATCACACGTACGATGTTTTCCAATTCATGGTATTTGAACATCATGATTTTTTGGCATGTTTGCAACTTTTTATATAATTCTTGTTCAAATGCCGTTTTGCCGAAGAGATTTGATTTTGCGTACATTTCTTGCAAAGAAATTCCAAATGCTGTTGGTGTGAAAAGTGTATCCGATATCGTTTCCAATATACCAACCTCGGTTTCAATTGCAGATTTGATGTCTTGGTATTTGGATTCGTATCTGCCGCCGGACTTTGGTGTATTGTCGTTCATGATTGCTAAATGTGCGTTCTTTGTACGTGTATAAAAATCTGCCTTGTTTTTTTCTGGGTCGTTGATGTACATAGCACGTTCGTTCAATGTACCAAGACGGTTAAACACAACATCCAACGCCGCCTTCTTCTGCGACACCACAAGTACACGTTTGTTCTTACAAAGCGCATCGGTAATGATATTCACAATCGTTTGCGATTTCCCTGTGCCTGGCGGGCCATAAATAACCATGTTACCTTTCTGGTTTAATTTCTCAATCGCTTCTTCTTGCGCAAAATCGAGCGAACTCACGGCGTACAAATCGGTGTTTGGCTTCTTGATAATCTTAGATTCACGGCTTTCCAATAATTCCTTAATTGCATCTGTCGCCTTACGATTTTCGAGTAACTTGTAATCGTTATATATCGCATTGGCAAGCGGAAAACGCCCAATCACGGCATAATGTTTGACCTCCAACGGGTCGCCAAGATGCGGTTCTTTGGTGGAAAATTGGTAAATGCCCTTACGGTGGGGGTGACCCATTTTGAATCCGAAACCGCGCAAATATTCAATTACCGAATCAATGTCGCGCAATTTGTAATCTTGCAAATTGTCAAAATCGGTAATCAAATTTTCCAAATCCAAATTGTGACGTTGCGCGTATGCAAGCAAAAAAACCTTGTTCAATTGCACAGGTTCATTCGGACGGATTTCCAACACCGCGGTTGTTTCATTTTCAATATGAATCGACGCTGGAAACAACAAAAGCGGTGCACGCACAATCATGTCGCGACCAATGCTGCCCTCAACAAATGGATACCCAATAAACAATTCATATCGCCCCGTTTCGCCCGTGAATTCGTCCATTTCGCGTTTAAGGATTTTCAGGTCACTAACTTGGTCGGTGATTGCCTTTGAACCTTCGTTACGAACCAAACGCATACGGCGTGCCGTTTCCTCCGCCGATTCTTCCTTTTTCATTGGACGTTTGTCTTTGAATTGGTTCTCTACCTTATCTTCGATTTTCAAATTCTTGCAAATGCGTTCCTTTGAATTTTTGTCAATCAATGGAAATTCGGTTCTCTTTTTAGAAAACAAAAAATCCGAAAAATCCGCGATTGCTTCATAATCGCCATGCAACAATTTACCAATGTCAAACGCGGTCTTCTTGGAAATTTTCTTAGAATACAAACTACGGCTGCGGCCGCTAATCTCGACCAATCGGTCTTTATAAAATTTATAAATTTTCTTCACCACCTATTATACTATAGATGGGCGGAAAATTCAACTAGGGAAGTTTAGTTAGGTATTGTCAAAATCGTCAATCATGTTAATATGAGTTATACCGTGGAGGTAAAAATGAACGAATATTTGGAATACATGAGAGAAAATTGTATCGACAAAGATGGAATACATGAAGGCGTTGCAACGGGATTCATAGGTGCAGGTGAGAGTTATGCTGAGAGTATATTAAGGATACCAGAAGGTCGATTATACGAAGTAGAACGCGGGCAATCTCATTTTACAAGTGAAGCAATCGCAAAATTTGCTGTTTGGATGTATGACACGCGATTAGGGTTTCCAAAAGGATATCCAACAAACAAACTGGACGAAATTAATAAGTTGCTTGATTTTGCTAGAACATCCCCAGAATTTGCGGCAGAAAGAATTTTGATTGAACCTAATGAAAATATTCAAGCAATCATAGGATGCTACAATCTGAACTAGAAGTGCGACAAGGGCAAGAAAAACTCACTAACTTCATTGGTCCGATGCCTATGACTCTCCAACAAAATCTACAATTACACAAGAGCCATCAAACTCTACAAACTAAAACAAAGTGACTGACATAGTCACTTTTTATTTGAGAAAAATCCAAAACTTTGCAAATAACTAAACCCATATGGACGGCATTGTTAAAATTCTTATATTTTCCGCATCGGCTGCGGTGTATCTTTTTATCGTTGCCAAAATGACGGGGAAAAAGCAAATTGCGCAATTGGACGTCATTGATTACATGTTGGGGATTGCAATATCTTCGATAGCCGCCGAATGGGCGCTTGATGCCGGGAATGCGCCGTTTTACCATTATTTGACGGCGATGACGTTTTTCTTTGTTGTGAATTTGATAATTATCTTTTTCGAACGAAAGGGCAGACGTATCAAAAAATTCATCAAGGGCGTTCCATTGATGGTAATTTATGAAGGAAAAATAAATTACAAGGCATTGAAAAAATCGAAACTCGACATCAACGACCTGATGGCAAAGGCACGCGAAAAGGGTCATTTCGATTTATCCAAAATTGAATACGCGGTATTCGAAAACTCTGGCGCGTTGTCCATAATGCCGAAAACCGAACAAAGACCAATCACAATCGAAGACGCCCCGAACATCGTCACAAATCCCAAACCATCGCAATTACCATTTTATTTGGTGGACGACGGGCACATTATACATTCGGCATTACGAACATTGGAAAAGGACGAAAAATGGCTATACGAAAAATTAAAAATCCAAACCAAAAAGGAACTAAAAAACATAATCTTGGCAATCTACATCAAAGACGAAGACAGGGTAGATGTGAGTTTGAAGAAAGAGTTAGTGTGAAATTTCTAACGATGATATAATGACCCATGCAAATTGTTTGGGATGTTGATATTTGGTGGATATTGTCGCAGATTTTTGTAACCATCGGTTATGTGTTTTTTATGGCGATGTACGTGCCAAAGAATAGAAACAAGGTTTTGATTTTAGGGATATTGGGTGCGCTATTTTTCGGGGTGAGTTTTGTTTTTGTTGGTGAATGGATGGCATTATATACAAGTGGATTAGGGATATTTAGGAATACCGCTTTTCTAAGCTGGTCAATTTTTATGAAGGGAAAAAACAAACGAATTTGTTTGATACTATTATTCTATGTACCGTTTTGGTAGGTGTGGTTTTGATAACAGTTTTCACATTTGAGTCATGGTATGACATTTTTCCTGTATTGGCTACGGTAATCTTTTCGGTTGGTTTGTGGCAAAAGAACACAAAGATGTTTCGTATCTTAGGGGCAATTTCAAGTTTATCTTGGATTATTTTTATGTTGCTCGTGGGTTCCGCTTTCGGTTTGATACTTGAATCAATTTTATTGGGTGTTGCTGTTTCGTCAGTCGTGTTTTATGAAATTATCGAAAGAGTGAAATTGGAAAACTCTAAACCGGTTGAACCACACCCAAGTAAATAATATACGCGATGTAAATTGTCAATAAGGCAACGCCTTGCCAACGGTAGGTACGGCCTTTTATTATTATGGGTAAAATTGCTAACATGGAAACTATTGCCAAGATTGGTAAAGCGACCGCGAAGGTTTGGCGTGACAATGGCAATGATCCGCCGATTAAGCCTAGTGTTCCCATCAACAATGTCGCCGTGATAATATTTGCACCCAAAATATTTCCGAGTGCCAAACATCCTTTTTTGCGTTTGATGCTGGTGAATACTGTGGTTAATTCTGGTGCGCTTGTTCCGACCGCTATGACGGTGAACCCTATAAAAGACTCGCTTAGGTCAAGAAGGGTCGCGATGTTCTCACCGTTTTTGACTAGGAGAAATGCACCACCGATTAGGAGTATTTGCCCGAAGAGGAAACCAAGAATTGTTTTTTTCTTTAGTTCTTTGAGTTTTTTTTGTTCGCTTGAATGCTCGACTCTAACATCGGCCTGTGTGTCGAAAAAGACTTGCGATTGTGTGATGGGGAGAGTTGCCGTTGGCTCACGTCGACTTTCGCCACACAGGCCGATGTTAGAGTCGAGCGAGTTGGTGCGTTCAGTATCTAATTCATGCTCGGGTAGTCCGTTGGCACCATCACTTTGCCTGTCGAAAGTCGACGTAAACTCACGATGACTATACTCACCACGCAAACGCAAGTCTTTTTCGACAGGCAAAGTGATGGTGTTGACGGACGGATTAGCACGACAACACACTTCATGATGCTTGCTAGTCCTGCTTGTTGGTTTGGACGAAGTAGGGTCGATGAGGTTTGGATATGTCGGGTTGACGATCTTCCCGCGCTTTGTTGATATATATAGATAAAGAAAAAACCCACCTAGTAAAAAGGTACCCTCAACCCAGGTTACCGTTAAATCTGACACCACCCAAAACACGGCTAGTAGGGTGATCATTAGGAAAATATTTTTTGATGTGACTTCTGATTTTGATACACCGCCCGGCATGAATGTTATGTATAGTCCCAAGACCAAAGCCATGTTTGCAATCATTCCGCCTATTGCGTTTCCTGTTGCTATTTCGTAATTTCCGCTGGTGACCGCGAATATGGACAAAAATAATTCGGGAAGAGCGGTCGCGAGTGCCATGAATGTTGCACCAATGAATACCGTGGACATGCGAGTGATTTTACCCAATCCGATTGCCGAATCCACCAAAAAACCACCGCCCTTAATAATAAAGGCAAGCCCTGCGGCGAATAGTAAAATAGAAAGAAGTAATTCCATTGTCTATTAATATAGGTATGAAAAAAAAAGACGGATTATTTTGGTTTTGAATTTCTGTTGTCATGTTTTATAATCTATATCATGGAAAATAAAAATATTGAAGTTGATATTTTAATAATCGGTGCGGGTCCCGCAGGTCTTATGGCTGGGGTTTATGCCGCGCGTGCTGGGAAAAAAACTGTAATTATTGAAAGTGTTGTTCCTGGGGGACAAATTACGGGTACCGGTGAAATTGAAAATATGCCTGGGTTCATAAGTGTTTCTGGTGCGGACTTGGCAATTCAAATGATGTCCCAAGCCGAAAATGCAGGTGCAGAAATTGTTTACGAAGAAATCAGTGAAATCCATTTTGGAGAAGGCGGAAAAAAATCACCGCATGTCGTGAAATTGGGTGGGATGTCGTATCATGCCAACGCAGTAATAATTGCAACAGGTGCAAGACCACGTAAACTTGGGTGTGAGGGCGCACATGAGTTTGATGGACGAGGTATTCACTATTGTGGTTTATGTGACGGTAATTTTTATAAAGACAAAAATGTAGTAGTCATCGGCGGTGGTAATAGTGCGGTAGAAGAAGCAATATATCTCGCAGAAATTGCTTCCACGGCTACTGTTGTAAATAACACGGATAATTTTAATGCGCAAAAACCTTTGTTAGAAACTTTGAATTCTTTGAAAAATATTAAGGCGGTTTATCATGGACATATCGTTTCAAAAGTAAGCGGCGATAAAACGGTAGCATCTATAGAAATTACGGACAAAGAAGGAAAAATAAAAAGTATTGATTGTGACGGAATTTTTGTAGCAATCGGACGAATACCAAACACCGAATTTTTGAATGATGTATTAAAATCAACCGATAAAATCGAAGTAAACAACGGTGGATACATAAAGGTAGATAGTAACCTAAACACCAATATCAAGGGCGTATTTGCAGCGGGCGACGTAAACGAAAAATGGTTAAAACAAATTGTCATGGCATGTGCAGATGGGGCATTGGCCGCCGTAAATGCGGGACATATGTAAAATAAAAGAGGCAGGATGCCTCTTTTATTTTAATGTTGATTAATTATATGGGTATCTAATTGACAACACTAAGACGTAATATATCATCCCCAAACCTCTAAAGAGGATTTTAAAAGGGGAATGCGGGGCGAAGCCCCGCGCCCCTTTAGCGACGACCCCTTGAGGGGTCTAGCATGGGGGTGGTATATAGATATCCATAACTTAGATTATAAAATTTCCAAATTCTTTTTGAATACCTTTGCAAATTCGTTGCGGTATTTTCTTGCGTAATAAATTTCTATTGCCGATAAATTTGGGTCGATGCGTTTTGCCTTTGAATCCAAATCGGTTACTAATTTTAATATTACGCTGTCGCCTAAGATGTCGCAGGTGATGTCTTTAACGATTTCTTGTGAACGGATGTTAAGTGCCTCTGCTATTGCTAATATGTTTGAAAGTTTCTTAATTGCATCCAAATCTTCTTCGGTTACAATGTCTTTGTATTTTACCCATTCTGCAAGATTGAAATCTTCCCATTTGCGACATGATGCCACGAATGCCGTTAAAATAATTTCCTTATGTGATAATCCCAAAATTGGTAAGTTCAAAATGATGTTGTAATTTTGTTTTGACCAATTGTCTCCGCCCGTTCTTTTGCCGATGTGGTAAAGATATGATGCGGCACGTAGGATTCTCGCATAACCTCTTGGTAATTTGTGCATGACCTTTAATTGTTTGAACAATGTTAATGCCAAATCGTACATAAGGTCGCAAGATTTTTTTCTTAATCCCGTTGCATGGACAATTGAACCCAGGCTGTATCCCAATAGGTCTGTAATTCCGCGGTCGATTGTGAAGGGAAGGGCATAATGGAACATTAATCCTGTACTACGTTCATGTGTTGATATTGTCATGTTGGTGGTACTTGCATTGGCGATGATTTCGTTTGCGATGGTTAACCCGTTAATCAGACTTGCCGTACTTGATTCCGAAATACCTTTTAATTTTTGTGCCTTTGCCTGGTCAAGACCTTGGAGGAAGGTTAGAACCTTTCCCAATCCCGCCTTGTCAAATGTGTAGTTATGTTCCATGTCTATTGGGTATTTTGATGTTTTTCTTGCAAGACGTCCAAATGCTTGGAAAACGTCCCCAGTACATACAATAAGCGATTCAGGATCGAGCGAGTTCAAAAACCCCGCTTGTTTTTTAATCACGTCTTTAAGCGACTTTTGTGATGCATCGAATCCATTCTCATTGATAAAATTGTTTGTGCCGACCGGTAAGGTTGCACTTTCAATTACTATTCGGCGATTATAATGGATAAGCCTTGTTGAATTAGATGAAATATTGATAATAAGACCACGTGGTGCATCAAGTGTATTAATAGTAGCGGTGTATAACGCACCAACTTCTTGTTCTTGTGTCATTACACGTAATTCGTGTCCGATTGCTACCGTGCATTCGTCTACAAATGTTTGGTAATTCTTTGCGATGGTAATGCAACTTGAACAGACCGCTAAATATCTGCTTACACCTTCCGATTCGCAGATTTTTTTGAACATTCCCAAAAGCGCCACGACCTCGCGAATTTTTGTGCCTTTGATTAATTCGTCTTCACGAATGTCGTCCTCAATTGCAAGTGTTTCTATATATTGGTCCAACTTTGTGAAATGTTCGCCATCCACAACGTCATAGATTGTAAGTTTAATCTTACTGAGTCCCAGTTCAATTAATGCAAGTTTTTCCATAACCCATTTATACCATCAAGGGCGTATTTTGTAAAGGTTATTCTTCTATACCAAATTCTTATAATCAAAAAAAGCCATCACATGATTGCAATGGTTTAAGTAATTTCATTATGATCATTGGCCACACGTCTAAAAAGACCATGTTTAATTTTTGAAGGTAGTTGTAGAGTAGCAAAAAGTTTGAGTCCAGCAATTTTTTCAAACAACCAAACCGATAAAAAGTAAAATGGAACGGCAGTGATAAATGATGCAATCACATCGCTTGGATAATGTACACCCAAATATATCCGTGAAAAGCCAACCCCTAACCCAAACAACGAAACAGCAGATGCACAAAGCACAATTCTAAAAAATTTATTTGTTTTGAATTTCCATATAAAGACACATAGACATATTGCTATAGCACATCCAATTGCCGTATGTCCGCTTGTAAAAGATGAACTTATTGGCGGATAAAGTAATTCGACTTCTTCGCTTGCGAGATGGGGGCGTGGTCTGTTTGTGGCGAGTTTTATTAACCAACTAAAGAAACCGGCAGAACCGATCACAAATCCGAATTTAAGCGAATGTCTTAACCCAATGATGGCGAATATAAGTAACATTATTGGAATAATTGCCCAATGTTCGGCAAACCGCGTGATAAAGGTCCAAAACCCATCTAAAAAAGAAGATGACAAATTTCGTTGTATCCAAATTACCGAATTCACTTCCCAAGTGTTAATGGCATCCCACATGGCATTAGTATAACACGCATATTGAATATGCTTCTACAGTTTTTGTACAAGTAAAACATAAGGTGCGGAATGTGTTTTATGTATATTGTGGCAAACGGCAACATGGAAGTGCATCATGTCAAGATTTTTTGCCCAACAAGATACGGCGTTGCTTTCTTGTTGCCCGCCTTCGTGTCCTGGATAGATTGTAATTGCAATTCGTCCACCACAAACCATCATCTTTGAAATTTTATCCAGTGCGAGTATTGTTGAATCTGGTTTTGTTATGATAGTTTTGTCGGAACCGGGTAAATATCCAAGATTAAAAATCGCCGCTTTAATCGGTTTGGTGACATATTTGTCGACGTTTTCGTGGCTGTCTAATATGGTTGTAACCAATGATGATAAACCTCTTGGTTCTAATCTTTTATGTGTTGCATCGATTGCTTGTTGTTGTATGTCAAAGGCAAATACATTATCACAATAAAGTGCCAAAAATTCTGTGTCGTGACCATTACCCATTGTGGCATCTATAACAATATCGTTTTGGTTTATGACCTCTGCAAGAAAAGTATGGGCAAAATTGGTAATCTTTTTCATATATAAAATATTAGTGCAATCTTTAAAATAATGTCAAATCATTTGACTAAATGTCTTAATATGAAGGATAATATGATATGAAAAAATTTACTTTGAACGTTTTGCTTGTGGCGACTATAGGGATTATGTTTGTTGGGGCAATATTATTTATGGGGGTGCCGTCGAGAAGAGTTCACGCGCTTCCTGTTGGCAATTGGATAGATGTTGCCGCAACCGACTTTGGAGGTGGGGATGGTTCATATGGGTCACCTTGGATTATTTCTACGCCAGAACATTTGGCAAGAATGGCACAACAAGTAAACATCACGGGTGTAGGCGGAAATGCGGCGAGATCGGGATATTTCGTAATAACGCAACACATTGATTTGGGTACGCGTTATTGGACACCAATTTCTACTAATACAACTTTGGCTAACGTTTTTCAAGGCAATCTGAGTGCTGTTCCTGGTGTTGAAATTCGTAACTTGACAATAGATGTTGATGACGGAATGCATTTTGTTGGATTGTTTGGTTCCTTAGGTACAAATTCGGTGATAGATGGTATTAATTTTGTGAATGCATCTGTTACCAGTTCTGCTGGACCTGCTACCGGTGTTGGTGGTGCTGGATTCCTTGCCGGACAAATTGTTCCTTCAAACCATGCAGACCCATATGTAAGTATTTCAAACATAACGGTAGATGCCGACAGTGTCATATCGACAGCGGACGTGACTAACATCAGGACAGGTGGTATCATTGGTTCTATAAGTGGTGCAGAAATTATCGTGGTGGAAATAGAAGATGTCGTGATAAACGGCACAATAATAAGTGCAACAAATGGTACTGGAGCAATAGTTGGTGGAAGTAGCCCGGCTAGACATGCGTTGACAATAGACAATGCGGATATAGATGTAAAATTCGAAATAGAATCAGCGATAGTCGGTGGTGTTATTGGATCTTTTGGCCCATCAAATAATACAGGACCGGCGCTTACAATCACCAATTCTTCTGTTCAGATGGATGTGGAATGGACGGGTACAGGTGGTGGTATAGCTGGTGTTCTTGGTGCGGTTGCCTCAAGCAGTGTGCTTGATTTACAAGATTTCACAAGAACCGCAGTAACTATTGAAAACGTAGTAGTTCAAGGAGATATTGACTTTGTATCGGGGTTTGCGGCCAATAGATCAAGAATAATTGGTGCCGTACAGGGAATATATAACCACATAATTATTGATGACGTTTGGACCGACGGATTGACCAATAACCACGTCACCCCATGGACATCGAGGGCCGTTACAATCCCTGCGAATCTTACGAGTTCTTTCATAGGTTGGATTCCAACAAATGCTGGGCAAATTGAGGCGTCTCAAAATATTATCGATATCAGACAAGCGGCGACAATTCAATTCAATACTGGGTCTGGTGGGCAAACAATGACTCCACTTGCTCCTCAATATGGTTTAACGCCTACAAACTTTACATTTACTTTGCCAAATACAATTCCTACTGTGGGGGGCAATCATAACTTTGTAGGGTGGTCAACCACACCAGGTGGTGCAATTGAATATGACCCAGGCGACCAAATCACGGTAGCAAAGGGTATTCACACTTTACATGCCATAACGGACCAAATTACACATATTGTAAGATTTTATAACCAGGGTACAGAATACACAACACGTTCAATAGCACAAGGCGAAAATTTGACGGAATGGATTGTTCCAACTAGCACACCTACAAGCCATGTGTTTTCACATTGGGCGAACTATGTACAAGGCACAACACCACCAGGGACGGTAATTGAATTCAGAGAAGGCGACACGCTTCAAATTAATAACCCAATTACATTCTATGCACATTGGACGGCGAACACATATCGTGTTTATGTAAGATGGTTGCCGGGAAATGTAACAGAAACTTTCTTGTTTGAACATGTACACGGAACACCATTGCCTGCAACACTTACAAGTATTCATGATAGAGGTGCTGGTTTCTATTTTGATGGTCTCACGTTAGGTAATACAGAAATCTTCGACGGCGAAGGTGACAGAGTATTTACAACGGGTTGGAACATAACTGGAAATCAAGTATTAGACGCACAATGGGGAAGAAACACGTTCAATATCAACTTTGATTCAGACGGCGGTTCAGCCGTTGGACCAATATCTGGATTATTTGAAGATAACCTAACAATCCCAACAGACCCGACGAGAGACGGACACACATTCTTAGGATGGGCAATCACAGCAGGCGGCGCAGTAGCATATGAAGAAGGCGACCAAGTAGCGGTTCACGCGGCGAATAGAACATTGTTTGCAAGATGGCAAATCAACTCATATACAATTACATTTAACGTACGTGGCGGTTCTGCAGTATCATCGGCAACACAAAATTTTGAAACGACATTGACTTTAACCGCACCTGCGCATGTTTCTACACTTGCTCATTATGATTTCTTGGGATGGGCTACATCCGAGGCACGTGCTATTAATGGAGATGTAGATTATGCAATTGGTGCAAACGTCACATTTACCGGCGACAGAACACTATGGGCGGTTAGAGAATTAACGACATATACCGTGACATTTAATACTGGTGCTGGTTCTGCTGTTACCGCGGAAACAGGAACAGTTAATGAAACATTCAATGCACCAAGTTCAAATCTTGCACATAACGATTTCTTGGGATGGGCGATTACAGAGGATGGTGCAGTCGTATATGAAGTAGGCGACACAGTAATAATCACAGGAAATCGTACATTGTGGGCAAGATGGCAATTGACGACTTACACAGTAACATTTAATACACGTGGTGGTTCGACGGTAGATTCTGAAAGTTTGACGGTTGGTGTATTATTACTTACAACAATTCATGAATCTGACTTGGCACATAATGACTTCATGGGATGGGCAACATCAGAGGCACGTGCAATTGCAGGAGACGTTGATTATATTGCCGGTGCAAATGTTACAGTAGATGGCAACAGAACATTATGGGCAGTATGGCAATTAACAACATATACCGTAGCATTCAATACACAAGGTGGTTCAAGTATTACCGCAGAAACAGGAACAATCAATGAGACATTTATTCTTGTGAACGAACCATTGCTTCTACATAACGATTTTAAGGGATGGGCAATAAGTGAGGCAAGGGCAAATGAAGGTTACATTGATTACGAAACAGGCGATACAGTAACAATCACAGGCAACAGAACGTTATGGGCGGTATGGGAAGGTACAAGTTATGATTTGATATTTAACGTGAGAGGTGGTTCGGCGGTTACAACAATATCACGTAACTTCAACACACAATTTACATTAACAACTACCCAAGAATCAGAATTATCACACCATGATTTCATGGGATGGGCAACATCAGAGGCAAGAGCAATCGCGGGTGATGTTGATTATGAAATTGGTGATAATGTATTAATTACGGGTAACAGAACACTTTGGGCTGTATGGCAATTGACGACTTATACACTTACTTTTGATTCAAGAGATGGTTCTGCAATTAGCCAGGTTCAACAAACGGTTGGAGTATTGTTGTTGACTTCGACACATGAACCGAGTCGTGACCATTTCGATTTCCTTGGTTGGGCAATAACATTGCAAGATGCTATCGACGGGAATGTAAATTATGAAATCGGTGACAATGTTAATATAAACGCAAACCGTACGCTTTTCGCGGTATGGAGTGCCGTCCAATACACAATCACATTTAACACGGGTGCGGGTTCGAATGTTGGACCGATAACAAATATCCATGGACACCAATTTGTGGCGACGCAACCGACACGTGACCATTATGACTTTATAGGTTGGTCGGCAACAGATGGTGGAACGGTTTTATATGTACCGACTGCACAAATAACAATTACGGGAAGCAGAACATTGTGGGCAATTTGGCAAGAGGTTGCAGAATACACAATAAACTTCAACACAGGTCCAGGTTCAAACATTGGCAACATAACCGTTGCACCAGGGGGGACATTCGTTCTTGTAAACGAACCTACACGTACAGGTCATACCTTCCTCGGTTGGGCGACCGCATCGGGCGGGGCAGTTGTATATAGAACGGGCGATACAATAACAGTACAAGCCAACAGACAACTGTTTGCCGTATGGGAAGCAAATGCAAACGAAGGGTTGGATGATATTGTATATATTGCGATAGGCGGTGCCGTTCTAATTATGTTGATTGCAGGGGTGTTGTTTATTATAATTTTACGTAGAAGTAACCGCAAGAAAAATATGTAAACTATTCTAGTTCAAGTGAAATCGTTTCGGCGAGTTTCACTATAAATTCATAATTTGATGGTCGTTTTTCAAAAAGATTTGGGAATAAATGCCAGGAAACGGATATGAAGTCTCGTATCCGTTTTTCGACTGTACCCATCTTTAATTTGCATTTTAATTCAATTGGGGCGTATAGTTCGTCGGCATTAAGTTCACCAATGGTAAGGAAGTCTTCACATCGTTTGAAAATAAATTCTATTATACATGCCTTTGCATTATGGTATCCCTTTGTAATTGGGCATTGGTAATTAAGGAAGTATGAATCAACAATCTTTTGTATTGTACCATGGGTCATGCCCAAGACTCCTATGAAACACTTTGACTTTGTCAATTGTGCATCCGACTACTTATTTAACCATTAATATGTTGAACAGTCAACACGGCATTTCATTTAATGTACTTGTCGATAATACATACAAATTGTCGATTTTTGTCGAGCGAAAATCATTTTTAATATCAGAGGCTTTCGCATATAATAGCGGTATGATTGAAATTAAAAGTCTTAATTTTTCTTATCCAAATGGCAAGGGTATATTTGATATCAATTTTGATGTACGCAAAGGTCAAGTTGTGGGTTTTTTGGGACCGAACGGTGCGGGTAAAACAACAACAATCCGTTGTATTCTCGGATTTATGCAGGGGGCGAGCGGTAGTGTCGCAATAGATGGAATGCATTCTTTTAA
>Ga0131853_10000298_pt1 | contig 89113 bp, 88 predicted proteins | sample TergutLab28metaG_FD_92764 | JGI IMG/M metagenome (GOLD analysis project Ga0131853, IMG submission 92764) | Labiotermes labralis P1 segment gut microbial communities from Petit-Saut dam, French Guiana - Lab288 P1 (version 2) (version 2) | ecosystem: Host-associated > Arthropoda: Insects >...
ATATTTTTTGGCGGCCAGGCGTGACGGAAATTCCTTTGAAGAGGCATACGAAGATGGTACAATCAGCCACTTTGCGAAACGTATTTATGATGTAGTTGCCACAAATGATGTTCTTCCCAGCCATATCATCAAACAATTAGCCGGATTTACCAAGGAAGATAAATCCGGCTTTGATCGGGCTTTAACAGAATTGCAAATGAACATGTTTTTAACCATGTGTGGTCAGCAGCAAAAGCGATCTCAAAAGGGTGAAGAATACGGCTGGTCATCCACAGTATTTTGCACAACTGAGAGATTTTCTGGCGAAGATGTTTTTAATAAAGCAGAAAAAATCAGTGCAGATGAAGCCGACAATATAATAAAGACTCAGGTATTAAAACTGAACCCATCCGCACAAGAAAAGAAAATTTCAAAATTTATTTTTGGAAGATAATATTAATCCTTTTAGCGCAAAAATCCGTGAATGATAAACACGGATTTTTTGCGTTTAATTATAGTGAACTCAGGAGAAACAATACAAGCAGAATGTCGCCCAAAATCTTGATTATCAAAAGAAGCTTGTATATTCGACACTTCTTTGTTACAATGAGGAAAACATTCCAATATTTATTATCCCTGCAGGAGCCTGCAACTTTCCAAGGGGATATTTCCATAATCAGATTTACCCGTTATTATGAATATAGATAATATACTGATGTGGCAATAGAACAGAAATATCCAATGAACCACGAAACCTCAAAATCCATACTATCTCATAGCAATTTGACAATTGCTTAAATATCATTTTCAAAAGAGGTGATTTTTTGTCTATTCCAAGTACAATTAAAGAAAATGCAACTTTTCACATACATAAAAACGGAAGTTTGTTTATCTTCCTGTTAATTATCATGCTTATTTCAGTACCACTGTTTAGAACCGGTGTCATGATACATGATGAGGTATTATACCGAATGTTTGGGATGATTGGTTTTGCTCAATTTTTTGATTTTTTTAGTCATGCCAGCCAAAACCAAGGAAGGCCATTAGCAATCCTTCATATTCCATCTTTTTATGCATTTATCAGGTTGTCATTGCTAATAGGTTTTGGGTTTGTGAGAATAATTTTAATTTTAGCAAACACTTTTCTGTTTGGATGGTTGATTTTTCGGTTTTTCAAAAATGTAAACTTTGCTTTTCTTGTCGTCACTTTATTTCTTGTTTTTATGCCTATAACTTTTGAGCATACACCTCCTAACGCGTATGTTACTTTATTTTTGGTGCCTTCTGCTACCTTACTAATATCGTTTCATTTGTATTTTTTATTTTTGAAAAAGCAAAAATTGTCGATTATTATTATGTCAATGTTATTATTGTTTTGGAGTTTGACGGCATATGAATTATTTGTTTTTTTTGTTCCTTTGTATTTTGTAATTGTTATTTGGTTTTTAGGCAAAAGTTTTACTGCAATGAAGGCAATTAAAATATTGTGGGTCCCAATTGTGACCACTTTACTTTATCTATGTGCTTATTTCATTTTATCAAGAGCATTTCTGTCTCAATATTATGGCACTCAATTTGCAGATACATTCAGTATAGCAAATAAGACATCAATCGCCTTCCAATTAATGGAGGCAAGTTTTCCAGGATATTACTATTTACTAAACGCCAAATATCAACACATGACATATTCCATGATTTTTATGGCAACTGACAGCACTTTTGGCCAAAACAATATCATTGAGATTTTTATAAATTTTTTAGATTTGCGATTGGTTTTACTGTTAATTATTTTGCCGCCTTTTCTTTTTAAGCTGTTATCTAATTTTAGTAAAGATTGCGAAATACAGCCTGTAAAAATGAATTTTCTTGCACTTATATCTGGCGGCGCTTTTATGCTATTGCCTGTTTTGCCTTTTACGCTCTCATCTAGATATCAAAACACGGTTAACGATCATGATTTTATCGCACTAACAGGAACTTTCTTCACAACATATGCCACAATATTTGTTTTAAGTTTAATTATATGGAGTATAAGTGCTTTTTTGAAGAATAAGCATATAACTTTTGTGATATGCTTATGTCTTACAATTCTATGTATACCTGTTCAATTTATGAATGATTTGTTTTCAACTGAGCAAAAATCCAATTATGTAAGAATGACTGTAATTGAAGATTTATTTATGACAAATACAATAATGAATTTTCAAGGCAAAACTTTTACAGCGCAAAATTTATTTGAACGCCGAAATGCGTTATCTTTTGGCGATTGGCACTGGAGTTATTTTGCAAATAACTTGAGTGGGATTGATGTCCAGCTATTAAACGCTCCTAAAGGAGATTCGGATAACAATATTTTTTTTATAAACGATTCGATGTTTATTATATCGTCAGAAGAGTTTATACATGTATTATCAACTAAAAGACTGTATGGAGTAAAATTAACAAGTGGTGAACGCATGAGCAATACGCATCTTGTCCAAATTGGAGAAGGGAAATATGCAATAGGGCAGTTTTTTCCAGAGTATCAGCAAATAGACGGTGCTTTTAAAGTATACAGTTTTATATTGAGTGAGGGAATTCTTATCCCTGTGTCTTAAAAGAAAATAAGAAACCGTATATAGCTTCTTATTTGTTATTTTGGTCATAAATTTTGACACTTCAATTATTCGATAGGGCTATCAAATACTTTCTCCAAATGCTTCGGCCCTCTGCAAGCCATCGGTATTTTTCACATCACCTTTATTGTTTACACCTAATACAAGCAGTTCGCCTCGATTTTTCCATTCGAAAAACCCGATCAGATGCCTATAAGATTCCACTACTGCTTGAAATGCTTCTTCCACATCATCTGCTCCGCAAACTATCATGGCGGTCTCTTTTACTTTTAGCTTAAGTGGCTGCATCCACTCTTCTTTTCCATAAGGAAACAGCCTGTCAAGAGGCCCTTTAATCTGCGTCGGAAAGCTATATGCATATAGTGGCATACAAAAAACCAGCATATCGGCTTTTTCCAATAACGGGGCCAGTTTCTCATTAAAGTCATCGTTTTGTATACAAGGGCTCCCTTTACTCCAGCAGCCGTTACATCCTAAACATCCACCGACTGTATGATCTGCCGATATAAACTTTTCCACTTGATGCCCACCGGCTATTGCGCCTTTAATAAAAGCATCGGCCAGCATATCGCTATTGCCCGCCTTACGAGGACTGCCTGTTAATACCAAAATTTGTTTACCCATAAATATGCTCCTTTTAATATTTTACGCTGACCTGCCAAAAGTAAATACCTTCAAAATTAAAAACGTAACAGGTATACCCAACCCTGCAGCCAACACATAAGTCAACAATATATTCCATTGCAACAAGTTATAAAAAATAAAAACAACCATATTTTGTATGATGAAGTTGGGAATATATGAAACTGAAAACTTTAAAAATTTCACTATATGTAATTTTGCTTTAAACACAAATAACGAGTTCAAAAAATATGCTATCGTAAGCGCAGTGATGTACCCTAGCGCAAAAGCAACATTAGCCTGCAAAAAAAAGGAGTAAATAGAGGCCAACACAGTGCCGTTTAATGTATTTATCCCACCGACAATAAGAAATAAACCAAACTCTTTTTTAAGAAAATGTCGTTTCGTAAAGTCACTTATAAAATTAATTAAATCACCCATAAGATTTTGTCAAACCACCTAATCACGGTCCAGCTCTTCTTCTACAAAATAAACTGGCCGATTTTGTGCCACATCAAGTATCCGCCAAACATATTCGCCTAAAATGCCAAGTATCAACATAATCAACCCGGAGGAAAACAAAAGAAGAATCATTAAGGTTGTCCAACCTTCTACTTCTATCGTACCTGTCAAGTTTAGTATTATTAGCACTACGCCCCAAATACAGGCCACAGCGGCAAACAAGCCGCCTATAAACTCAATAAACCGTACCGGCGCCGAAGAAAATGTTATAAAAGAATCCAAAACCAATTTTATCTTCTTTGACATTGTCCATCTCGACTTCCCTTTTTGTCGTGATAGACGGGTATAATGTACAATCCCGGTTTTAAATCCCGCCCATAAAATTTGTAATGTGATAGCAGAGTTGCGTTCGTCTAGCAGTTTAAGTGCTTCTATAACTTTTCTATCCACTAAATAACAATCAAACCCTGATTTTGGCATCTTACTACTGACAAACTTACTCACCAACCGATAGTAAACACTTGCAAAGGCTATTTGCGACAAGCCTTCTTCACGGCCTTCTCTTACTGCCAAAACGACACGATTACCTTGTTTCCAGCTTTCATACATATCCAGGATAAGGGCTGATGGTTCCTGCAAATCAGCGGCTTTTATCGTACAGCAATCTCCTGTACAAGCCACTAATCCCGCATAGCAGGCGGCATGAGAGCCAAAATTTCGCGAAAGCTTTAAAAGTCTCACATTTTTATCAATAGCCGCAATTTCTTTACAAATTTCATATGAATTATCTTCAGAACCATCATCCACCAAGATGATTTCATAATCCTCTAATTTTGGCAAAACATTTTCTTTTAAATCATTGTAACAATCCATGAGGGTATCCGCACTGTAATAAACAGGAATAATAATGGATAGCTTACTCATGATCCACCCACCTTTAAAAAATCATCTAAATTTCGAATATACTCGCCACTGTCATAATGCTCACTGGAAAGAACCAGCTGAACCGCATCACAACTAAAATCATACATATCCTTCCAAATCATTGGAGGCAAATACAGCCCCATATTTGGACGATCCAAAATAAATATTTTTGACTGTCCGGTAGAGTCAATCGCTTTCACCTTACATGAGCCGCTCACATTAATCAAACAGAAATGTGAATGTCTATTGGCATGTTCTCCACGGACCTCTGAATCTGTAACACCATATATATAAAACACGCGCTTGATATTAAACGGGATATCTTTGCAGCCTTCTATAACTGTGAGCAACCCACTTTTGTCACTAAATTCGGGGAATGTTAACATTTTGATATCGTCAAATGTATATTGTATTTGTCTTTTTACACGCTGCTCATATTCGGATTTTGTTAACCGAAACCATTTTAAGGACTTAAGTTCACCCCGGACCATTATATGATTTAGAAATTCGCCTTCATAAACAAACCCGATCTGCTTATAAAGTTTAATCGCTTTTTCATTATCAGACAACACATTAAGATACACGCGTTCTAAATCCAGCCGAGTAAAAGCATAATCGAGAATTTTAATCGTCGCCTCATGGCCATATCCTTTGCCCTGAGCCTTTTTTCGCAATGAAATAGCATATTCTGCTGTTTTTGCATCCCGATCAATCTCTTTCAGACTCACCGTACCCAAATATTCGTCATCTTTGGAAGCGACAATGGCAAGGTGGATACTGTCCTTATTATTATGGCTATCGTTAATAAACTTCTGTACGCTGTCAATCGTTGCGTTTTCGGTATTAAAACGAAAAAAACGAGTGACATCCCTATCCTTGAGCCATTCTAATATAAGGGGGGCATCTTTTTTTGCCAATGGCCTCAGTACAATATTATCCGCCATAAGCGTTAATCACCTCAATAACATAATCTTGTTCCTGATCTGTCATGCCATTATACAAAGGTAATGATAAAACCGTATCCCCAAAGTTCTCCGCAATCGGAAAATCACCTTTTTTGAAGCCAAGATACGCGTACGCTTCCGACAAATGCGGAGGGATGGGATAATGGATAATGGAGCCCACTTCATTTGCCTTTAAATAATCCATAAACTGATCCCGCTTGTTGGTACGTATCACAAACTGATGCCACACACTTTCACATCCCGGCTGAATTACCGGTAAACTCAAAGCCGGATTTTTTATTTGTTCCAGATATCGTTTACATATCTTTGTACGCTCTTCATTCAACGCATCTAAGTAACGGAGCCGCACACTCAGTAAAGCAGCCTGCATCTCATCAAGTCTTGAATTTGTACCTACTACTTTATTGTGATATCTTTTTTCGCTGCCATAATTGCGATATACGCGAAAGGCTTCTGCCAGCTCTGGAGAGTTAACGGTCACTGCTCCTGCATCTCCAAAAGCTCCAAGATTTTTTGACGGATAAAAAGAGAAGCAGCCCACATCACCAAATGTTCCTGTCATTTTCCCATTGTGTTTGGCCCCATGGGATTGGGCGCAATCTTCTACAACATACAGATTATATTTATTTGCGATAGACATAATCGAATCCATGTCAGATGCTTGTCCATAAAGGTGAACCACCAGTATAGCCTTGGTTTTATCTGTAATTGCCGATTCAATTTTGGCCGGATCGATATTGAAGCTTTCATTTGGCTCTACAAACACAGGGGTTGCCCCACTCATGGTTATGCCCATAACACAGGCAATATAGGCATTGGATTGGACAATCACCTCATCTCCGGCTTTTAATCCAAGTAACCGGAAAGCAATCCATAAAGCATCCAGTCCGCTAGCCAAGCCAACACAGTGATTTGCGCCAATATATGCGGCAAATGCCTCTTCAAAAGCAGAGACCTCTTTACCTAAAATATACCAGCCGGAACGTAAAACTCTTAATGCGGCTTCTTCATATTCAAGTTGATGTAATTCAAATGGACGATCAAGCCGGTTAGGGGCAATAGTCATTATCAACATTCCTCTCCACGGATTTATTGTCAATTATAATAAAAAATCCGCGCTTTATAAAAATATCATTTTAACACTATCAATTGCTATAAGTTTTGTCAAGGACATGTTCATGGAGTATAATATGGTGAATTAATTTGAAATCACTATAAATCAAAAGTTTTTATTTTTATCGTTAGGAGTGTGTAAAAATGCCAACAAAGCCCATTATAATGGAAGGAAAGACGCTGGACACAGAAAACCTTCGCCAAGCGCTGCATCAACATGTTAATGGCAAGGATATTCAAAAAGTTCTGCTTATCCCCCCCGATATCACCCGGTCTCATTCCGGTGCCGGGATTATTACCGCCTTATATTACGAAATATTTACTCACGCAGGCATAGAAACAAATATTTTGCCGGCCTTAGGCAGTCACGCTCCTATGACCCGCGAAGAACAAATCGCATTTTTTGGAGATATTCCGGCAGAACGCTTTTTGATTCATCGATGGCGTGATGAAGTCACTACTTTAGGGGAGATACCTGCAGATTTTGTGCATGAAGCTTCTGTAGGGCTGATGAATACGGCTATCCCTGTTCAGGTATCCAATCATCTGTTAGATCCATCCTATGATTTAATTATATCTATAGGCCAAGTGGTCCCTCATGAAGTGGTTGGTATGGCCAACTATACAAAAAACATAGTGGTAGGTTGCGGAGGCAATCATTTTATCAGCGCTTCTCATATGGTAGGAGCATTTTATGGAATAGAACGGATTCTAGGCAATGTAGATACACCTGTACGCCGCTTATTTGATTATGCCGAAGAAAATATCCTCACTCAACTGCCTTTGGAATACGTACTGACTGTTACTGACTTAGGAAATATCATAGGTCTCTATATCGGCACCGGCAGAGCGCTTTTTGAACGGGCTGCCGCGCTGAGCAGTGAGCGTAATATCAATTATGTAGAGCGCCCTATTAATCATTGTGTGGTTTATTTAGACGAAAAGGAATTTCATTCTACCTGGCTTGGCAATAAAGCGGTATATCGTACCCGCATGGCTATCGCTGATGGCGGCCATTTGCTGGTACTGGCCCCCGGTGTCAAAACCTTTGGAGAAGATGCAGAAAATGACCGGCTAATCCGCAAGTACGGATATACCGGCCGAGAACATATCCTTGAATTATGCAAAAATGAAGTAGAGCTGCAAAATAATTTATCCGCGGCTGCTCATTTGATCCATGGTTCTGCAGATGGACGGTTTAGCATTACATATGCCGCGCCGCTGTTGGGTAAGGAAGCCGTCGAAGGCGTCGGCTATCAATATATGGATTGGGAAGATGCGATAACACAATATAACCCCGAAACCTTGCAGCCCGGATTTAACGGAGACACGTATTTTATCCCTAACCCGGCTTTGGGGCTTTGGAAAGCTTAATTTTAATATTCGATGAGAGGAGCATGGACTGATGAAACTTGCATTTACATCTTTAGGCTGCCCTGACTGGACATTTGAAAAAGTCATTAACGAAGGACAGCGTATGGGGTTTACCGGTATTGAAATCCGCGGCATCGACGGAGAAATGCGCGCAGAAAAAATACCGCTTTTCTTCCCCGAAAATATTGAAAAAACTAAACAGATATTTAAAGAAAAAAATTTAACTGTTGTAGGTTTTGGCACCTCTGTCAGATTCGACGACAGTGAACATTATGAGGAAGCTTTGGATGAGGGTAAGCAGGCTATAGATGTGTGTGCCCGTATGGGTATCCCTGCCATTAGAGTTTTTGGCGACAAAATTATTGGAGACAAAACGGCTCTTATTGAAAGGGTTACGGACGGGTTACGGATTTTATGTGACTATGCTAAAGATAAAAATGTGCTGGTTTTATTAGAGATCCATGGTGACTTTAATACCTTGGAAATGGTTATGCCTGTTATTGAAAAGGTCAAGGATTGTCCGCAATTTGGGATTTTGTGGGACATATGTCATAGTGACAGAAGTTACGGGGACAATTGGAAAGTATTTTATGATGAAATCAAGCCTTGGATCCGCCATGTACATATTAAGGATCATAAACGTGGCGACCGAACGATTGAGCTCTGCTTGATAGGCGAAGGTGATATTCCTATCGCCGATATTTATGCTACGCTGAAAAAAGACGGGTACCGGGGATGGTATGCTTTGGAGTGGGAAAAAAAATGGCACCCAAACCTTCCGGAACCGGAACTTGCTTTTCCCGGTTATATCGAATATATGAAAAAAGCAGAAAGCATGGCAAAATGAATTAACCCTTCAAGTGGTTTGGCATTTACCATAAAATAAGGAGCATATATGAAATATCGATTATTAGCCGCCGACATGGACGGCACACTGTTAAATGACAACTATCAGCTATCACAACGCACTCAGGCAGCGATTCTCAAATGGGTAGAGGCAGGGTTTTATTTTGTACCCTCCACCGGGCGGCCTTTATGTGCTATGAATAGTATAAGCAACCTTTTTACTGAAGATATGCCGTTTATCGTATATAACGGTGCTATGGGCATCATGCATCGTTCTAAAGAAGTACTTTTTTCCATTACTTTAGACCCTGCGTTAGTTCCGGAAATTTATCGGCTGGGTAACGAACGAAACCTCCCTGTAGCTCTTTGGTGTCAAGAACGGCTATACGCCAATCAAAATTGTGATCCTATCCAATTTTATGAAGAGGCTACCAATGCCCCCGCCCACATTATAAACAATCCGGGTGAAGTAAATGAGCTGGCGCTTTTAGGTGTCACAAAAATATTATGGATGGACTATCCGCAAAATATTTTGATCCACCAAAGGGATATGCAAGCTCATTTTGGAGATAAAGTTAACTGCCACGCAACCAGGCCGGAATTATTTGAGTTTGTAGCCCCTACCGCCTCTAAGGCGACGGCTTTAGAAAAGATTGGTGAAAAACTTGAGATTTCTCGAGAAGAAATGATTGCGGTAGGAGATGGGTATAACGATCTTTCTATGCTGGAATATGCCGGGTTTTCTATTGCCATGGGCAATGCACCGGATGATATAAAAAAAGCATGTAACCATGTGACACTTACCAATAATGAAGATGGTGTAGCCGTATGGATTGAAGAAACTTTGGCGCGTTTGTTACGATAACGCGCCTCGTTTGTAAAGTATCCATTTATCCCGATCCAAGGGATCAATCCCTCTGCGTTTTGAAGTTGCCCCCAGTGCTAGCGGACATTCCTTATATCCGTAAAAATCCGATTTAATAATGCCTCGTCCGGAAGTCATTGAAGAAAATTGAATGGAATAATCCATGGACGCCGCCACCGGCACAATCGCTTCAATTTCTACTTTGCCCCCTGCCATTATAGGACTGTCAAACTCGCCGCGCATTTCTAAAATATCACCGATAAGCTTGCCGGCAAGCCCTTCATCCGCAGACATCCGAAGTTTGACCAAAGGCTCCAATAATACGGAACCCGAATTTTCCAGGGCTTTCATTACAGCAATAGGAGTAGCCAGAAAAAAATCCAGAGGATGGGTATGGACATGGTGATCCCCGCCATCAATTAATGTTACTTTTAAATCGATAACCTCCCAGCCCAGCCTCCCTTGTTTAAGGGCCTCCGGCACAGCCATTTCCACGTGATTTTGATAACGATAACGAAGGATATTGTCTTTGATCACCGATTCATACTGATAGCCGCTCCCACGCGGCAAAGGGTCTACTTGTAACTTAACCACTGCCCAGCAAGGCTTTGGCATTGTATAGCTTTCCAATCCAACACCCCGGCTTGCCGGGGTTTCTTTATATATAACAGAAGGTATGGAAAATTCCACAGCCAGTTCATAACGTTCCAGCAGCAAATATTCGAGGATTTCCAATTGAATCTTACCCATAATGCGGATAACCAGTTCCCGCTCCTCATTATTCCAGGTGTAATCCATCAAAGGATCTTCGTCGGAAAGCTCCGATATCGCTTGCAGCAACCGGCTTTCTTGACCCGGCTGCCCATAAACTTTGACAGAAAACAAAGGCTCCAGTATTGATGTGCTTCGCCTGTTCCACTCCTCGCCTATTATATCTCCGGCTCTTATGCCGGTCATACCGCACACTGCAGCAATTTCGTTTCCGTAAAATACTCCCACATCCTGACCTCTGGAGCCGGATACTTTACGGATTCGAGTGATTTTTTCTTGAAAAGGCTCCGCACCTAAGCGGTAAACCGTCACCATATCCCGATTACGGAGAGTCCCTTTATGTAGGCGAATATGAGCAACTTTCCCCACGGTTTTATCATGTTCTATTTTATAAACGATTCCGGCAGGCTCTCCGTCCGATAATAGCGGCTGGGAGGGCAAATAGGTCTGGACAGCGTCCAGCAAAGACTTAATACCGATACCGAGCGCCGCCGCACCATAGATAAGCGGAAAAGCCAGACATTGTCCGGTTTGATGAATAAGGCTTGTTTGCAATTCTTGAAGCAGCCGTGCATCGCCTTCCCGAAATGCCTCATCTTCCTCCAGATATCGTTTCGCTAGGTTATCGTCATTTTCGCATAGCTCTAAAATACTGTCATCCGATAGCAGACAGCTTTCTACAGATATATTGGTCTCACCTGCATGTTGATAGTGATTGACAGGGGTGATTTTGGAGCTAAATTCTGTCCGGAGAGCTTCTAAAACAGCCTCCGGATTACAGCCGGAGCGGTCAAGTTTGTTGAGAAAAATAAGCGTAGGCAGTTTCATTTCTCTCAAAGCTTTCCAAAAGCGCTCTGTTTGAGATTGGATCCCCTCCGCCGCAGATACGACAAGTATGACTCCATCCAATGCCGACAGAGCTCGCTCCACTTCACCGGTAAAATCCATATGTCCCGGTGTATCAATGATATTAATTTTAATGTCGTCCATTTCTAACGTAACCGACGCCGACGTAACCGAGATACCTCGTTCCCGCTCCACTGCTAAAAAATCTGTTTGCGTATTTCCTTTATCTACAGAACCAAGAGCCCGTAATCCTCCGGATAGATAGAGCATCTGCTCTACTGTTGTGGTTTTACCCGCGTCTACATGAGCAAGTAGTCCCAGATTGATTAATTGCATCGTACACATCCTTTTAGACTGCCGCTTCCACAACCACTCAACTGCAATGTATCATTAACTATTTTCGCCGTTATTTCGCATATCTCCAATCTTTTTTCACTGCCTCTAAAACGAAATAGCCATCTGCCTCGCGATGAATGATTACCCCGCCAAAAATAGAAATATATTTTCGCTTATACCATTCAAGCCGTTTAATAACCATAAACATCCTCCCGCCGATATTTAAGCGGTTAAAACCTTTTTCTATAAAATGTTTTGCTACGCTAAAATCGCTGTGATAAGGCGGATTACACAAAATCACATCAAATCCTGTTTCTTCAAAGGCCTTATACCCGTCACTATGGATTATATGTACATGGGGTACATCGTTACGGTTAGCATTTTCCCTGGCAAGGGCCACCGCATGAGCATCCACATCGCTCATATAAACATGCTCCGCTCCAACGACCTTTGCACAAGCCACGCCAACCACGCCATACCCACAGCCTAAGTCATGAACTTTTTGCCCTTCTGAAAGCCTGCACCGAGAAAGCATGGCCAACGTCCCGGCGTCAATCCTTTTAGGTGAAAAACAGCGATCATCAGTTGTAAAAGTCATTGGAAAATCAAATAGTGTCGTATTTATCTGGTGCTGCATGTTTAAGTCTCCGTTTCTAAAATGGACAACAAGTCTTGGTTAAATAGTAATACACCTAAAGCCGCCGCGCAACCTTAAAAGTATTTTAAATCACCCAATGATCCGATCCAATGCCTCTTCATCCAATGTTTCTACTTTCAACAAAGCTTGAGCAACAGCTTCCAGTTTATCCCGATTATCAGAAAGCAATCCTAACGCATTCGCATATAGCCCCTCCATCATTTCTTTGCAAGCCTGTATCACAACGGCATCATTTTCCAACGACCGCATATCCAGCATCCCTATCTCTTTACTCATACCGTACCGAGTGACATACCCTTTAATAATTTGTGTGGCCTTTTCAATATCATTGGAAGCGCCGGTGGTGATTTTATCCGGTCCAAACACCAATTGTTCCGCACAGCGCCCGGCTATATGTATAATCACCTGCTGCTCTAATTCATGCTTGGTGTAATACATCTTCTCCGGAGGTATATTCACACAAAAACCCCCGGCTCCCTTGGCGCTTGGGATTATGGTTACCCTGGCAACAGTATTTTCCGGAGCCGCCAATTTAGCTGCCAGAGCATGGCCCGCTTCGTGATAGGCTGTCACTTCCCGTTCTTGCCGCCGCAATCCGCTGCGATCCTTTTTTTCTTGTCCCGCCAAAATCGTGTAATACGCTTTTTCCATATTATCTTCCGTAATCTGTCCATGATTATCCTTAGCCGCCAAGATAGCCGCTTCATTGATAAGTCCTTCCAACATAGCGCCGCTAAAAAACACCGTATCCCGCGCCCACTTATCTAAATCCACGGTCATCGGCTTACCGGTCCCGTGAAGAGCTAAAATTTTTCTGCGCGCATTGACATCGGGCATGGCTACTTCCAGCTGTCGATCAAAGCGGCCCGGGCGCAATAAAGCCTCATCTAATATATCTAAGCGGTTAGTAGCCGCTACAACCACAATACCTTCGTTTTCCGTAAACCCTGACATTTCGGTTAAAAGTGCATTGAGGGTTTGGTCCCGTTCATCATTACCACCCATCGGAACCTGGCTGCGTTTTTTGCCTAAAGCATCTATCTCATCTATAAAGATAACGGCTTTACCTGCGTTTCGGGCTTTCTTAAATAATTCCCGTACCCGGGCCGCTCCTACTCCTACATACATTTGCACAAAATCCGATCCGCTTACGGCATAAAAGGGTACCCCTGCTTCCCCCGCCATCGCTTTAGCCATTAAAGTCTTTCCCGTACCGGGCATCCCGTGGAGTATTAAACCACGAGGCATTCGCGCTCCATACCGGGCGTATTTTTCCGGATAAGAAAGAAAGTCCACTATATCCGCTACACTTTCTTTGGCTTCCGCATTTCCGGCTATGTCCTCAAAACTGTATTTTTGCGTACCTTCCGCCGGATTAAGTGCCATGGAAGCCGTTTCCAATGCGGCGGGCCTTCGCCGTAAAAATATGAACATTCCTGCCGCAAACATCAAAATAAGGATCAACTGCCAATCAATGACCGGTGACCCTTCGTTAACCATAACACCAAGCAGCAAAAGCTCCTCTTTAAAAGTATCACGGCGCGGATTGTTTGTGGTGTATTCCAGGCCGTCTTCCTGGTACCTAAAACGGATATACGCTTGATCGGTTAAAGTAACTTCCGCTATCTGTCTTTGAGAAAGAGCCTCCATAAAATAACCAAAGTTTACATGCTGGATGGGCTGCCTTTCTCGTAAATATATACCGGCAACTATCACAGCCAGTACAACTATCATTATTATCGCACCTGATATATTTTTATTTTTACTCACTACATTCACCCCTCCGATCAATTATACGCTGTCCGAGAGGGTCAAGGCTAATGTAAGTATTGGAATTTACTATTGCAGCGCTTCCATCAACATAGTGTAAAACCGTAAATTATGAATAGTGGCCAGCCGTAAGCCCAAAGAATCACCGATGGCCAATAAATGCCGCAGATACCCGCGGGAATAATGACTGCAAGTATGACAATCACAGAGATGAGACACAGGACGCGGGTCACGCCGATAGACATCGTCCAGCGGATAAAAATGTTCGTAGAAGCTCTTATCACCTAAATTTCTTTTAATACTTTCGCGGAAATTTTCGTTAAAAACGTACAGGCGATTATGCCGGGCTTCCCGCGTAGGTATCACACAATCAAATAAGTTATATCCCATTTTGCGACAGGCCACTATCCCTTCGGGCCGCCCTATGCCCATTGCATACTTGGGTGTATGATCCGGCATAAGCGCTGCCGTATATGCCAAGATATCTTCCGTCAGCCGCCCCTGGCCATCCAAGGGCCATCCCCCAAAACCAAAGCCGTCAAACCCGATTTCGATTAAAGCTTCAGCGCATTCTTTACGAAGAGCTAGGTCACTTCCTCCCTGAATAATCCCAAAAATCAGAGGCTTTTTTTGAGCAATAGCCGCCAAGCGATTATATTCATCTTTACAGCGCCGAGCCCACCGGATGGTAATGTCCACAGATTGCCGGTTAATCTCCGGAGGATCATCGGGATGGGTGCAGTAATCCAGACACATGATAATATCAGAACCATAAGCAAATTGGGCTTGAATACACTTTTCCGGTGTAATAACAGTCTTTTTTCCCTTTTTACCTTCAGGTCTAAACACAATTTCATTTGGCCGTATTTCCCCAAACTTTTCGTTTTCTCTAATCAGAGAAAATACTTGAAACCCGCCGGAGTCCGTTAATATAGGCCCATCCCAGCCGGAAAAAACATGAAGACCTCCAAGGGCTTTGATGGTTGAAGGGCCTGGCTTATTGAGCAAATGATAAGTGTTCATCACCAATCCCGGCACTTGGCATCCCATAAGATCTTGAGCATCTATGCAGCGGACTACACCTCGGGTGGCATCGGGAAAAAATGCGGGCAGTTTTACATCGCCTCGCGAAAGAGATAATGTCATGAGAATAATTCCTTTAGCCGCAAAGACGCGGCGTAGATTTCGTTTTTCGGATAATTGTTTAATTGATTTGCAGATAAGGTTTTTATCGCTTCTTTCATAGAGCAGCCGGATTTGACGATGATGTCTACCAGCTGGCTTTCCGGTGAGGGGAGACTTTTCGCGTTTTCCTTGGCTATAGCATCTTTGGCGGAATCCGACATATAAGCCACGCAAGTGTATTCCCCTTTTTCTGCATGAGGGTTATCCCTAAGCCCATCCAATACTTCTGCTGGGCTACCTCTGTAAATTTTTTCGAATTTTTTGGTTAAATCATTGCACAAACACAGGGAAATTTGCGGAAAATGATTCCTAAGCAGTTCCACAGTCGCTACAATCCTTTTTGGGGATTCATAAAACACAATAACTGAGCTATGAAGTGAAGGCAACGAAGCCGTTAATGGAGCCATCGTTTCGATTATAGCGCCTGGCTTCCGCGGCAAAAATCCTACAAATATAAAAGGTTCTGCCGGAAAACCCGATACGGAAAGGGCTGAACTTACGGCACAAGGGCCACTGACTCCCACTACTTGAATGCCTAATTCCGATGCTGCTTTTACTAAAAGATAACCCGGATCAGAGATACAGGGAGTGCCTGCATCGGAAACCAACGCTATGTCTTGTCCTGATTCGAGCTTTTGTATCAAAAGATTTTGTCTGGCAGCTTCGTTAAATTTATGATAGGCAATGAGTTTTGTGGTTTCTATATTTAGCCGACTAAGCATCAGACCTGTATTACGGGTATCTTCGGCAGCGATAAGATCAACTTCTGATAATACCCGCAAAGCTCTTGGAGTTATTTCTTCCATGTTGCCGATGGGGGTTGCTACTATATATAACGTGCCTGGCATGGTGCTTCCCCCTTCCGTTGTAGGATTTTATCACGAGATGTCTTTTTTAGCGATGTAGGATTTTATTCAGTATAACAAAAAAAATAATCAGCTGCACTTTCTCTTTTGTATCTCTGTAAACACTAATACGCATACCTATTAATATCCCCGCCATCTATCCCCGGGTGTAAAGCAATATTAATCCCATTAGCAATAATATTAGTCAGCCGGTCTATCACCGCATCCACTTCCTTAGGCGTCACAAACATATTTCCCGCGTAAGGATCTAAAACATCCTTAATCAAACCATATTTTTCCTCGTCACCAAGCTCTACCAGCATTTCATAAAAAGCACTGCCTTTGGGTGCCTCTTTCACCATTTCCGTAAGCATATGATTCATCGTATCATTTACTAAAGTTGCCGCGTCAACTACAGTCGGTACGCCTATAGCAATAACCGGAATCCCCAAAGTCTCTTTATTTAAACGCATTCGCATATTACCCATACCTGCGCCGGGATTAATACCTGTATCCGTCATTTGTATAGTGGCATTGATCCGGTTAGTACGTCTGGCCGCTAAAGCGTCTACCGCAATGATCAAATCAGGCTCAATTTTTTCGGCTACACCTTTTATAATTTCTCCGGTCTCTATGCCCGTTATCCCCATCACTCCCGGCGCTATAGCCGCTACAGAGCGCACATGATTTTGAAGCTCATCAGGCAAAATCTCATTCATATGTCTGGTTACCAATAATTTTTCTATCACTTTTGGACCCAGTGCATCAGGAGTTACCTGCCAATTACCTAACCCCGCAGCAAGTATAGCCCCATTTTTATTTAGTTTATGAAGCTGCCCCAGCTTTCGGGCCATGATTTGAATGATCTCCTCATGAGCCTCTGCGTCATTATCTTTCATGGCATCGGACTCGATAGTTATATAATTACCTACGGGCTTACCCATCATCTCTGAGCCTTCTTCATTAACGATTTTTACCCAGGTCACCGTTATATCTCCTTTAATCTCGGTCTCGATTTCTACACCATTTATTTCACTGTCATCTTTACGCCCTTCCCTTAGCATTTCGCGTTGCTCCAATGCCAGATCAGTACGCATATTCGCAAAGGTGTTTTTATTCATTATCATCATCTCCCGCCCTTACTATATCCAAAACCTTTGCATCAAATACCGAAATACGCCTAAGTTACAACCAAATTCCATCTCTCGACGGCATTCTGAAAAAAGCTCCAAGAAATTATTAAATTCTATTGACTAATTATTACGAAAGTGTTAAAATTCCTCCAAGATCATTTGTCGAACATAGACACTAAGGAGAGATTTTCACTATGAGTCTGTTAACAGAATTTAAAAAGCCAATTGTTTTTTGTCTGATATTCGGCATCATGTGGACTGCAAACCCAACTATTGTTTTTTCAAATCCCGAACATACACCGGGAGAAGCCTGTGAGGCCTGTATAGCCCGAGGCTACATATCGGAGGAATGCGCAGCAGAAGAAGCACAAGAAACTCCCGCTTATACCCGTTTCAGAACAACAGCTAATTTACGGTTACGTACAGGGCCTTCTTTATACTATGACATTATCCGGACTGTTCCAAACGGAAGCATTATACTGGTATATGATCAGCGAGATGGAGAATGGTTTGCCGTCTCCCAAAACGGCACCCCGGGATATATGTATGCGGAATTTTTGGTTCCCGCACCTGCACCTTCCCCAACGGATATCGCTATGGTCTCAATCGATGCTCCGCAAGAGACGGCAGTCAATATTTACGGGGTAGAGCGAGTTTACTGGTCTGAAGCCCGTAACAATATCATTAGGACCGGTGTCCCGTTACATATTACAGATACACGCACAGGCATTACATTTTGGCTTGAAAGTTTTTCTAACGGAAGCCACGCGGATGTGGTCCCACGTACACGGGAAGATACAGATGCTTTAAGGCGTGCCTTTGGTGGTCGTTGGAGCTGGGAGCCCCGTCCAATATTAGTCACTGTAGATAATCGTACTTTTGCCGCTTCTATCAGTGGTATGCCACACGGAAGCTTCAATAGCTTTGATAACGGGATGGTAGGACATATCTGTATGCATTTTCCGGGCAGCCGGACTCATAACGGCAATCGCAGTCACGAGCAGGACCATCAAAACGCCGTTCAGGAGGCTTTTAGAGCCGGTCGATAAGTAATCATTTCATACACATAAGATTTATAAGGGTGGTAAGTCATAAAACTTGCCACTCTTTTTTATTTGATAATCCACTGCATTCACTTTATCTCCGGAAGCATACAATGGAATGAGTATTAAGAAAAGTTGCGTAACCCCCGGCGTCCATGTATAATTTGAGAGCATAAACCGTACATAATTCCTTGAGGATTAACTGAAAGAGGTGATATTGTGGAAACCATATTTTTCATTTTTCTTGGTATCGGTGTCGGGTATGCCATCATCGGCTTAATTTTAGGCAATGTGCTTGGCTGCGGAGATTCGGGGGCAAACAGTATCTCGCCTATTAATCTTTCTGTCATCGCGGCTTTTATTACCGTTTTTGGCGGAGCAGGACTTATACTGATACGTTCTTTTCCTCTATTTACCGCCGTTTCTTTAGCAGGGTTTATAGGTGCCGCAGTCGCCTATGGCTTCCATCGTTTTATCATCGTCCCACTGACCAAAGCGCAAAGCACCACAGCCATAGAAATTCAAAGTCTGATAGGCCATGGGGCCAAGGTAACCGAAAAAATCCCCCAAGGTAAATTTGGTAAAATCACATACAAAGTCAATGACAGTACCTACACTGCCCCGGCTAAATCAGAAGATGGAGAAGAAATACCCCGAAATGCGTCAGTAAAAATCGTGTATATAGAAAAAAACGCTTACTACGTGCGTCCCGCGTAGTCATTTTAAAGGAGGAGAATATATGTTAATACTTGATTTTCCACTGGCTATTATTGCAATTGTTTTAGCCGCTTTACTTGCCTTTGTTATTGCTATCTTAGCTTTGTGGAAGAAAGTCCCGCAAGATAAAGCCATGGTAATAACCGGCCTTCGGAAACGGGTTATTTCCGGTGGCGGCGGTTGGGTCGTACCTATTTTGGAGCGGACAGACCGGATTTCTTTAGAAAACAAAAAAATCGAAGTACGAATCAGCGGAGCCCTAACCGAGCAAGGTGTGGGCATTAACGCTGACGGAGTAGCCGTCATCAAAGTAAAAAGTGATAAAGAATCCATCCTTGCGGCAATCGAACAGTTTAATACCGGTAACGAGGTTCATACCATCGAGGTAATCGCCGGTATTACCAAGGATGTGCTGGAAGGTAAACTCCGTGAAATCATTTCTAAAATGACCGTGGAAGAAATTTATAAAGACAGAGAAAAATTTGCTTCCGAAGTCCAAGGCGTTGCGGCCATGGACTTAGCCGAAATGGGTTTGGAAATTAAAGCGTTTACGATCAGGGATATTTCCGACGACAACGGATATTTGCAGGCTTTGGGCCGTAAACGTATATCAGAAGTAAAAAGAGATGCCATGATTGCGGAAGCTGAGGCAGGCAAAGAAACAAAAATCCGTACTTCTGAAGCCAATCGCCAGGGTGAAAGCGCCCGGCTGGTCGCCGAGACTCAAATCGCCGAAGCCGCTAAAGAAAAAGATCTTAAAGTGCAGTCCTACCGCCGCGAGCAGGAAGTAGCCAAGGCGGCCGCCGACTTAGCTTATGAGATTGAATCCAACAAGGTCAAAAAAGAAGTAACGGAAACTCAAATGCAAGTAGAAATCACCAAAATGCACAAGGAAATTGAATTGGCCGAGCAGGAAGCCCTTCGTAAAGAGCGTGAACTTGAAGCTACCGTAGTCAAACAAACCAATGCGGAAAAATATAAAGTTGAAAAAAATGCAGAAGCTCAAAAATATCGTGAAATTCAGGATGCGACGGCCCGTTCTGAAGCGATCCGTCTGGAAGGTACCGCCCGTGCAGATGCCAAACGTATGGAAGGTATGGCAGAAGTAGATATTATCCGGGAAAAAGGTATTGCGGAAGCCGACGCCATGATGAAAAAGGCCGAAGCCTATAAGCAATATAATGACGCCGCCGTTACCCAGATGATTATCGAGCGGCTGCCGGAAATGGCCAAAGCGGTTGCCGAACCATTGAGCAAAACAGAAAAAATCGTCATTATCGATCAAGGGGGCAAACCCGGAGAAGGTACCGGTGCCTCTAAGGTATCCAATTATGTAACAGATATTATCACCACCCTGCCTCAGACTGTGGAAGCCTTAACGGGTATTGATGTATGGGAAAAAATTAGAGGAGCCGGGTCTAAAGACGCAGCAAAGCCGCCGGAAGATTCTACACCGGTATGAAGAAAATTTTAGTCATAGACGGCCAAGGGGGTAAATTGGGGCGGCTGGTTATAGAGCAGCTGACAGCTGCTGCCGACAATACTGCCTCTACCGGAAACACATCGTCTTTTGAAATAACAGCAATCGGGACTAATAGTATAGCCACCGCCACTATGTTAAAAGCCGGGGCTGCTAACGGTGCTACGGGCGAAAACCCGGTGGTAGTCAATTGCCGAGACGCTGACATTGTGATAGGGCCTATTGGCATAATAGCGGCAGATGCTCTCCACGGCGAAGTAACCGCAGCAATGGCAACGGCCATAGGAAGTTGCCGCGCACAAAAAATATTACTGCCTGTCAGCCGCTGCCGCATTTCCGTAATGGGCGTTACACATGTGCCTGCGGCGGAACTGGTGAATATGGCGGTTACGCGAACACTTGCACTTATTGGAGATAATAAAAATGGCTAAAAAAACGATCCACAATTTAAGAATAGAACAATTGCGATACCCCGACCGGGGTATCGCCTTTTTAAGCGGAGAAGAGATATTTGTTAAACATGGCTTACCCGGCCAGCTGGTTGAAGCGGAGTGTACCCGTAAACGCCGGCAAAAAGTCGGCAAAATTTTAAATATCATGGAACACGCTCCGGAAGAAATTAACCCTTCTTGTCCGCATTTTGGTGTTTGCGGCGGCTGCTCTTTCCTTAATATTCCTTACGAGTATGAGCTGGAATTAAAAAGAGAGATGGCCACACAACTTTTAAAAGAATTTTGGGAAAAAGATATTCCCCCTGTTGTGCCGGCTCCCTGCCCCACCGGTTATCGTAATAAAATGGAATTATCCTTTGGCGACCATAACAGAGCGGGAGGGCTGGCGCTGGGTATCCGCAAACGCAATCTTTATTATGAAGTTGCCGTACCATCAAAATGCGCCCTTATCCCAGAAGATTTTCAAACCCTTGCCACATCTACATTAGAATATTTTCGTGAGACATCGGAAACATTTTATCATCGGATGCGCCACACAGGCACATTACGGTATCTTGTACTGCGACGAGGCGAATTTACCGGAGAACTGCTGGTTAATTTGGTTACAACAGCCGGATTAGATAAAGCCCATCTGGAAAAATGGACGGCAAAGCTCCTTGCGCTGCCTTTAAAAGGCAAAATCGCAGGAATACTTCATACGGTAAGCGATGCGTTGGCCGATGCCGTTGTGCCGGAGGACGTGCATATCCTTTGGGGTCGCGGACATTTCTACGAAAAAATTTGCGGTCTCACTTTTTCCATATCCACTTTTTCTTTTTTTCAAACATATTCCGCCGGAGCAGAGCTTCTGTACCAAACCGTAGCAGAGTTTGCGGGCCGGGCCCAAAAAATTTATGATCTCTATTGCGGTACCGGCACCATTGCCCAAACACTTGCGCCCAGTGCCAAAGAAGTTATAGGCGTGGAATTAGTGCCGGAAGCCATAGCCGCCGCCAAGAAAAGTGCTTTGGCAAATAGTATTCATAACTGTCGATTTATCGCCGGAGATGTATTAAAAGTTTTGGACGATCATGATTTTACCCTTCCCAATGTATTGGTGCTTGATCCGCCGAGGGATGGGATACATCCTAAGGCATTAGGTAAGCTAATTGCCCTGGGGGCATCCAAGATCGTTTATGTTTCTTGCAAACCCACTTCTTTAGCCCGGGACTTACCTTTTTTTATAGAAGGAGGTTATCGGGTAAACGCTTTGCGACTACACGATATGTTCCCGCGAACGCCTCATGTGGAAACGGTTTGTTTGCTGGAACGCACTTAGACATCAAACTGAAATAAAACCTCCCTTAACAACTTTAAAAAGTCGAATTTGGAAATTTGTTGACATGTCGCCTAACCCGTGTTAGTATGTGTCCGGTAACTGTATCACGTCCTGAAGGACGGTTGTATTTCTACCCTGTAGGAGGATTTTTTAATGAAGACAGGCACAGTAAAATGGTTCAACGCAGAAAAAGGTTATGGATTTATTTCCATCGAAGGTGAAGATGACGTATTTGTCCACTTTTCTGCCATCAACGCTGAGGGCTTTAAGACCCTTGAAGAAGGCCAAGAAGTTCAATTTGAGGTCGTACAAGGCGCCAAAGGCCCACAAGCCGCCAATGTCGTTCGTGCTTAATCAAACACATGATGCGCTGCCGCCGCATTTAATATAGTGTTATTTGCCAGGCAATCTGCAATCCTATGCTTGATGTGAACGAAACTCCCTCCCCTGCAGGAGGGTTTTTTATTGACAGCACTATCATAAAACCGTACAATTACAGACAAAATAAAATAATCTGCTAAATTCGAAAGGAGAATAGTAAAATGATTTTTAAACAATGTAAAAACAAAATGATGATTGCCATGACATGCATACTTTTATTGGCGGTGGTCTACCCGGCTTCTGTTTCGGCCAATCCCGGAAATACCCCGGCATTTACTTCTGTGGAGATGGACAGAAACATTATTAATATGGGTCAACCCATAACATTTACAATCAGAACCGTTAACACCAACTTTGTTTTTGCCAATGTGGGCGGTGTCATTGTACAAGGCACGAGGCTGGGTACTGTGGCAACTGCCACCCCGCAGGGGCAAACAGCTTGGCAACTCATCGTTAATCCTGTAGCATCTCAGACAGTAAGGATTTATGCGAATACTACCAATACTGCAACGGGTGCCGCATTTATTAATATCCCAGTTGCGGTCAATGCATCGGCACAACAACCGATGGGGCAACAATCTTCCAGACATCGTATCTACAGTGTGACCGAAACGGCCTCAACAACGCCTAATACCGTAACACTTAATGTAGTTACCGATGCTGCTGCCCGCAGTATGTGGATCCGCCTTGGCGCAGACCGCTATATTCTCGGTACGCTTGTGTCGCAAACCCCAACACAAATCAATTGGCAAGTCACTTACCGGCCACTGGGCCAATTTGCGGCTCATTATGTTCAAGTTAGCGCAAATCATGCTTATGTTGCCGATCAATTTGTAGTCAGCCAAAACTTTTTAGTAAATCCTGTGGCACCGGCGCCGTCACCAACACCGGCACCGGCTTCCACTCCTTTTATCTCCAGGACTTCTATCGCTTCAAACGCTCTTAATTTTGGAGAACGCACCACGATCACGGTCCGTACCAATTTGGATGTAGCCCATGTATGGGCAGAGGTTGATAATAGACGTGTTAATGCAAGACGCGGCTCTTCTACCGCCACAGCCCGGACATGGACGATTGATGTATCTCCTAACCGCACGCAAACCATAACTATATTTGCCAACAGTACCAACAGCGAGCGTGGCGCAGACACTGATTCAATCCGAGTCACTGTGAGGGATTCGGCGCCCGAAATTGATAGTGTAGTTATACGAAACAGCCTGATCTTATTTGGTCAGATGACTACCATTGATGTGCGTACAAATGCAGAAGTAAATTATGTATGGGCAATCGTTGACGGTCAGCGCATAAGCGGTCGACGGGACTCTACTTCTTCCAATACGCGGACATGGGTAATCGATGTAATGCCCGAGCGCTCACAATCCATCAGGGTGTATGCCAACAGGCAAAATCACCGAGAGCAAGGCGCAGATGTTTTCACTGTAAATGTTACGGTTAATTAGTTTTCCATTGATTTCGCTATACCAGAGCTTGATTAAATAAAATTGAAATGCCGTAGATACTAAAAACCAGCTGGCCCCCATATATGGACCAGCTGGTTTTTGCTATATAGTGGATTAATTCCCATGTTTATTTATTGAGCCGACTCCATTCCGGCAGTTGCCGCCAGTAAATATAACGCGCATTCCAACCGTTTTTTTTGCAGCTCGCAACCGATCTCGTCGGGTTTCATGATATCACCATTAATATGATATGCATTAGCCGCACATCCGCCGCTGCAAAAATATTTTGCCCAGCATTTATCACACTCCGGCTTAGTATACACATTGCATTTGGAAAACTCCTCTTGCCAATCTGTGTGTATTATGCCGTTTTCCAGATTACCCAGACAAAACTGCTCGTCTCCTACAAATTGATGACAGGGATATAAATCACCTTCCGGGGTAACGGCCAAATATTCTGTCCCTGCACCACAACCGGTTATCCGTTTGGCCGCACATGGACCATTGGTCATATCCAACATGAAATGGAAAAAATTAAAATCGCGACCGCCGGCAGCTGTTCTGCGCTTCGCCATCTCAATGGCCAATTTTTCATATTCTTCACATAAAACAGGCACGTCATCCCATCTGAGGGAATAAGAAGCGCTTGGCGGGCCAATAACTGGCTCTACAGATATTTGAGAAAACCCCAAATCTGCCATATGGAGTACATCGTTACAAAAATCCAAGTTTTCACGGGTATAGGTCCCGCGCATATAATAATTTTGATGATTACGCGCTTCTGCCAATTGTTGAAATTTAGGCAGGATTTTATCATAACAGCTGGCCTTGGTATCCAAGCTTTTACGCATCTTATCGTTGATCTCTTTACGACCATCTAAACTTAACACCACATTATCCATATGGCAGTTGATATATTCTATTTTCTCATTGTCTAATAAAAGACCATTGGTAGTCAACGTAAAACGAAATTTTTTACCTGCTTCTGCCTCTCGCGAACGGGCATACTTTACTATACTTTTAACCACTTCAAAGTTAAGCGTAGGTTCGCCGCCAAAGAAATCCACTTCCAAATTACGACGGCTGCCTGAGTTAGCGATTAAAAAATCGATCGCCTTTATGCCTACATCCAATGGCATTAAAGCACGTGAAATTGCACCGTAATCCCCTTCACCGGCAAAACAATACGCACAGCGCAAATTACAATCATGAGCGATATGCATACACAACGCTTTAACTACCGGGGTACGATTTTGCGTAAAGGCTATCTCACTTTCCCTATCACCTAAAGGAGGCTCCGCAAATAATTGCCCTTGAGCGATCAATGAATCTATCTCATGTCTGGCCTCCGCAATTGCTTCTTGTGGGTAGCGGCCACTGAGAGATTGTGTATCATCCGTTGATAAAATTTCATAAGCCAGATCGTCCAGCACATGAACCGCCCCACTATGTACATCCAGAACTATATTGCAGTCGTTTATTGAAAAGCAGTGGATCATTGTTTTGTTCACCTCTACGAAGATATATACAAGGGGACTGTTTTCACAGTCCCCTTCCACTCATTTAACTTAAGATTTACTTACTTATTTGCTCACATGATTGATTAGCTACCGTACAAGACGTTTTGCAGGCGGATTGGCATGATGTTTGACATTCGCCGCAACCTATTTTCACATCATCTTTACGAACATTTCCTGTAAAAATTGTTTTTACATGACTCATTTATATCTGCTCCCTCTTTGTAAATGTGGTATGCAACAGCTCATGGGCCTTTTCGCCGTACTTTTCGCCCAAAAACTCATCGTATAATTGTTGGATTTCTTTATTTTCGTGAGACATGCGGCGGGTTTTACCTTCGTCTTCACGATACAAAGCCTTTGCACGATCACGCAGCACATCCATATTATTACCATGGTATGGTTGTCCGCCGCCGCCTACACAACCGGATGGACATGCCATAATCTCAATCGCATGATAATGGGCTTTGCCATCTCTGATATCTTCAAGCAGTTTACGGGCATTTCCAAGACCGTGAGCCATAGCAATGGAGACTTTTTTGCCCCCAACCGTTACTTCCGCTTCACGGATACCATCCAAGCCGCGCAATTGAGTAAAGCTTAAATTTTCAGGTGGTTTGCCGTCCAGCCATGCAGATACGGTTCGTACCACCGCTTCTATAACGCCGCCGGTAGTGCCAAAAATGGTGCCGGCTCCGGTAGACTCGCCCATGATTTTATCAAAATCTTCGTCCGGAAGCGCTGTAAAGTTGATGCCTGCTTCCTTAATCATCCTGGCCAATTCACGGGTAGATAATACATAATCCACATCGCTGCCGCGGCCTTCACCGCTTAATTCTTCACGGCGAGACTCAAATTTTTTGGCCAAACAAGGCATGATGGATACGACTACCATCTTTGTGGGATCTACTCCCAATTTATCGGCCAAATATGTTTTGGCAATAACACCAAACATCTCGTGAGGAGATTTACAGCTGGATGGTATATCTAACAACTCCGGAAATTGATGCTCGATAAACTTAACCCAAGCCGGACAGCAGCTGGTCAAAATAGGCAGCCTGCCACCATGCTCCAGTCTGTGAAGAAATTCTGATGCTTCTTCTAAAACGGTCAAGTCGGCGCCAAATACTGTATCCAGCACCTGATCAAAACCCATGCGACGCAAAGCCGATACCATCTTGCCGGTCACTTGAGTACCTACAGGCATCCCAAAAGATTCCCCAAGAGCTACGCGAATTGCCGGAGCCGTTTGTACCACTACAAATTTATCGGGATCATTAATCGCATCCCATACTTTGGCTGCGTCATCTATTTCCGTTAATGCAGCCGTAGGACATACAGCTACGCATTGACCGCAAAAAGTACAGGTTGTATCCCGCATTGGATTATCAAAGGCGGTTCCCACAACGGTTTCGAAACCACGATGCACGGTAGAATACACTCCAACCGTTTGAACATCATTACACATAGTTTCGCAACGGCGGCACAACACACATTTTTCCGCGTTGCGGACTATTGAATAGTTGGAATCATCTTTTTCGGCTCTTAGTCGAGCACCTTGATACTTATTTTCTCTGATGCCTAATTCTGCCGCCAAGGATTGAAGTTCGCAATTAAGATTACGCTCACATACTAAACAATCCTGGGGATGATTTGAAAGCAAAAGCTCCGTATTGGTACGGCGGGCGCTGATGGCGCGGCTGCTGTTCACGCGGATTGACATACCATCGTAAACTTTTGTAGCACAGGCCGGCACTAAGTTATGACGTCCCTCTATCTCCACCATACACACTCGGCAAGTACCTACTTGATTTACCATCTTAATATCATGCAAATCCAAATGGCACAAAATTGGAATATGGACACCCGCGTCCTTAGCTGCTTCCAAAATCGTATAGCCTTCCGGTACTTTTGTGGTTACATTATTTATTTTAATTTCAACCATAATCGCTACGCCTCCTAGCCCTTAATAATCGCACCAAATGGGCACTTATCCATACATGCACCGCATTTGATACAGCGCTCTTGGTCGATTACATGTACTTCCTTACGTTCCCCGCTTATACAATCGACCGGGCAAACAGGTTTACATAACGTACAACCTTTACACTTATCTTCTAGGATCATAAAGTTTAGCAGATTTGTACAAGCACCGGCAGGACATTTTTTATCCCGTACATGAGCCAAGTACTCATCTCTATAGTGATTTAACGTAGATAAAATTGGGAACGGAGCCGTTTGACCCAGTCCGCACAAGGCAGTATCACAGATAGTACGGCTTAAGCTTTCCAGCTCATCCAGATCCTGCTCCGTACCGGTACCTTCTGTAATACGTGTCAGTGTTTCTAAAAGACGCATACTTCCGATACGGCATGGAGTACATTTTCCGCAGCTTTCTTCCGCTGTAAACTCCAGATAAAACTTGGCGATATCAACCATACAGTCATCTTCGTCCATAACAATCATACCGCCGGAGCCCATCATAGATCCGATGCTCTTTAAGCTTTCAAAGTTTACTTCTATATCAATATCATCCGGAGATATACATCCGCCGGAAGGGCCGCCGGTTTGCATGGCTTTAAACTTCTTGCCATTTCTGATCCCGCCACCGATTTTATAAATAATATCCCGTACGGTAATACCCATCGGCACTTCTACCAGGCCAACATTATTGATTTTTCCGGCTAAGGCAAAAACCTTTGTACCCGGATTTCCGGGAGTACCAATACTTTGGAACCACTCCGGTCCGTTGGTCATGATTAACGGAATATTGGCAAGAGTTTCCACATTATTAATGATCGTAGGCTTTTGCCACAGTCCAACATGAGCGGGAAACGGCGGCTTAATTCTCGGTTCGCCCCGTAGTCCTTCTACAGAATTGATAAGAGATGTTTCCTCACCGCATACAAAAGCACCGGCTCCCAGATTAACATGTATATCAAAGGAGAAGTCTGTACCCATGATATTTTTGCCCAAGAGTCCGTACTCTCTGGCTTGTTCGATCGCTATTTTTAAGCGGTTTACAGCCAGGGGATATTCGGCACGGATATATACGACACCTTCATCGGCACCTATCGCAAAAGCCGTTAAAGCCATAGCTTCTATAACCGCGTGAGGGTCACCTTCCATTATGGACCTGTCCATGAACGCACCGGGGTCACCTTCGTCGGCGTTACATATTACATACTTTTTATCACTCTCGGCGTTATAGGCCGCCTCCCACTTAACACCCGTAGGGAAACCGGCACCGCCACGTCCTCTGAGGCCGGAAGCTTTGACAATATCAACAACTTCTTTAGGATCCATTTCGGTAATAGCCCTGGCCAAAGAATCGTAGCCCCCTACCCCAAAATAATCTTCGATACTTTCGGGATCAACCACACCACAGTGCATGAGTGCTACCCTCAGCTGACTTTGGTAGAAAGGCATATCTTTATGATGATGGTATCTTACGCCTGTTTCCGGATCTTTAAACAGCAATCGCTCAACATGTCTGCCTTTTAGCAAATGCTCTTCGACAAGCTCGTCCATATCTTTTGCCTCGACACGTACATAAAAAGTGTTGTCCGGGTATACTTTTACGATTGGACCTTGCTCACAAAATCCAAAACAGCCTACCTTTAATACGGTGACCTCATCGCTCAAATTATGTTTTTCAAGGCTTTCAATGAGGGCAGTTTCGACATCTAAGCAGCCGGAAGAAATACATCCCGTACCGCCGCATATTAAAATCTGCAGTCTTGTTTGCTTCATACTACACCTCCATTTTAGCCTGTTCTACAATTTTGCCGCCAATGACATGACTTTTGATAATTTCCTTTGCGATCGCTTCATTTACGCCTTGATAGCGCACGGGAGCTTGTCCGGGAAAAACGATCTCAACGGTAGGCTCTACATCACATTTTCCCATACAATCTACGGCAATAACGGATGTATTTTCAAGTTTAGCATCGGTCACTTCGTTAAACATTAGCTTTAGGATATCCCGGGCACCGGCTTTAATACCGCATTCTCCCATACCCACATTCACTTCTATACGTTTTTCGGGGACATCGGAAACCAGGCGCATCAGTACGGCGCCTCTAAATTTCTCCCTTAGCTCCGCTAACTCTTTACGGGAATTTATTTTTCCCCTGATAGGTGCAGTGGTCATGCTTCTACTCCTCCCGCCAAACATTCGTCAATAATACCCTTTACATCTTTTTCTTCAACACGTCCGTATACCTTTTCGTTTATTATAACGACAGGGGCCAGGCCGCATGCGCCAACACAACGTAAAGCGTCAACTGAAAACATTAGGTCTTCAGAAGTGCTGCCGGCTTTTACATTAAGGTCGTTTTCAAATTTTTCTTGTACCTTACCTGCGCCACGTACAAAACATGCGGTACCCATACATATTTTAACGTGATACTTGCCTTTTTTGGTCATTGTGAAAAACGAGTAGAAAGTAACTACCCCATACACTACAGACACGGGCAGCTGCAGCTTTTTGGCAATATGAAGCTGTATTTCTTCGGGAAGGTATCCGTAGAGTTCTTGCGCCTTGTGTAAAGCCGGGATAAGTGCACCGTTTTTATTTTCCAGGCTGTCTATAAATGCGTCTAACTCTGGGAGTGTGGTGAAATCATCCACAACGGGTTGAGCCATGCAAAATCCTCCTTTTCGATTGCCTTGCAATTTGCGGAACAAGTCCGCACAGTCCCTCTTATTCTACCATTATTGTTTCATATAACGCAATGCCTAGATAAAATAATAGGAAATTTTCTTTGTTTTTGGGTTTTCTTTTGGCTTTCTTTGCTTTAACTTTTACCAGATAATCACATAAAATACATTGAGGGGTGGGCGCCTTCGGCGAATTGGATGATCATTGAAAAAGATTTTTTTGATATGCCCTGTTGTCTTAATATATCCCTTAATTTTAAATCGATATACATATCGGACAATAAGAAGTCCACATCTACTTTATTTGAAAGCCCTTTTTTAGCAACCAAATTTCCTGTAAACAAATGAAAATGCGCTTGCATGACATCCTGTCTGTTACCGCCATTGATCATTAGCACAAAATCTCTACTGTCTCCTTTCCGGATTTTTACCGCCATTGCCATTACTTCCGCTATGTCTTTACTTGAAAGACAAAATACCGTACGTACAATTTTTCTTGGAATGATTAATATATGATCCGGATAAACCGGGGATGGATGTTTAAATGATACAGTATTCTTATTTTGCATAGTCTTTTTTATGGGAACAAAAAATGGAACATATGCAAATGCAAAGCCAACCAGTGTCCCCATGATGTTAAGTCTTGCTAGTTGAAAAAGAAATTTGCCCATTTTTCCCCTCCACAATTTATTTCAAGACTATTCTAATGAAATTTCTCATAAAAAAACTGCCTCGCTTTCATTTACCAGCAAGGCAGCATTTATTATCCGTAACAATCACATAAAACCCCTGCAACTCAATGCAAATCAATCTCCAAATGAAATGCCCAAGCTTCTGGCAACATGCAATAATTCGTTGTCCAGATCCACTCTTTTGCTTAATCCCATCGCTACGCTTCCGGTTGCAGAGCTGCCCAGGACTACTTCCAAGCTTTCAAAATCCATCTTTCCGTTTTTAAGACATACCATATTCCCAAACTGACCTTTTTCAATCATATCCGCAGCTTTTACACCATAACGGACAGAAAGCAGCCTGTCTGCGGGAGAGGTATCGCCGCCTCTTTGAATATGCCCCAATGTGACATGGCGTACTTCATTATCCACATATTTTTCCAAATCATTGGCAATTTTCGCTGCTATACCGCTAAAACGGATAGAATCGGGGCTGTCTTCCACAATACGCCCCACTACCGCTTGACCGCCTTTTTCTGCGGCGCCTTCGGTAACTACAATAATCGTAAAGCGCTTGCCTATGGCTTCACGGGCCTTGATTTTTTCAACAACCTTCTCCAAAGTGTAGGGAATCTCTGGGATAAGTATAACATCGGCGCTGCCGGCTATGCCGGAGTTTAAGGCAATCCAGCCAGCCGAACGTCCCATAACCTCTACAACCATTACCCTATGATGACTTTCGGCAGTCGTATGAAGACGGCCTAAGTTTTCTGTCACAATATTAACCGCTGTATCAAAGCCAAAAGTAGTATCTGTAGAAGCCAAATCATTGTCGATGGTTTTAGGTACACCAACCACATTGACACCTTTACGGGCAAAGTCACGGGCGCTGGTTAAAGTTCCGTCTCCGCCCAGCACAACCAGTGTATCTACACCTTCTTTTTTCATATTGGCTACGGCTACATCGGACACGTCTTTTTTAACTTTTGCGCCATTTTCTTCTACAGTGTAATCAAAGAGATTATCTTTATTGGAACTGTATAATATAGTTCCCCCTTTATGAAGAATACCCGATGTACTTTCTATCGTCAGCGGAATAAAGTCGTTGTTGTACAAACCACGATATCCAAAACGGTAGCCGATCACATCATATTTGGGGCTGCATGCGCGCACTAATGCATAAATTACGGCATTTAAGCCCGGCGCGTCGCCGCCACCTGTAAGTATTGCTATCTTCTTTTTAGCCATTGAAATCCTCCTGTAATCTTTTATACACAATTGAGAACAGGTATAGCATATCCGATACCCCGGTGTCAAGAAGAACCATAGAAAACATCTGAGAAAACTCCACACATATTTACCATAAAAATGCTTTCACCAAATCGACAAAAGCGGTTAAAGGCTGTAATTAAGCGGAGGTGATCGCTTTTCCCCAAAACATCAAAAGCGGTCGGTGACCATAACCACGAGTACCTCAGATGAGTTGAATATTGACAATGTATGGCATATACTATACGCGACCGGTATATTAACGGATATAGAAAATCCAAACGGCATTATAAAGGAGTTGCTTACGTGGAAAATTTTACGCATTTCGATAATCATGGCAACGCAATAATGACAGATATAAGTGATAAACAAATTACTTCCCGTTATGCCGTAGCCGAGGGGAACATAAAAATGAACGCAGCATGCTACGCAGCCGTACGCCAAGGCGCATCTAAAAAGGGAGATGTGCTTGGAGTGGCACGTATTGCCGGTATTATGGCGGTAAAACAAACCCCTTCCATTATTCCTCTTTGTCATACTTTGCTCATTTCCAAAGCGTCTATAAATTTTGCCTTCAATGATGATGAATACAAAATAACAGCCACATGCACTGTAAAGACAACAGGAAGCACAGGTGTGGAAATGGAGACACTTACCGGAGTAAGCGCTTCCCTTCTCACCATCTATGACATGTGTAAATCTGCGGATCGGGGAATGGAAATTGGCGGGATCCGCCTCTTAAAAAAATCCGGTGGTAAAAGTGGTGTCTATTGCGCAGACAACCATTACCCGGGCGATAATTGCGCAGATGACTATGCAGGCGACGTTTATGATTGATGCCTATGGACGCCAGATTGATTATATGCGTATCTCTATAACGGACCGTTGTAATTTGCGCTGCGGATATTGTATGCCGATGGGTGTCACGCCATTAAGGCACGAAGAAATACTGCGTTACGAAGAGATTTTGCACATATGCCGGATAACCATAAAAATTGGGATAAAAAATTTTAAGGTCACGGGCGGTGAACCTTTAGTTCGAAAAGGATGTGTTGATTTTTTATATAAGTTAAAAGCCTTGCCGGATGTGGGACATGTCAGCTTAACCACAAATGCAGTTCTTTTGAATGATTTTATAGAAGATATATGCGACATAGGACATGATGATTTTGGTGGGCTTGATGGCATAAATATAAGTCTCGACAGCCTTAGGCCTGATATATACCACCAAATTACGGGGTCTGATCAATTCTTAAATGTATGGCGAGCTTTGGTTTGTGCTGTGGAAGCGGGCCTTCGGGTAAAGCTCAATTGTGTGCCAATGGATGGCCAAAATAATGAGGATATACTTCCCATGGCGCGGCTTACCGAAAAAATGCCTATAGATGTACGGTTTATCGAATTTATGCCGACCGGGGCTGTTTTCAAAAGCATTCCGGGAAGTGAAATTATAAATATGCTGCAAACAATCTATCCGGATTTAGCAGAAGAAACCACCAAAAGAGGGCATGGCCCCGCCCGGTACTTTAAAAGCAGCAAAATGCAAGGGGCCATTGGCATTATAGATGCAATGGAAAACTGCTTTTGCCATACTTGCAACCGGCTGCGTTTAACCAGTACCGGTTTTTTAAAGCTATGCCTGTTTCATGATGATGGCTTGAGTCTACGAGAGCTGATCAGAAGCGGTGCTACCGACAATGAAATAGAATCAGCCATTTGTCATCAAATATCTAACAAACCAAAACATTATATGCATGACGAAATTAAAAACATGTCTCAGATCGGAGGCTAGCATTGACCAAAATGAGTGGAATCGTAAAAGCAGTATGTCTTAGTGATGTACGGGGAGTACAAAAGAAAAATGTAAACAGCGGTTTTTTCGAAGTCGGCTGGGGGTTAAAAAGTGATGCCCATGGAGGCAACTGGCACAGGCAAGTGAGTCTGCTATCCTATGATAAAGTTAAAAAATTTAACGACCTGGGTGCAGAGGTATCCCATGGTGATTTTGGCGAAAACCTCGTGGTCGACGGCATTGATTTTGCAGGTCTCCCACCGGGCTCTCGGCTTAAATGCGGCGAGTGTATTTTGGAAATCACCCAAATAGGCAAAGAATGCCATAGTCATTGTGCTATTTACCACAAGATGGGAGATTGCATTATGCCACGGGAAGGCGTATTTGCTATGGTAGAACACAGCGGAAACATATCCGTAGGGGATATCATGGAGTTAATGGAGCCAGAAGATGCAGTATCTCCACTGCGTGCAGCGGTCCTCACGCTTAGCGACAAAGGAGCAGCCGGTGACCGCGAAGATCAAAGCGGCCCCCTTGCTGCTCAAATACTGGAAGCGGCACAGTATAAAGTAATCTCCCAAGCAATCCTTCCCGACGAGCAAAAGGCAATAGAAACCGAACTCATCAATTTTGCGGACAGGCAGAGAGTAGACTTAATTATCACTACAGGCGGCACAGGCTTTTCCCGACGAGATGTGACCCCGGAAGCAACTATTGCGATATCCGAACGAGTAGCTCCGGGTATTGCCGAAGCCATCCGGGCTTACTCTCTCCAAATCACCGGGCGGGCTATGTTAAGTCGAGGGGTATCAGCCATAAGGGGAGACACCCTCATAGTCAACCTGCCCGGCAGCCCCAAAGCCGTTAAAGAAAGCTTGGAGTACGCGCTCCCCCATTTAAGACATGGGGTTGAAATTTTACGCGGGGATTCTCACGAGTGTGCCCGTGATACGTAGGTACAACGGATAGATATGTAGGTAAATATATGGATAGATACATAAAAAATCGAAACCTCATCAACAGCCAAGAGCAAAAACTACTGAGCACGAAAACCGTCGCTATTGTTGGATTAGGCGGTTTAGGCGGTCATGCCGCCGAGCAGCTTGCACGCCTTGGTTTTGGGCATCTTATATTGATAGACGATGATGTTGCAGCGGAAAGCAATCTAAATCGCCAGCTGTTTGTGACAGAAAAAGGGATGGGCATACCAAAAGCAGAGTTGGCTTTGGAACGGCTGCGGATGGTCAATTCGTCAATAAAATACACCGTTCACAATAAGCGCCTTACATCGAAAAACGCTGCACTACTGCTTGAAGATGCGGATATCGTTATAGACGCTCTGGATAACATCCCAGGGCGGCTCATGCTGCAAGAAGCATGTAAGCACTTGGCCATCCCTTTAGTCCATGGCTCCATCGGCGGCTGGTGGGGTCAGGTTTGCGTTGTTTTTCCCGGAGATGACAGCCTTTCGCGAATATATTCATCCACGGATGCTATAGGTGTGGAGAAGGAGTACGGCAACCCGCCATTTACCCCGGCTCTTGTAGCCTCTATTCAGGTGGCCGAAGCACTCAAATGCTGTCTTAACCGCCCAGAAGTATTGCGTGGCATGTTACTTTGTGTTAATCTACTTCAGTATGAGCATTTCACTATTAAAATCTAGTATGAGAGAATGGGAGTGTTAGGTTATGCAAAGAATCAAAAAAGGGCTGGTACCCAGGGCAACATTTTTTACAGTAATGTCATTGGTAATGGCACTGGTTATGTCGCTGATTTTAAGTGGCTGTACCAGTTCCCGCGGAGCGGAACAATCCCCAACAAACGTACCCCCTGCAGACACACCAACAGGGGTACTCACGCTTGCCACCACCACAAGCACAGAAGACTCCGGACTATTAGATTTTATCCTCCCGGTATTTACAGAAGAAACAGGCTGGGATATTAGAGTCATCTCCGTTGGTACGGGCGCAGCTCTGCAGCTGGGCCGCGATGGCGAAGCCGATGTGTTGTTGGTACACGCGCGAACCGAAGAAGATCGATTTGTAGCAGAAGGTTATGCAGAGCGCCGCCATGATGTTATGTACAACGATTTTGTAATAGTCGGTCCGGCTGACGGCGCAATCTCCCATAATTCTGATGTAGAGCAGACTTTTAGAGATATCCTTGAGCAAGAGTTACCTTTTGTATCCCGCGGAGACAACTCCGGTACGCATATGAGAGAACTTCAAATATGGGATAGTCTAACCCTCGACCCCGAAGAAAATGCGCATTATATCAGCGTAGGCCAAGGTATGGGGGCAACCCTGGGCATGACCGTAGAGCTGGATGCCTTTACCCTTTCGGACCGTGCCACATGGCTGGCATACCCTGATATCGGTAATTTAGTTATTGTCTGCGAAGGCAGCGAGCTTCTTTTAAACCCTTACGGTGTGATGGTAGTTTCAACAACGGAACATCCTGTAGGGGCACAGGCTTTTATTGACTGGATAACCAGTCCTTCAACGCAAAATTTAATTTCTACCTTTGGGGTTGAAGAGTTTGGTCAGCCCTTATTCTTCCCGGAAGCATAATATGGATGCAGAAACCTTAGGGGTCATTGTATTAACACTGCGGATGACATTATTGTCCACTGCTATTTCTTCTATCATAGGGATACCGCTGGGCCTTTGGCTTGACCGCGTTCACTTTAGAGGTAAAAGTCTGATTGTAGTTATTAACCGCACATTAATGGCTTCTCCTCCGGTGGTGATTGGGCTTGTGGTGTTTTTATTATTGATGCGCAATGGCCCCTTGGGTTTTATGGGTTTACTTTTTACATTTGAAGCTATGGTCATCGCCCAAGTTTTGCTTATTACCCCTATTATTTGCGGTATTGTTTATACGGCTTCTGCCCGCAATTCCAAATCTATACGACTTTTTGCGACCACTATGGGGGCAAATAAATGGCAAACCCAAGTTTTGCTGATAAAAGAATTGGGTAACGAAATTTTTTTTGCGATTGTGGCGGGATTTGGGCGTGCCATGAGCGAAGTGGGCGCCATTATGATCGTCGGCGGCAATATCCGTCACCACACCCGTACCATGACTACCTCCATTTCCCTTTTACGTAATAGAGGAGAAATTAACGAGGCAATACTGCTCGGGATCATACTTATGCTGATTGCTTTTAGCATACAGTTACTTGCAGACTTTTTAAGAAAAAGGGAGCGGCGGACCGATGAAAATTTCTAATATCAAAAAAAATTTTGACCGCTTTTCCTTGGATATCAAAAAATTGGATGTACCACAACATAAAATTTACGGCATCATTGGGTCCAATGGCTGCGGCAAAACCACTTTGATGAAAATAATAGGAGGCTTAATGCAACCGGATAGGGGCCATATTGATTATATGGGCCTTTTGCCCCGCGACATTACCATGATTTTTAGAAAACCGTATCTGCTCCACGATACCGTTATAAAAAATTTGCTGTATCCTCTTAATCTACGCAAAATAAAGCCGGATACAGAAAAAGTCGAGTATTATCTAGAATTAGCTGATTTACAGGATTTGCGCCAACAATATGCCCCCGGGCTTTCCGGAGGACAACAGCAAAAACTGGCATTAATCAGAGCCATGATTTTTTCCCCAAAACTTATAATTATTGACGAAGGCTTTTCAAACCTGGATATAGAAAGTAGCAGCTTATTTGAACAGTTTATTTTGAAACGCCAGCACCAGGAGCCCGCAACCTTTATCATATGCGCCCATCAATTGTCTCACATCCAGCGGCTATGTGATCATGTGTTTTTTATGCACAACGGCCATATTGAAGCGGAGGGATCGGCGGATGAAATTTTATCCAGACCACAGGAACCCAGCCTTCAAAAATATTTGCAGCACACACTCTATTTGCAACATACATGACTAAGCGAGGACGAATAATGGAATTTTTAACAGTGGATAGTGTGGAATCTGTTCGGAAAAGACTGCTTGCGGATACAAGGGATTGGCTCGTTTCGACCGAGACTGTCCCCTTTGAAAAAGCCCTTGGACGGATTGTGGCTAAGGATATATTTGCAGCAGATGATACCCCGACCTTTAAACGTTCTACAGTGGATGGTTACGCGCTACTCTCTTCTGACACCGCTGCCGCCGACGAAAGCATACCCGTATTTCTCACATTAAAAGACAGGGTTGATATCGGTCAAACAGCATCCATCCCTATAGTCAGCGGAGAGTGCGCAGAAATACCCACCGGCGGAATGCTTCCGAAGGGAGCTGACGCTGTGGTCATGTGTGAATATACCGATGAATTTGGTAAAGATGGGATCGCCATAGGAAAAAGTACCGCTTACGGCGAAAATGTCATACTGCCAGGGGAAGATGTAAAAACAGGCCAATTGCTGTTTAAACAAGGCAGGCGTATTTCGCCTCAGGATATTGGAGCTCTTTCGGCAACAGGGATAACATCTCTTGATGTGTATACCTCCCCCACCCTTGCACTCATATCTACCGGTGACGAATTGGTTTCGCCTTATAAAAATCCTAAGCCGGGTCAAGTCAGAGATATTAATACCGCCGCCCTGTCAGCCCTTGCCTATAAACACGGTTTTACGGTTACGGAAAGCGCAATTGTTGCGGATGATGAAGAAATATTACTTAAAACTGTACAGGGTTATATGAAAAGCAGCGATATAGTCATCGTATCCGGCGGCAGTTCCAAAGGTAAAAAAGATTTGACCAGGCCTGTTTTTGACCGTATTTGTCATGTCCACACCCACGGGATTGCCATGCAGCCGGGCAAACCTACGATTTTTGGATATGACAATCAATCGCGTACCCTTTTGGCAGGGCTTCCGGGGCATCCCGTATCTGCTATGATGGTATTTGAGCAGCTTTTAGCCTGGCTTTTACGGGAAATCACTAAATGTCCACCCGCGCTTCCCATCCCGTCTAAGCTTTCCTGTAATATAGCATCATCACCGGGGCGGATGACTTGCCATCCTTGCAGGTTAATCCAATCTGACAGCGGATATATTGCCGAGCCTATATTTGGAAAATCCGGGTTAATCACTACATTAAGTCTGGCTGACGGTTACATTATCACCCATCGTGATACAGAAGGTTTAACAGAAAGCCAAATAGTTATGGTACATCTGCTGAGGGGGATATAATGTCTAAACGAAACCTATATTTAACCAATACCCCGGTAGAAGAAGCCCTTGACCGTTTTTCTGCCGGAATAGATCTTGAAGTAAAAACCGAGGAAGTAGAAGTAATACATGCGTTGGACAGAGTAACAGCTAAAGCCGTATATGCCCTTTGCAATTCCCCTTTATACAATTGCGCGGCAATGGATGGCATTGCTGTTTACAGCGCAGCCACCAAAGGGGCAGATGAATCTTCCCCGCTTACGTTAAAGGATTTTGTGGTCGTGGATACGGGAGACCCCATTAAACCGCCCTATGACGCCGTTATTATGGCCGAAGATTTACAAGATGAAGCAACAATACGTAAAGCAGCAGCCCCATGGCAGCATGTAAGGCCTGTAGGCGAAGATATCGTACAAAGTGAGATGATTTTGCCCACGGGCCATAAAATACGTCCCCTCGATATAGGGGTACTACTCTCGGGAGGCATAGCACGGATTACGGTACGCAAACGCCCGACCGTAGCCATAATCCCCACCGGAAGCGAAATGATTGAGCTGATATCTGATCTGCAGCCGGGTAATGCTATGGAGTCCGGCCACATTATAGGCTCCGGTGGCATTATAGAGTCAAACTCCCGAATGCTGGAAGGGATGGTGCGTCAGCTTGGAGGAGAGCCCATTCGTCTCACCCCTGTACCCGATGAATATGAAAAATTGAAATCAGCGCTTACTGGGGATTTTGACATGATACTTGTCATCGCAGGCACCAGTGCAGGGCGAGAAGATTATACGGTTCATATATTGCGGGAACTTGGCCAAGTACTTGTTCACGGGGTTGCAATGAAGCCCGGCAAGCCGGTCATTCTTGCTTCTTTGGCGGGTAAACCCGTGGTAGGTATCCCCGGTTACCCCGTTTCCGCTTATCTTGCCTTCGAAAATTTTGCGGCCCCCGTGCTAAGAGTGATGTCCGGTTTTATGAAATCGGCATCACCGACGATAAAGGCGTCCCTTGCCAGAAAACTGGTATCTTCGCTAAAGCATAGAGAATATGTCCGGGTTAAGGTAGGGCAAGTAGGCACACGTTTTGTCGCATCTCCGCTGGCAAGAGGCGCGGGAGCGGCTATGTCTTTAGTGCGGGCCGATGGTTTTTGTGTGATCGGTCAAAATCTGGAAGGCATAGAAGCAGGGTCCGAAGTAGATATCCTTTTATCCCGCGGCCTGGAAGGTATAGACCGCACTGTCGTCAGCATCGGAAGCCACGATTTAATCATGGATATACTGGCAGATTTGGTGCCTTTATCGAGTACTCATGTCGGAAGTATGGCCGGATTATTGGCTCTTAAAAACGGCGAAACTCATATTGCTCCACTCCATCTACTGGATGAGGCCGGTGGGGAATATAATGTCCCCATCCTCAAAAAACTGTTTGCCGACAGAGAAATGGCACTCATAAAAGGCGTAGGTCGAATCCAAGGTATTATGGTAGCCAAGGGTAACCCCCTTAATATCCGCGGCTTAGAAGATCTCACGCGATGCAGTTTTGTTAATCGTCAGCGGGGGGCGGGTACACGTTTACTGCTTGATCACAAACTTAAAGCGTTGGGCATATCACCTACAGATATAAACGGTTATGACAATGAGGTGTCTACCCATATGGCAGTTGCAGTTGCGGTTAAAGAAGGTAATTGCGACGCGGGGTTAGGTGTACTTTCGGCAGCCAACGCGATGAACTTGGATTTTATCCCGATTGGGGAAGAAGAATATGATTTTGCCATCCCAAAGGAATTTTTAGAGCTTCCTCACATTCACGTATTTATAGATGCTTTAAAGAGTCCGGAGTTTTTGGCGCGTTTAAAGGCCCTTGGCGGATATACCACCGACCATTGTGGTGAGATTGTATATCTGGGTAAAGGCGAATGAAGCTAAGGCATATCGCCCATAAGATTAATCCCCTTCGCCTTGCATGATAAATCACTATATGAGATACTCTACCCATAATAAGGAGGTTTTTGTGTGGCTAAAGTTTTGAAAGTGGAAAACATGTCAACATGTATCGGCTGCTTTACCTGTATGCTTATATGTTCCAGCATAAACCGGCAAAATCATTCCATCCAAAAAAGTTGCATTAAAATCCGTACCTACGGCGGAATTTCGGGACGATTTGTTGAAACCGTATGCCACGCTTGCCGCGAACCCGTTTGCGCCGAAGCGTGTCCAACCAATGCGCTAAAACTCAGGAAAGGCGGCGGAGTAACCTTAATCAAAGACCAATGCATCGGGTGCCGCCGCTGTCAAAAAGCCTGTATAATCACCGCTGTGGACTTTGACGAGGATGTAAAACAACCTATTATTTGCAAACATTGCGGCGTATGTACACGCTATTGCCCTCACAACTGCCTTAGGTTAGAGGAGGTAGAAGACTGATGATTTATAAAGATTCGATCCGGGTATTATATATAGATATGCAAGCCCATAAAGTCCGTATAGACGAGCGTAAGGATTTAGTCAAATATTTAGGCGGCGTTGGGGTAGCCGCTAAGCTTCTGGAAGAAAATATGCGCCCCGAGCTGCCCCCCCTTGACCCCGCCCAGCCTATAGTGCTGGCTATCGGAGCCTTATCCACCGTATTTCCGGTAATCACAAAAGTAGTGGCCATGTTTATCTCCCCACTCACAGGGGAATTGGGAGAATCTTACGCCGGCGGACGTTTGGCCCTGTCTATGTTTTCAGCAGGATATGATGCCATTGTTATTTTTGGAAAGTCAGAAAAACCCGCATATCTTGCGATTTCTTGTAATGATGTCAACTTCCGTGACGCAAGGACCATGTGGGGAAGCGGAAAAGATCATGTGGGCCGTGTCATCCGCCACGACGAGCGCCAGCATTCCGGAAAACGTTCGATCATCCGTATCGGCCCCGCAGGAGAAAATCAGGTGTCTTACGCATGTGTGACCGTTGACCGCTATCGCCACTTTGGCCGGTTAGGTTTAGGGGCTGTATTTGGTTCGAAACATTTAAAGGCTATCCACATTGTAGGTAACCGCAGCATACCTATCGAAAATTTTAAACAATACTTCAAAACATATCGGGAGATCTACGATAAGTGCGTGGCAACCGACTTCATGACAAAATATCATGACATAGGTACCCCAATCAATGTGGCGCCCCTCAATGCGGCTGGAGGTTTACCCACACGTAATCTGCAGCAAAATAGATTTGAACACGCAGACAAGGTGTCCGGTGAAACCTTTACAAATGAATATCAAGTCCGCAAAATGGCTTGTACCGGCTGTCCTGTCGGCTGTATCCATATCGGGCAAATTCGCCGGCAATTTGCCGCCCACGGTCACGAATATGAAGCAATAAACGTGGGCTATGATTACGAACTCATTTATGCCCTGGGAACTTTTCTTGGCCTAAGCGAACCCACGGATATTTTGGAGCTTATAGAAGATGTGGAAACCGCCGGTTTAGATGCCATGAGCACAGGCGTCGTTTTGGGCTGGGCTACCGAAGCTTTAAGCAGCGGTATTATTTCGCTGGACGAATGTCTCGTACCCCTTGCATTTGGAAACTCTCACGAATACCGTACAGCGGTAAAACATATCGCCTCTTGTAAAAATGAGTTTTATCAACATCTGGGCAAAGGGGTTAAACATGCGTCCGGTGTTTACGGCGGCCAAGATTTTGCCATGCACATCGCGGGCAATGAAATGCCCGGTTATCACACCGGATACGGCGCACTGGTGGGTGCCGCTGTCGGTGCGCGCCATTCCCACCTATGCAACGGAGGGTATGCCATCGATCAAGCCCTAAAAGACAGCAATGTAAATATAGACGAAATAGTAGAGGCGCTGTTAAAAGAAGAAATTGAGCGATGCATGTTAAATTCGTTAGTCATCTGCCTGTTTGCACGCAAAGTATATGACCGTGAAACGATACTGTCGGCTTTTTCGGCTATTAATTATAACCTGACAGACGATGACCTTACGGCTATTGCAAAACGAAATTATGCGGTTAAGCTGCGTATCAAAAAAGCGCTGGGTTTTGATTTACAGGACATAAAGCTTCCCAAACGCTTTTTTAAGACACCATCCATGCACGGCAAACTGGACGAGGCAACAACCTATGAAATTATAATGAAATACCGCGAAAAACTGGAGAGTTTGGAGATGATGGATTGAAAATAACAATCGAAACAGGCCAATGGGCCTCCAGATATGTGGATAGTCAAACCATGTCCATTGATATGCCGGAACAATCCACGGTTCAAGACGCATTAGATATACTTAAAATCCCCGAAAAGGAAATTGGCATAACGGCCATTGACAATAAAATGGTGCCAAAAGAACACCCTTTATCCGACGGGGACATTATCAAAGTGTATACTGCCATTATCGGCGGTTAATCTGCATTTCTTAATCTATTTTGCTATTTTGAAGCATACGGAGGTTTGCAATGTCACAGGCGTCACAATCTAAAAGAATTAAATCCTTGCTGCTAAGGATCTTTTTATGCTTCATCATATTCGTGCTTCTTGTAATCGGCGGATGGGAGTCTCGCCGATTTTTTTCGTATCCGCCTTTTTTTGCTCGGATCGGAATCGAAAATTGGCAAGTGTGGGAATTTCACGATTATTTCCAGCTGGATCCGGAAGCATTAAGCGTGGTCATCAATGATCAGCGTTTAAGAGACTTAGAAAACCCACCTATCATGTACGAAGGTGACATTTTCTTTCCTGCGTCCTTTGTACGGGAACATATCGATCCATTTATATTTTGGGATGAAGGTGCCCAAACCCTATTTTTCTCCACAGATACAGAAGTCATTGGCCTTGCGGGTGAAAATGTATTAAAGCATACCGTACCAATGGTTTCCATCGCTTTTTTGCAAGAGTTATATCCCGATTTTGAAATAGAATATCGCGGAGAGTTTAATATCATAATCATCTCACAAGCAACCGGTCTTACAGCAAGTCATACACCAAGCCATATATCTACAAATCATACATTTATAAGTACTACGGCGGTCACCATCCGCAGGACTCCCATCCGGTATCGGCCAGATCAAACCGCTTATATTACCCAACGGGCGTTTAGAGGTATGCCGCTAACCGTCTTCAATTTCAATTCAGAATACGATTTGGAAAGTGATTCGGAAGATGGTCCACAAAGGGATTTTGTTCGCGTACGTACACCGGAAGGATTATTAGGCTATGTCCTGACAGCGGATTTAGAAATTTCCGCGACATTAAATGAGACCCTGACTCCTCCGGAGTCCGTCCCCCCTTCCCCAAACATTAATCTAACCTGGGAGATGATCACCGCGCCTCAGGGCAATGTGACGGCTATGTCCACTCCCCTCCCCAGTGGTTTACATGTGATATCCCCCACTTGGTTTTATTTTGATCCCGAAACCTTGGAAATCCAGTCTTTTGCCAGTCATGACTATGTGGAATGGGCCCACAGCCAATCCGTAGCCGTATGGCCCAGGATTTTTGACACCAACCATGATATCAGTCACAGAGTACTCACCCAGTTTGAAGTCAGACAGCAGGCTATCGCTCAATTGATCGCGTTGGTAGAAGAATATAATCTGGACGGCATCAATGTTAACTTCGAGCATATCCCACGGGCAGACGGAGGCTATTATGTGCAATTTTTGCGGGAACTTGCCCCGGAAATGCGACGGATTGGTGCCGTATTATCGGTAGCGACTTTTGTGCCGGCGCCGTGGTTTCTGCAATATAATCACGAGTTGGTTGGCCGTACGGTAGATTTTGTTGCAATCATGACCTATGACGAACACTACAGAGGTTCTCCTGAGCCGGGGCCTGTGGCTTCGCTGCCATTTGTAGAGCGGTCTATCCAAAACACCTTGGCTTTGATCCCACGGGAAAAAGTGATTATGTGCCTGCCTTTTTACAATAGATTATGGCGGGTAACCCCGGATGGCTATCACACCATCAGTAATCATGGCATGGCACGCCCTTGGGCATTGATAGAAGAATGGGGTGTAACCCCGGTGTGGGATCCGATTATTGGCTCTTACTACGCTTCTTATACCAACGACGAAGGCATCACCTATCGTATATGGGTAGAGTGCGAACGTTCTATTGAAGAAAAGCTTCATATTTTTACCAATCACGACCTGGCCGGTGTAGCCAGCTGGCGGCGTGGTTTGGAAACAAGCGGAGTATGGGAAGTGATAGATCGGGCTATGCCTTAAAATGTATAAGTGACAATCTGTGTAAACGACCGGAGGAAAGATGGCCGACAATTCAACTCAAGAAAAATCAAACCAAAAAAATTTATCTCGGAGCAATTTAACCCAAGGTAAAATATTCAGTTCATTGCTGCGGCTTGGCCTACCCATTGCAGGGGTACAAGTCATGCATATGGCCTACAACATTACCGACATGTTTTGGCTGGGACAAGTCAGCAGCGATGCCCTTGCCTCTTCCGGCGTAGCCGGCCTTTTTTTATGGCTGTCCGTCGGCCTTATGCTTATCGGCAGAGTTGGGGCCGAGATAGGAGTGGCCCAAGCACGAGGCCGCGGGGATGTAGAAGACGCTTACCGCTTTTCCAAAGCAGCCCTTTATATAGCCGCAATCCTAGGGATACTATATGGTGCCTTCATATTTCTGTTTAGGGTACCGTTGGTTGGCTTTTTCAACTTTCAAGAAGCAAGGGTAGCCGCGGACGCCGCCAATTATATGGCCATAATGGCCTTTGGTATACCTGCCGTCTACATAGCCTCCACTATAGACGGAACTTTTTTATCCTCCGGCAATTCACGTACTCCTTTTTTAATCGGAAGCGCCGGTTTGATTTTAAACATGATTTTGACCCCTATTTTTGTTATTTATTTTGAATTAGGGGTCATTGGCGCGGCAACATCCAGTATCCTTTCTCAATACGTGGCTTTTGTTGTGAGAATTATAGCGATCAAACGCTTTAAAAGCCGTCCTTTTGATACCTATCGCTTTCTGTCGCCTATCAAACCTTCTGCCATTATCACCGATTTGCGAACAGGTACGGCAAGACAAATATTTCGATTAACATTACCCATTTGCCTAGAAAACACCCTATTCCCTTTACTGACAATGGTTACCACGCGCTTTGAAATTTCCTTCAGTACCTCTGCGGCGTCTTTAAGTAGAGTAGGCACTCAAGTAGAATCCCTGTCCTGGCTGGTAGGGGCAGGTTTTGGTGCCGCTTTAACTGCCTTTGTGGGGCAAAATTTCAGCGCCGGAAAAATAGATAGAGTGTCCAAAGGCGTACGATACGCAACACTATCCTTAATCTTTTGGGGAATGATGGTCACCGGTATCCTCTGGTTTGGCGGCGACATAATATTTGCAATCTTTTTACCGGAGTACGCCGTTGATCCCAAATTACGAAGCCTCTTTATCATATACCTGCGTATTTTAGCCGCCTGTCAGATTTTTTCCAATTTAGAATATGTGGCTACCAATGCTTTTAGAGGCAAAGGCAAGACCATACCCCCTTCTATCATTAGCATTACATCCAATATCATTAGGGTTCCATTAGCGTATTTTCTGTCCCTGACTTCTTTGGGAGTGCTTGGGATATGGATCGCTATATCTTTTTCTGCCGGTTTACGAGGGGCAGGGATTTTCCTGTGGTATTTGCGGGATGGACGGCGAGCTAGGCAGCATTAATTAAAAATTACTTCCCTATTTCACTCAAAATCATTTTATCTCTAACTTCTTTTCATACACCCAGCAACACAAAACATACATGCACACAAACAGTGCCACATTAACTACCATTGGCACTCCTTCATTCCAGAGATTGTTACTGAATAAATTAAACACAGTTGACCCCAATAGTGCAAAGACACCAACGGCATAGGCCAAAATTCTCACTAACCAATTTAAACGCGCCTTCTCAGCAAAAACAAAAAAGTAAAAATAAAGCACCGTTATCGGTAAAAAGAGTGCAACATCAAACAGTGCCCCTAAGCCGCCATCAATGCCAACAATAGTATCCATATCAATATTAATGTTGAGAAAACTAATGGTATCGGTCGCAAACCGCAACAACAATCTTTGGCTGACAAGTAATACTCCATAACCAAAGAAAAATGCCACAATATTCCAAAACAACCTGACCCCCAAGAGTAATGCATAAGGCCTATTACTCATACGATCTGTAAGTGCCCCCGCTGTGCACGCGTCCCAAACCGTAGAAAGGATCGGATACACAAACATATAATATCCGCCAATAAGCCCAAGCCCAGCGCTGACAATCATGGTCACAGTCATTGGAATATATGCCATAAATCCCGCCGCATTATACGATCCGCCAACCCAAGATACAGGCATTAATTGGCTCAACACCAACAATATCGCCAAAACGGCAAATATCCAGCGGCCATACATCCAGTGATCCCAGCCATCCCATTTTATGGTGTTCCATACCATCTTTGCTGTACCTATTTTATTTTCTCTCATTTCCATTATTCCACCACCTCTAAATAGTAATCTTCCAAGAATTTGCCTTGTTCTCTCACATCTTCAACATTAGCGACAGTCACGCCATTTTCTGTTAAAATCACAATTTCATCAAAAAGAGTTTCCAAATCTCGCAGCAAGTGGCTGGATATAATCAAGGTTTGCCATTCTTCTACATGACTTAAGATAACCTGTACCAGCTCTTTTTTGAATTTTGGATCAAAACCTGCCATGGGTTCGTCCAACAGATAAATGGGCGCTTGGCGAGACAAACACAGCATAAGACACACCCGCTCTTGATTGCCTTTAGACAACTTACCGATTTTATCTTTTAATGAAATGTGAAAGCTTTCACATAATTTTTCCGCCTTAGCCTTATCAAAGTCCGGGTGAAAATCCTGGTAACATCTAAGCATATCCGATACCTTCATATAATCTTCAAATCGGCTTGGATCAATTAAATATGAAACCAAATCCCTGGTATGCCGTGAGACCGGCAGCATGTTGTTTGATGACATAGCACCATTTACTGTTTGAGATTGATTTTGATTTGGCAGATTTGGTTTACCCGCATTCGGCAGCCTTATCTTGATCATCCCTTTATCCGGTTTGGCAATATCGGCAATCATTTTTAAAAGCGTTGTTTTGCCTATTCCGTTTTCTCCCAGCAAGCCGATAACCCTATTAGCGGGAAACTCCAGGGAAAAGTCTTTAAAAACCTGTTGCCTGCCATATCTTTTGCTTATATTTTCAATGGTTATTGCTATGCTTCTATCTGTATTTCTATCCATTAGCTATTCCCTCCTTCACTAAGTCTAATATCTCTTCTCCGGAAAGCCCTATACGAGACAATTGAGTGATAAAGGCCTTAATTTGTTTTGTGATCATGTCGTTTTTTAAATCCATTTGAACTCCTTTTTCCACGAAACTGCCAACTCCTTTTTTAGTTTGTACAATCCCATCCACTTCCAACAATCCCATGGCTCGCTGCATGGTTAAAGCTGTCACCGCATAGTGCAGGGAATACTCTCGTATAGAAAGAAGCTTATCACCTTCAGCCAAGGTACCTGCGATGATTTGCGCTTTGATGTCGACGGCAATTTGTACGTAGATTGGGATGTTTTCTTGAAATTTCATATCGCACCTCGCATTCAATACTGTTATACATATGTATCACAGTATTGAATGGTTTGTCAAGTGCTAAACTCACAGGTAACTCAACCTCACCCACTCTTGTCATATCCCAAAGCCTATGATAAAATAACCACCGCAAAGGCATAAACCAGCCTTCGGTGGGCAGTCGCCAAGCGGTAAGGCAATGGACTCTGACTCCATCATCCGGGGGTTCAAATCCCTCCTGCCTAGTATCAATTTTCCCTATAGAATCAAGGTTTTTTGATAACCTTGATTCTTTTTCTACTATAAACAAACTTTATGCCACTGTTTTGACCATAGTTATTTATAGAAAGGAAAGTAACAATGACCAGAAGCAGACTTATTTTAAGAAGCCTGATAGTAATCCTATCATTTGTAACAATATCAGCTTACGGTAAGGTGAAGGTAGAAGCCTCTCAATATTGGCTGAGCCAACCACCGGATGCAGAAGTCGTTGAAACTGCACTATGGGACCTGTCTGCTGACGGGGACTTAGATTTCGATACAGATGGTTTTATCCTCTCCGTTTCGCTTTCCGGCAATAATATCCTCATTGCAAATATTGACTTGTCCCCTAACCTGCAAAATATAAGACCCGGCAACACATTGGGCAGAGAAGCTAATTACATTGCGCTGTACACTAAAGAATATGGAAGTTTTGTTCCGATTGAGCGCATATACATAGATAATATGAGCGGCTATAGATGGAACGATGTAGTTGTCAGCGGAGATGAAACAGGTATCGCATGGAGTGAAGATGAAACTCGCCTACTATTTTCAGCAGGCAAAACGACACCTCCAGCAAATATCCTATCGGGGTTTTCAAGCATTTTTCTTGTTGATTTTAACAAACAGTCCGTAGAAGACTTAACCGGTGGCCATTTAGAGGCTATTAGTTTAAGCGAAGGCGGTCATTCGGACTATTTGCCTCAATGGTTGGATAACTATAATATCAGCTTTATACGCTACAATTTGAACACCGAAGAGACGCTTATCACCAGCATTGTGCGCATGGACATATATACCGGAAGCCAAGCGGTTTTGGCAGACTTATCTACCGGTTGCCCCTCCTCGTTAGTTTCAGATTATACAATACACGGAGACTATGTTTATTTCAGCAGCTTTGGCGGTGATATGCAAAAAAACGGCTTTTTATCTGCAGAGCTGGCCGGCACAGAAAGTACACCAACCCTATTGCTTTCCTTTATGGAATTGCTGGATGATTATCACATGGGGGTGAATCATTTTACTTCTGCAGAAGTTTCGTATGATGGGCGCTGGGCGTTACTAACTATCCTTGACCGGAGAATTCTTATGCGAGATTTTCCATTAGCAGACTGCCCCGAAAACCCGCAATCCGATCCCATTTCAGCTATTAGCATGGTAACGGGACGACCATGGACCCCCTTCCATAATGTGATTTTATTCGATTTGTACAATAATAAGATCGTTGACCCGTTTATCAATAGCGGGTTAATACCAACTAAAGTGATAGTTACCGCTGCGACTTTTGCCCCAGACGGAAAATCGCTGCTTTGTATCGTGTTTGGAGATAGCGATATGTGGACAAAGGCAAGCTTCGCAGAAGCATCTGTATGGCAAGTATGCCTTGCCGACAATCCTTTAGAAGCAATAAGAGTATTTAGAAGAGACACCAGCGAATATAGCAGTAGTATTCTTTTAACAAGGATATCATGGCTTGATAATGATTTATTGTGGATCAGACCAACGTGGATGGAATTTCCATTTCGCACATCACATCTGTTAACAATGCCGGCCGCATTTGAGACATTTAATGATTAAACAAACACTATACTCTGTTCTCATAGATGCGGCACCAAGATTATTCACCTTCCAAACAAGACATATAGCTGTCGAGTTTAGTATGCTACGATTGAATAAAAAATGGAGGCTTGAAACAAATGAAATTTGAATGTTTATGTTTATCAGTAAAAAATATCGAAGCATCAAAAAAGTTCTATCAAGATTTGATGGGGTTAGAAATTGACACTGATTGGGGTGCCAATATTAGCTTTAAAAACGGATTTGCCCTACAACAATATTTTAATGAAATCATTGGGGTGCCAAAAGAAAGTGTTATAACTCGTTCTCATAATATGGAATTGGTTTTTGAAACAGATGATTTTAATACGTTTATCACAAAGGTTGAAAATTATCCTAACATTGAATTTGTTAAAGGTGGAGTAATTGAACAGCCTTGGGGGCAACGAGTTCTCCATATTTACGATTTGGACGGACATATTTTAGAAGTTGGAGAAAAATTTTCACACGTTCTCCAGCGTTTTATGTCAGAGGGTATGTCAGTTGAAGAAGTTGCCATACGCGTTGGAATACCGATTGTGGATGTAGAAAAATACTTAAATAGCGAATGGTAAATATAAATTTCCTGTAAATACCTCAAATCCCGTAAGGCAAAACATAAGCCTTGTGGGATTTTATTGTGATTTCACAAAAACTTAATGCAAAAAACACAGTTTTGCCACATTTAACATTTATGCTAATTAAACGCTGATTAACCCTTCAGGCGGTTTTACCTGTCGCTTTCAACTGTTGAGTAAAACTGTAAGGAAAGGCTTATCATGAAAAAAACTCCCAAAAAAGTGATAGCTGTTATGGCTGAGGCGTCCATGACCTCTGGAATCATTGCTACCACAAGCATTATCATGGTTGCTGACAACAATGTAGGATCCATTGACGGTTGCCATAGTGGCGATTTGGACAAAACAATGGACCACATGAAACGAGGCGCAAATTTTTTATCTCGTAAAGCCTTTGAAAAAAGGCTCGACACTTGGATTGCAGATGGATTTATTAGATCCCGGGACAAAGAATTTATGCTGGATAGATTTGATTGGTGTTCGACCTATAGTGCCATAATTTAGACAAATAAACATTGCAACAACTTACCGGATGAGGTATTGGAATTAAAGATGATTGCCTTTTCAGTTAAAACGAATATGGTGGTTGTCTATTATCCAATCGTGAACAGACGGAGAGACACACAAAGCATTTTGAATTGAAAAAGATACATAGAAATCTATCCACTCTCTTAAGTGATCAAACGTATCTTGTCTTTGGACAGAGCTTAAATTGTCATCATTAAGGTTAACAAAATAATCATGTATTCGTTCGGAAGCTTGCTCCAAAGTAAAACTTCCGGATGATTCAAACACACTTCTTAACCGGTTGTCGGCCGTGCTCACTAACACTACTCCTCTTACAATTTCCAACTCATTATGGGTAATAATATCCCCAAACACGCCATCCCACAATTCGCCATAGGCCGCATTGGAATGATAGGCTGCCGCCCAAAACCTATTTCTGCCTACTGCGGAAAGCAGCATACGATCAAAAGTTGAATTATATGCCAAGTTACTACTTTTTCTGGATGAGCTGGTGTGACCGATAAAAGACTCCGCTTTTAAATCTGCCAAAGTTTCACCCAGCCCAAGTGCATGGCCCATTTCATGAATTATTGTATGCGCAAAGCATAAATATTTACGGTCTGTATTAGCCCATATACGGGAAAATGATCTGTTTGGTGCAGACCTGTAAAACCCTGTGCCTTGATGATTGCCTGGCATCGTAGCAAAACAAAAATACACATTTTGCAAAATTTCGCCTATAAATGTGGCGTTAAAAGGTTTGGCATGTAAATAACTGTCCTGATGAAAGCCTTGATGTAAGGTTTGGCGAAAGGCTACATTTATGTCTGTAAAGCAATTGTTATCACATACTCTTTGATAATTTGACAAATATGAATAGTGAAACTGAGTAATATTGTCCAATAATCTGAAGTCACTTGTAGTACCTGTACGATTGGTGCTGACAAATGAATCGTTATTCCACAGAGGATTTGTATCAAAATCATTCATTACAAAGCGGTGACGTTCATGCATTGTTGTTGGAGCCTGTGATGAACTGATGTGATTGTTGTCTGCAAGAAATATCTCGTAAGGACTACCCGAAGATATAACCTGATTACCACTAATGGATCCGGTAACCGTAAGCACGATGATAACCAGAACTATTATTAGACAATTTTTCGCTTTGTAGCTTTCCATGATAGTTGCTCCTTGGGTCACAGCTGCGAAGGCTGAAGTAGAATTGACTTAAGTATAAAAAAAGATTGCGGGAAAAGTTAGCGAAGAGTTTAGGAAAAGTTGTGGAAAAGTTGTGGAATTTTAAACATGAACGGGTTAGGGTGTTTCAGACATAATATTGCCTTTTTTATATAACTACGCTATCATGACATAATATTTCCTAGGAGGATTTTAAATGAAATGGGATAAAGATCTCGAAACAGGCAACACAATAGTAGATGATCAGCATAAGGAAATCTTTAGTCTTGTAAGACAAGTACTTGACGCAGATATTCTTTCGGACAGGAAAGAAAAAACAGAAACCGCCTTAAATTTTTTAGCTGACTATGCGGTACGCCACTTTGCCAGCGAAGAAGAGCTAATGACAAAGTCAAAATACCCTCAGTACAATCAACACAAAGCGTTGCACGATAATTTTGTAAAAAAAGTGGTTGATTTTATCGGACTCTACCAAAAAGAAAGCGATACAATATCCGTTAGCGAAACAATCAACAACTTTGTTGCTGTGTGGCTGCAAGAACATATTATGGTTAGCGATAGAGCAATGGCTAAGTTTTATAAAAATTGGGAAGCTTCGCATAATAACCAATAAGCCGTAATAATTGAAACTACTTATATTTTTAAAATCCAGGTAAATGTAGTACAATTTCATGGTATTCTGTTTGATAAAAAATAGGGGCGTTTGGATTGAATCGTTTAATTTATATGGCAGATGATGATATAACCATCTGCCAAATGACTCAAAAACTTTTAGATGAAGATGGTTATAAAGTAGTATGTTTTGAAAATGGCGACCTATTATTTTCGGCTTATCAGCATGAAGCATGTGATTTAGTAATTCTTGATGTAGTAATGCCGGGCAATGATGGCTTCGTTATAGGCACGAAAATAAAACGGCTTTCTGATACACCTGTTATTATCGTGACAGGGACAAGAACATCAGATGATGATTATAGTTTTGGTATTTCTCTGGGCTTTGATGCCTATTTTACAAAGCCTTATAGTCCTACAAAACTTATCGCACACATAAGATCGTTGTTAATTAAATCTGAGTTATCTAGAGTTGCCAAACCCATCGAAAAAATGCCTGTAATAACATACTCTGACATAAGCATTTATCCGGACAAATTAACTACCAGCTGTAATAATACAGAATTAAAGCTTACAAACATCGAATTTAACATGCTAAAATTTATGCTTGAAAATCAAAACAGAGCTATCTCTCGAGGCGAGATGCTAAACAAAATATGGGGAAGGGACAGTTTTATAAGCCCCAGAGCTACCGATGATATAATAAAACGTCTACGGCGAAAACTGCACGATGTAGAGAGCAAAGCTTCCATAGGTACCGTGTATGGTTTTGGATTTAGGCTAAGTACCAACGAATAGATACACCAGTGAAAAGATATATAATAGAGTTAAAAAGGCTTTTCGAATTGTTTTCGAAAAGCCTTTTTTTACTTTTCTGCGCTTCAGAAGCGCTTTGGTTAAGTACATAGCGAGCTTAATGCACTATAGCTCTATAAACCCAAGCGAACAATATTTCGACATTTGCTTGCATTTATCGTTTCGCATGATATACTTATTTACAAAATCGAATATATGTTTCGTTTTCGTTTTGTTACTCTCAAAATTCTTTATGTAAAAATCTCTCCATTCAGATAGGGTGAAAATCTATGTCTCCTTGCACAAATGCAGTTGCACACATTGATGCAAATTACTTTTACGGGCAAATAGAAGCTCTATTCCGCCCCGAAGTACGGAACAAAGCCTTTATAGTCGGAGGCGACCAAGAATCAAGAAAAGGCATCGTCCTTACCAAAAGCCCTCTTGCTAAAAAGATGGGAATAAAAACCGCAAGCTCTGTTAGAGAATCCCTTAACACTTACCCTAACCTCATTGTGCTTCCCGCAAACTACCCGTTGTATCTCTATTTCAGCCAACGAATGCGCGAAATAGTACTTGAACACACGGATACCATAAAACCCTTTGGCAGCGATGAAATGTGGTGCCAATTATACGGCAATCGCTCAGAGGTTATGCAAACCGTAGAAAACATTAGAAAAGCAATATGGGAACAACTCTGCCTTACAGTATCCATTGGTGTTGGTAACAATTTACCCTATGCAAAATTAGGAAGCGATCTTGCGCTAAATAATGGTGTTTTTGAAGCGTGGAACGAAGAACGGGAAAAAATAGTATACCCGTTGCCTGTAGATGATTTGCTATATGTAGGCCCATCCGTAGCACAAAAGCTCAAACGCTACGGGATATATACCATCGGCAATCTGGCTAAAACAGATCCCAAGCGGGTTTGCGAGATATTACAAAATAAAACAGGCCAACATCTTTGGGTCATGGCCAATGGGCAGGATCAAACAACAGTCGCACATATTGAAAGTGTAGAAGATGTCAAGTCGATTGGTAATTCTAATACTATGCCACGTGACCTTGTAAACGATGATGATGTGCGCGCTGCACTTTATATGTTAGGCGAAAGCGTGTCCCAGCGTATGCGGGAAAATGGATACGAAGCAACCACACTGTCAATTTCAGTACGGGATAACAAATTGTCCTCGTTATCTCGTCAAACGAAACTACGGCGTCCAACGAATCTTGCTGCCGAATTTGTTCCGGCAGCCATGGAGCTATTTAGAGCCAACTATCATTGGCATAAACCTATCCGCAGTCTGGGAATTAGGGGTACCGACCTGGTACCGGAAGGAAGTGTTTATCAACTTAACCTCTTCGATGACGAAAGAAGACACCAAAAATTAGATAGGCTTGAACGCTGTACAGATAGATTACGGGGACGATTTGGGCAGTTTAGTATTCAGCGGGCAGTGCATATCAGCGAACGCCTAAAAAGTGTTAATGCCAACAACGATATTGGGGATGCCACAACATTTTATTCATATTAATAAAGGGAGCGATTAAGATGCCTGATAAAACGCTAATATACAGTAAGCAGACAGGTGAACCACCGATCCCGTTGACAGTAAGAATAAATTGGCTACCTGATGGCAAAATAAAACCTGTTATGTACTGGACACCGGACGGATCTCTGTATGAAGTAAAACATATTTATGAGGATACATTTCTCGCTCATCTAAAAGACAAGGATGCAGGAATCCGTTTTAAAGTTCATGCAGTACGCATTGAAGCTCCGGAAACATGCACTGATCACAGATTTGCACATCAGGAAACCTACCTGTATTTCGCAGATAATCGGTTTTGCGAAAGAAACATTATAGATGAACGATACGCCCACGCCGGTAAAGAGTATATTACTGTAACATTAGATATTTTTCCTGATTGTGACTATAAACTTGTATATTTTTGGGTAAAGGGACAGTGCTATAAAGTAGAAGAGACCGTCGATATTGAGCGGCGGGGCAGTTTAAATGCCGGAGGCATAGGTATCCGACACAAAGTGAATGTGCATCCGATAGATGCCACTGATAGCAAAAATTCCAAACTCCATGAAGGTCTCAGACGTATGGCCGCTCTGTATTTCGAGATTAATAAATGGTTTGTTTCGGTTAAGGGCCCGAAATCAAGCTGAGATTCTGTTGCTATAGTATAGCGAATTCAATGAGAAACAGTCCAGATTGATTTCGAAATTAATTCACTATAAATCAATTCCAAAGAAAAGAGATGTACCTATGAAATATGTATGTAGTGTGTGTCGCTGGAGTTATAATATTACCGCTCCGGATTTCGGTATAGCTCCCAGAGCAAAATGGGAAGATGTTTCCGACAATTTTCACTGCCCCGTCTGCAGAGCGGGAAAACATGAATTTTCCCAGGATAAATGGGTTGCCAAGTTGGCCTAAATCAACGGAAATAGCTTTTCGATGCATCGAATCGCGGAGTCATTCCAGCTTGCTCTGTTGATAACAATACCATATAATGACAGTCATATGGTATTAAACAAGAGAGGAAGCTGTAACATAAAATGCAAAAAAACATCTACATAAAATCTATGCTTCGCCAGCCCATCCGCTCTATGTTGCTGGTGCTGCTTATTGCCACCGCATCCTTTGCCTTTGTAGTACGTGCGGTAGAGTATATTGTCGTGCGAGACCGCATCACCGAAATGTCTAATTTTTTTCATAATGTGGGAGTCTTGACCCATAGAGGCGGAATCACCGCGGATGTGTCCCAGGTTATGGATTTTATTTCTAATAATCCCTATGTAGCTCATTACGACAAGCGCAGGGGCTTTGAAGGAAACCTCGTCGGTATGTACAATGCCCATATTGACGGAAGCCATTACTGGCAGTCCAGCTGGTTATACGAACATTTCCCCTACGATCATTTTTCACGGGAATATGTGGAGTTGATGCCCCAGCTTAGAGCTATTGATGGTTTTGCGGGATTTGTCAGCGGGGATTCCTTTTTTTATGGCGAACTTATAGATATTGTTCATGTATATGATGCTCCCGGAGTCCATTGGTTGGGATTTGCACCTCATAAAATCTTGTATGTACGAGTGGATGAAGTACTCCAAGGCTATCCCGAACGGCTGTTTGAAGGCCAATTACTTAGATTGCGCATGGATTTTCCGGAAGTATGGGATGTATTTACGGAGATGAATGATGCAGATCATGAACTGCACATATCTCCATTTGAAAAAATAGACTCCCCCCTTGCGGATATGGAAATCGGACAGCGCTATCTGTTAAGAGGCACTTACTATTTTATGCTGGGCCGCTTACAGTTAGATAGCAGACATATCATGAAATATATACGCTCTTTAGGGGAAGAAGGGCTTTGGTACGTAGCTGTGGCACCGGGCGAAACAGTGGATACCACGGCTCTGGGCATGTGCCGTCAGCTTGAGTTTGTCCGACATGCTCAATCCTCCGTATATCTGCGTACTACAAGAGATATGCGCCTTATGCCGACCGCACAAGAAGGCCGTGATCTGCTAAGCCCGTGGGCGGGGCGCTTCATTGATATGGACGATTATCTGAACGCAAGACCGGTTGTGGTAATAAACAGGCGCTTTGCGCAAAGACGTAGCCTAGAAATAGGTGATACCATTACCGTAGCAGTAAGCTCAGACCAGCATCTCGTATTGTCGCCTTATTATATGATAGGCAATGTGGGCGAAACGGCTCCCATATCGGAACGCATTACCGCACTGCCGTTACTTGGAGTTTTAAGCAGACCCGGCTCAGATCCTGCACTTACTTTAGAGCTTGAGATTATCGGCATATATGACACATTTCGGATGCGGATGATCTCCACAGATTGGTCGTCTATGAGTAAATTGATGTACATACCTGATTCCCTGCTGCCTGCTGATTGGGGATTACAATCAGCTTATTTTGGGCATATACCGTCGGAATATACACCGGCTCTGTGGTACAGCTTTTCGCTGCACGATCAACGAAATCAATCCGCTTTTTTGTGGAATACCCGAGACCAACTTGCGGCTATGGGCTTTCGCGCAAGCTTTGTTGGCAGGGATGGAAGCGGCTTTTGGGCTACAGCCGATCTTATTATGATGTCCATTACACTTAATTTGCTCATGTTCTCTATGGTACTGACACTGACCCTTGCCCTTACAGTAGCCTTGTTTACATGGCAGCGTAAAAAAGACTTTGCCATACTCCGCTCTCTCGGCTGTCCGTTTAAAAGTATTTTTGTTCAATCAAGCAGTGCCCTTGCTTTTTTTGGAATTCCCGCGGTATTGATCGGCAGCATAGCAGGCTGGTTTTATTCCCTTGGATTGACCGAAGACACAATAGAAGGCTTTGGCGAAATTATTACAGATGCTATAGGCTTTGGCCTGTTGCCTTCGGAACGCGAGGCATTGATAGCGTCTTACATGGAAGCGGCGCTCCCGTCAATTAGCTGGCTAATCGTCTTAATCATAATTATCCTTGTTGTAATGCTGGCTCTTATCTCAATAAGCAATATACGAGCTTCACGATTAAGCGTGCTGGAGATATTACAGGAGGCAAGGAAATGATAAGATTTATACGCAAAAATATCTTTCGGGCACGAATGAAATCACTGCTTGCGACAGCCGTTGCATTGTTTTTTGTCCTTGCGCTCAGTGTTTTGCAAAATAATATCGCTGGGCTTGAAGCAGAGATTGAACGGCTTTACGCCGAAACCTTAGTAAACGTAGAAATCCGGCAAGGCGAGTGCCCTCGCGCCCGAGGGATGCAGGGGCCTAGGCGTGTTATGGGTGATATTGTCCCTATGCAGGTAGTACGGGATAACCTGGAACTTGGGATAGTAAAAGATATATATTTGGAGGGAGGAGCCTCGGTTTTTCTTTTACCCGATACTATAGACAACCCCTTTTCGGTTTTATACGAATCTGCTCGTATGGATGTTTTAGTAGGTATTGAACAATTGCGGTATTTTACAGAAGATTCCGGAGGTTTTATCGGACGAGACCCTTCTTTTAATATGCAGATACAATTTGCAGAAGGTGAAAATAGCGAAAGCAATTTTACCTTTGAACATAATACCGCCATTCCCATAATCATATCCCAGGAATTAGCTGAGAGACGAAATTTGGCACCGGGTGACGGAGCTTATATTATATTCTACCGGCCGATTTTATTCCGGCAGGGTGAATGGAATTACTCCCCCGCAAAAGTATTGGGAATTCATGATGGCGAAGCTTTACCTGTTACTGTACAAGAAGCAGCCGTGGTGCCATTACCTGCCCTCCAATATATGCTGGGCGACCTTATGGGCTTCTTTTCATTTAGATATACCATAGATCCAGCCCTTAACCATGAATTGGCCTATATCAGTGAGCAAATCGCCATCACCGTACAGCGGCCAAGATACCCGTGGCGAGAACATTTAACAGCCGACATCTGGGATCAAGAACTGCTTTTTGGTGTGGCATCTTTGCAACAGCATATATTGCTGCTGCAGATGCTGTTTCCCATAGCGGTGGTAATATCCGCTGTTATCGGCGCGAGCCTGGCTATGCTTACCATAATACAAAATGCAAAAAATGCCGCAATCATGAGGATATTGGGTATGCCAAAGTTTAAAACGATGCTTGCACTATGGCTTTGGCAGATTGGCATGAGTTTTGTTGGAGCCTTGTTCGGATTAATAATAACCATATTGGTCGGTTTAAAAGCGGAGCTAATGATCGTAGCTGTACCGTATTTGGCAGGAGCGATAATCGGTGCTGCAGTTGGTGCGGTGCTGGTGGCTAATCGTTCGCCACTGGATTTGCTACAGGTGAAGGAGTAGAGAATATGTTAAGACTAGACAACATATGTTATCGCTACAAAAAGAGTGAGCGGGATACATTAAAAGGTATTTCCGCCGAATTTCAAGCAGGTAAATTCACATCAATAGTTGGGCCTTCCGGCAGCGGCAAGACAACACTTCTGTCCATCATGGCCGGTCTTGATACTCCAAGCTCCGGCATTGTCGAAATCGACGGTAAAAACTTAGCCGAACTGGACTTGGATCATTACCGCAGGAAACAAATAGCCATGATATTTCAAGCATTTCAATTGTTTCCGCTTTTGACCACCCTGGAAAACGTCTGCTATCCTATGGACATGAATAAAGTCCCAAAAGAAAAGGCAAAGTCAAGGGCCAAAGAGCTGCTGATAAGTGTTGGCATTGACGAAGAGAAGCACAAGCGTTACCCCAGCAATTTATCCGGTGGCGAACAGCAGCGTGTGGCTATTGCCCGAGCCTTATCCACCGGAGCAAAAGTGATTTTAGCTGACGAGCCCACAGGAAATCTGGATGAAACCAATGGCGATATTGTTGTAGCCATACTCAAAAACCTGGCCCATAATGAAGGCTATGCCGTTGTAGTCGTAACCCATAATCTTGAAATAGCAGAGGCTTCCGATGTGGTTTACCGTATGTCAGATGGAGCCGTAAACCGGCTTGGTTATAGATAATTCGAAATAAAACCGAGCTTGACTTTGTGGCATTTATAAGAAGCATCATAAGGGCGCGGCGTATAACCCTATACTTCAACCGCAATTAAGTTTTTGGAAACTCACAGAGACATTGTTCTTTTCAAATGAACCGGTGCAGGGTACCATGACCGTAAACATTAACGTACAAAACCTAACGGATAAAGCTTTAATCATTTACTATAAACCGAAACTTGTACGCATTAGGCGAGCGTTGCCGCAGGAGGTGCGCTCCGTGAGTTGCCGGGAAAGGATCTTATATAACGGATTCACTATATTTCAATCATATTTGTAAGATTGGTGCGATCAATGGCAATTTGCAACTGTGCGATAGTGCTTTGCAGCCATTCCAACTTGATATGACATTCTTCCTTGCCATAATTGAGCGAGGTATACTCCACCTTACCGCCATATGTTGTGTTGGTTGTGGTCAGTTCTTTTTTCGCCATCCTACTGACGATAGCAAGTTCCCGGTTAAGTTGGGCAAGGTACACTAAACATTCCCCCAGAGTCATTGAAAATTCCGGGACTGTGGTAGTTGCATTGGATATGTTCAAATGATGTTTTAATTTCCGGATTTCTTCGTCTATACAACTGATCATTTCTCTTGTTTTGGAAAAGGAATACCCATAGTCATAGCGATCTTTCTCTTCCTGGTACGAAACCTGATGAATTCGAGATTCTTCTCCAAGAATATCATTTTTATTCTGCTCCAACATTTTGATTTTTTTCAAAATCTCTGCATTGCACATCTTCATAAGCGTACCTCCGTTTCATAATTATGTGGCCGGAATCGGGCCACATTGTAGTCACAGCCACTCCGATTACATTCCCATACTCTCATATCTCCGGATCCCTCGATAAAAAATAGTTTTTGCAAGAAAAAAATATAATATAGTCACAACGACAACCACCAGTGTATACACCACCACCCCGTCACCTCGTATAATCAATGCCGGTACAAATCCTATAAATCCGGCGGGAATTATAAAGAATAAAATAAATCGTACCCATCCCGGAAAAATAATCACAGGATATTTTGCGTATTCGCCAATACTGTGAACCAAAAAGCCGGCGTTCATTAAACCATTATGTATCCAAAAAACAAGAGAAAGGCTGATCAAATTATAAGAAAGTCGTATCACAGTACCGGTTAGTACGAAAAACGCACAAAGAATAATTGACGAAAATGTCAGCCATCCCATAGTCGTAAGTCCAATGCCCAAGCTTAAAACACCCATTGCCAAATCTCCAATACCTTGCAAGCCAATCTCATAAGATAAAACTTGATACAAGGGTGGCACCGGCCTAGACAACATCACATCAAAATTACCCCTAAATACCAATGCAGGTATATGCCATATTCCATCCGCAAAAATACTGTTAAGCCCGTTAGACGCAAACATAAAACCTAAAATCAAGTACATCTCCCCTGCCTGCCATCCGGCTACATCTGGGATATTATGAAACAAAACAAACACAACTCCCATAAATAAGGTTTGCATAATAATCCCGGAAATAATCATCATCCAAAAATTAGCCGTATACTCCATCTGAGTCTTTAAGTATTGGGCTTTAAGATGAAAAAATATTTTAATCATCGCTCACCCTCCCGCAAAAGTTACATTTTTGCGAACTCGACCATACAGTAATTGATGGAGGGCAAAAAACACTCCTATCCATCCCAATTGCAACCCGAAAGTCATTCCAGTAGAAAAATAGGTAGACTCGCCTAATAAAATGGATATTGGAGTTTGTAACATCAAAGGAAAAGGCGTGTAATAACTGACCGTTGCTAACCAACCCGGAAACAGAGAAACCGGTATCAGCGCGCCGGAAAAGAATTCGGTTACAGCAGTTCTTGTCCAAGCTAATCCAAGATGGCTGGTTGTAAAAAAACACAATAAACTCACACAGCTTACCAATACCATACGTAAAACTAACCCCAAAACAAGGCTTAGTAAAGCTAAAATAAGATTACTTACAGGTAGTATCACCATATGACTTCCCCAAAAGGCAAAGATTAAACCAACAACAACAAAATTAACTATGGCCTGAGGAATCAAAAACCCTGTCATCCCGGCCAATGATTGGATTAAAAAGGGGACAGGTCTGATAAAACGTGCCGCCACACCACCGGATCTAATTTCTCGGGATAGATTATTTTCGTTTGACCAGGTCAGTAAATTATTGATTGCAAAAGCCACGATTATGAATGTATACATTTCCTGACGGGTATAAACGCCAATTATATCGGAGTCACTCAGATTATAGAGCGCATGCCATAACATAAACTGCCCGCCTAGTAACACAAAAGGTGTAAATAAATTAAACAAAAAAGCTGCTTTATAATACATAACTTCTTCAAAACTCAAACCTGTTAGTGTTCTAAATCGAATCATGATTGAGTGCTCTCAGTAAATATTTTAGCGACTACATGATCTATACCCGGCTCTTCAATCATGATATCTTTCACGTCAAAGTAGTGTGAAACCCACTCCAACATCTCTGCCGATGTGCGGTTACGTATATCATAAGTAAGCTTTGTAATAACACCTTCATTGTTCACTTGTACGTCATGAGGCGTTGCCATCTCTTGATTTCGCACATTGCCTCGTACAGTAATCAAGCGGGTTGCAGCGTAATTTTCTTTAAGACCCTTTAAAGAACCTTGATAGAAAATTTTGCCTTTGGAAAGCACCAGAGCATTATCGCTGATTTGTTCAATATCATCTAAGTCATGACTGGTCAATACTATGGAAGTACCGTGTTCTTGATTCATTTTTCGCAAAAATTTTCTAATAGAAAGTTTTACATTAATATCTAAACCTATTGTAGGCTCGTCCAAGTACAATATTTGAGGACTATGCAAAAATATTAGACCAATATCCGCTTTCATCCTTTGACCTAGCGAAAGACGTCTTGCAGGAAAGTTAAGTATAGGCTCTAAATCTAAAAGGTCTGTAACCATTTTCAAATTATTTTCGTAAAGCTTGTAATCCAATTTATACAAGGTCCGAATGGCACGATAACTCTCAATCACGGGAATATCCGTCCATAAATTTGTCTTTTGCCCAAAAATCACACCTATTTTACGCAAGTAAACCTCATGATGATGCATAGGATTTTCACCATAAACCCTCACTCTTCCGGAAGTTGGGGCTAAAATACCTATTAGCGTCTTAATCAATGTAGATTTTCCCGCACCATTTTCACCGATACAAGCTAAAGACTCTCCCGCTTCCACGTTAAAAGAAATACAATCTAAAGCAATTTTTTCAGTCCATTCGGTATGTATTAAGCTTTTAAAGGTAGCTTTTAGCCCAGGCTCTTTGACTTTTTGACGGTAGCTTCTGGTTAACTGTTCAACTTGAATTAATCTCATTTCACCTTACCCCTTGCTCTTGGTGACTCTCAAAAAAATCTGTACAACGCTTTTATAAGACTGAGTATTGTTCAAAATTCATTTCGCTGTATCTGCAATTAATCCAAGATAAACATTCATAATTTGCTTCGATATTATTTCCCATCTAAATTGCCTTACCGCTTTCTTCGCGTCTATCTCAGTACTCTTTCTAAAAGCATCGTCAGTCAGTACTTTCTTAATACTTTCCATCAGCGCATTAACGTCTCCCGGTTCAATTAACAAGCCCGTTTGGCTATTATTAATCATCTCTTTAAGGCCACCGATTGCACTGGCAATAACAAAGGTACCTTCTTCCATTGCTTCTAATGCACTAGTGGCAAATGGCTCATAAAAACTGGGAACTACATGAGCCAAACTTTTTGAAATTATTTCTCGGGCTTGCTCATTGGGGATTTTCCCTGTGAATCGAACATTTGATGATATGCCTAGTGAATCAGCTAATAGAATACACTCCCCCATACGCGTTCCGTCGCCCATAATTATTAATTTGATATGTCTTAAATTTTCATTATGTTTGAGCAATTCACAAAAGGCATTTATTAACACATGAACCCCCTTTAGTTTGTCCAGCCTTCCACAATATGTAATATAATCTTCCTTAGAAGTGCTGCCAATTGAATGTTTGCTGGATGAAACGCCATTATAAACAACTTTTATGTTGTTTGCTCCATATCGGTCTTGGAGCTCGTCCGCTAAACTGTTACTTACGGCAATACATATATCGGAGGTCCGACAAACAAATCCTCTTAAGGCGTCTTCAATTTTATTTTCATCAAATTCCCTTCCATGAACTGTTGCCACAACAGGAATTTGTAATTTACGTTTAAAAAAATCCATAATCCATACAGGAAACATGTCATGACAGTGAAGTATGTCAAAATCAAAGTCTTTTAACTTATTTCCAAGAAATTCTACTGCGACAATATTATTTCTCGTCCATTTAAAAGATAAATAGTCTATTTCAGTAGTAGGCTGTTGTTTTTTACTTGTAAATTCGTAAACTGTAACACCAGCGGGAGCTTCATAAACAAGGGGCTCTTTATCTATTAAGTGCTCACATCTTAAAACAAAAACCGTAATATCAATATCAAAAATGCTTTTTAAGCTGGTTACTAATGAATATGCGTGTACTCCAATTCCCGCAAAAAAATCCGGATAATAATCAGGGGTTAGTACTGCTAATGAAATCTTATCCATGTTCGCTCATTCCCTCTATTATATTAGTCACTCCTAACAATTGCAGCTTTTCATCCACTGATTTCTTTATGCCATCGACTCCAGGTTTTAGCAATTTACGCGGATCATATCCCTTTTTTTCTAAATCCTTACCCTGATCAAAATATTCTCTTGTCATCTTTGCAAAAATCATTTGCAGTTCTGTACCAAAATTTACTTTAGCGACGCCTAATGTAATAGCACGCTTAATTTGGTCTTTGGGTATACCGGATCCCCCATGTAGTGAAAGTGGGATATTGCCGGTTATACTTTTTATTTCATCAAGCGCATTAAAATTCAACCCTTTCCAGTTATCAGGATATTCACCATGCATATTGCCAAATCCTGCTGCAATAATATCCACTCCCGTTTCAGTAAGATACATACATTCTTTTTTTGTAGCGATTTCTCCATCATATACCATGCCATCTTTTTCGCCGCCAACTTTTCCTACTTCAGCCTCTACCGTTGCTCCTTTTGCGTGAGAACATTTAACAAGCTCTGATATAAGTTTTAAATATGTTTTTAACGGATATTTTGACCCATCAAACATGATTGCTGAAAAACCGGCTGCTAAAGCATCCAAACAGGTTTCATAACTGCCATGGTCAAGCATAAGCGCAATTGGAATTGAAATTTTCAAATCATCTATTAACCCTGTAATCATATTAGATACTACATTGCAGCCCCCCATATACTCCGCCGCACCTTCGGATACACCAAGAATAACTGGAACTCCTTTTTCTTGATGTACTTCAATAATTGCTTTAGCCCATTCTAAGTTAATAATATTAAAATGCCCTACTGCATATTGTTTCTTAACGGCATCTGCTAACATATTTTTTGTATTTACAAGCATGGCTACTCCTTTTTATACAATTTACCGAGTATATTCAACTCCAGCTTTATCGCTTTCCCAAATTATAATTTTAGAAACCTTATCCGTTAATATTTTTTCAACTTCATCAAACATCCATTTTGCAAGATTCTCTGCCGTTGGATTAAAGGGTAAAACGTCATTGAGACATTTATGGTCTACCATGGACTCCAAAACTCCCATAATCTTTCCAACTTCATGAAAGTCAATAGCCATTCCGACTTTATCCAATTGCAAAAATTTCAAATTCACTTCGTAGTAAAATCTATGCCCATGAAGATGCTTACACTCACCGCTGTAATCCCGCAAATAATGTGCAGAATCAAAATGACCTTTATAAATAATCATGTATGCCATAACAAATTCTCCGTCCTATGAAATTTTAATTTTCTCTCCAAACACTTCATGGTTTAAATGATTGGATATAATTTTTACAGCTGCCTCTAAAACCCACTCTCTCTTTTTTTCATTGATATCAATGGTCACAATTCGCTCCTCTCTTTGCGCAATATATTCAAATGCATTCACATACACTGGCAAAAAAGTTTTCCTTTCCAGTCCATAATCTGTTTTATCTCTTTTTTCTGCTCTCTGCACCGCGTGTTCCCAATTTAAAGATAAAAAAATTGTTAAGTCAGGTGACTCGCAAGACCAAAAACCAGTGGTACTTTTAATCCATTCATACCACTCACCCATGGATTTTTCAGAATATGTAGAGTGTAAAATGGCTAAAGCATATGCGGTTATCGTATCAATCCCCCTATCAAGAATTATTATGTCATTTGCTGCAAATTGAGGGGTGATAAAATGCTGTTGATCATAATACTCTCTTGCATATCTTAATAAAATTTCGATAAAAGCATGGTAATCTCTTTCAAATCCACCTTTTCCGGTCTTAACTCTTACAGGATTAACAAAATCCAACTCTTGTTCAAGGAGTTTTCCAATATTTGCTCGAGCACCATAATGTATAAATGAAACTTTATAACCCGCATTTTTTAAACTATTTGCAAGACTTTTTGAAAGCGTAGATTTCCCGGCTCCCCATATGCCTTCCAGGCTAATTATTTTACATTTCACTTCACATCCCTCCAATTAATGGCTTGATCATCTCCAACACTTCATTTCCTACTTGGAGTTCGCCTTTAGTATCAACAGTTATACGTCGAAATCTATAATATCGTTGAGCTAAAAAATTATATGCATCATTTACATCCCCAAGAAATTTCCAATCACTTTCAGATAAAGCTTTTTCGTTTCTATGTGCATATCTTTTTTTGCACTCATTTACATCGTCTTCTAATAAAATAGTGCAGGTATATTCTATTTCACAAAATTTATTCAGATTTTCTAACCAACAAATTATTTCTTCGTAGCTCCGTCCATGCTCTTTATGTATTCTTGCTAACATATAAGAAAAGTAAGTATCCAGACCTCTATCTTCTAGAATAACATCATATCCCTCTGCTACATCCAGAGATTCGTAGACGATATTGTACCGTATTGCTTGAGATAAGAAAGCTTCGATATATGGATAATCCAGGCGAAAAAACACATCTTTTTTGTAGCTCATGATATTAAACAATTTTCCCCCTACTCTATCGCCATCGTAATACAATAAATCGTTTATACTAGCGCACTTAATACCAATACTTATTAATTTAGATTTAACGATGTTAAGTGCCGTTGTTTTGCCCACTCCGGGCAAACCTTCAAAATTAATAATCTTATGCATATAATAAATGCATTCCTTTCCACCTTCTGCCGACAGATTCTAAAATGCGGATTATATTGGTCACCCATTTCTCTTTTATCTTTAATCCAATACATCTATCCCCTGAAAACGTTTTTTAAAAAACTCTACTAATGCGTCTTCATTTGTAAATAATGCTGATAATGACTTACGAAGCATTAAATTATCAAATCCATCAGCAAAACTGCGGATATCCGTTTTGAAACCTATACACTCTTTTCCTAAAGCATAGGCCATACCGAGTTCGAAGCATGCGCCTTCATCAGGGACACGCCCATCCAATAAAAACAAAATGATGTCGCAATCGTTTACAGCTTTAACATCTAAGTTAAAAATATAGTCACTTAGTTCCTCAGGATTTCCACCTTGCTTTATCAGTTCCGATATGGACCCTCCATCCCGTTGCGGAAGAAATGTTTTGAATCCTTGTGCCACAATTAACTCATCAATATGTTGATTAAAATTTTTCTCCATCTTATTAAATAATGGTGCAGCAATATAAACCAGCATATTACTTAACCCCTTTCCTAATTTTTTCAATCCATTCTATTTGGGTTGTATTAATACTATAGTCAGCCGTAAATAGTGCGGTAAAAAACTCTTCGGCTCGCCTTCTTGAATATTTACCTTGTTTCATATACTCTATATATTGAGGGATCATATTCCAATCTAAGGGGTTGTTTTTATATTTTTCTTCGATACCGTTAACAAACATAGCTATCCATCTTCTAAAGCAGCTTGAACAATGCCCACAATGAAGCCCTGATGGAGAAAAACACGAATATGTCTTTAATAACTCCGAAATAGAGTAACCATTTTCTATATACCATCTGACATGCTCCGTTTTTGTCATATTCCAAAAGGGGCTGTCTACGCTTATGGGCCTATCACAAAAATGTGTTAAAAATCCGCTCATTCTTTCAAACGCTTGTGGACTTTTATCGTGTGTAAGGTCTCCCTCTACTCCGACTACCCAAACATTATCGCCATAATTTGTAGCAATCATAGACATGTAAATATTGCGCAAAGGGATAATAGCATCCTCTCTCTCCCATTTGCTCAAATGCAATATATTTTCTTCAATAATAATTTGATTTGTCATATATTCGCGAAGATTTTTAATTGTATCTTTTTCAATATCAGCATACTTGTGTTTTAAATCTATAAAAAGACACAAAGGCTCTTTTAGATAAAAAGATGCGATATACGAGTCTAATCCTCCTGAAAATAATAAAACATCATTAACCATATAACGGATCCCTCCCTACGAATGTCATCAATACGATTTAACGAGATACGAAACGCATTTAAGCAAACATTTACCCTCCCCTCTAACACCATAAGGACGACATTATATAAAGGTTTGAAAATACAATTTTCTCATTTATAATTCGAGATAATTGTATTTAACCGTAAGACACTACACGCTCAGCTTTTGCTTTTATCACTCGCTTTTCTTTTCTACTTTTCGAACGTATTTATAAGTTCAAATATTCCGCCACAAGTCTTGTCAAATTTTTTCGAAAAACTCTCTAAATCATTCGAACTCCATATATCTAAGTACATCGCTATAAATTCATTAAACAAAGCATTATTTTGCTTTTCAAAACTTTTAAGTCTCCATTTATCTTTTACAATCAGCAAACCATTGCAAAACAGATAGGCATCTATAAGATTATCAATCGCCCTTTGATAACAAAAGCGTGCCGATAACATCTCTTCTATATCCTTAAATTTATAAGCATCTTGTTTGTAAAATTTATATCCTCTTAATCGATCAGAAATCATATTTCGTATGATTAAATCCCAGGGGATCTTTTGATTAATATCATCAAAAACATCAGCTTTTATTATGGGTATCCCGTGATAAACATTTGACAATAAAACTTGAGAAAAAACGCTGAGCCGTTCGCCATTCAAAGCGCTTTCTATGGCTTCATTTAGGTCAGATAACACAACTATTTTCACTTCGCAACCTTCGTATTTCATTTTCTCCGTATCGTTAGATTCGGACAAAATCCAAATATCTGTGTCCGATAAAGCATGTGATAAATTCATCGATTTCGAACCGCATAAGAAAGCCGTTAAATAATCCGTATTTTCAAGTATTGGCTTAATATCATCTTGTAAATTCTCAATAATTAAATCCACTTCTATACCCCGCGATCAATGTGTGGCCAAATATGTTTATGTATCTGTAAAGACAATTTACAATGAATGTTACTCCCTAGAATCATACATGCCAACGCATCATACCGCATCATTGGATATACCGGGCTGTATACTATTTTCGCCTGGATACTATGTTTACTTTGTACATCCAAAGATATATCGAAATCCCTATGATCTGCCACCACAAATTTAAGCTCGTCTTGTTCTCGCAATGAAGAAAGATTTAAATCATATATTTTGTTTAAATAACCGGACGATTCCAGCTTATAATCCATCGAAATCAATACTTTAGGCAATAGAAATGGCCTTATATCCAGTGTACCATTCGTTTGAATTAATATGTTTTGAATCTTGCGATAGCTGCTAAGTTTATTAATAAACTCAACTAAAGCATCCTTTTGAAGCATCGGTTCTCCACCTGTAATGCAGATATGGGAATGATTTTTATATGAACACACTTTTGAAATTAATGTATCCACATCAATCGATATATACTCGCTGTCATTACATGCATACTTTGTATCACACCAATAGCATGACAGATTACACCCATGTAGTCTCACAAATACCGAAGGTACACCTGATGTGTATCCTTCTCCTTGTATACTGTAAAACTCCTCATTCAATATTATTTTCATATTAAAATCCATTCCTATTGTTTATATTAAGCTCAGTGCTTTATTCGCATTTATCGAGTTTTCGAAAACCCCTGTCTTGCAGCAAGTAATTGTTTTAGTCCCAATCTTTTTTATCCCTCTATAGGAAATGCACATATGCTCTGCTTCTATTTTGATAAATACACCTTCCGGATTCAATTTTTTATCGATTATATGAGCAATTTCATTGGTTAATCGCTCTTGGAGTTGTGGCTTTTTACATGCCATATCTACGACTCTCACCAGTTTACTTAACCCGGTTATCTTTCCATCTTTGGGAATATAAACTACTTGAGCCAGACCAAAAAACGGCATAAAATGATGTTCACAAATAGATTGAACAGGGATATCTTTTACAATAACCATGTCATGGTAATCTTCATCAAAATAAGTTTGGATTTGATCTTCTAAATTAACGTTTAAACCGGAAAATATTTCTTTATACATCTTTGCTATTCTCATTGGGGTATCTTGCAGGCCCTGTCTCTCACAATCTTCACCAATCGCTTTCAAAATTAGTTTGAAAGCACTTTCGATTGCTTTATCGTCAAAATCATTCATATTTTAACCCCTCAATCCCTAATATATCAGTAATTTTCAAAATTCGCCGACAATCAAATTGATCGCCTAACGCATCACATTCGTCATAAAGGATTGCATCAATGCCTGCGCTTTGTGCACCGATAATATCTGAATAATACAGATCTCCAATATGAATTGCTTCTGTTGGATTAAAACCTAATTTTGCTAACACAATTTTGAATATAGCCGGATCCGGTTTAGAAAAACCCTCAACTGATGAATCAGCAATATAGTCAAAGTAATGAGAAATCCTTAAACAATCCATATCTCGTTTTAGTGATTGCTTCTCCCAGTTTGATACAATGGCTAAACAATAGCCATGTGATTTTAAAGTGCTTAATACATCCTCTACACCATCAATTAGGCTATATGTTTTACTTATCTCCGCAACTTTTTTATCAATAATCGGTGACCATAAATAGGCCTCACTTTTAGGAAGCCCTGCTCCAATTAATCCTTCTGCGTAATTATCAATCCAAAAAGAATCTGATTTTTGATATTCACGATTATTGTGAGATATTTGGAAATGCAGCTCCGCTCTTTTGGCTCCTTGCAGGAGATCAAGCTTAGCATATGTTTTATCGTCTAAGGCTAAGTTGCAGAAATAACTAAACATTTCAGATTTTCCTTTTTCATAAATATTAACTAATGTAAGCCCTGCATCAAAAAGCACTGCTTTTTTTCTCATCATCTTAACTCCTAGTATAATTATTTAGTTTACATAGCACTCATTCAAGTAAGTCTTTATGAAACGAGAATAGCGGCTATCTTACAAAGTGTCAACCAAGCATATGCAAACTGCAGTTTTCAGGGGTAAATAACCAATTATACACAACATTATTTCAAAGTTGGATATATATCCATAACATAAAGTATTCATCATTAAATTCGTACACCATGTCACCTCCCAATTTATTACACGTTTGCTTTATACTCTTTAGTCCAATTCCGTGCCGTAATTGATCAGCTTTTTTAGATTTTAAAAATTCTCCATTAGACTCCGGTGTTTCTCCTAAAGTATTTCTGATCCGGAGCATAAAAAAAGACATGGTTAATGTCAATTCCAGTTCAATTAATTTTATTTTCCCTATCGACCTATCACAGGCTTCCATCGCGTTGTCCAATGCATTACTTAACATTACACAATAGTCTAAATCTATATAGGTAATATTTTTGATTACATCTAATTTTATATCCATTTTGATGTCTCGCCGCCTCGCTTCTTCCTTTTTTGAAGAGAGGACAGTGTCCAACATAATATTTTCCGTATTAATAACTACCGGCTCTGGAGTATAATTCGATATTTGATGCAATGCGGTTAACAGCTCATCATAATATCTTTCCTTGCATAGAGCATGTAACAACACCACTTGATGTTTAAAATCATGAGACATTTTTCTGATATGGTCGTAGTTAAGAATGAGATGTTCTATGTATAGTTGTTGGGTTTTGCTGTGTGCTTCAATATGGACCAAAGCTCGATTTTTTTCATTTTGTCTCAACATACTCTCGCTCAAAATGAAAGCGAAAATACTCACGATTATTATGCTAAAAATCGGCATTATCCCGCTAATTTCCAGTATATTTGTTGTATCAAGGCTATGTACTACAAACTGCTGGACTATAAGCACAGATATTGTTGACAGCATGCAAAAACTCAGCATCAGTTTTGAAGCCATTATATCAATCCATATATTCTTAAAGCGATTTATAGATAATATAAACATGAGATATACCAGATAATTTACCAGTTGTACTAGAAACCTAAAAATATTAAACTGCATAGCTTCCTCAATAAAGATTTTTTGAAACCCTGTCATTATTAATATGGCCATAATTTGTGAAATCCCATCGGCGATTAATTGAAAAAAGGAAGCTATCCCCACCCCATGGATTTTCGCTTTAAAACAAACTGTGCCTATCAGAAACGCAGATAAAAATGAAACAATTAATATAACAACTATGTATTCACTATAAATTTGATTTGTCATAAAATTAGCTGTCAGCACAATGAAAAGCACTAGATTTCTCCATCCGGAATAAATTTTGCTTTTCTCTTTTAAAAATACTTGTATAAACAAATATGTAAGCACTACCCCTATACAGGAAAGGGCAATTTCAACAACTATTCCATTAATAATTCCCATAATATTTACCACACCCCTCTAAAGCTCTCTTTAACTACATGTTTATATGCCCTGCCGATTGAAAAGTTTTCACCTGTTTTTAGAACGATGTGATCTCCAAAAACTTTGAAAACATGTAGTCTATTTACTATATGTTTTCTGCTAACGCGGACAAATCCTTTTTCTTTAAGATCGGCTAGCACCGTGTCCATACTGCTTCTAAAAGTATAAACATCATTTTTAGACGCTGAAACAACATAGTTATTGTCACTTTCGAAATATAATACATCCGGCAAATACAAAATCGCGGTACCGCCTGCTTTAATATTTATACTATAAAGGTCGTTTTCTTCCTTGTAATTACGCTCTTCTAACAGTCTATCCATTAGTCCATCTATCTTTTTTTGATCTATAGGCTTACATAAATATCCCTTTGCCTTGTAATGAAAGCTATTGTAAACCTGGTCTGCCATGACGGTGACAAATACAATAACTGCTTTTCTATCCAGTTTTATAATGTGATCTGCAAGTTCAAATCCATTTAACCCCGGCATTTCTATGTCTAAAAACACATAATTAAACATGCCACTGCTATACTCCTTAAATAAATCTAAACTGGAAGTATATTCTTTTATTTCACAGTCATCAATTTGGTTTCGTTTCATATAGTTTTTCAACATTTTATTGAGTTGATTGTTGCATTTTTTTACATCATCACATATAACAATCCGCATAGAAACTCCTCCTTAACTATGTTATAGCTGCAACAAAAAGGCCTTACACAACCAATACATTTTGACTTTTATCAACTAAATACCCATTATTTTGCTGTTGCGTTAAGTATAGCTAAAATCAGACTAAATATGAAGACTCTAGGAGTTTGCAAATTTTTTGACAGAATGTTTTGTTTGTTCTGATTCCCAAGAAATGCTAAAATAATCTCAAGTATAGTGAAAGGATTTTTAAACGGTCCTCCGCAATAGATGAGACCGATTTAAAATCCTTTCACTTATAGTTAAGTAAATGCATTCGATAACTTAATTATCGAGCACATCCGGAACAAGCTGATTTGTGAAGAAAGGTGAGGAAGATATGGACGAAAAGATAAACATATTAAAAGGCTACCTTGCTAACAGTAATAATATAGTATTTTTTGGCGGTGCCGGTGTTTCTACTGAAAGCGGTATCCCCGACTTCCGCAGTACTGACGGGCTGTATAACACCAAATACGAATATCCTCCCGAAATTATACTTTCCCACAGTTATTTCGTATCACAAACCAGTGATTTTTATCGCTTTTATCGGGATAAGATGATACACATCAACGCCAAACCAAATCCAGCCCATATTACCCTTGCAAAGATAGAGCAACAAGGCAAGTTAAAAGCTGTTATTACCCAAAATATCGACGGGTTACATCACACGGCCGGCAGCAATAAGATAATAGAGCTGCATGGATCCATACATCGCAACTTTTGCATGGATTGCGGTGCCTCCTATACATTGGAATTTATTTTGCAAACCGAAGATATACCCCTCTGCTCTTGTGGCGGAATCATCAAACCGGATGTCGTTTTATATGAAGAAGGCCTTAACCAAGCCGATATAAATGCTTCGATAAAGTACATCTCAAATGCAGATATGCTGATTATTGGAGGAACCTCTCTCGCCGTATATCCCGCCGCAGGGCTTATTCAGTATTATATGGGAAATAAGTTGGTGATTATTAATAAAACTAAAACTCACATCGATAAGGAAGCCGATATAACTATACACGCAAGTATTGGGGAAGTATTATCAAAATGTTGGGGAGATTCCGAAGAAATATTGTAGAAGTTATAAAGGCAAATCAAAGTATATGTGATTTAAATTAATGCAACTGTAGGTATAGGTATAAAAGACTTTAAATCGAGCAAAATATAGCGAGTAAACACAGAAGGGGGAAGAAATCATCAACAATCGCTTTTTTGCAAAAATATTGTATGTATTCGCATTAACTGTGACTTTTATATTTTCTATAACTATTAATCCTCTAAACATTAGCGCCTCTTCAGCAATACACTGGGGACTTGGCTATGAAAAACCCGGAGATATTCCTAAAGGTAATGCTCCCGCTGATTATTTAGCTACTTTCAACGCCTATTACTACGGTACTTCTCAAACCGGTGAAAAAACTTTATTTTTAACCTTTGATGCCGGCTACGAAAACGGATATACAGAAAAAATCCTTGACACACTTAAAGAGCATAGTATTCCTGCGTCATTTTTTTTGGTCGGGACTTATTTACGTAAAAATCCCGATCTCATCAAAAGAATGATAGATGAAGGGCATATTATCGGCAATCACACAATGAGCCACGCCAATATGTCAACGAAGGATGCAAAAGATTTTTCGGCAGAGCTTAAACGATTTGAAGAAGAATATAAATCCATTATCGGTACTGAAATGAAAAAATATTATCGTCCGCCCGAAGGAATTTTTAGCGAAGGCAATCTTGCGATCGCAAAAGATATAGGATACAAAACCATCCTTTGGAGCGCTTCTTACGCAGATTGGAATAACAAAAAACAGCCTTCCAAAGAACATGCTTTCCAAAAACTGCTGCCCAGGTTGCATCCGGGCGCTATATTATTACTGCACTCCACCAGTGCTACAAGCACCGATATTCTGCCTCAGTTTATCGCCGAATGTCATAAAATGGGATATAAATTCAAAAGCCTTGACGATCTATAGATCATCAGCTTTTGAAAGGGGTGAGTGTATGGCAAAGAACAATGTTTTTAATGACGGCGTAAAAAACGCAGAAGAAAAAAGCAATATAGACCAGCGTCTGAATATGCCTGTAGGCAGAAAACGACCGCTTAAAACAGGCAGTTGACAATCATTCTTTTTAGCTCAAACCCCGTGCAGTTGTGCGGGGTTTTCTCTTGTAATCCTTTTGGCCAACTGTTAAAATAAACATGCAATATACAAACTTGTTGCGCCCTATCTAGGCGCTTTTATAGCGCATTCATTCGACATATCATCTGGAGGAACCATTATGCAATTTGAACTCGTCTCAGAATTTGCCCCTACCGGTGATCAGCCGGAAGCCATCACTGCCTTAACCCAAGGATTTCAAGAGGGCAAACGTTTTCAAACCTTACTTGGAGTCACAGGCAGTGGTAAAACCTTTACCATGGCCAATATCATCCAAAACCTGCAACGGCCTGCTTTAATAATGGCTCATAATAAAACACTGGCTGCTCAGCTATACAGCGAATTTAAAGAGTTTTTCCCTAAAAATGCCGTAGAGTACTTTGTCAGCTATTACGACTACTACCAGCCGGAAGCTTATGTACCGTCGACAGATACATTTATCGAAAAGGATTCGGCCATAAATGAAGAAATAGACAAACTACGTCATTCCGCTACATCATCTCTGTTTGAGCGGCGTGATGTGATTATTATCGCCAGTGTTTCTTGTATTTACGGTCTTGGCGATCCTGCGGAATACCAGGAAAATATGCTGTCTTTGCGGCCCGGCATGGAACGGGATCGGGATCAGGTTTTGCGGCGGCTAGTGGACATTCAATATAATCGTAATGATCTTAACTTCCAGCGAGGCACTTTTCGGGTACGCGGAGATGTAGTGGAGATATTTCCGGCCAATTCATCGGAAAATGCACTGAGAGTGGAATTTTTTGGAGACGAGATAGACCGTATTACCGAAATTCATGCCCTGACCGGAGATATCATCGGCCTTCGCAATCATATAACCATTTTCCCTGCCTCACACTTTGTTACGGGAGCTGAGAAAATGGAAGCCGCTGTTTTAGGCATTGAAAGGGAATTAAATGAACAAATCGAACGCTTTAAAGCCGAAGACAAGCTGATAGAAGCCCAGCGGATTATGCAGCGTACTCGCTACGATATCGAAATGATGAAGGAAATCGGCTTTTGTTCGGGTATTGAAAATTATTCTCGTCACCTGGCAGGCCGGTCCGCGGGAAGTACTCCTCACACGCTATTGGATTATTTTCCGGAGGATTTTATTATCTTTGCCGACGAATCTCATGTGACTATACCCCAGGTACGTGGTATGTATGAAGGAGATCGTTCTCGCAAAAATACATTAGTAGAGTTCGGATTTAGATTGCCGTCCGCTTTGGACAATAGACCTCTGCGTTTTGACGAATTTGAAGAGCGAATCAATCAAATGCTATTTGTATCCGCCACTCCCAATGTATATGAGAAACAGCATACCCAACAAGTGGTTGAACAGATCATCCGCCCTACGGGCCTACTGGATCCGGAGGTCATTGTCAAACCGGTCAAAGGGCAAATTGACGATTTGCTTGGTGAAATTCATAAAGTAACCGAGCAGGGCTTAAAAGTACTGGTGACCACCCTGACTAAAAAGATGGCGGAAGATTTGACTCATTATCTTAGTGAAGCCGGGGTACGGGTACGGTATTTGCATTCGGATATTGACACATTAGAACGTATAGAAATTATCAGGGATTTACGACTGGATGTTTTTGACGTATTGGTAGGCATTAATTTGCTGCGAGAAGGGTTAGATATTCCCGAATGTGCTTTGGTCGCGATTTTAGATGCGGATAAAGAAGGGTTTTTACGCTCCGAAACAGCGCTCATACAGACCATTGGCCGGGCTGCCCGTAATGTCGAAAGTCATGTGGTCATGTACGCGGACACGGTAACGGATTCTATGGCGCGGGCTATTTCTGAAACCAACCGCCGCCGCGGGATTCAGGAAGCCTCTAATGAGGCCCATGGCTGGACACCTAGATCCATCACGAAGAAAGTGCGTGAGTTGATACGAGCTACCGCTACTCCGGAAAAAGATAAGAAGCAAAAAGGATTGGCTAAGGATCCTGAATCCATGAATCGGGAAGAGCTTGTGGCGGCCATTAAAGCTTTGGAAAAAAAGATGCGGCAAGCAGCGACAGAGTTGCAGTTTGAACAGGCAGCGGCGTTTAGAGACGAGATTGTCGGGATGAAGCAGTATTTAAATGCATAGATTTCTTTGTATTTTAAAGGGCTGGCCTATCAACTTGAAATTTGACAGACCAACCCTTTTTATTGTGAATTAATTTACTATCTCCCTTTTTTAGATCGCTTTTCTATATCTTAACCTTAGCAAATTTATTTTTCCCTCTGGATACAACCATCCCATCCACACACGCTATTTTTGCATGTACATCTTCAACAATCACATTATCAATTTTAATCCCTTTACCCTGCACCAAGCGCCTGGCCTCAGAGTTGGATGGAGCCAGCCCGCAAAGACGGACCAAATCACAGATCCCCACAGTGCCATCTTCCCCTAATTGAACTTCCACTTCGTCCATTGCATCCGGAATTACTCCGGCGGCCACAGTATTATATCTGGCTACCGCTTCCTCAACCGAATCTTCGCCGTGATACAGACGGATAATCTCTTTGCCGTAGACACGATGGGCCTCCACAATATCCTTTTGCATTAGAGCCTTCGCCTCTTCTTCGGGAATATCCGTAGTCAACACAAAATAATCAAGCAATACGGTATCCGGTATCTTCATGGCTTTTTCGTACATTACAGCCGCAGGTTCGTCAATACCGATGTAATTGCCAAGAGATTTTCCCATCTTCTCTTTGCCGTCCAGGCCAACCAATAGCGGAAATGTAATGACTTCCTGAGGAGTCTGTCCATAATGCCTTTGCAATTCGCGTCCTACCAACAGGTTGAAGGTCTGATCGGTACCGCCCACCTCTACATCTGCATGAAGAGCTACAGAATCATAGCCTTGGGCTAGCGGATATAACAACTCGTGAAGGCTGATGGGCTGATTGTCTTTAAAACGGTTAGTAAAATCGTCGCGCTCCAGCATACGTGCTAATGTGTATTTACTGGCCAAATTGATTACGTCGGCAAAATTCATGGCGTTTAGCCATTCGGAATTATAGCAAATGGTTGCTTTTGAAGCGTCAAGTATCTTGCCAACTTGCTGAAGGTATGATTGGCCATTTTTTCTGGTCTCTTCTAAAGTCAGTTTTGGGCGGGTCTTACTCTTGCCCGACGGATCGCCGATCATTCCCGTAAAGTCTCCTATTACAAAAATAATTTCGTGACCCATATCTTGCAAAGCCTTTAATCTACGGAAAACAACTGTGTGACCCAGGTGCAGGTCGGGAGCGCTGGGATCCGCACCCAATTTAATCTTAAGCCGCTTACCGCTTTTTAGTCTGTCGCGAAGCCCTTCTTCCGAAAAAATCTGAACGGCACCTCTTAAAGCAAAATCAATTTCTTGTTGTGTATGCATGGAACTCTCCCTTTTCTGTACATTTTCTGTATATTTCAGTGCCTTTAGATAAGAAGCCGCATTCCGGAAATAGCATGCAACCTCTCAATTTGACGAAGGCCCATAATCCATGTCATAATATACCACAAGGAACGCATTACTGGAAGGGATACAGGGAAATATTGATACCCATGATCCATTCGCAGGAGGTTAAAATGTTTAAAATAGGCGTAATCGGTGCCGGCCATATGGGCATGGCGATATTAGATTCAATAGTTAGTCAAAATCAGGCAAAACCTGCCGATATTCTTGTATATGAATTAGACGAAAGATGCAGACGTCAAGCTAAATCCCGCGGTTTTGCCGCTGCAGGCAATGAAAATGAAGTATATTCCAACGCACAGCTGCTAATGCTGGCTGTACCGCCTCAAGCCTGCGAAAATCTTTTGGAAAAATTAGCGCCCAGCGCCCAAAGGCAACAGCACAAACCCATCATCGTCAGTATAATAGCGGGAACCGGCTCAGATTACATACGTAGATATTTAGGCCCGGATACAGCTGTGATTGTCGTAATGCCTACTTTAGGCATGAAGGTAGGCCATGGCGCGGCAACTATCGCACATACCGATAATGTCCCGGCAGACGCCCTTTCGTATGTCCTGGAAATTTTCTCAACCACCGGAGAGGCTGTCATCATGGACGAGTCTCTGATTAAGGAAATTGTAGGTGTAAACGGCTGTATGCCCGGCTATGCGCTATATATATTAGATGCTTTTGCCAGAGCGGCAGAAACAAAGGGCATTGATTACAGGACGGCGGCCAGGATGATAGCACGGGGGTTTGCGGGGACAGCCGCCTTGGTGCTTGAAGAAGCCGACCCCAGAGAACTGTTATCCCAAATATGTACCCCGGGCGGCTTAACGGCCCAGGGGATTGCCTCCTTTGACGAAAACGAACTGGCAAAAACATTGGTGGCCGGTATGCAAAGCAGCGTACAGCGCGGCCACGAATTGGCAAGGTGATAAGTGATGAGCAAAATTGTACCGACAGCGGCAACAATCAAAAAAGCACAGTCACAGGACATAGACGGTCTTATTCGTTTGCTACGCCAAATTGCGAATTTGCATCATAAAAACAGACCGGATATTTTTGTGGCAGAAGGGCAAAAATATACCAAAGAAGCCCTTGAAGACATCCTTAAAGATAAAAATCGTCCGATTTTTGTGGCTGTTGATGGTAATAACCATATGCTTGGGTACTGTTTTTGCAAATTGCAGAGTCCGGATCATCCTGTTTTGAAAAAACAGCTCACTTTATATATAGATGACTTTTGTGTGGAAGAGACTCTACGAGGCCAGGGTATTGGCAAGCAACTCTTTGATGTAGTGCTCAGCTACGCAGGCGAGCAAGGTGCTTACAATATTGATCTTAATGTATGGTCTTTTAATGAAGGCGCTATAAAATTTTACGAAAGCCTTGGTTTTTCTGCTCGTAGTCAGGCCATGGAGCTAATACTTAATTAATACTTCACTGCATAATCATGATTATAAAAAGCTGTATTCAACTTCGCGCCGACTTGGCATCACGAAGGTTGAATACAGCTTTTTTAATATCAATTACATGAATGTCAGTCCACAAATACCAAGCCACATAGCTACTACATAGCCATCCGAAAACTAATCCATTTTTGAATATCGGGATATATTTAACAAGATCCCCATACAGGCCATACATACCACCAAAGCCGTACCACCGTAACTGATAAACGGCATAGGTATCCCTGTATTAGGTATACTGTTAGTTACAACCGCCACATTAATAAGCACCTGGCTTGCAATCATAAGCACTATTCCCACAGCTACCAAGGCACCAAAACTATCGGTGGCGTTCATTGCTATCCTCAAACCCCGCCATATTAAAATACTGAATAATAGCAATACTATTCCGGCCCCAACAAGGCCCAATTCTTCACAAATAACGGCGAAGATAACATCATTATGTACTTCCGGCAAAAAGGTTTTTTGCCGACTTTGCCCAATACCTAATCCAAACAATCCTCCGGACGCAATCGCGTAAAGGGATTGTACAATTTGAAAGCCGTATCTCTGGGAATCTTCAAAAGGGTTAAGCCAGGCAATAAATCTTCCGCCGCGAAACTGCCCGCCGATCGCACCGCTGGCATGGAACGCCATAAAATACAGGTATCCCAGCATTCCGGCGGCTCCGGCACCTCCAACTAATACAAAACGCAAAATATGGGGGCTTGACATAAAAATCATACCGCCGCCAATAATTGCGATGATAATAGCCGTACTCAAATTGCCCATGGCAACAAATACTGCCATAACACCTACAATCCCGCCGCAAAACAAAAATCCCCGCCAATTGTGAAGGATATTTCGATGTCTGGACAACAGCCTGGCCAGCACCAGAATGAGAGCCACTTTAGCTATTTCCGAAGGCTGAAACTGCTGACCGATAAAAGGTATAGGTATCCACCTACGGGAACCATGGACAGCAATACCAAAAAGAAAAGTAAACAGCAGCAAGCCTAAAGAAATCATATAGGCCGGCATTGCAAACCGCTTCAGAAATTTATAGTTAAAATTGGCCATAATGTTCATGACCACAAAACCCAAGACGGCCATGGCACCATGACGCTGCAGATAATAAAAAGCATTGTAGCCATGTCGAGCGCTGCGTCCGGTAATGACAAAACTTGCGGAAAATACCATCATCAAACCGAACAACGCTAAAATAACAACCACTAAAAAAATAGTATGATCCATAGTCCCAATCCCTCTTACAGGGTTGGAAAAAGGCGATTTTGCCTCCCGCTCTTGGACAAATTCCTGTCGTTTTAAGACACTACTGCCACTCCGCATACGAATCACACTCCTTTAAATACAAAAACACCTTTTTTACTTTCAGCGTTTCTGTATAGTTTATTGTAATCGGCAAGTCCTGTATTACATTAATCTTTTTCAATTTTCTTTAAGCTGCCACTTTTTTGTCGTTTAAATATCCTCTATTTACAGAAATCACAGAAAACACTATACCAACAGCCCCTATCCCTCCGGTAAATATAAAAGCGGGCATCATACCAAAACTATGGCTGATCCAACCCATTGTAAAAGGGCCTAAAAACATTCCCAGCCCGTATACCGCTTGAAAAAATCCCATGGCTGTGGCACGACGTTCCCCCGAGATATCACGTATAGACAAGCCCATGAGTAATGTCAGCAAACCGGCGACACCGATACTACTTATTAATTGTGCAACAAATAATTGCTGCAAGTTTTGACAAAAAGCCACTAAAGCACTACCTAAACCGGCCATGGCAAAACAAATCGCTAATGTATATGCAATACCAATCTTTTGGGCTATCTTCCCCATAAAAGGGGATACCAGCAGGGCAGGCAGTGTAGATATCATCCCCAAAAGACCTAATTGATAATTGCTGGCCCCCATTTGAGCCGCCACCATTGGCGTAAAGCCAAATGTAGTGGCAAACTGTATATACTGAGAAAAAATAGCCAATATAGATGCGCACAATAGTTGTCGATTACGAGCCACGTCCAGTAAAGCGGCAACATTTGGAGGTTTAGCCGAGCCAATCTCCGGTTTCTTTTCTACAATGCCAACACCTAAAACTAGGCCAACAAGGCCCATGGCCCCTCCCAGCAGGAAGGCATATGAAAAACCCAACCATTCTGCTATAAGACCGCCAAGCAGTAGTGCAGCCATCCGGCCAAAACCATTGGCGGCATTGAGTAAGCCTATAGATTTAATCGTCTCTTCGGATTTATAGTAACTGGATCCTAAGATTGTGAAGGTCACCCAAGTGGCAGCGGTTACGCCGGCCAAGCTCCTGGATACCAACAATGATACGGGGTGAGAAAAGAAATATACCGTTAATCCGCTAAGGCCCGCAAACAGCAAACCCAGCAGCACAAAAATCTTTCGCTTTTGAACTTTATCGGAAAAAATCCCCAATGGGAATCGTATAACCATTTGGACAAAGCCATAGGCCCCGGCGATTAAGCCGATAAGGCGTAAATCAGCTTCCATCCACTCTGCATATGGTGTGACATAAGGCACATAAGCATACAGAGCCATCCAAAAAAACACGGTAACAACATAAAATAACGGTAATCGATTACGCATTGCCCCTCCTATGTTTCTAAAAAAATGAACCTTACACCGATGGTATAAGGTTCGACACAGCTAGGGCTGCCCGAGAAGGGACTTGAACCCCCACGATGTTGCCATCAGTGGATTTTGAGTCCACCGCGTCTGCCATTCCGCCACTCGGGCACAACTTATTTTGGGAGTATATCATATGAAATTTTACATGTCAATTTTATTTGGAGAATTTCAGCGAATTTTTTGTATTTTTTTGTGTCGAACATGATCAATTATCTTTTTTATGCGCTTCCGACTATTCGACAAATCAGAAATTGTATTATCTTAATTGTGCCTCACGATACGTTCCGTATCAGTTTTATTTCAGACAGAGTATACTTCGTAAAGTTGACAATTAAAGTGTATTTGCCTATAATTAAGTACAGAATGAAAATGAGGACGTGCAGGAAACACGCCCTCAAGTCTACAGCCGCAAGGCTGACGGACTGATCCTAATTAAAGCAAGAATAGTCGCCTACCTATTGGACAACAGGGGCGACTATTTCTTTTTATTCATGGCTTTTATGAGAGTAACGATGAGATGGATCAATGCGACGACAAAACTCATCGCCGCAAATATCACCAATATCAACGCTAAAGTTTCACCCATGGCCTCGCCTTCAATCGATGATACACCATCATCAACACCACCGACCCTAAAGGAATAGCCGCCGTCAGCATAAAACCCATACGCAAGCCTCCATAATCGGCAATCACCCCAAAAATCGACGGACCCGAAGAAGAACCGATATTTCCGGCGGCAGCCATAATCGCAAACATCCATGTCCCTGCTTTGGGAAATGATTCTACAGCCAAAGACAACGCACCCGGCCACAACAAGCCCACACCCAATCCGCAAAGGGCACAAGCTAACAAACCCAACACCGGGTTGTGCGTAGTCGCCACTACAATGTAACTGATAGCCGCCAGCATACTACCCATCAGCATCAAGCGGGATTGGCTGGGCAGCCAAGTCGTGCCTCGTTGTTTGAGAATACCGTAACCAATACGGCAAATACCCATCATGATGGCAAACATACCTACTCCGGCAATATCCCCTACTATTTTAGGTAAACCCATGGCTTCTTCCATAAAGGTGGATGTCCACTGGGAGAAGGTAATCTCCGATGCACCCGCAAAAGCAATGGTAAGAACCAACACAATAAACAACGGCCGGCGGAGAGCATCTTTGGCGGAGCTTTGTTTAGCCACAGGCACCGTTGGAGCCAGCGGGCAAAATGCGAAAAATATTCCGTTTGCTAACGGGATAATGACCCACATTAACGTGACCAGAGGCCATGCTTCCCTTCCAAATATAAATAGAAACAATGTTGTAACTAAAACTACCCCCACATGCCCAAAGCAGAAAAAAGCATGCATGATGCTCATTGCCGAGGATTTTTCATCTGAAGGGATGGCGTTAAGGATTGGACTGAGCAGCAGTTCTAAAAATCCTCCGGCTACTGCAAATATCAGCGTTCCAACCATCAGCATCGCATAGGGGGGAAACGGAAGCCATGGAGTCGCCGCAAACCAGGCTAATCCCACAGCCGCCGCAATATGAGCACCGACTATAAAAGTTCTGAAACCTAGTTTGTCCACGATAGACCCAAAAATAATCGCTACGGATACTTGCGTAGCGAAATTGACCATAACCAGCGCCCCTAGCTGGGTATACGACAGATTAAATTGTTCGCCCAGTGAAGTAAAGAGGAGCGCTGTTAAATTGATTATAATTGCCAGGCAGACAGTTCCCATGTAACAGGCTTTGACGGTAGATCTATAACTCATAAGACCGAAAACTCCTGTGGCACATATCCGGCTTGTTCAATAGCTAGTCTTAAGGCAGCTTCCTCAGCGGCACCTTCCACAAAGGCAATAGATTCCTTTTGCCATAGCTTTTTTAATTTGACCTCAACTTTGGTAACACCGGGTACGGCGCTAAGTGCGTTTGCTACGGCTGTTGCGCAGTGACTGCATGTTAAGCCGGCGATTTTTATTGTTTGCATGTAAATGAACATCCTTCCTGTATATTGTATCCATGCATATTGCTTTTTTAATGTATTTTACTCGATCTAAGCAGGACTTTCTCCCCTATTATCTCTCGTCAAATTCATAATCCACTTGAATCGGTTTGTTTTAATGATCGCAATGATCCACTTATAAAATTGATCACTTCTTAAACATAAAAACACAACCCATGGGGGCATACCAAACACAAAAGCCGCCAAAAATGCCGCAGGCAGTACCAATATCCAGGCACAAATGGCATCTACAATCAGTACAAATTTTGTGTCGCCGCCTGCTCGGATAATACCCGTGAAACACGGAGCATGATACGCGGTACCGATAATCGAAATGCTTATGATCGTCATAAATTGCCGCGCGATAATCTGGGTCTCCCCTGAGAAATTGTACAAGCCAATAAAGACATCCCGTAGGGCAAAAAAAGTTCCGCTGGTCACCAGTCCCAGACACAGGAATAGTATCTGTAATGTACGTGCGTACTGTTTGACCAAATCATAGTCTCCGCTGCCCACGGTCTTGCCGATGATAACCGCACTTGCGCCGGAAACACCCCATATGACCACCGTTGTCGCCTGAAACAGCACAACAGAAATACCGTTTGCCGCCAAAGCCGACTCTCCCATCCTGCCCAGAATGGCAATTTGCGCGGTACCGGCAATGCCCCACAGCACATCACCCAGCATAACCGGCAGTCCATACCGGAAAAAATCAGCCAGCAGTTGACGATCTGTTTTAAGGAGTTCCAGAAAACGGATTTTTAGACGTCTATCGACAAACCGTACATAAATTATCATAATAAATGCTTCCACAATACGAGCAGTTAATGTCGCAATAGCCGCCCCTTGTATGCCTAAAGCCGGAAACCCGAAATTTCCAAAGATCAGCAAATAATTGAGACCCACAGAAATGATTAAGGTCGATAAGGATACCACCACAGCTACACGCACTACCTCTACACAGCGCATGGAGGCCATTAAACTGTGGGTCAAGCAAAAGAACACATAGGAAAAGGCCAATATGCGTATGTATAGGACCCCTTCGGCGATAACATATTCGTCATTGGTGAAGATGCGCAGCACCGACGAAGGCACCGTTAGCACGACGATACTGACTATAATACCTACTGCCAAGGCTATCTTAATACCGATGGCCACTACGGCTTTAACGCTTTCTATATCACGCTTACCCCAGTATTGGGCCGCTAATAGTGCTAATGAGGCGGATATCCCAAGAACAAGCATATTGAGGATATTTTGCACCTGATTAGCCACTAACACACCGGCTACCGCCCGCTCGCCCAATTGGCCTACCATTATATTGTCGGCAAGTCCAACGCTGACCGACAGCATATTTTGTACGATCAGGGGGCCCGCTAACATGAGCAAAGTTTTATAAAAATGAGATTCCTTTATCAGCCATGGCATATTGATTGCTGTCTCCTTTAGACGTTATATTTAGTACCTTTTAATCGTTTGCGTTTATTTTTGACATTTTTAAGCGGGCTAACATCTCCACCACAGCGGCCTTTAAAGCCTCTCGTTTGTAAGCTTGGTTCCAGCGGTTTACCGCTATATAGTCAAAAACTCCGGCTGTTTCCCGGGGCCATGCGTCGCCGCTCATTTGTGCGACGGCCCGTTCTATATCCGCAAAAGTAGTAACTATACCACCACCGCCGCCCCCTGCCGATGCCACAATAATGCTTGGCTTACCTTTTAGAAAAGAGACTTCTTCTTCACGGTCATCCCATTGTTTAGTGGCTTGGTAGCGCCTTAATTTATCCAGGAAGATTTTAAATTCTTCACTGATTTCACCCCAATATACCGGAGTGATGTATATATAAGCATCCGCTTCTTCAACCTTTTTTTGCAAGGGATTAAAGCCGTCCTCATCGCCAAAGGCACAGTAATGTTCTTTAAAACAAATACCCCAGCCATCACCACACATTTTACACTTGGACAGATTGACATCGGATAAGCGTATAACTTCCGCTTCGGCTCCTGCTGTTGCGGCGGCCTCTGCCGCTGCAGTTACAAACGAGTAACAAACCCCGTCAGTTTTAGGGGTACCGTTAATGATGAGTAGTTTCATAGTTTAGTTTTCTCCTTTCAAATCTCCCACTCCAACGTTATCCTCACTTCCACCAACCTTCGGTGGCGAGCTTAGCACCAGCTTTCCATCTTCCCCCATAGTCATCTGGATCCTGTTTCCATCCAACTGCATTTTATCCAGATATTCCCGAGGAATCTGCATACGCCCTGCTCTATCCAACACCGCATACTCTACCTGTTCTCCCCCACTGTCCCCGGCACCTTCAAACCCGGCAATCCCTTCTAAATGGGCAGAATAACTCATGATCATCTCACTGCTGGTCTTGCCGTCCCTAATCGCCACAACCCGATTAACCTTTTTAGAAATCTCCCTATCATGAGTCACAATCACAATAGTTGTATTCATCTGTCGGTTAATATCCCGAAACATATCCATTATATAGTCCGATGTCCGACTATCTACAGAACCGGTAGGCTCATCCGCAAGCAACAGTTTAGGATGATTGGACAAAGCCAGAGCAATAGCCACCCGCTGCTGCTCGCCGCCGGATAGCTGACTCAATTTATGATTGGCCCGCTTACTAATCCCCGTCAGCTCAAGCAGTTCCCGAGCACGAGCTTTCTTATTTTTTATCTTTTCATTTTTGTTAAACTGCATGGGCATCATTACATTTTCCCAGGCGGTCAGGTACGGAATTAAATTACGAGCGTTATTTTGCCACACAAAACCCACCGTACTGGTCTTATAAGCCACCAACTCCTTTTCGCCCAGCTTAAACAGATCCTTGCCGTCCACAAAAAGCTTACCCGCCGACGGCCTATCCAAGCCCCCTATCATATTGAGCAACGTAGACTTGCCGCTACC
>Ga0131853_10000299_pt1 | contig 89025 bp, 84 predicted proteins | sample TergutLab28metaG_FD_92764 | JGI IMG/M metagenome (GOLD analysis project Ga0131853, IMG submission 92764) | Labiotermes labralis P1 segment gut microbial communities from Petit-Saut dam, French Guiana - Lab288 P1 (version 2) (version 2) | ecosystem: Host-associated > Arthropoda: Insects >...
AATTTTGGGATTATTTCCCCTCTCAAAAAATATATCGGCATCTTCCAAATATTACTTTAGCGTTTTATGGAAACTTTTTTAAGAAAATTTTCCACGCAAAAATCAAAGTCCCAAAAAGTATACTTTTTGGGACTTTCTTAATTATTTAGTTATTTGCCTTGGTTGCCCATTTGCCGCTCTTGCGCCTCTATCATCCGCCTTAGCAAATGCTCGCCACGAAAAGCCCCAAGAGAACCTCCCAATTTGCCCGTTGACGACGACATCCCATCACGATAGCCCGTCAACAAAGATGGCGCAATTTCTTCTGCCGCTTCGTGTTTAAATTTATTTTTCTCATCCATACAATCATCCTCCTAAACCGTTTTAGTTATTATTTGCACAAGTTCCAAAAATATCCTTGCGGTGGCTTGTATTTTTTGTTATAATCATATCAAACCAAAAAATAACCGAAGGGAGCAAATAAAATATTTATGATTAAAAAGAATTTTGAAACAATGGACGGCAACACCGCCGCCGCATACGTATCATATGCTTTTACCGAAGTTGCGGGCATTTACCCCATCACCCCATCATCAGCAATGAGCGAAATAGTGGACGTATGGTCTGCCAAAGGCAAAACAAATATGTTTGGACAACCTGTAAAGGTAAAAGAAATGCAGAGCGAAGGCGGTGCGGCGGGCGTGTTGCACGGCTCGCTTTTGGCGGGTGCATTATCATCAACCTATACCTGCTCGCAAGGGTTGTTGTTGATGATACCCAATATGTACAAAATATCAGGTGAACTTTTGCCCTGCGTTATCCACGTATCAGCACGTGCAATAGCAGGACACGCCCTATCCATCTTTGGCGACCATTCCGATATTATGGCGGTGCGCCAAACGGGCTTTGCATTGCTGTCTTCAGCAAATATACAACAAGCAATGGATTTAGGTGCGGTTGCGCATTTAGCAACCCTTAAAGCCCGCGTGCCTTTTGTGCATTTCTTTGATGGCTTCCGCACATCGCACGAAATTCAAAAAATATCTGTGCTGGATTATAACGACCTTAACAAATTAACAGACCACGACGCTATCCGTGATTTTAGAAAACGTGCGTTAAACCCAGAACATCCCGTTACCCGTGGCACAGCACAAAATCCAGATATTTTCTTTCAAGGCAAAGAGGCGGCAAACACATATTACAACAATGTGCCATCGATTGTAGAACATTATATGGGCGAAATTAACAAGCTAACAGGCAAAAACTATCAGCTATTTAACTATTACGGCGCAGAAGATGCCGACCGCATAATAATCGCAATGGGCTCTGTTTGCGATACAACAAAGGAAGTTGTGGATTATTTAATAGAGCGTGGCGAAAAAGTCGGGCTTGTTACCGTGCACCTTTTCCGTCCATTTAGTGTAGAGCATTTAATGAAAGCTATACCGGATGGCGTTAAAAAAATCGCCGTACTTGACCGTTGTAAAGAAGCGGGTGCCCTTGGCGAACCTTTGTATCAAGATGTCTGTACAGCTATACATCAAATGGGTCGTGGTGGCAAATATACAATTGTCGGCGGGCGTTATGGTCTTGGTTCTAAAGACACTACACCTGCGCAAATCTTAGCTGTATACGAAAATCTTAGCAACAAAACACCAAAAACAAATTTCACAATAGGCATTATTGATGATGTTACAAATCTTTCGCTCAATGCTTCAAAAGAAATTGACACTACGCCAGAATGTACCACAAGCTGTAAGTTTTGGGGCATTGGCGGCGACGGTACGGTGGGTGCTTCCGAAAACACAATCAAAATAATCGGAACATATACCGACAAATACGTACAATCATATGTTACATTTGACAGCAAAAAAACAAGCGGTTTAACCACAAGCCATCTGCGTTTTGGTGATGAGCCAATACGTTCGTCATATCTTGTAAGTACCGCTGATTTTGTGGCTTGCCACGTAGAGGGTTATATAAATCATTTTGAAATGGTGCAAGATTTAAAAGAAGGCGGCACCTTCCTATTCAATACCCATTGGACAATGGATGAGCTAGAAACAAATCTGTCCAACATTGTAAAACGTGAAATTGCCCGCAAAAACATCAATTTCTATACAATCGACGCAGGCAAAATTGCCCGTGCAATCGGACTTCGTCATCGTGTAAACACAGTATTGCAAGCGGCTTTTTTCAAACTTGCAAATATTATTCCAATAGATGATGCCGTTAGATATATGAAGGAATTTATTGTACAATCTTTTGCAAAACGTGGTCAAAGGGTTGTGGATATGAACCACGCCGCCGTTGACGCAGGTTTGACAGGTTTTATTAAAATTGATATTCCGGCTCATTGGTCTAATCTTCCTGATGATGAAGTTATCGTGCCAGAATTTGTAACTAACAACAATAAGGTAGATAATGATTTTATCAACAATTTTGTTTTCCCAATGATAAAAGACAAAGGCGGAGAGCTTCCCGTGTCTGCTTTCGTTGGTCGTGAAGACGGCACTTTTCCCAACGGCATATCCGCCTACGAAAAACGAGGCATTGCAGTATTTGTGCCCAAATGGATTCCAGAAAACTGCATAGACTGCAACCTTTGCTCTTATGTATGCCCACATGCCGTCATTCGTCCATTTCTACTTACAGACGAAGAAAAAATAGCTATGCCTGAAGGCTTTAAAACCAAAATGCCGATGGGTAAAGGTATGGATGGCTATAATGTTTCAATGCAAATTTCTACTTTGGACTGTACAGGTTGCACAAATTGCGCCAAAGTCTGTCCAGGGAAAAACGGCAATAAAGCTCTTGAAATGGTATCGGTTGATAGCGTGAAGGATGGTATGAAACATTGGTATGCTGCACAAAACATTGCGCCAAAAGAAAATCCAGTCGGTATACACACCGTAAAAGGATGTCAATATAACAAGCCACTTCTCGAGTTTTCGGGTGCTTGTGCAGGTTGCGGCGAAACCCCTTATGCAAAACTTGTTACACAACTTTTTGGCGATAGAATGTATATAGCAAACGCTACAGGCTGTTCGTCTATATGGTCGGCTTCTGCACCATCAACGCCTTATACCACAAATCACCTCGGACAAGGTCCCGCTTGGGCAAATTCGCTGTTTGAAGATGCGGCAGAATTTGGTCTTGGTATGCGTCTAGCCGTAAAACATCGTCGCGAAAAAATGGCAGAAGTTTTACGTGAAATTGCCGCAGAAAACACCGATATAAGTCCATATGCAAGAGCTTGGCTTGATGCCAAAGACGATAATGTGGCAACCGTTGCGGCTTCTGCCAAACTTCGTGAAGCTGTTAATAATTCGCCTGAAACAACAACCGACCCATTATTACAGCATGTGCGTGATAATGCTGATATTTTAGTTAAAAAATCTAATTGGATTTTCGGCGGCGACGGCTGGGCATACGATATTGGCTACGGGGGTCTTGACCACGTATTAGCAAGCGGCGAAAATATAAATGTGCTTGTTTTTGATACTGAAGTATATTCAAACACAGGCGGACAATCTTCAAAATCAACACCAACCGCCGCCATTGCCAAATTCCAAGCGGCAGGTAAACGCATACGCAAAAAAGATTTGGGTATGATGGCAATGAATTATGGATATGTTTACGTTGCACAGGTAGCTATGGGCGCAAACTACAACCAATTGTTAAAAGCAATAACCGAGGCAGAAGCCCATCCAGGACCATCCCTTGTTATTTGCTATTCACCGTGCATAGCGCAAGGTATTGATATGACAAACACAATAAACCAAATGAAACGTGCTGTAGAAGCTGGATATTGGCATTTATACCGTTACAATCCTGCTTTGGCTGACGAAGGCAATAACCCATTTACCCTAGACAGTCCGCCGCCTTCATCCGATTTTATCGAATATCTTAAAACCGAGGGACGATATAATTCACTTTCCATAGCCTTCCCCGATTTTGCCGATATGCTGTTCGAGCAAGCCCGCAAAGATGCCGAACATCGCTATGCAATATATAAAAATAAAGCGGAAAGCGGAATATAATGCTTGACAGACTTGTACGCTTGCTATATAATTGGTAAGATTATTAGAAAATAGGAGAGTAACTAAAATGGCTAATTTTAACGAATTTGTACCAATGCTCGACTTTGGCGAAGGTCAGCCCGGCGGCAACGAAACCACAAGCGGCACAAATGTTCCTGCTGATGGTACAGTAACTGATGACGGTGCTGGCGGCGGATTTTTCACTTGGTCAACCATACTAATTTGGGGTCTTGTTATCGTTGCAATGTGGTTTATGCTGATACGCCCACAACGCAAGCGTGAAAAAGAAGTGCGTGAAATGCAATCGTCCTTAAAAGTCGGCGATAATGTTGTCACAACAAGCGGATTTTTCGGCAAAATCGTAGGTACAGGCAATGATGCTTACCTTATTGAATTCGGCGAAAATCGTGGTCTTAACGTATGGGTACGCAAAACTGATATCGCAGGCATTAAGTCCCCTGTAACTACAGCACCAAAAGCAACAGAAGCACCAGCCGCAGAAGCTCCAAGAGGACTTTTTGGCAAGAAAAAAGATAAAGAGTAACTAAAAAGATGCCAAGATGGCATCTTTTTTTATATCTTGCTACAATAATTCGCTTTAACTGCCTGCATATTATCACTAAATGAGCAGAAAATATGGTCAACCAATACAATTGCAATCATTGCCTCGCACACAACAACTGCACGTGGCGCAATCGCCCTATCGTGCCTGCCGCCAACACCAATTGATGGTGGCGGTTTAAAATGCACCTTAACCGTAATGTCATTGCCATCCGATATACCCGCAAGTATGCCCTTATCCAGAATATTATGTTGGCTTGCTCGCATTTTTACGGCATTTATACCCTGCGCAAATTCAACGGCACGGCTCGCCCCTATAGACATCAATGCCTTAGCAAGCTCTGCATCCAATTTGTCAAAAACAGGCTGACCAACACCCGTCTTTAATCCATTTACGACGCAAGTTACAACGCTACCAACCGCATCTCCATCAGCAATAATTTCTTCAAGACATTCATCGTAGCTAATACCATAGTCAGATATAATATTAATACCAAGTTCATTCAAAATCAACTTGGCAACAACCCCAGCGGCAACCCTAGCGGCAGTTTCTCGTCCGGAAGCCCGCCCACCGCCACGATAATCTCTGTGTCCAAACTTTGCATAATAAGTATAATCTCCGTGTGCAAGACGAAACACATCACGCAAATGCTCATAATCAGCAGAATTATGGTCGGTATTTTTAATAAGCAAAGCAATGGGCGTACCAAGAGTTAAACCCTCAAAAACCCCAGATAAAATCTGCACTTCATCAGTTTCTCTACGTGTCGTACTTTCTATATTATCATTAGGTCGTCGGCACGCCATATCTTTTTTAAAATCCGAAGCCGCAAGCCGCAAGCCGCCTGGGCAACCATCGACCACCGCACCAATAACATCTCCGTGACTTTCCCCAAAGGTCGTAATTTTAAAAATTTTACCAAAAGTGTTACCCATTTCTTCATCCCTTCAAAAATAATTGCTTGACATTTTAACGCACTTGTGCTATGATTTAACACAATTTTCATTTATGGGGTGCATTATGTTATCACTATCAAAACAAATCGACCACGTTTTACGTACCGTGTATAAAAAACGTCTGTCAATAATTGCTCTAAAAGCGGCAAATATATTAATTTCCATCCTACCACCAGTGCTTACAGGTCGGCTTGTTGATGACCTTTCAAATAACAGCGGCCAAAATGCAATTACATATATAGTCATCATTGCAAGCATTTTGGTTGTTTATTTTTTTGTCGATTGGGGTCAGGATTATTTTTGGTATCGTATGGAATATATCGGTACAGGCTTGGTTCGCACATATATTTTTGCAAATGTCATCCGCAAAAATTATAAGTTTTTTAAAGAGCACAATGTTGGCGAACTAGAAAGTAAAATTGTACACGACAGCGAGCTTTATGCCCAATCAAAACTATCAATGATACCAATGTTGCTACTTAATATAATGCACATAGTTATCATAGTAGGCATTTTGATGTTTACAAACTTCATAATGGCTTTGGCTGTCATTGGCTTTTCTGTAATATTTTATTTAGTATACAAAGCAATAAACAAACGTCTGCGCAAAGCTGCTTTGAAGGAAAGAGAAGGCTTGACAGATGTTTTAACCTCTGCAAACGAAATTTTAACAGGTGCACCAACCATCCAAGTTTACGGCGAAACAAAATATTTCACCCGTCGTTTTGCCGATACAGTCGACAAATACGAATATCTGCTGATACGCCTACGCAAATGGAAAGGTTTGGCACTTGCATCCACAAACAAAATTGTCGGCCTTTTGCCTTTAGCTGTGGCTTTTGCCGCCCTCGGTCTTTATGCATCTGGTGTTTTTACAGCGGGGTATATCGTTACATTCTACCTGCTTTTGCCCCATCTAGCAGACCCAATTAAGGCTCTAACAGAATATAATATCGACACGCAAAATGCCAAAGTAGTACGCAACAGGCTGGAAGAAATGCTTTCCGAAAAACGACCAAAACGCCTAGACCTAGTCAGCATTAACAACATCGACCATTTAGAATTTCACGAAATTAACTACGAATATGTACCAAATACGCCCGTACTAAAATTCATAAATTTTACACTTAAAAAAGGTGAATCTCTAGCAGTGGTCGGTCCGTTAGGTTCGGGAAAATCAACATTTTTACGTATGTTAAAACGCCAAATTATACCAACAAACGGACAAGTGCTAATAAACAGTATAGACCTGCACGATATAGCCGAAAAAAGTTATCTAAACCGTGTAACCATCGTGTCGCAAGAAATTTTCATCTTCGATGATACAATCCGTGAAAATATCAAATTCGGCAAAGATGTTAGCGAAGAAAAAATCGCAAAAATCGTACAAAAATGCGCCTTAGAACATTTAAGCCTAGATGAAAATGCCGTAAATTTATCAACCGGCGAAAAACATCTTTTGGGTTTAGCACGTGCATTAGCCTGCGAATACGATATTCTAATCCTTGACGAACCAACGGCAGAACTGGATGCCGCAACCGAAACCCGCATAATCCAAACAATTAAAGAGGTACAAGAAAAAACCGAATGTATGTTAATAATAGTAACTCATAGTAATGAGGTATTAGAAAAACTCTGCGATAAAATGCTAATTCTCGGCGAAAAATAATTGCATAAGGATGTCAAGCGACATCCTTATTGACGTTTATTAAGCCGCGGTATATGTGTTTGCACAATAGCCGCAATCGGTATACCAATAACAAGTGCAAGCACAATTTGCATTGCATTATTAGGAACAAATGCAACAGGCACAGTCCAAGGCACGCCAAACATAATTATTTGCCCAATATACATCGCAGGTATAAGCCACAAGCCGCCCACAATACCAGCCAAAATATTTAAATATATTTTTTTACCTCCAGCCCCTTTAAAATGAGCAATAGAACCAAAAATCACAGCCAAAATAGGTCTGGCAATTAAATTTATCGGTGCCCAAGGTACAAGCCCAAAAAACAAGTTAAACAACACCATACCAATAGAGCTTACCGCACCCATCTTTGGTCCAAAAACAATAGAAACGATAAAGACAACCGTCGTCCCCATATGTACCTGTCCAGCCCCTGTTATGTCAGGCGAAGGAATACGCAAAAACGCCGTGGCTAAAAACACCAAGGCAATAAACAATGCCGCTAAAACCAAGTTAAGTAAATTAAATTCACGAATATTCATATAATCACCAAGAAGAATTATATCATATGTAAATGCATTTGTCAATCAAAAAATGATTGCGCTTTGTAAAGATTTGTGGTATTATTAACAAAAATAACCTAAGGGGAAATTTATATATGGATAAACCAAACAGACCTAACGCGTTTATGTTCTTTCTGATGTTATTTATTATAATTGTGCCATCCTTTATCGGGGCTGGCATTGTTTTAATTGATATGTTAGGTTCGGCTATGCAAAACCCTGATGTATTTATATCGGGTGATGTTGATGCAATGTTAGGCAATTCAGCGCTTGCCAACATCCCTTTGTGGGCAATGCTTGTTTTCACACAAGTTTTTATGATTGGTGTACCCTGCGTAATTTATTTGATAATACATCGCAACCGTATACGTGATATTTTGCCAATGCGCCGTTTAGGTGGCAAAAACTGGCTTATGGTAATTTTTATGACTCTTGCAATTTTCCCCGTAGCAAGCCTGATAGGATATGTAACATCGCTAATTTTCGGCAACCCAATGGCAGACACAATGGATGGTATGATGAACGAAACCGGCGGCATAATCATAATGCTAATTCTTTTCCCTGTCCTGCCATCAATTTTTGAAGAAGTCGCAATGCGTGGCATAATCTTTGCAGGATATACAAAAGTAAAAATTTTCACCGCCGCAATAATCAACGGCTTATTTTTCGGTATTCTACATCAAAATTTTAATCAATTTTCTTTCGCATTTGTACTTGGTTTCGTAATGTGTTATATGATGTATTACACAAAATCAATTTGGGCACCAGTTTTATGTCATTTTGTTTTTAATCTAGTCGGTGTCGGCTTGCCTTATTTAATAGAATTGTTCACAAACATAGATGCTTTAGAAGCGGGGGCACAAGCCGCAAACTATGATATGGCACAGTGGGCACAAACTTTTATAGAGATTGGTGTAATGTTATTGTTTGCTATAGCCTCCATCGGCGTATTCCTGCTAATATACATCGCCTTTAAAAAACACAATCTGCGCCGCAACGAGCTAGAAGGCATTGTAACAGATACCCACGCCGCCGCTATAGCCGCTAGCGAACCGATACCAAAAGCATATACTTGGGGTTTTTGGGCAACAATAGCCCTTGGTTTTGCGATAATGGTAGGTATTCAATTATTAGACTGGTTTTTACGTTGGGCAGGTAGCATAGTATGAAATTTGTGATAGATGAAGGTATAAGCCATAACGACATCCAAACAATGACACAGGTATTTTTTCCACTAACAGGCTTCGATGTCGTCGAAAAAATACCCGAAGAAGGGCATTGTTTGGTCGTCAAACACTACAATGATGGATTTCTCGCAAGAATATTTGTAGACACAATAACAATTAATACCACAAAAACCCAAAACAGCCACCACCATGCCGCTTGGGCAGTTTTTGATGCACTTTCAGACTATACTGGTTATCATCCGCCGTGGGGCGTTTTAACAGGCATTCGCCCTGCAAAACTAATTACATCAATGCTTGATAAAGGTATATCAAAAAATGAAGCAATAAATCGTATGACAAAGCATTACCTTGTGTGCCATCCGAAAGCCGAGCTTTGCGCCAATGTAGCATTAGCACAGCAAAAAATAATGCAAACAAGCAAAAGTGACGCAATAAGCATATATATAAATATTCCATTTTGCCCCACAAAATGCCATTATTGCTCATTTGCAGCATATCCTATAAGCAAATTTGGCAACCGCATTCCCGCTTATATGGACGCTCTTTGCAAAGAAATCAAACATTTAGGCAAAATCAGCCGCAACAAATATATTGAAAATATATACATAGGCGGCGGAACACCAACCGCCCTATCTGTTACCGATTTCGGGCGGCTTTTAGCTTGTATTGATGAAAATTTCAACACAAAATCCTCTGCCGAATATACAGTAGAAGCAGGACGACCCGACACAATTTGCATAGAAAAATTAAATCTAATGCGCAAACACGGCGTTAATCGCATTTCAATTAACCCACAAACGCTACACGATACCACCTTGCAGAAAATCGGTCGCAAACACACCGCAAATGATTTTTTTGATAAATATAAACTAGCACAACAATTTGGCTTCACACATATTAATATAGACTTAATTTTAGGGTTGGAAGGTGAAACTGTAGACCACGTCCACCAAACTCTTGAAGGCATAGGTACACTTGACCCAAACTCAATCACCGTCCACGCTCTAGCCATCAAAAGAGCAAGCAAGCTATGGGAAGATAGTGCTATGCAAATGACATCAATCCAAACAATGGAAAAAATGCTTGCCGCAACCAGCAATTTTATGCAAAAAAACAACCTAATCCCCTACTACCTCTACCGCCAAAAAAATTCCCTAGGCAATTTTGAAAATGTTGGATATAGCAAAGCGGACTTTGAGGGTCGCTATAACATCCATATGATGGAAGAAACAAGAAGTGTATACGCCGCAGGTTGTGGTGCCGTAACAAAAATTGTCGATTTGCAAAGCAACAAAATCGACCGCATTTTTAACATAAAAGACTTAGACCAATACATAAAAGGTGTAAATGAAATGATAGCAAAAAAGGCGGTGCTTGAATATGTATAGGGGAAAATCTGTATGTTTTTCAGGTCATCGCCGTGTGCATTTCGATATGGATGACTCGTTTTTAGGTGAAAAAATGCAAAAAGCACTAAAACATTCCATACAAACCGCAATTAACGAAGGTTTTACAGCATTTTATACAGGTATGGCACAAGGTTTTGACATAATTGCAGGTGAAGCGGTAATACAAACCAAGTATAGCTGTAATACCGAAATCACACTGTTTTGCATAGTCCCATACCGTGGTCAAGAAACCAAATGGTCAAAAAAATGGAGGCAAAGACACGACCAACTACTAAAAAACGGCGAAATAATCTGTCTTAACGACAGTTACATAACAGGTTGTTTTCACGAACGCAACAAATATCTAGTAGATAATTCCGCAAGACTAATCGGGCTATACAGCGGCAAATCAAGCGGCACAAGACATACATTTGACTATGCCGAAAAATCAGGTCTGGAAATCATCAATATTTGGGACAAGCTGGAGGATAATTATGAGCGAACAAATGATTGATTATTCAAAATACAAATTAGGCATTAAGAAAAAATCAAAGCTAGGAAGCAAAGAAGATGTGGCGAAAATGGCAGCACCAAAACTTGTCCAAATCCTTTATAATATCCTCCACATCGGCCCACGCCTAATCCTACGTTCCGTATATATGGTTATGCGAGCAAATATTGTTACACGCATACTATCTGCCTTAGTTTTAGTAATCTTCGACACTATATCCCTCATCCGCAAACGCATTTCTTTCAAACAATTTTGTATCAATGTAACCCTTGCGCTAATGCTTCTAATAGGCGGCACAACAGGCTGGTATGCCGGCGAAAGCATTGCGGGCATTTTGTTTGAAAATGTCGTCATAGGCATCATTGTCAGCATAATCTTTGCAGGGCTTTTTGGCTTCGCTCTTGGCGCAATCACCGAAAAAATTTTCAAACGCTTTGTTAAAGATGATGCCGCACATATGCTAGAAATATGCAACGATGTATTCTGCGAACTTGCACAAAAATACAGCCTTACCCCAGAACAAGCCGAAACCGCCTGTACCACGATAACAATCGACGCAAGCACAATACGCAATATGTATGCCACAAAAGATAAAGCATCCTACGCCAAAACCTTAATAGAACCCCGCCTTTCCGTTATTGGTAATTCTAGCAAAAAACAGGAGGAATAAGTATGAGCAAAAATTTTAATTACTACTTAATTTATGCAAACCGCAAGCAATATCGGTGGTGGTATATTTGGTATTTTTATGATGTGGGCAATCCACGACACCTTCCAAAACCCATTTTACACAGGTCTTGCAGGTGTTATGTTTGCCACACCTAACATCGCCAGCTTTGCAATCGGTTCTTTTGTCGATAGCCGAAACAAGGCTTCACTTATTCGCCTTGCTTGTTTTGCGCAATTGCTTGCCGTATTGTCGCTTTTACTAATCCAATATACTTCTACGCCGCAAGCGTGGATGTATCACGCAATAATTTTACTTTTCAGCACATCAGGTATGATTAAAAGTCCATCCAGCACAGCACTTTTGCCAAAAATCGCTGAAGGCAAAGATTTAATTAAAGTCAACGCCACAATAAGGATTATAGGCACACTTACAGAGCTAGGTATAGGTGTTATGCTTTATATGCTGTCGTTCTTATGCTTGCAATGCTTTTCTCCTTTTTTGTAAAAGATAACAGTGTAAAAACCGATAGTCCCCCAAAATCATATTTATCCGAACTTAAAGCAGGCTTTGCCTTTATCCGAAAAGGTATTATGTTGCCGCTTGTGGTTGTGTCGTTACTTATCGGTCTATTCGCTAGTATAGCCTATGTAAACCTACCTGCTTTTGCCGAATATCACATAGGCTCTGCGGATGGATATATTTTACTAACCGCCCTTTCACTGGTTGGTGGCGCAATAGGCTCGTATATAATCCGTGCCATCAGCCACGCTTTCGCTATTTGGAAAATTCTAATTGCGGCTTTTATTCTAGCAGGTATCGCCCGCATAATCTTTGTACACATCATAGCCACAGATTTTACCAGCTCAATTTGGATATACATTCTATATATAGGCTCAAGCGCAACAATAGGTGTCATCTTCCAAGCCCTAATGCAAAAACTACCACCAAAAACGATAATAGCTCGCATAGACACCATCACAACAAGTCTTTATGGCATCATCGCCGCAATCGGTTCATTTATAGGCGGCATCCTAGGCACAATATTAGAAAACATCAACACCACTTTCATAATACAGGGTGCATCATATATCATTCTAGCTTTAATACTATACCTATCAAAACACGTACGCAGTCTAACAAAAATACAAAATATTAACGAAAAATCGGATGCATCATCTATATGATGTATCCGATTTAAGTTAACATTACTATGCCTTAGAATAATCCGTTTCGCCGCATTTTGCATAACGTTCTTCGGCTTTTTCCCAATTTATTACATTAAACCAATTGTCAATATATTCTGCACGTCGGTTTTGACGTAATAAATAATATGCGTGTTCCCAAACATCCATAATAACAACAATTGTAAGATTTGAAGGAATAGGTGTGTCTTGATTAGGTGTTTTATAAATGCTTAAATTACCCGCATTATCCGCAACCAAATAAGCCCAGCCCGAACCAAAAACAGAAAGCCCAGCCGCCTTATAAGCTGCCAAAAACTCCTCAAAACTACCCCAAACCTTCTCGATAGCCGTCTTTAAATCGCCATCGCAAAGCGGTTTAGCATAGGGTGCCATACCTTCAAAATACATATTGTGGTTATATACCCCACCAGCCATATTGCGTACAACCGTCTGCAAATCTGCAGGCAATTCATTCAAACGGTACAAAAGCCGCTCTAAAGACCAATTATGTAGCTCTGGATGTCCCGCAAGCGCATTGTTTAAATTATCCACAAAAGTTTTCAAATGCGCACCGTGGTGCAATTCCATTGTACGTGTGTCCACATAAGGCTCTAATGCATTATATGCATAAGCCAAAGGCACCAATTCAAATTTGTAAGTCATATTATTACCTCCTAAATCTTGGATACATACATCATAACACAAAAATACCTAGTATGCAAGTAGTATTTTTCACTTCATTACATTTGTTAAAATCCACTTCGCCACGGCATCATCTTCATTGCTACCAATAACACCTGTTGCAATCGCCTTTAGCTCATCCACCGCATTAGACATCGCATAACTCTCGTCCGCCACAGCAAACATTGACAAATCGTTCATTCTATCACCAAAAACAACCAACCTATCACAACCCAACATTTTTTTAAGCTCTAGTGCTGCATTAGCCTTGCTTGCCTTTGCGGGTAGCAACACAAAAAACCAATAATCGTGATATGTATCTTTTTGTAAAATGGTATGAAAACGTCCATCATTTTTAATTAAATCATTAAGAGGCGCAACATCACCTTTGTCATCTCGAATAAAATATATACTAAAAATTTCACCGAAATATAGTTCTTCAAAACTCGATACTATGCGAATGCGTGGGTCGTTTTTGCGGTCGTTCAAAAACTCAACCATCCCTTTATCCATATCTTTCTCAAAATATGAAAACCGCTCATACCCATCAATAAACGCATTTACAATAGGGTAAAAATCATACTTTGCAAGCACATTTGAAATTTCTGTAATCTCATCTGGCAAAAAATGATGAGAAAGCAAAATCTCCTCTCCAAATTCATCATAAATGCTTGCCCCATCGTGGCAAATCAGCGGCAAACCTACATTAAGCCCATTTGTCACTATTTTTGAAGTAACAGGCGACCTAGCCGTCGCATAAGAAAAAAGTCCGCCTTCCTTCACAAAATGGGCAATAACGTCCGTTGTAAAATTAGAAATCCGCTGGTTGTTACGTATCAAAGTTCCATCTAAATCTGACAAATAAAGCGTTTTCATATAATGCCCCCTATTTGTTCATTTCATAAATCAACCTTAATCCATCCAAAGTCAACGAAGGCACAATATGCCCAAAAACATCCGTACCTTTAGAAATGGTATGCGCCAAACCACCCGTAGCAACCACTAGTGCATTTGGTGCATCCATAGTTTCGCGCAACTTTTTAACAATATATTCCGTCGCACCAATCTCACCATACAAAATCCCCGCCTGCACACTTTCGGTCGTAGATTTAACAATAAAGCTAGGCGGCAAATTAAGCTCTACTTTACCAAGCAAAGCCGCACGACTAAACAAAGCATCTGCCGAAATTTTAATACCCGGCGCAGTAATAGCTGTTACAACCCTGCCTTCGCCATCCACAGCATCATATGTGGTCGCCGTGCCGTAGTCAATAATAATCACAGGTCCTCCATACAGCTTATAAGCCGCAACGCAATTAACAATGCGGTCTGCACCCAATTCACGCCGACCTGTCGTCGTCAAATCAATACCAAGCTCCATATCCTTGCTAACAATCTTCGGCGCAATGTCAAAATATTTACGCACAGCATTTATTAACGAATACATTATATCAGGCACAACAGAAGAAATAATAACACTGTGCAAATCCGCCGCCGAAACCTTTTGCAAACTAAGCCACGAATGTATCATAACCCCCATCTCATCCGAAGTATGGTTCTGCCTAGTCCCCATACGCCAACTGCGCAAAAGCTCCGCTCCGTCATATAACCCAAAAACAATATTAGTATTGCCAACATCCACAACCAAAAGCATAACTATCACTCCATCCTAAGCGAAATCTCCCCGCTATAATAATCTTTACCGTTAATTTTAATGCTACCGTCTGCATTTAAATCCTGTGCAATCCCCTGCGCAATGACCTTTTCATTATTGATTATGCGAACTTTTTGCCCCAAATTAACACAATGCTGTCGTGCTTTGTCAATAATTTTATTATCAACCTCTGCAAAAATCCGTTTAATTATCTCATTTCTAATTTCTATCAAATTCCAAATTTTACCTGTTTCAAGATAAAGGGAAGTCGCCGTTTCTGCAATCTCTTCAGGAAAATTTGCATTATTCACATTAACACCAATACCCAAAACAATATATTCTCCAATCTTTTCGCAAGAAATTCCACACAACTTCTTACCACCAACAACCAAATCATTAGGCCATTTTAACCCAACCACCAAATCAGCCCCACAAACAGTCGTTAACGCTTCAATAACGGCAACGCCCGCCGCTAAAGACATCAAGCTATCGCCATCAAATACTCTCAACGACAAAGAAACCGAGATATTTTTCTCGGTTTCGCTATACCAAAACTTGCCACGCCGACCATATCCCGACGTTTGACTTTCGCTGTAAACAACGGTTTTGCAACCAGCTTCACCACTGCGAAGCAAATCTTTTAAAACCGTATTTGTAGAACCCACTTGCTCTAAAACAATCAAATTCATTACTCATTGCCGCCTGTAAAATCCATTAAAATATTACTATCAATAGCAGGTGTAACATCTTCCCAATCCTCGCCTTTTTTCGGCAACGGCGGGTCAAACAATTCACGCAATTCACTATTGGTAATTTTTTCACGTTCTATAAGAGCGTCCGCAATTTTATGCATAGTCGTCATATGTTGCGTCAGCAAATCAATCGCCTGTTTATATGCTCCACTAATAATCCGCTCAATCTCTGCATCAATTTTGCTTGCTACGCCTTCACCAAAATTACGTGCCTGCGCAAAATCGCGTCCTAAAAAAACCTCGCTGTCCTCATCACCAAACATAATAGGACCAAGCTCGCTCATACCATATTTTGTAACCATATCACGTGCAATACCAGTAGCAGTTTTAATATCACCAGAAGCTCCCGTGGTTACATCGTGAATAATAAGTTCTTCCGCCGCACGTCCACCCATAGCAGAAACAATTGTTTGTTCCATATGAGTCTTAGACATATACATTTTGTCGTCTTTTGGTTGCCACATAGTATATCCACCAGCCATACCCGTTGGTATAATAGATACCAAATGAACAGGGTCAAGCTCTGGTAAAACTTCCCTAATAATGGCGTGTCCAGCTTCGTGGTAAGCCGTAATCTTTTTCTCTTTATCCGAAATAACACGAGATTTTTTCTCGGTGCCCACAGCCACTTTAACGAAAGCCTGCCTAATATCCGCCATCGTAATTTCTTCTTTGCCATTACGAGCCGCAAGCAAAGCACCCTCGTTAAGCAGATTTTCTAAATCCGCCCCAGTAAAGCCCGCCGTAAGCCCAGCAATAGCCTTCATATCAACGTCTGCCGCTAACTTCTTCCCTTTGGAATGTACTGCCAAAATCTCCTCACGTCCTTTAATATCAGGACGACCAACAACAACACGTCTATCAAAACGCCCTGGACGAAGCAACGCAGGGTCAAGTATGTCAGGGCGGTTTGTCGCCGCTAATATGATAATGCCTTCGTTGACACCAAAACCATCCATTTCTACCAACAATTGGTTTAATGTTTGCTCACGTTCATCGTGTCCGCCACCAAGACCTGCGCCACGCTTACGTCCAACCGCATCAATTTCGTCAATAAACACAATACAAGGTGCAGATTTTTTCGCCTGTTCAAACAAATCACGCACACGTGATGCACCAACACCAACAAACATTTCTACAAAATCTGAGCCACTTATAGAGAAAAACGGCACAGCTGCTTCGCCCGCAACAGCTCTAGCAAGCAAAGTTTTACCAGTTCCCGGTGGTCCAACAAGCAAAACGCCTTTCGGTATCCTTGCGCCAATTTCTTTAAATTTTTGCGGTTCTTTCAAAAACTCTACAATCTCTTGTAAATCCATCTTTTCTTCCTCAAGCCCAGCAACATCATTAAAAGTAACCTTGCGTTTATCATCCACAACAGCCTTAGCACGGCTTTTGCCAAAATTCATCACACGATTACCGCCGCCGCCTGCGCCGCCGCCCTGCATTCTATGCAAGAAAAAGAACAAAATCGCTACAGGAATAAGTATGATAAGAAAAGGAAAAATCATACTTAAAAACGAATTTGATGTAGGTACATCAGAAACTACAATAATCCCGTTTTCACGCATATATTGTCGCACTTCGCTCATAAACCCTGTACTATCAGGTATGTCAACAATAAATTCACGCCCATCACGCATAATCAGCGTAACAACAGCTGCGCCGCCAATTTCCGAATGTCGCCTAATATCAAATTCAGCAACCTCATCCGTTTCAAAAGCAACCCACATATCGCTGTAGGTAAAAACCTCTGCTGGTTCGGCATTATTACTTGCACTAAGCGCAACAAAAACAAGCGTTACAAACAATATCACCGCCAAATATATACCAAAATTTCTCCTTTGTTTACCCATTCATAACCTCCAAAATTTCTGCAATAATTTCAACCCAACAATTCTACCATAAGCAAGGCGAAAAATCAAGCCCCGTTTTCCATAAATTCGCTATTTTTTTATTTTTAAATAATAGATATTATGATAGTAAGAATCTACGACAAGCCTTCAAGCAATGTTTCGTACTTATCTTTTTTAACTTGAAAAAACCATCCTCGCAAAAATAATTACCTACAAATACATTATATCACACTTTCAACTAACAAACAATCTCATTTTTTAACCAATCATAAATAAATAACACCACACAACCTATAAAATACATAACAATATCCCAAACATCAAAGGTTGTACCGATTACAATCCTAGCAAATTGCGAATTTTCAAGACCCAGCATATAAATCAACCCAAAATACTGCCCAATCTCGACCAAAACAGCAAATGCAAATATGTATAACGGCAACAACTTTAGGCGGTTTCTTATAAAAATCCGCACAAAACAATAGATAAGTATAACGATTAAAATATCGCCGAAATGGTAGCGAACAAAACCACCTGACACAAATAATGCAATAGCTACAATTGCCATCAAAATAACCGAAAACGCTATTAAATACCTGTAATTGAAACCAAATTTCATTTGCATACCCCCTATTTGTGCCGCAACTCAATAATTACCACCTCTGGCGGATTAAAAAATCGCCACGGAAAATAAGTCGTGCCAATGCCACTAGAAACATACATATGCGCATCATTATATTGATACAGTCCCCTACCATAAGCCGGAAAAAATCCCTGCCCTGGTGCATAAATCGTCGGCACAAAAGGTATTCTAATCTGTCCTCCGTGAGTATGCCCTGCAAAAACCATCATACTGCCCGTATGTTTTATTCTATCAAAAATTTGCGGTTGGTGCGACAAAACCAGCCTAAAACCAGCATTTTCTTCTTCAAACAACGTTTCCATAGCACCAAAGCCACTACGCCGCATTGACGAATAATCTTGCACACCAATAATCTCCAATATGCCACGATTTGGCAGTTCTAAAAAATGTCGCTGATTATACAAAAATGTAATACCTAATTCGTCCATTATGCCCATAAAGCGTTGCAAATGTGCCGTTTCGTGGTTGCCTTCAACAAAAAATGTGGGCACACGATTAGCCAAATTGCGCAAATATGGCTTGTGTGGGTCTAGCTCCAGTATAGGTTCGGCACGCCGCCAAGCACCATCAAGCACAATATCGCCCGTTATCACAGCAATATCAAATTCTAAATTATCTATCAAATCCCAAATATTAATATTCATAACCTCAACATTATCACTATGCAAATCGGATATATGTAAAATCCGCAAACCTTCCAAATGCGACGGCAAACTGTCAAAATAGACAATTTGATGCCTAATGCGAGGATTGATAGAATATAACAAACCAAATGCAACAAAGCCCGCCAAAATCAGCAGGCTTGTTAACAGTATTTTACCAAATTTTCTCACTTTTTAAAACAGCTCCCCCCAATAAATTCACGCAATAGCGAATTAATTGGTACTTCGTTTTCTACTATCCCCATAAAACCATCCAAAAACTTGATAAGGCGACTGGCTTCTATAAAAGCAGGGTCATCTTGCGTAATGCGGAACAATAGCGGCATTGCGTGTATTTTTAACACACAAAGCTCGTAAACCAAAGCAGAGTTAAAAATAACATCCGCACTATCTTGGAAAGGGAAAATATTCTCAAGTTCGCCACGTACAACGCTTGGCCACATATCAATCGTGCGTTTTGCGTCAAAACCACGGAATTGATTATCACGCACCAAACGGCGAATTTTTCTCGTATCTGCCGCACCAATGCGGTTATGGCTATCCATATTTAGTTGCGTCAATGCAGAGATAAAAATCTTAAATTTCTTATCATCAGCAATGCCTTCCGCAAGCTGTGGATTTAAGCCGTGCAAGCCTTCAATAACAAGCACGTCGTCCTCATCAAGACGCATAAAATTACCCTTATATTCACGTTGTCCTGTTAGGAAGTTATACTTGGGCATTTCGACTTGTTCGCCTGCTATTAATCGTTGCAAATCGTAGTTAAACTGCACAACGTCAATCGCACGAATACTCTCAAAATCTGGCTTTCCAAACTCATCAAGCGGCGTTTGGTCACGATTAATATAATAATCATCAAGCCCAATAACACGCGGCCGCAAGCCATTTACCTGCAATTGAATTGCCAAACGGTGCGAAAATGTGGTTTTGCCGGACGATGTAGGACCTGCGATAAGTGCCACTTTTCGTCCTTCGTGCAATATTTGGTCAGCGGTTTTTGCTACGTTCTTTTCGTGCAAAGCCTCGCTGATGCGTATAACATCACCAGCTTGCCCATTGCAAATTTTATCATTTAAAGCACCCACAGTATCAATTTCTAATATACGAGCCCAAGCGTTTGATTCTCTAAAAACTTCTGTAAGTTTTGCAACATCACGCAATTTTGAAAAGTTTTCGGGATTTTTTCTATCAGGAAAAATAAACATAAAACCTTTCCCTGAGAGCAATAGGTCGAATTTTTTTAACACACCTGTCGAAACAACCATTGGGCCATAGAAATAGTCGTAAAATTCGTCCAATTTATAAAAATTTACCAAACTGGTTGTGCGATATTTTAACAAGCGTTCTTTGTCAGGCAAATTCATTTTGCGAGCTATTTCTTGCGCTTCTTCTAGGCGCAAAGTGTGCTTTGTTATAGGCACATCAGATGCAACAACAGCCGCCATCTCTGCCTTTATCTGCGCCAGTTTACCCTCGTCAAGCACAAGCCCATCCCTAAAAATCTCACAGTAATAGTTTTTGTTTATACTATGCTCAACAACAACCTTTATGTCATCACCCAAAACCTTTCGGGCGGCATATATCATCACAAAAACCAATGACCGTTGATAAATGCGGTATCCTTCAACATCGGTCAAATCAACAAATTCCACTTCATCACAATTATCGGGCTCACGGTAAAGCTCTAAAAGGCGGTTGCACTGCTTCGCCGCCAAATATGGATGTATTACATCCAAACCTGCAGCAATCTGTGCCAAAGTAGCATTTTCGTCTACGTGCATCTCTTTCCCGTTTACAATAATTTTCTTCATATCGTTCCTCCGTTTGCGTTTTTAAATGGTTGTCCATCTATTTTTGATACTATAAATTCCACACTAGGTAAATTTTCCTGTAAGTATGGCAAAATACCTTTAGCAAACACAATTTCAGAGCCATAATGCGTAGCTTCGATAAGATTAAGACCCATATCAACAGCCGCAAAGGTTTTGCCATAACGTATGTCAGATGTAACAAAAGTGTTACATCCCGCTTTTGCCACATCGCTAAAGAATTTTTCATCGGCAGAGCCGCCGCCGATAATTCCAATCTTGCCCACTTTTACACTACCATCTCCGACATATATAGCATTAGGCAATCTCAACTTCTTTTGCACAAAACAGGCAAATTCTGCCACAGTCATATCAATAGGCAAAATCCCAGCCCGACCCGCATAGACATCTTTGTGCATCTCAGAAAAATACTCTTTTTGTTGCAAACCAATAATATCAAACAGCATATCATTAATGCCGCCCTCGCAAGCATCTAAATTTGTATGTGCCGAATATACTGCAATATGCTTTTCTATCAAAGTTAATAACCTGCTACCTTTTGGCGTATCGTCATTGATATTTTTCAATCCATCACTACGAATGGCAGGGTGATGTGTTATTATGACATTAACCTCATTTTGCACGGCTTCTTTTACAATATCATCCGTAATATCCAAAGCAAGCAAAACTTTCATCACATCCAAATTGCGACGACCTATCAAAAACCCAACATTGTCGCCGTCTTCAGCATTATTCAGCGGAGCAAAACGCTCCATCGCTTCGATAATTTCCACCATCTTTATAGCCATTATATCCCTCCCAAAACCTTATCACAAAGCCGTAAGTAATCCGCAATTTCTTTTTTACGCCCATAAGGCAATAATTCCATATCGATTTGACTAAACTTTTCCATCTCGCTGTGGATAAAACTGCGCAAAACAGGATGTTTGCGTTTAATTAAATCTCTACCAAAGGCGTAACCGCCATTGCAAAATGGTTTCTGCAAGCCCACTTCACAATCTAAAATATGGTAAAATTTGCTATCATCTAAAATTAATTCCTCGCACACAATTTTAAAACCATTGCTATGTAGAAAACGCCGCACAGCAGGCACATCACGTTGCGGCGACAAAATTAATTGCCCAAAACTTTTTGCCACATCCAAATCGTTTTCTAAAATTTTCATAACAGTTTCACCGCCAACACCTGCAATAATGCAAGTTTCGACGTTGCCCAATGCAATCTGCGCCAATCCATCCGACAACACAAAACGCATATCATCGTCAACATCTGCTAAAATCGCATTTTTACGACCCTTTTCAAGCGGCTCTTTGGCAATATCTGTCGCAATTGCAAAATCAATCCGTCCAGATTGTAGTAAAAATATAGGCAACAAGGCGTGGTCGCAACCAATATCCACAACCCGCCTAAACCGCACCATATTCGCAATTTGTTTTATTCTTAACGAAGGGTTAACAATCATTCTAAATAATCCTTTAATTTTTTGCTACGTCCTGGATGGCGTAGTTTGCGCAACGCTTTTGCTTCAATCTGACGTATTCTTTCACGAGTAACATTAAATTCTTTGCCAACTTCTTCCAATGTGCGAGCCTTTCCATCACCCAATCCAAATCGAAGTATAAGCACCTTGCGCTCCCTATCCGTCAATGTATCAAGCACATTAAAAAGCTGTTCTTTCAACAAAATCGAAGCCGCCGCAGAATCTGGCGCAGGCAAATCGTGGTCGGCAATAAAATCACCAATATGACTGTCTTCTTCCTCACCAATAGGCGTTTCAAGCGATACAGGGTCTTGGCTTAGCTTCATTATTTCACGTACTTTTTCAGGGGTTATTTGCATTTCTTTTGCAATTTCGTCTATGGTTGGTTCACGTCCAAAGTCTTGTAAAAGCTGTTTTGATACACGCAGTAGTTTATTTATAGTTTCAACCATATGCACGGGTATACGTATAGTTCTTGCTTGGTCAGCAATGGCACGTGTTATGGCTTGTCTAATCCACCAAGTAGCGTATGTCGAAAATTTAAAACCTTTTTTATAGTCAAATTTTTCCACAGCTTTAATAAGCCCAAGATTACCTTCTTGTATAAGGTCAAGAAAATGCATACCACGCCCAACATAACGCTTGGCAATACTCACAACAAGCCGCAAATTTGCACTAACTAATTGTTTGCGAGCATATTCTTCGCCCGCTTCCATACGCACGGCAAGGTCGTTTTCTTCATCCCAAGTCAACAGCGGTACCTTACCAATTTCTTTTAAATACATACGCACGTGGTCGTCAATATTAACATTTGCTTCGCTTATAGCAATCTCAATATCTTTTTCCACATCAATTTCAACCTCAACATCATCAACCGCATCAAGGTCAAGCTCAGGTACTAAATCGTCATTTTCCAGCTCAATATCCGCACCAATAACCGCTTCAATCTCGGCTTCTAATGCGTCTTCCAAAGCAACATCTAGCATATCTTCGGTATCTACGTCGTTAGAATCGTCATAAATATCAATACCATACACCTTTAATTGTTTTGTAATGCTATCCAACTTTGCCTTGTCAATAGAAAAACGCACAAGAATTTCGAGCAATTCTGTTTGCGAAAACAGGTTGCCCTTTTCCCTAGCCATTGTGACTATATGCTCTACCTTATCTTTAAAATCCTCGTCGGTATACCTCAAAATACTACCTCCTATGTACAATTTCTATTCTTTACCAACAAATGTGCTAATATACGTCAAAACACCTTTAAAAGCTAATTTTAAGCCTTTCTAAGACTTTTTGCTCCGAAATTGCTTTTGTCATTGCTTCTAAATCCGCATTTTCCGTTGCTTCTGACACCAAATGGCGCAAATATGTATCTTTTAACAAATATACTTGTTGTGCCAAAGCGTGTGCTCTATCCTTATATGTATCATATTCGGGCGGTTTCATAAACGCTTTTGTAGCCATATGGCTTGTTTGTTCATCGCCTTCAAACGATGTAATGATGTCCGCTGGTGAAATCTCTTTTCCATCCCGCCTTGCCGCAACAATTTTCGTAAAAATATCTTGCAAAGTATCGTCTAAAAATTCTTCACCTGTAAGATAGTGTGCCACCTGCTTACAAAATGCCGCATCCATCGTCATAACCGTAAGTATATGAGAAATTGCCTCTGCGTGCGCTTTGCCTTGCGTGGCATCCAACAACAATGCCGCCCTGCTTGAGGATATATCCACAAAATCACCATCAGACAAACCGCCCAAAATCGCTTTTATCTCTTCTTTTAACGAAGGTTCGTCCATTGCGTATTTTGCCGACATATCACGAGCATATGCCTCACGCTCTACTGGCGATTTCAGCTTCGCAATAATGCCCGCCGTTTCTTTTAAAAAAGCAATACGTTGCGGTGTATCATCCAAATTGCGTCCTTTTCTAGCAATTTTAATTTGATAATCCACAAAATCCATCGCCGCCATTAGCTCGTCTGCCAAAGCTCCTATTCCAAAATTTTGTATATATTCATCGGGGTCTTTTGCATCTTCCAATGTGCAGACCTTCACACCAAGACCTGCGGCATATAAATGCGGTATAGCTCGCAAAACCGCCTTTGTACCTGCCTCGTCACTATCAAAAAGCACCACAACATCATCACAATAACGCTTTAAAATTCTAGCGTGATTGGCTGTAAAAGCTGTACCCAATGCCGCCACGACATTTTTAATACCCGATTGATACAGCGCAATAACATCCATATATCCTTCAACCAAAATTATTGCACGCTTTTTAGTCAACCTTGCAAGGTTTAAGCCATACAACGTGCGGGATTTGTCAAAAACGGGCGTTTCTGGGCTGTTCATATATTTTGGCTCACCTTCGCCAATAATCCGCCCGCCAAAACCTATAATTTTACTATTTACATCAAAAATCGGAAACATTAAACGATTGCGAAAACGGTCGTAAACACCACGATTGCCTTCCAAGCAAAGCCCTGCACGTATCAAAAACGCATCATCAAAGCCCTTTTGTGTTAAAAACTCCCGCAAACCTCCGTTTGCAGAATACCCCAAACCAAATTTGCGCCTTACAGCAATCAAAAGCTGTCTATGGTCAAGATACGCCACACAAGCCCGCCCGCCATCCGCCAGCAATATGTCGTAATAATAACGTGCCGCAAGCGAATAAACCTCATAAATACGGGTTTTTTCGTCGGTTGTAGTAATATTTGCCCTACCTGTTTTTTCAGGTAGCTTAAAACCTACACGGTCTGCCAAAAATTTAACAGCATCCAAAAATGCCAGATTCTCAATCTTCATTATAAAGCTAATGACATTGCCGCCTTCGCCGCAACCAAAGCAGTGAAAAAGTTGTCGTTGTGACGAAACCGAAAATGACGGGGTTTTTTCACGATGAAAAGGACAAAGTCCTGAAAAATTCGCCCCTTTTTGCGCAAGCGTAACATACTGCGAAATAACCTCAACTATATCATTTGCTTGCCGCAAATCTTCCAAAACATCCTGCCCATAGACCACCAAATCACCCCCAAAAAGCCCCATAAAAATATATACGCTGTTTTTGACAAAATTCCTTTATGTTTTGCAAAAATATTTTTCGTATGAAAAAAGGACGGCAAATTGCCGTCCTAAATGCCATTGATGCCAAGCGAACTGGATTGCTTCGGGCTTGATGCGCATTGCTTTATTGCGTTGGTAGCCCTCACAATGGCGGCTTCCCTTAGCAAGGATTTATTGCAAAATATCAAACAAACGCAAAATCGTTATAATAGACTGCTCACGTGTATAAATCCCATTTGGGTCGAACATTCCATCACCAACGCCGCCCATAATGCCTGCGGCTTGCACCTGTCCTACCGCCTCTAAAGCCCAATCGCTAATTCGGGCGTTGTCGTTAAAATCTGGCGCAATGACCGCCAACGGTTGCCCAACAGCATTTGCAATACGTGCAAGCATAACCGCCGCCTGCTCTCGGGTTAAAAGTCCCCAAGGGTTAAACTGATTTTCGCCAACACCTGTTACAATGCCTATATATGCGGCTTTTTCTACATCAACACTCCAATTATCTTCAAATACAACACGTCCCTCTATCTCCCCCATAAATTTTTCATATAGTCTTACGGCAAGTCTTGCAAAATCTTGTCGAAGTGTTGCCATATTACCATAACCGCCCCATTCACGGACAAGTTCCAGCTCTTTGGCACGCAGTATATGCTCTACTGCCCAATCGCTTGCTGTGCCTAGGCGTGTTTGTACGACAAATGTGTCAAATTCAGTAAGATTATAGCCTAAAAACCAGCTTGGCGGTGCGGCGTTGGTATGAACAAAGGCATTTGGGTCTGGCGGAAACAAAACCCATTCGCCGCTATGTAAATATGCGGGTGGATAGTATATACCCATTTCCATATCCCAACCAGCCCATTCATAATTGTTTTGCCGCCAAATGTCAAGCCTTTGGTAGCGGGGATTACCATTAGCATTTGTTGACATATATGCCAAGTTGCTAAGTGTAATACCACCACGCCAGCCCGAAGCCGTCCAATCTTGCCAATCGCCAAATTGTATATTTATTCTTTCCCAATTTTCGCTAGGCGGCACAAAAGGCGTGTTTGCGGCAATGGTTTCCTCTTGTTGTGTCCATCCATCCGTCCAGTGCGTAAAAGTTATGTCTTGGCTAAAAACAATGCTGTCTGCAATTATGTTAAATGCATAACTAAAATCAATATCTTCACCCATTGATGTTGCAGGGTTTAGTGTAGGCTGCCAAAAATCAAAAAAGCCAAATACATTTGTAAAAGTTATTGTAAGCCCTTCAACTTCTGGTATGTTTACGGTAATGCTTTCTGTAAACTCTGGTTGAACCAAAGTCACATCCGCAACAACCGCCGCAGGTGCAATTGTTCCAAACACAACAACAACCCCCAAAACAAGGCTCGCAAACTTTCTTACTACTTTGTTAATCTTCATTACTTCACTTCTCCTTTAAATTTAGTTTTTTACCTAAAAACACAAAATGGTTGTTCTTTGCATAACGCAAAGAACAACCGACTAGGTATCTAGTATAATTTTAGTACAAAATTACCCAAAGGCGCAACAAAGCAATGCTTGCTTGCTTGCTTGCTTGCTTGCTTGCTTGCTTGCTTGCTTGCTTGCTTGCTTGCTAAAAATCGTAGCACAAGTCATAGCTTATGTCAACCCCTATTTTAAAATTTTGTACACAAATATTATGCCATAAGATATTATTGTTGTCAATAATAAATTACAGTAATTTTTGCAACTCTCTAATATTAGCTTTAGAAACCTTCACCCCTTCATATTCCACCAAATCTTCCATAGCACCTGTAAAAATGTCTGCAGGCTGGTATTTTTGCAAAACAATTTTACCTTCATCTACAAAAATTTCCATTGGGTCTTTTACGTCGATGTTTAGGGTTTTTCTGAGCTCCATAGGTATAACAATACGTCCAAGCTCGTCCACTTTTCTTACAATTCCAGTTGATTTCATAAAATCACTCCTCAATATAGTTTAATTGGTCGTACCGTCCAATATTTGATAACAATAACATATATAGGAATAATTGTCAAGCATTTTGTTGCAAATTGTTGGGAAATATTTTTAATTGTCATTTTTCGATTTTCGTCTTAACAAAAGACAAACTTGCATATGCTTGTATAAATGTATCGGGGGCGAAAAATTAATGCTAAATTATATTTGGGCAGGGATGATTTTAATCGGTATTGTGGTAGCCGCAATAACGGGCAGGCTTGATGGTATGACCAATGCCGTGCTGGCTTCTGCCGCCGAAGCTGTAACAGTTGCCATAACAATGCTTGGCGTAATGGCATTATGGACAGGTTTAATGCGTGTTGCTGAAAATTCGGGTATGGTTGTGGGCATAGCAAACAAAATGCGCCCTTTATTGCGCTTTTTATTCCCTGACCTAGACCAAAAATCAAAGGCAATAGAATATATTGCGACAAATATGATAGCAAATGTGCTTGGGTTGGGCTGGGCGGCAACACCATCGGGTTTAAAAGCAATGGAAGAAATGCAAGCATCAAACCCACAAAAAGACACCGCCACCAAAGAAATGTGTATGTTTATGATAATAAATATGTCCAGCTTGCAAATTGTTACAATTTCTGTATTGGCATACCGTGCGCAATATGACAGCGCAAGCCCGTCAGAAATAATAGGACCGGGATTTTTAGCAACGCTTATATCAACTGTTTTAGCAATAGCCTACGCCAAATTTAGAGAAAAGCGGGTGTTTGGGTCGTGAGCATTATATTATTTATTTCAGATTTAATGATACCGCTGACTATAGTTATAATTATCGCCTATGCCTTGCTTAAAAAAGCCCCTATTTATGATAGTTTCATCAGCGGTGCTTTGGAAGGTATGAAGATAACGGCAAATATCTTTCCTGCTTTAGTTGGTTTGATGGTTGCTGTAGCTAATGTCAATATAGGATAGACAAAAAATTAAAATATTTTTTTCATTTTAAGATAGACTACATATTCGTTACAAGCATATATTTCAAGTGATTAGCGTAGGGCTAACGCTTTATTTTTATAAGTAGGGTAACGGAGCATATTTCGCATAAACATCAATATACTCCGTCAGCCACCTACTAAAAATTGATTAATCTATTTTCCTCAATGAACCGTCCCAACGCCTTAAACTCATCTTGAAAATTAAAAATCACCGTAACTTTTTTAACTGTCATATTTTTCTTTCGTGGCGCATCGCTGACATTTTCAATGAGTATTTTATCAATTAATTCTACAAGTAACTCTCGGTCTACTTCTGTTACGGTTTCGTATTTCTTAAAATATCCAATGTAGTCATTTGTTCGTTTTGGTACATCTGTGTAATTACGTATCTCTTTGTTTACCTTCGCTATTTTTGCTTTCACACTCTCAATTTCTTCATTCAAAGACTCCGCACGGCTAGTGTAAAGCTCTTTGGTGATTGTGCCGTCATCAAAGCTGTCATACAGCCTATGACTTTTGGCTTCCAAGGATTGTATTTGTTTATGTAATTTACCCAAGCTAATCTGTAGAATTTTTGAATCGTCCACATATTGCTCGGAAACTAAAATACCGTTATAAATTTGCTCTAACTCAGTTATTAAAGCAACTTGTGAACGAACAGCATATAGCACACGCTCATCAAGTGAAGCCTCCGAAATATGGAGAGGTTCACACTTCTTTGTCATCTGATAAAACTTGCATACATAGCCGCGTTCACGATTTCTGCCGCTTCGTTTGCAATTAATAGCGTATCCGCATTTTGAACAAAATAACATACCTGAATATTTGGAACGCTCTCCATCAGGAGCCACTCTTGTTGTACGCCCTATCAAAGTTTGTGCTTTTTGAAAGAGCTGTTCATCTATAATCGGTTCGTGGGTGTTACGTACCATCACCCACTCTTCTTGCGGTTTCTTTATCTGTTTCTTGTTTTTATAACTAATTCGTGCCGCCTTACCTTGTACCATATGCCCACAATACTTTTCATCCCTTAGAATTTTGCGGATTGAATGATAGTTCCAAGCATATGTTTTTGGCACAATATTCGGCACAATCTTATCCCCGTTCGTCCTCATATATTGTAGCATAGTTGGTATGCCTTTGTCATTAAACTCTAGGCATATCTGACGAACGGAATAGCTATTGTTGACGAATAAGTCAAATATTTTCCGAACAATTTCTGCCGCTTCTTCATCAATTATAAGGATATGTTTGTTGTCGGGGTCTTTTTTGTAGCCAAAGGGAGCAAAAGAGCCTATAAATTCTCCGCGTTTGCGTTTGTCGTTAAACGTCTGTAAGATTTTTTCGCTTGTCTGTTTGATAAAGTATTCATTAAAGTAGTTTGTAAAATGAAACTGCATACCCGACACACTGCTAGGGTCTTTGACAGAATCCACTCGCGGGTTGTCTAAGCAAATGAAGCGAATGTTGTGTATCTTAAAAAACTCTTCGACATAATACTCACAGTCAGCATAGTTTCTTGCGAACCTACTGCCGTCTTTTACGATAATACAATTGACTTTTTTGGTTTTACAATCCTCAATCATTCTTTGGAAGTTAACCCTGTCGTCAGTCACGCCTGTCAAGCCATCATCAACATAAGTTTTCACCAAATCAAACTCTAATGGATTATCTCTCAAGTAGGTGTCAATAATCTTACCTTGGTTTTCTATTGATGCACTTACTCCGCTAAGAGCATCTTCTTTTGACAAACGTAAATAAGCGCCAACTCTATATTTCTTAGAAACATAGTTAGTTGCGCTACTTGTGTTCTCTAATAAACTTATTGCTCGATTTCTTGCCATTGTCCTTACCTCCACAATAATTAAGGGCAAAGGTAATGGCTTGAACATTTTTGACTAATGTAATTTTAGCGTCATCAATCGTTAATGTCAAGACCAAACTTGTTTTAGTGACTACGCCCTGCTTTTCTGCTTTAGATATGACGTTAAAGCTGATTTTAATGTCTTACCGTTATCAGCAAACTGTATTTCTACTACATCTCGGTCAACCCTAAATCTTCTATGGTCTTTTATCTGCTCCATAAAAAATAGCGCATTATCCATACGGCTGGAGTTTTCCCGCCGCTTGACACCTCTTATATCTACTAATTCATCGTAACAAGTCATCAATATCCCTCCAATTTTAAGTATGCGTACCTTGGTTTGTCTGCTTTTTCTCTTAAATTTTATTAAGGCTTGTTCGGATTTATGTTGGTTGTTTTTCAACAAAAAATAGCACCCTACGCAGGCGCTACATCTTATTAACTACAAGATATTTTTATGTTTTAATCCTTTATTGCAATAAGCAGTTTTTTCAAATCATTTTTTGACAATCTGCCAATTGGTTCAGTTTGCACCGAAGTTATTGGCAGGTCAATAATTCTCCCAATATCTATGTAAGATTGTTTGGTAAGTCCCGCTTGTACCCAATCATCAATAGAAATATATCGTGTTTGAATGAACGCACTCTTACTTTCATACCGTGATGTAATCTGAAAAACTGCCACTTCCTTTTGGTTAGAAGACAACACCAAAACTGGGCGGGATTTTCCATCGTCGCCCCAAGAAACATAAGCAATGTGAAGGTCGTATGGGTTCATCAGCCATTCACCGCCCAATCGTAGATTTCTGGGTGTTTATCTTTGTCTACAACGGCATTTCCATTTTCATCTACCTCTAGTTTTACTCTTGGAATATTTTTTTTTGCGATAGCCGCCATAAGTTCTTCTTCTAACGTAAGGGCGACCGCAGGTTGAAAAGGCAAACGTTGTTCAGCTATAATCTGCCTGTAAAACATATCTATAGCAGTGGTTTGGTCAATTCCCATACGTTCCAAAAGCATTGTTGCGGCTTCTTTAACAGCAGCATCAATCTTCACATTTACATTTGATTTAGTTGCTAACATAGAAATCACCTCGTTAATATCATACTATATTGTAACGAAAATGTAAAGATAATATCATTACGTCGCGAAAATTTCTTTTTTAATAGTTTGTTTTTCTAAAGTTTCGCTATCTCCTCCTACGACCTCTATATCCCCGCCTGAGTTCTTTAAGCAACTTTTCAAAGCGTTCGTCTGACTCTTTCTTAAAATCCAAGAACTCTTGTTTACGTTTTTCTTCATAGGCAAGCATTTCTTCGCGTCGTTTTTCTCTTCGCTCTGCCTCTTTTTCTCTTTCTATGCGCCTTTCTTCAGCTTCAGCACGCCTTGCTTTTCCCTCTTCTCTCATTTGAACTAAAGTTAATATCATTGCGAAAGACATAATTGTCGAGGGGTAGAGTTGCAGAAAAATTTGTAATGCACTCATACCTTAATCTCCTTCATACGAACCAAGAATAACGGAAGTATAAATAACAACACCTATAGTTACAAACAAAAATACAGCTAAGATATTGTTCTCTATAAATGAGTCTGCCATCTTCTTAAGTCTAAATTTTCTTCTCATAACAAAACACCTCTTAAGTAGTTTTGTTATTATTTTATCATCGATACGCAGACACTGCAATGATGAATAGTAATAATCTGTTGCCATTATCACAATCCTACCCCCGCAGACCAACCGAAGAGATAGGTTCTAACAACAATAACAGACATTTCTTTGCATATAAAAAACAATGCAAGTGTCTGTAATATTTTTTTGCCGCAGTCATTCCAAACCCTTTCCCCCGCACGACCCCTTTTGGCGTTGCGAAAACTCTACGTTTCCAGAGCGGATATGTTCAAAACCATTTACCAATTTAGAAAAAACAAACTCCCACAGTTTCTACACACAAACTGTTTGTTTTTTTCTGTAGGCTTGCATATCACTTAAGATATGTTTTGCCAATCTTTAAGTTAATAGTCTTTTAGGGTGGCTTTCGGAAAGATTTCTCTATTCCTTTTCAATTCGCTTGCATTGCAACCAATAACACCACAAGGGTTGTACTGTGTACAATTAAGTTCGTGGCAACTTTAGCTTACGAAACCCTATATCAAGATTTGGTACAGTCATTTGGTTTTCAAGGAGCAATTATTGTGTGTAAACAGTCCAAGGAAATGCAATCTTATAGCTTCGGGATACTAAAAGATTTCCTTGATTTTATCGGGTTTTTAGAAAGTTTTACAACTCCAAAATAGTATAGTATTTTGGAGTTGTTTATAGATGTAAATAATTAACTTTTTATGTATTTTTTTGACAAAGTATGTTTATAAAGAAAATAACTTTGAGAAGATAGACTGAGTTACTGCAAAGCCTTTATTTTAGGGCATTGTAGCAAAATTGAAAGAAAAATTTTAACTTAGCGAAATAAGTGTTGACACTTGCGCATATATATGCTATAATACTTTTAGTAGGATTTTTCGGGGTAAGCAAGTTACTCCAAAATACTATACTTTATTGGACTAATCATTTTTGATACATTCGTCTCATTTCCCTTAACCTACTGTAAAATGTGGATGATTTCAATCCTGTTTTCCGCAAGGCTTCTTTGAAGTCTATTTTTTTATTCTGCCATTGTATGACTATTTCCTCAAAGTTTTTCGGTTCTTTTTTAGGCCTACCAAAGACAACACCTCTTTTCTTGGCGGCATCTACGCCCTCAGCTTGGCGTTGAAGAAGATATTCACGCTCAAGTTCTGCTGTTGCCGCAAAAACTGTTCTCATAAAACGTCCCGCTGGAGTAGCAGTATCCATTTGTTCTTTTAAGCTGATAAATTCTACATCCTTACTTTCTAGTTTTGTTAAAAGCAAAAGAAAATCTTGTGTATTTCTCGCAAAGCGACTTACTGATTCTACAACTACGACATCCCCCTTTTGAATCTTGTTAATAAGTTCATTCAATGCGGGACGCTTGATATCTTTTCCGCTTAATTTTTCTACAAAAATTCTACTTTTCGGGATGCCGCGATCTAACATCGCAATAAGTTGCCTGTCTTCATTTTGCTCTTTCGAGGAAACTCGAATATAAGCATACTCCATAAATAATCACCTCGTATTAATCTATTTATATCAATAATGCCGCTAAATAATAGCGAACCATTCTATGATTACATTAATAAAATTTTATTGTTTTATAGAAACAATTGTTTTACATTTCAGAAATCAAAAGGTGCAAAATTAACAGTTTTATAGTTAAATATGCCACGATTATACAAAATCACTGTAACAGCAAAGCCAAAAAACGTCAAGATATTTTGCACTAAACGCTTCTCTTAAAATATTCGTAAAGTGTGATGTAAGATTTAGTAATAGAATTAATTAAAGAAATTATAAAACAGAAAAGATAAGCATCTAGTACGGAAGTGATTTTGTGCTTAAAGCACGCTGGTATCAGTCTGCTGGCGGTTGCGGCAAATTAGCAGGAAAAAAGGCGGCGGGGGTAACAGTTTAGAATGCGGCGGGTTTTGTTGTAGACTTAAAAGTGCTATAAAAAGGATTCGCTTGCGCTAATGCTTAACATAGTAAGTCACAAAAGGGAAATTATCCACAATAATTTCTTAATTATTCACAAGTTATCCACAATAATTTTGTTAAAATAAAAATTCTGCAACTCAGCTTGCACGCCACTTTCTTCATTGTTCAATTTCACACATTCCAAAAATCTACCCCTATATGTTATCAAAGTCCAATCCTTATTTTTTCAAAAAACACTTGCAATACCCCTTATACTAAGCCGAGCAATAGGCGGCATTTCATATTAATTAGTGATGGTACAAGGGTTTTATGGTCTTTTATGCATCTTACCACAATATCTTGCACAGAGGACGCAAGTATTTTCTTTCCCGTAAAATTCTTGTACTGTTCGTCAAGCAATTTTAAGGTGTCTTGCACATCCTGTGTGCTTGCTTTTGCTTTTTTATGCGCCAATATAGTGTTAATTATCCTGCGGTTGATTTTATCGGCTATACTATCCTTGGCGGTTTCGTTAGTTTTTGGATGCATTGGGTATTGCGGCAATTGCTTATGCATATCATCAAGTGACCAACGCATTGCGTGGTCGTCATCTTGTGTTATGGGCAACAATCCACTTTGGCACACCGCTTCAAAATATCTCTTAATTTTTCTGCGAAGCGTTTTACCCTTTTCGCCACACTTCCATTCAAACCCGAGTAACTCAGCCGCTTTTTCGATTGTTAGAATTACATCATAAGAACGAATACCCTGCCTTCCCATAAGTCCTGTTGTGGTTTGGTGTCGCCACAAAAGCGTAAGAACTATCTTTTTCTCTTCAGCTTTAAGATTGCGGAAAGCCTTTGCATTAATCAGACTGTATTCATTAAGATTTAGATACGAACCACATTCTTTGATATAGCGTATAACATCTTCTTGCGAAATGATACCATCAACAAAATCACTTCCTTCGTAGGGTGCTGAGTCAACAAGGATTTGAATGGTGTGCATACCTCTGTCGTTTTTATTGCCATTGCCGTCTGTATTATGTACTTCAATAAAGCCTTTATCCTCTAAGGCTCTGATGCAGTTATAAAAAGTTTGAGAGACCATACCTATCTTTGTAGCAAGTTCTTTCCAATGGACATTCACGACAGTACCCAAATCATCTTGTGCTTGTAAAAGTAGTAATAACGTATCTAGCTCTTTCTTTGTAAGGCTCGTTGCAAAAATTTTATCGAGCATAGATTTGTAAAGTTTCATATTTCTTCTCCTTTTAATTGTTTTGTATTTAATGACCATAAAAAAGCCGTTACTATCAATTAGTAACGGCTATATCAGTTCCAAGCTGACTCTTATAGCTGCATTTATTTCTTTCATTTTTCGGTGGCTAAGTTTGCCACGCTTGTTTTTAAGTCGCTTTTTATCTATTGTTCTGATTTGCTCAAGCTGTACAACCGAGTTTTGTGGAAGATTTGCTTCATTGCTGTCGATAGATACGTGTGTTGGTAGTGATGATTTTTTGTCAGATGTTGAAATTAATGCACAAATGGTCGTTGGACTAAAGATGTTGCCTGATGAGTTTTGTATAATCAAAACAGGTCGCTCTCCTTTTTGTTCGCTCCCATAAACATTATCAAAGTCGGCATAATAGATTTCGCCTCGCAAAACCTTTTTGAAACAAAGTTTTGCGCATCTGTTATCTTGAATTGCTTTCATATAGGTCACCTTTCACCTCTTCTGTGCGGTCTTAAGTTTTGTAATGAAACCGCTAATTAAGCGGTTTCATCATTAGGGGCTTCATTTCTCTTTCTCCCGTTAGTAAACTCAATTTTATCTACCCTCAAATATACAGTGGTGATTGTTTTGTCGCCAATAGTAGTTTTTTTATTGCGCAATTCGCCTATAAAAAGTGCCTCGTCACCTTTGCCTAGATTCTGCGCAATAACTTCGGCAAGCCCACCCCAAGCTGTGATGTCTATAAACACGGCTTCGTTTTTATTATGCGGATTACGTCTAGCTATGGTGTTATTAAGGACAGTCTTCATTTCACCATTTATATCAATTTGTTTCGCCTCCGTTGCTTGCACAAGTCGTCCTAATACTATTGTCATTTAATCTCCTCCTTAATAATCAAACAAAAATCACCTATTTCTAGGTGATTTACAGGCATAAGTTATTTGTTTGCATTTATATAGTCTAATTTAATAATGTTGAAATGGTCATAAAACCACCTAAGACAACGACTAAAGCGAGCAATACAATAGCCGATATTTTCCAAAAAACTTCTTTTTTATCTTTACCGCTAATTTCGCACAACCTCTCAGATAGTTCCATTTTATCCCTAGATAAGATGTCCTTATCGTTCTTTAGATTTGCATTATCCCTAGATAAGATGTCCTTATCGTTCTTTAGATTTGCATTATCCCTAGATAAGATGTCCTTATCGTTCTTTAGATTTGCATTATCCCTAGATAAGATGTCCTTTTCAAAAGTTAAATTGGATTTATCCCTAGATAAATCCTTATTTTCTAACTCTAACCTCGCATTATCTTTTTCGAGTCTAACATAATACTCGTTTTGTTGCTTATAGTCTGCCAAAATCAATTTTTGCTCTTCGATTTCTTTGCCAATCTCGGCTTTTTCGATAAGCAGTTCATCGCGGCATTTTTCAAGTTTATGTACTTTTGCCTCTAATTCAGATATTTCGGCTTCTAACTCCGCAATCTGTTCTTCGTATTTCAACATTGCTCTATACCTCCATTCGTATTCGGGTTCGGTTATTGCAGTCTTTACAAATTTTCCAAGCAAGTTATATTTGGGGTTGTAGTATGTATTTAATACTTTAGTGACAACGTCATCACAATACTTATCATTTGCAAAAATATCACTCTCTTTTACCCACTTTGGAATATTAGCTTTGGCTTCAAAAAGCGGAATGCCTATGTTTGAAAAATATACCCTTTTGGATGGTGTTGGTGCAGATGTGGCTAAAAATTCTAAAGCCAACACACCATTACACTTGTAATAAAACGAATATGGTTTCGTTTCGTCAAGTTCGATAAAAATATCTGCAAGATAGTATTTATTGACACCATTATTTGCGCTATTAATTCTATGTAGACGAAAAGACTGCTTTGGGATGATTTTTATAGGTTGCTCATCGTAACCACTTTTGATATTGAATTTCTTTATTTTGTTGAAAACTTCAAGAAATATTGTCATCTCAGGAGTGCGGTAACTAGGTATCCCATTCCCGTCTATAATGTCATTGGAATAATATCTGAAATACGGTAATGACCTAGTTCCATCCAATCTGCGCTTGCCTTTTGAAGGCAGAACTTTCTCGTTTGTTTCAATATCAAAAAGGCTCGCTAAATTAATATCATTTGTAATGATGCTGGCGTCTTCTCTTAGTTTTATAGCTTCAAAAGCATTTACAGTTATGTATTCTCCGTCATCTTTTTGCAAAAGCGCATAAAATTTCTCAACCATATGATACCTCTTTTACATTGTTAGTATCTACAATGTAACACATTTTTCATCATAAAACAAGTATGTTATGTGTCATTGCTGTCGGATGCCTTATGCTTACAATCTCTGCAAGGTTTTTCAGCCATATCAGGGTATCCGTGGAATGATTTTACATAACCCATATGCCTAAACAAACTCTCTCTGCTTGCTTGCATAATTTCGCCCATTGCAATACGTGCAACCGTAACCTCAAATAGCTCTTTTTTAAGACCTTTAATCTCCTTTATGTCGTTCGCCACTAAAGTTTCTAACTTACTATGCTGATGCTGTAAATCACGCTTGCGTTTTTCTAAGGTTTTCTTGTATTCTAATACCTTTTCCATATGCTCAAGTCCTCCATAATTAGTGATAATGATATAACAATATGTAATAATTTTGACAATACAGTTGTATTTAATTATAAGGAAGCACAAACGAACAGTGAAAAGACACTACCCTTTTGCTTGCTTTTTTCTTAGAAATATCTTATTTGTGTACCTGTTGCTTGTGTAGTGTCCTGTCTATCAGTTTGCACAACCTCCTTGATTTAATAAAAAGAGTCGCTAAAATGCCGCTTTCTTCAGAGATGTCTAATTAGTCAAGCTGAAATCGCTTCTCTTTTTCCATCCTCGTCCCAACAAAAGATTTATTCTGTCTGCGTGTTCCTTTTTGTTATCATAATAATCAAAAATGAATACACCTTTTTCTGTTTGTAAAAGCAACGCATAATTGGGTACTAGATTTAGAGCAAAGTCTTTGTTATCAAAAAATCTTGTTTTTGATGCACTGCCACGTACGCCAATAACAATAACATTTGCATTTCTAGGGTCTTTGGAGTATAATTCAGTGGAAGGGGTTTTGCGTAGTTTACACATAATATCAATCCTTTCATTTCGTATTTTGGAAGTGTATTATGAAAAATGCAATCCTTGATGATGAAATATTAACTCACTTAAATCTAGTCGAGAGGGATTTTAAGCAAGGGCTTAAAAAATTAATAATATTTCAAAGTATACTGAGTAAGAATGGCAAAAGGGTCTGTGATAGTCACAAACCCTTCTCGCTCATTATTTTTCTAAAAATATACTTTCTGCTACGAACATCGTTGCGCGTGCATCAAAATGATTGATTATCTACCCGTTTGTGGCAATCTAATGTTAATTGGTGTAAAAACTGTTGTTACAACTCTACTTGAATTTACAATCCATTCACCATTATGACGACCTCCTACATCAACGTGATTTGCAAACTGGAAGCCCATCGGGAATACTTGATGTAATATACGTCCTTCTATGCGTGTGTTTTGTACCATAGAAAAGCCCGCTTGAACATACCCAAAGATAAATACCACTTCGATTACAAACTCATCCATAGCAAGCCCTAAAGCGGCAGGACGCATATCTAGTGCGTTATTTCTCGTAGATTGAAGATTATCATTAACAATCACAGTGCGTCCTGTGTTGGTTGTTGCCTCCACCCTGTAACGCAAACTATGGTTAAATGTGCCTGTAACTATACGTTCCACTCTAAAAGCATCCACTGGGAAACTTTCGCGGAAGAAAAAGTCGTAAAGCGGCACACTGCTTTCATTTCTTAGTTGACGTATTTCATACACGACTAAATTTTGTCCTGACATGACTACTTGTGGGCCTGTTTTGGATACCGACACACCAAGATTGACAGATTGGTTTGCAAACTCAAGTCGCACAATCTGCCTTGCAAACTCAATTGTAACATCCATAACCCTAGCGTTAAGTGCATAAAATTGTGGCGATTGTACCTCCTCAACCAAATATCTGCCTAAAGGCAGTGGACGTGATACCGCCATACCTCTATTGTCGGACATAATTCTATCAACAAGATTTCCAGTGTGTTGGTCACGTATTTCAAAGATTGCACCTTCTAATGGTGTTCCTGATGGTAAACCATTTTGCTCATTATGGTCGGCAGATACTTTCAAGATTTGTATTTGACCTGCATATGGTACATTTTCCCACACAATCTCTGTTACCACACCTGCAATAATTTCTATAGTGCGTGGTACATCATCACGGAAAAAGCCCTGCGCTGGTCGTGTTTCTCTTATTGTATAGCGTCCTTGTGCCAAAATGCCTGTAAAGTCAATAATGCCTCGGTTGTCTGTGTAAAACACACCTACAACATTGTTAAGGCGGTCAAATACTGTAAACTCTACATTGTGAAGAGGTCTTTCGGTAAAGGCGCATATTTTAAGAAGCCTTACACCACCAAGCGGAATATTTTGCACTTGCAACGTAGTTTGCTGTCCCGCAAAGACTGTGACTGTATGAACAGTAGTATCCAACATAAACCCATCAAGCGTCCTAGTTTCCCTAACGTGATAAACCCCAGCCGCAAGATGATTAAGATTAATCCTCCCATTCCTATCGGTCAAAAACAATCCATTAGCCGACAACTGCGGACTATTAGCAGGAGTAGATGGCTGATTGCCGTGTAGCATCTGCCCCGAAACCAATCTCCCATCAGCGTGTCGAACCTCAAACTCAACACCTGCAAGCGGTCTGCCTGTTTGCGCATCCGTCTTGATAATAACAAGTCCTGATGCAGGGGTGTTTTCGACAATCAAAACGTGGTTTGTTGGATTTGTCCCCGTGTTACCAGCGGCGACTCGCCTTGCTTCTGCATTGATATTGAAAGGAATAACTGCTTCATCCACAATAAACCCCTGCAATGGACGTGTTTCGTTTAGATAGTATCTGCCATCAGCAAGGTTAGGTAAGAAGATAATGCCGTTATGGTTTGTTATAAACTCGTGGAAACCCGTTTGAGGATTAATAACCCTTGTGCCATCAGGTCTGTTAATCTCAAAACCAACACCCGCAAGCGGTGCGCGTGTAATAGAGTTAATCTTTTGAATGGTTAGGTTAGCCATACGATAGTTTCTGATGATAATTGTCATATCACCATTAGCACCCACTGTGAAGACAGTAGGTTCTGCTGTTAAGTATCCAGCCAAAGGTCTTGTTTCTATAGCTATCCAAGTGCCGTGTTCTAATGTCGATAAATAGATATGACCTGAAGCATCTGTTGTGAATGTATAGCTATTATCTAGTGCGTAGTTCTTAAGCCTTTGCCCTGTGCTACCATTACCAAAGTATCTCGCAAACTCAAACTGTACACCAGCTAGGGGTTGATTTGTATCACCATCTATCTTCCTTATCACCACAGATGGCAGTTTATAGTTACGTATAGTAATAGTTAGGTCTTGGTCGTTAGTTACTTCAAAGAAATAAGGTTCTGCTGGTAAATACCCAGCTAAGGGTCTTGTTTCAGTTGCAACATAACTACCCGCTTCTAGTCTTGGTAAGTGTATTAATCCACCTGCATTAGTAGCAAACTCAAAACTATTGTTTTGTGGGTTGCGTATTCTTTCGCCGTTTAGGCGAGCAATCTCAAATACAACCCCTGCTAATGGGCGACCTTCGTTATCACTATTGCCACTTATCTTATGAATAGTAACATTAGATAGTCTTGGATTGGCAAAGGTTACTACCGTCGGCGAACCCGAACGCACTTCAACAACTTGTGTGTTTGGCGTAGATAAGCCAAAGCCAGTAGGTGGATGTGTTTCTGTTACATTAAACCAACCTAATAAGCCTTGTATTGTTATTGTGCCTGTAGCATCTGTTGTATAATGCCCTATTAACTCACCATTTGTTCTTGTAACTGTAAATCTAGCACCCGCTAAAGACGAACCATCATCTGCCGCCTGTTTCCTTACAATAAGGCTAGATAATGGACGGTTAGTAAACTCTAAGCGATATGTTTCACCAGTGGCTTCTACCCTTATTGTTTGTGGTGTGCTATTTAAGATAAACCCATCGGGTGCTTCTACTTCCGTAACAATATAGCTATCAGGTGCGAGATTAGGGATTAGAATCTCGCCTTGTGCGTTGGTTCTGTGTAAGCCATTAGCCGTGCCTACTAATGTGCCATTAGAGTTTGTTACTCTAAAAACTGCATCAGCAAGCGGAATGCTAGTTGCTTCACATCTCTTTGATATTAACAATGAGCCATAAGGGTCATTAGCGAAGTTTGCTTCAACAACAGAATGACCATCTGCTTGCAAGAAAACTGTTTGCGTGTTATTAACTGATAGGGTAAAGTTATTGGGTGCTTGCACTTCACGAACAACATAAGAACCTGCCGTTAATCCCGTCAAAACAATAATACCGCTGTTGTCTGTTTCGTACCTTCCAATAACTGTTCCTAATGTCCCGCTAACGCCCGCAGAGGTATGAATAACTTCAAATGTCGCTCCTTGTAACAGTTGCCCTGTAACAGAATTGGATTTTTTGACCACGATTGAGTTTAGCGGGAAGTTCCATATACCCTCACCTGCTAACCAATTGCTGCCTCCTGTTACTGATAATCCACCCGATAGAAACTCAAGTCTTTCTTGCGGTGTTTTATCTTCTAATTCTTCGTGGGTATATGGTAAGTCTAATTGGTTGCCGAACTGGTTGTCAGCATTTCCGCCATTATCGGCACCGCCCCCAATATCCCCGCTATGGCTACCACTTGGCAAGATAGTAAACTGTACACCACTGATGGCATTTCTTATAGACGGCACTTGTTGCAATAATTGATAGGTATTTTGTCCTGCTCCTAAAAATACTCTATATGAATTATTGGAGTTTAACTGCATACCGGGAGCAGGATGGGTTTCTGTTATTCTGTACCAACCAATGCCGACAAAAGGAAGAATGATTTGACCGTTTCTGTCGGTAACAAACTCGCCTACCGCTATAACATTACCACTATTAGGTACTTCATACTCTACTCTAAAGCGCGTTAGAGGTACTGGCTGATAGGTTAATGCGTTCCATTTGGTTATTACAAGGGTGGGAAGCATTAAATTCTCAAATGTAACTGTGTTATCTTCACCCTGCCGCATAGTTACCAACCGCCAGTTAGGATTGGAAAGACCATAATTATTAGGTGCAGAAATTTCCGTTACCAACAATGTTCTTTCATCCTGCCCATCAAATAATGTCCAAGGCAGTACAGCACGACCATTATCATCAGTTGCGAACGGGCTACCACTAATGGTTTGACCATTTTCATATTCTACTTCAAAAATAGCACCAGCCAATAGCTCTTGTGTTATTGCATCTCTTTTGATGATAGTTAGGGCTGGGTTTTGATAGTTTGATATGGTTACTCTGTTGTTATCGCCTGGTGATAAAACTATCTCTCTTGGCGTATCCATCAAGACATACCCATCAGGAGCAACTATTTCCCTTAAAATATATGTTCTGTTCGGATATAGAAAATTGCCATAGTTACCTTTGCCAAAGATGGCTATGCCTTGTGCATTAGATGTAGTTTGCCAACTCTCGCTTGTCGTTGGGTCAGACAAATCAAAAATAGCACCCGCCAAGGGTGCGTTAGTAATGCCGTCTATCTTCAATACCTCTAATGATGATTTAGGTATATTAAAGAATGTATGCGATGGTGCTGTACCTCTTGCGACAGATTGTCCCCAGCCTACATTTACGTGCCATACACTTGGGTGTCCGAAGTTATCGCCAAGTATATAGCCCGATGGTGGAGCAAGTTCTGTAACCGTGTATGCTCCTGCTGGTAAATCGCCGAAGACTATACGACCGCTTGCATCTGTTGTGGTTGTTCTGTCAATAACTGTTGGGGTGTTACCTTCAACAAAGAACCCTTGTATGCGGAAGGTTGCTCCTGCTAGTAATTGATTATTACCTATGCCATTTGATGCTTCGCGTTTGATGATTTCTATTTCTGAAAATGGATAATTTTCAAAAATAATATTAGCACCCGTTATCACTTCTTGCGTAATAATCTCAAAGTCAGGCAAAGGTCGGCTTGCGCCTGGTATGTTTATATTCCAATCCCAACTCCATCCCACACTAGGGTCGCCACCGCCACCTCCTGTGTGGGTACTGCCATCAACATTTATTGTTACATTAACATTGTTTTGACTAGCAGAGCCGTCAAAGTTAAAGTCTTCTTGGTTTATATCTATAGTAACATTTGGCGGTGCTAACCAAAAACCTCTTGCTGTGTGAGCAGGAAGTATAGAATAACCATCAGGCGCACGGTATTCGTATACCATATAGAAACCATAGGGCAATCCATCTATCTGCCATACGCCATCGCCGACATTTGATGTTATTCCGCCACCACCGCTTGGTATAGCACCATTTGATAACACTTGCATCAAATCCACACCTGTGTTATTAAATGATATTGTTTGCCCATCGGGTAGAGATATGTGATTAGCCGTCATACCAACTAAACGCACCATTGCACCGTGTATGTTTTCTCGGGTTATTGCGTCTATCTTTTGGATAGTTACGGATGTATCGTCTTGTGTTTCAAAACCGCCGCCAGTTGTTATCCTTTCATTTGCAAAGGTAACAATTGCAGGGGCGGTTGTTGTGTGGTTTTCTGTTACTTCTATCGTTTGGGTTGGGTTTGATGCAAGACTATAGCCCGATGGCGGGGTTATTTCCGTAATGGTATATGTGCCAAGCATTAGGCTTGGTGATAACCAGCCGCCTATTGGTACATTTACACCATTCATTGGCATCATTGGGTCAGGGCCTGTTATGTTGAAGGTTGCTCCTGCTCGGGGTTGACCTTGGGTGTTGGTTTTGGAGATGCGTAAGCGACCTAACCCCAAATCATCCTCCTCAAACGAAAACGCCGCACTTGCTTCTACGCTTGGAATATAGAATACTAAATCTTGCGGCACACCTGCACTCGGTCTGTCGTTAGGATTAATGCTCGCAAAGTCTGCACTTCTTGCAATCCACGCTTGCCCTGCCCATTCTTCGTTCACTCCACGAAGATTTACAGACGCCGTTTGCCCCTCAAACTGTGCCGAATGTGGAAGTTTTATTTCAAAATAATCAACCGCAGACGGAACATCAGGCGTACTATCATAAAACCATTTGATAGGCGTAATGTGGTTACTTGAACCCGCTTTAGTATCCCAATATGCGCCATTAATCCAAAGTTCTGCGCCATTTGGTGTTTCATCAGTCCAGCTAAACTGAAACTGATTAGTAGCATAGTTTGCAACACGGCTATGTTCAATATTAAATCGTTCTGATACCGCCATACCATTATCTAAAGTCGGTGGTTTGCCAAGGTCTTTGGCATCGACAACGCCGTTTATACTCAAACCTCTATGCAAAGTTCTTTCCGACGGCCAAGTGCCGTTTATTAAACCCTGCGCATTAGCAAGAATAGTTGAATTGCCTGTAAAGTTACCTGCGCCGTGTATCGCCATAGCAACCGCAACCCTTGTGGTATATGCGTTTTGTCTGCGTACTTCAATTGGTATGCTTTCATCAGATAATGCGGAATTTCTAGGAAAACCGTATCTAAGTACATTAACAAGAGTATCGTTGCCAGCTGTCAACACATCCCACCCAAAGCTACCATCTTCAGGACCACGCCGATGCGGGTCAAGGCAGAACATCTCATAAAGCTCTGTGCCAACGACAACAAGATAACGCAAGCCCCATACAAGGTTACCATACATATTTACATTGGCGGTTGGGGTGTAAGCTGTTTCAAAGTATATTATGTCTTGTATGGGAGGTGCGTTTGAAAACGGCGACATACGACCACTCGTTTGCGTTTGTGGTGATGAAAGATTTCTAACAATGCCGCCTATTCTCGGGTCATCAATACGCACCATTTCGCCGTCTATTGGAATGTATCGCATTATGGGTATTTCTACTAATTCACCGTCTTCGTGTATATCCACAAATATTGTGTCGCTGTCTGATAATTCGTATTCTTCGCCATTAAAGCGCACGATTACCATATCATCACTTTGTTCAAAACGATTATTATTGCTTTGAACAATATCAGCCATAATTCCTAAAGGCAAACTGCCCACTACCATCAAAACCATTAACAACATCGCAATTGATTTTTTGAGAAATACATTTGTTTTTGATTTTGGTTTTTTGAAGGCTCTCATACACTTGAAAACCTTCATATTTTTTACTACTCGCATATTTCACACTCCTTAAAATAAAAAAATATTCACATTATGACTATCTATGTATTGCTAATGTCAAAAGCATAAATCTTGCAAAATTTGACGTTTTGTGTTAAAATAATCCTGCGCCGCTAAATAGCGGTGATACGCACCGCTATTTAATTCTTTGGCGCAGGAAGGTGGTGCAGTATGAAAAAACGCAATTCTAAACCTTTTCAACGCAAAATTGCGAATAAAAACCACACTACGAAAGGCGGCTTTACAGCCAAGCAGAACGTTTCGTCCAAACGCAAGCCCCCAAAATGGCTTGCGGGGTTATTAATCGGTGTCACTATTTTTAGTGCAGGAAGCGTAATAAGCATAAAACTATTTGAATTAAACTTTAATTTTAACTCTACAACAAATATACATAATAACGTCGTTGATAGCTTCAGCACAACAGAATCGATTGACGAAGCTGGCAACCGCCACTATACGGTACACCCTAGCAGATATGGCTCACTTCGCTCTGTAGAAATTGAAGTGGTAGACGGACAGTTTACCATTGTAAATTTCATAGGCGATTAGTCATAATCTGTGCTTGCTATCACCTTAACTGTTAGCGCAATTATTGTGATAGCTTACATAACATTCATACATATGTGGGTTTAATCTTTGTTGATAATTGCATTGGGGTGGAGAGCGGATTTTTTCATATTGTGTGCTTTTCTTTAGATATTCATTAGTTTGCATATTTTTTTCTCCTTAAAATAAAAATACCCAAACGATTTTTCGTTTGGGTATTCGTATAACTGTAAAACCATAAGCAATCAAATCTTCAGCTACAACATAAGTCCAGCCGTCAATGTTATAGCCCATTATTTGTGCATCGTCTATGAACACACGGATGTTGGTGTTTAGGACATAGCCTAGGTGTGTGCCTGATGGGGTTGCGGTGGCTTGTATATTGGCTACGTTTGTGATAAGCATTGTAAACATCGCTAAGGCAAGTGTTTTTGCTTTGATTGGTTTTTTCATCATAGCCTCCTTATGTCATTTTGATGTTGATATGCTACTGGGTGCCAGTTTTCATAGTAGCGCCACCGAAATTAACTACCCCAACGCCGATAGAAACATCATAGGGTGTCAGTATAGTAGCTCGATGACCTGGGGAGTTCATCCAGCGCTCAACGTGTCTTCTTGCTTGCGTATCAGAGCCACCACCACGTGTGCCGACATTTTCTCCTCCTGTCAAAAATATGCGGTTTCCATAATTATCATAGCCAAGATGACCTACAAGCATTTCCACTCTTCCCGCTGGACCGCCAGTGTTTGGACTTACGTGTGAAAAATATCCTAAATCAGCCATTTCTTGACTATGAAAACGACTTGACATACTCAACACATTATTAATCATTAAGGGATGCAAGCCATACTCTGCTCTTATTTCGTTTATTATCATAACGATTTCAAGCTCAGCCGCATTCATTCCACCTAATCTCCAATACTCATCAATCCAAGCATCAACTTCGAATTGCGAAAGTCTTCGGTTAGGCAAAACTTCAGCAGACCTTGTTTCAATATGACTTGGAGCGGCTTCAATCCATTTCATTAGCTCCTCATTTGTATAAAGTCTTCCCAAGACCGACAATCTATCTTGGTTATTTTGGAAGCCATTAATGATAATGCTTTTTTGGTTATTTGATTTCGCTTGATGGTCGCTTTCATCTCGACCACTTTTCGAAGCCAAGGCAAGCAAACTACTCCCAACATCCCAATCAATCCCAAGCCCTGCAATCTCTGCCACATCATCAATACGCACAACAGTAGAGCCATTTATGTTATGGCTTGTAACTTGTTTGTTATAGATAAAGGTTCTTATGTTTGTTGATACATAAGAAAATGCAATGCTTCCTGATGGTGCGGTGTTTGGTGGTATTGTTTGTGGTGATGCTGTAGATTGTCCTTTTGTTATAGATAATGTTTGTTCCCCTACGTTCCATACAACGACAAAGCCATAAGCAATCAAATCTTCAGCTACAACATAAGTCCAGCCGTCAATGTTATAGCCCATTATCTGAACATCGTCTATAAATACACGGATGTTGGTGTTTAGGACATAGCCTAGGTGTGTGCCTGATGGGGTTGCGGTGGCTTGTTGTGCTGTTTGGTTGGTGGTATTAGTGCCAGTGTTTGTATTGACAGACGCAGTGTTATTGTTTTGGCTGGTTGTGTTAGATGATGTATTGTTTTGATTGTTGATTGTATTATTGTTAGCAGTAGTGTTTGTGGTGTTAGCGGATTGTTGTGTTGCTCCATCCCTTATCCTAACACCATCAATCTCAAGGTTTCTTATGTCAATGGTCATTGTGCCTCTTTCGCCGCTTTGAACACTTCCAGTTATGTCTTGCCCCGATACTGTTGTACCTGTTATCTGCCAAAAGCCAAAGTGCGTGCCGGCATAAGTGTTAAAGAACGATTCACCTGTGTAAGACCTAGCTCTTGGGCCTGGATTTACGCTTATGGTTGAAACGATGCTTAGAAATTCTACACGCCCAACTTCAAACTCTCGCCACGAAGCGGTAGTTGCTTCTACAGTGTTAAAGTTTATGGCTAGACCAAAACTAGCGACAATACCAAATGCCATAATGCTTGCCAGTGCAAATGCTTTAACTCTCATCAACTTTCTCATCATAACTTTTCCTCCTTAAAATTAAGTAGTCTTTGTGCCACATAGTTATATGTCATTAACAAATGTCAACCGTTTAATTTAACCTTACATTAATATTACACCATTTTTTTCTAACAGTCAACACTTGCTTTCTTCTATAATAACATACTGTGGGCAATATGTCAATACCTTTCACGCAATTTCTATGTTTCTTTTTTATTGCAGGAAAGTTACGGAGTTATGACAAGGAAATTGTGAATATTATTGATATTTTACGAAATAAATTATGTTTATCGCCTCCTTCGACTTCTGCCGCCTCTGCGCATATCTTTGAGCAGTTTTTCAAATCGTTCGTTTGCTTCTTTTGCATTTTGTTCCCATCTTTCCATCATTTGCTGATGACGCATCTCGCTCGATTTGCGTTCGTCACGCATTTCTTCTAAGATTAGCTCGAAACGCTTTTGGCTTTCTTCGTGACGCTTTTGCTCTTCCTCACAACGCTTTTCATATCGTGTTTGTTCTAAATCATAGCGTTCTTGCTCTTTTTCATCTTTAATTCTTTGGTGTTTAGATTCTTTAATTTGATTACCTACTGACAAAGCAAAACTAAAAACTAAGACAAGCATAGTTAGTGTTTGAACGAAAATCATATACCAATCTCCTTCGGTAACTATTGGAATGACGAAAGCAACGACGGCTGATAGTCCAAATAGCGTATATATTAGAATAATAAGAACATCTAGTATTTTATCTTTTTTCGTCTTCCTCTTTTTGTTTTCATTTGACAACTTCGGTTTCATAGCAACCTCCAAAATGTTTTCTTCCATATTAGCACATTTTGAAAAATATCGCTATATCATTTGCACATAAGCACATTCCCGCTTGGGTATAATGCAACAAGTTTTTGCAAACTTTGACGCTTTGTGTTAAAATAACCCTGCGCCGCTAAATAGCGGTGAAAGTCGCACCGCTATTTAATTCTTTGGCGCAGGAAGGTGGTGCAGTATGAAAAAACGCAAATCTAAACCAATGCAAAATAGGTATACAAAGAAAAATCCCACTACGAAGCACAGCGCTTCAGCTAAACAAAATACTCCATCCAAGCATAAGCCTAGCCATAACACGGCAAGGCAAAAAAACCTATCAAAGCCCGAAGTAATAAGTTCTCGGAAGTTTCCCAAATTTCCGAAGCTAACTAAAAGTCTTGCAGGGTTGCTTATCGGAGTAACTGTGGTTGGTTGTAGCATTTTCAGCATTACATTTTTTGAATTTAACTTTGATAACAGTGTAACCAATGTACACAACAATACAGCAAACATTGATAATTCAGCAAATGTAATAAACTACATAACAAACAATGTAATTGACCAATTCCAAACGTCATTCCACATCGACGAAGCTGGCAACCGCCTATACATAGTACACCCTAGCAGATACGACTCACTTCGCTCTGTCGAAATTGAAGTGGTTGACGGACAGTCCACCATTGTAAATTTCATAGGTGATTAATCATAATATGCATTTGCTATCACCTTAACTGTTGACACAATTATTGTGATAGCTTACATAATATTCATACATATGTGGGCTTAATATTTGTTGATAATTGCATTGGGGTGGAGAGCGGATTTTTTCATATTGTGTGCTTTTCTTAGGGTGGATGCTGGTTCGCAATACACTCATCTCTTGGATGGTTGGTTTTTCTTGTTCTCATAGGCTTCCTCCTTGTAATTTTTTAACAAACAAAAAAGCAACCACTAAAAGTGATTGCTTTATATCTACATTAATCCAAAACTTTCAAATTCCCCTTGAAATTCGACACCTTCAACCCTTCCAAAGATATAATATGAAAATTTCTTGTACTTATTGTGCAAACAGTGTAACCTTGCTCATTCTCTTTGGTATGACCGCCAAAAAACTTGCTATCAACCACCTCAAAACCTATCCAGCTATTTTTGCTGTGCCTAAATGCAAGGACTAACTTTACTTGCTTGTCATCAATGGTTATTTCGACTGTGTTTATAGTTGCATATGGTGCAACATCTGAAGTTAGTAGATTGCTTTTCTTATGGGTTTTAACATAGTCTGATGTTAGTTTAATTAAAAATACACAAGACGACAAGATTGCAACAACGAGAAACCACGGCGTGCTAGAATTGGAATTGCGCAAAAACTCAATAGTTAAAGATAGTGCAAATACGACCGCTAACCATATCGTCGTAAACACAGAACTTTTAATTTTAGCAATAAATCTAAAGACCATACTTGGATGGACTTTGTCTGAAGGTTTTACAAAGTACAGTGCTATAGCCAAAAATACAAAAGCTACTATAATACTTAGCGGTATTGCATTTCCTAATATACTTTGCAATGCCCTGATTTCATTTATATCTTGCTGTGTTAGAGCGTGGCGGTTTGTTGCAAGATTATTCTGTAAATAATCAAGAAACAAAATAGCCAAAAGACACAACGCTTTTAGCACTATAGACAACACCACCATAAAAGTAACGGCAATAGTATTAAAATTTTCCGCATAGTCAACAAAAATCATCCGTGCAGGAACATTATATTCCTTGGAACGCCTGTATCTTGTAAACTGCATTGCAATGATGAAGGTCAAAACCAAGACTATTATCATTATTGATACAGAAAACGGCAAGATGTTTATAATTGCAGGAAGAATACTCATAATAAACTCGCCCCCTGCACTATAGTATACAGATAAGTCGACAAAAAGTAAAGCAAATATCAATTGTACTACAAAAACTTTTTTCAAAGCATCAATTTCTTCTTTATCAAGATTTCGCTCACCCAATGATTTTTGCTTCCATATATCAAGATACAAAGCATCATCTATACAATAAAGCGACACTTTTTCCAGCAAGACTTTGGCAATGCGGCAAAGTGCATATATTAAAATCGCTGTATGCATTAAGACTGCTAAATGCAAATATGTAAACTCCGAAACTATTCCATAACCCCAATGGAATGTTCGTATCACTGTGTAGTGGTTTACGTCTGCAAAAAATGGGAGTTTGTATTGCGCTTCGCCTAAAATTAGCGCAAGTAGAATTGGAGTCAATAGCAATACATTTAATAACAGCCATTTCCAATGCTTATGCGTGTTTTTTCTATGTACTTTTTTTGAAATAATTATTACTTTTTCAGCAGTAACAATTTCGGTTTTAACTTGCATATACTTATTCTCCTCGTATAATTAATTTCCGACAGGGCTTCAATAGTTTGTTATCTTCATTTATTATCCTTAGAATCAAATAGCCAAGCAGAATTTTCCGCTTGGCTATTTGATTTGTTTATTTTTGTTATAGATATTGGTTAAGATTGCACTACTCAAAAATAGAAAGTAAGTCTTTCAAAACAGAGGGCTGTCGTATTCCCTTAAGTTCATTAACAACCTGCTTTTTATTTGCGCCTGATTCCAGTAATACTTCTTTTGCTAATCCTTCATTGTGCTTTAGCTCTTGTATAACAGCAGATAGCACCTTTGATGGTTTGTAGTCATTACCCTCGCTTACAACAGTAAAGTTGTCGGCTCTTGATAAGGTTCTTTCTGCAAGGTCAAACTTTCCTTGATTGATATAAAGTTTTGCAAGTTCAATGCAATGTGAAATATTGGCATATGAAGCTCTTATTAGGCATTGTTCTGCTTCTTCATACTGTTCTAAAGCGACATAACTTTTTCCAACCATCAAAAGTGCATAATGATTTGTGTCATCATCAATCAATATCTCTTTGAATAGCTCTAGCGACTTATCATACTCTTTTAAGTAATAATAAAGTATACCAAGCGCTTGGAATATTAAAGGGTTGCGAGGAAAATCATTAAATAGCTCTTGGTATAGATTTATTGCTTTTAGTTTGTTTGTTCTGCTTTCGGATTGCGCTTTAATCCACTTAGGGTTTGAGAATAGTTGTGAGTTGGCAATAGCATTTTCTGTAGCATTTTCAAGCGTTTTGATATTTACATCAATATCTGCATTAGCTGTTTTTGCTTTTAGGTCAATTAGTTCTTTTTTGTCTTCTACAAAATCAGAAAAATCATTTAGCTTTTTGGTTACTTCATCAATTTTGACTTGAAAGTCCGATTCCAATGATGCGTTGGATGTTGAAATTAGTTCCTTGATTTTTTCTTCACTTTGGGCAATATTTTCTCGTAATTCTTTAACTAAATGCCTGTTATGCAAATATTGAAAAAGTGGGATTACTATCGCTACAAGAGTAGCTATAATGCCAAACACCATAATCAATATAGTTACTTGGGACATAAACGCTTCATTGCCCCTTTGATATATTTCAATCATATTCATTACCTCCGTTGTATGAAAATACTCCATCATATGCACCTCCAATTTGCAACATTTTTGTTATTTTACCTATTATATCAAAAACAATCGCAAAAGGGAAGTATTAACACGCTATTGTTCGACAATAATTGCTGTTGTGACAATAACCCAAGCTATAATATCAAGAATCACTTAATGCATAATTGTCGTTATCTCACTTCGACAGCAACAACGGCAAGTCTATGTTGTGGCTGTCCTGCAACGCAGGTTATTAAGGTTATTCTATTATCATTTGACCATCCAAGCAAGCTAAAATCAGTTTCGTGAATTACTTGACTGGACACAACTCTATAGGTTCTAGCGCCTCGCGGTGTCGAAACTGTTATAGTGTCCCCATTTCCTAGTAAGTGAAGATTTTGGAAGTATCCAGCACGACCACTATTGTGTGCGGCTAAACCTATATTGCCATCCCAAGCAGAAGTTGTTGGAAAATGTCCTATGTGGTTGTCAATAATGTTATAACCAACACCGTGGAATACAGACATATTATTTAAGCCTATTCTCGGAATAGATAGCCTAGCCATCGAACCATCGTTAAAAAAACTCGGCGCAGTTATAGGCGTTGTTACGTTGCTTATGGGCAGATTGTTTTGAGGAAAATTCGGTGTATGTGTAACAATTGGTGGTGTGTCAGCTATAGGTCTTGCATTTTGCTGATTAGTTATGGTTACTTGCGAGTTGTTAATGTTCGTTGCTCCTTCAAGAATGGATGTAGAAGGAAGTATTTGTCCGCCTGTTAATCCACCTGAAAGCGATGTGCTGTTTGTCGGTCTATCGAACCCTTGAGTTCCTGTGTTGGAGTTGGCGAAGTTTGTTGTTTCTTGGGCATAATCTGTATTACTTTGAGTTGCGAAAAAATTATTGATGTCTGTAGCGAAAACACCATTGCCAAAACCCTGTGGTGGTGGGTTAAATGACGCTCCTGCATCTCGCCTTGCATTTGTTTGTGATGGATTAAAAGGCAAGAGGTCTGTTTGCGTTGGTCTGCCCAGCGCATCTCTATAATCAGGACCGCTTGAGAATCGATAGTTATGTATGAAACGTTCATCGGTTCTTGTGTGAAAATCGTTTTCAAGCGGTCTTGCGAATACTGTAACGGCTAAAAGCGGCACAGTAGCCACTGATAAAAGTAAAGCGACTAACACTTTATTTACTTGTTTTTTCATTTTTATTCCTCCTAAATTAAAAAAGCCAACTATGATTAGTTGGCTTGGACAGTTTGGTATCTTTGCTATACTAAAAAATAAATCTAACCTTGTCAATATTTGTTGTTTAGTGTATAATGTACGCAAGGGCAATCAATAAGCAAGGCGGTTGGCAAAATCCCTCGAAAGGGGGTGATGCTATGTTTGTTAATAATACCATAATGTTAGTTTTAGCGGCAATGACTTTTGTTGTTGTTTTAGTTAAGCTAATGGTTGATATAGCAGACAAGTTTTCTAAAAGAAAATAACCGCCCCTCTCTAAAGTAGCGGTTATTTTTACACCTTTTAAACGACACTGCCAACCGCTTTGCGATTGCTCTTTTTATTATTATAACATAGTCATATAAGTTATGCAAGCATTTTTAGTTAAAGAATTACAGTAACTAAGCACAGTTATCACTTATGCAACATAAAGGTCTTAAGGTGATTAACTCCACATTCAACAACTGCTATATCTTCACGCAAAACTGCGTTGTCAAACACTTCCTTAGCTTGAATGTAATCCATCATACAGGCTCGCAAGTCAATTACACCTTTGTTAATTTTGTCTAAATACTCTTGCTCTTGTACAAGAATATTTGTTGCTTTTTGATTTATATGTTCCAAAAGTTCTGAAAAATGAGTTATCTCATTTGACAAAAATTGATTTTGACCGTCACTTGACCAGTTAGATTTTATGCCATTGACAAGTCGCCAAGGCTTAGTATCATCAAAACTGTCTGACCTATCTCTTGCATCTTGCGCAATCAAAGTGTCAATTCTATACTGCATTTCCCAAGCCGACATATTGTTGATGAAATAATGCGTCTTTAGCCTATCGAAAGCAAAATTCATATAATCGTGCAAAGTATGGTATAGTTCACGATAGTTTTCTGCAAACCTTTTTCTCGATACAAGCATATCTTTTTGCCTTTTGTCTTGTTGTTTGCAATTTATACACTCATCACAATAATCGAAAAGAACTCGCTTCAAAAACAACTCGTTGTAGCTGTTTTCTGTTGTGCCATAGAAGTTCTTATGCCATAGAAGTTTCTGTTCATAACAACTTTGACTTCTAGGAATATGCCATATTCTATCTTCGGTGTTTATTTTGAGAATTTCGGTAACCAAGCTGTTTATTGTGATGATTATGCTCTCATTTTGCGCCTTTGCAGTATCATATCTTTTTTCTTCGGTCAATAGTTTTTGAGTCTGCATAGTTATATTTTGGCTTTGTCTTATTGAAACAAAAATTGCTAAAGCGGCCACAATACCGCTAAATACACCTATGTGACCAATAAACCAATCGGCGTTAGATATTTGCTCTGCCGAAAGATTTATTTCTACTCTAGCTGTTATATAGTTTGTAAAAATAACCAATAAGTTAAAAATGATAGACATATAAACAACCACAAATGGCAAAACCAAAAGTGTAACTATGGTTAGAATGTTTCTTTTTACAAAGTTTGTTTTTATAACATTCCACCTCCCCATATAATGTTTGTCAACCGTTGTACAATATCATTTTGACAACAATTATTTTTTGTATTGCTTCAATAAAGCTAATGGTTGATTAATAGACGAGTTTTCGCAAAGAAAATAACCGCCACAACCTAATGTGAAGCGGTTATTTTTATTAACCTCTAAACAAGCCAACCGCTTTGCGATTGCTCTTTTTATTATTATAGCATAGGCATAAAAGTTATGCAAGTGATTTTTTGTTAAAAATCTAACTCCACTTGATACTTCTTTTGACCTTTTTCAAAACTAATCTGATGTTGCAGTGTTCCACTGCCATAGTTAGCTGTGAATGTTTGGTTGTTCAATTTTCCTACGGTTATAGCTAGACTTGTAAAATCAATCCGAAATGCGGTTGTTTTTGCTTTTTCTGTAAAAGGTGTTAGGTTAGCAATGTAATTATTTCGTTTTGCAACCCGTACTCGCCCAACTTTAGAAGCCTTTCCCTCTGCATCGAGGTTATAAACCTCTGCATTGCCTCGTAAAACAATAAACCAAAAACCCGCACCCATAAGCCCCAATAAACCAAGTGCGGCAAACACAAAGCCCCAATCGGCGTTCAATAGCTCTCTTGAAGCGGCGTTGGTAGAAGGCGCATTATAACCATTTCCGTCACCAACATCATTTACATCGATGTTCGCACCAGCGGCGGGATTTATTTCTTCACCAATAAAATAGGCAGAATAACTCATTACGTGTTCGCTGACACGCACCAATTCACCCGTAAACTCTGCTGTGGTTGTATAGCCAAGCGTAATGTTGCGTGTTCCTTGTCTTGTGTAGATTGCGGTTGCAGTAAAATTGCTTGCTATGCGTGTATAATCTATCGTTTCTTCTGAACCGCCATTCCAAGCGACATTCGATAGCGTTAATTCTCTGCCTGACACAGTTATGCTATGCGGTATCAAAGATACGTCGGGGTTAGAAAGACCAGGAAAGGTTCTTGTTTCGGTTTGCGTAAATCTTTCAGAACGTGAACCTGACGATTCGGTTACAATACTTGATAAAACAAGGCTTAAAACTCCTCTATGCCCATCTGTTGTTTCGTGTTCAATAGAACTTCCAAGACGCTCCAAGATTTCATTAAAATCTAAACTTGTTGTTTCTATTTCAACTATTTCTGTGTGGCTTATAGAAGATACATTTTGTTGAATATTTCGTGTCATCTCGCTAAAAGTATATAGCCACCCTTCACGTTCGAAGCTGTCTGTGTTTATGTCCTGCGGGTCTTCGTGAGAAGCCAGTTGATAGGTGCGAACAATCCGCCTTGAATCTTCAAAATGCAATTCTTCAACATTGGAAGGAAAAAGGCGAGGTCTTTGCTCGTTTTCCCCTTGAAATTCTCCCTGTTGAGTTTGGGATTGCTCGGTAAATATGGTTACATCGGCGGCATTATAGGGCGCACCATCTTCGTTTACCATTTCTATCACTTCATTAATAGGGATGGTTGCGGATGAAGGTGGCTCTTCTGTTTGAGCGTATATACTTAGCGACAATACAAAATTGCTCAAAAAAATACCGCCCAAAATAATGGCGGTTGTTCTTGTGGCTTTTAGCCATATTCTATTTTTATTAATTGTGAAAACCTCCGTTTCTTTTAATAGTTTTATTGTTTGTTGCTTCTCTCACAAAATATACTCATTGAAAATCGCCTTAAAAGCTGAAATGTTGAACCCGCTTTTGAAGGGATTAGGGTTATATTCAAGAAAGAAAGTGTTATGTTTTGATAATCCTCTGCCGCTAGTGTTCAAAATTCTCACCTCTTCGGTTTTTGCGGAAAAATTTATGAGAACATTTGCAGGAATTTTAACGCCTTTGTCAACACCAAGCAATGATAATGCAGACTGCAAAAATCCTATTTCCCAAGGCTTTGAGCCGCTAACAACAATTTTCACATCTCGCATCAAAAACTGATTGATGCTTGAATTGTCAAGTACGCCCAAATCAAAAACATAAAAATCATAATTGCAAGACATTAATCGCACCATATCAAATCCTGTATGGAAAATATTAAGCCCTTCCATTTGTAGCATAGATTTACGTTCATCCATAGAAATTTGAGGATAGTAACCCCTTATGATTGATATGCCGCTTTCTTCCTTAACATTATGCGCTTCTACATAACAAGCATTGAAGCCAGCATCTTTTAGAAATCTCACAGTTTGCAGTGCAGTATGTGTCGTGCCAACGTGGCTTTGAGTGCCACATATACCGACACTAACATAGTCTTTATACTTCCTAAAAGATTTGTCGGCACGTATTGATTGTGTGGTGCTTTTTCGCTTTGGCAAAATGGGCGAATCTCTCGCCATAGCAGGTTTTGCATCATCTTTTTGCGTAGCCGCATTAAACACTTTCGGTGCAAAAAGATTAGTAACAGCCTTTTGTGCTTCCGTGGCAAAAACAACTTCGTTTTGCTCCAATACAGCAATTGTAGCTTTGGGTGCAAATGTTAATCTTGCTTCATCTTCTGTTTTACCAACTGTAATGCAGTGGTCTATTTCTTCTTCGGATAACGAAACAATAATATTATTAACACCTTTTGCACATATGCGCCTAAGAAGTTCACTCAATTCACGTCTAACCGCACTTTCCTCATCAATGTCCGCCAAGACAATTATACGCAAGTCGCTGTTTAACTGCGTCAATATACTTATCGTTTCTACAATCTCATCATTGTTGTCTATAAGTCCAATTAAATCGACAAACAAAAATTTTATATGTGCTATGTTTTGTCCGTGCGCACGATAAAACCCTTCCAAACTGTTTGATAATACAGATTTAACACCCAATAGATGACGGTTAGCTACGTTATTCAATAATGTTTCCCGTGATGCGGTCAGAAAAATCGTTTCCACTCATTCACCTTGTGTATTGAAAATTTAGGGTTTCGCCACACATTCCTTTCACTTAGATTTGCGCTGATGCCCCTATGCTGTCAGCTTGGAGAATAATGCATTTGTTTTTACTCTAATTTATGCATAAAAAATAACGCAAAACAAGTTGCGTTATGCATTATTGAATATGTATCATTCCACAAACATCTCACTCGATGTAATTCTACTACCGCGCCTTACAAAAGTTTCCACAAACTGGGTATAAGTTCCATTCGCTGATGTTTTAAGTAAATCTCTCATAAGGCTTGGTTGTAAAATATCATTTTCGTCAATGCCTTCTAACCATAGATGTAAAGTCTTACTTTTTGAGGCTATATCCCTGCCCTTGTATTTTAATAAATACATTGTCCCTTCGACTTGGTCAATTAAGTCATAATCTCGACCCTTGTCTTCCATAGTCTTGCACAGACCGCCTTCCATAGACTGCCTAGTTATGCCATAGTTTCTGCAAATGGCTGGACGCACTTCATAAATCTTGCAAGAATTATCTTTTTGTATAAGAAAGAAACAAGCACCATTATTCACAACACTTTCTTCCCTCAAGTTGGCAAGAAGCTCTCTATTGCGCCCCAAGCCAAGTCCTAAATAGTTCAATATAGCCAAATACTCCCATAGCATCACTTGGAAGTTATCAAAACAGCAAGTAGCGCATCCCTTTTTGCAAAGAGTTTTTGCATTCTTGTTTTGTTCATCTATTTTCGCATAGCTCGCCAAAAGATGCGCAATGACACTCTCTTCATTTATATTAGGGTGACAATGTTTGACTTTCTTGCCGCTTTTGCAAAAGCATAAGTCGTTTCTTGGCATTAATTCACCTTCCCATAACAGAGTTATTTTTACTTCCATAGAAATAGCATCATCATCTCGCATAGGGTCTGCGAGAATTAAAGTTCTAGTCTTAGTCTTCATTATATCACTCCATCCAATTGTTGTAAAGCGTTAAACAGCCATATTAAAATAGTGCATCATATGGCTAGTTATATTAGGTTTCGGTATTAATTAAACCGCCTGTGCTGTCATTCTCCTCTTCGTAATCGGATGATGGTATATCACGCATACCTGGTAGCCCTATGAATGCTAAAGGGTCTACGGCTGTGCCGCTTGCTCTACCATTTGCCGTTAGTCCGTTAAAGCCGCCTAATCTTATTTCGAGATGTAGGTGCGGACCTGTCGATTGACCTGTAGAGCCAAGTGTGCCTATAGTGTCGCCCGCCCTCACTTCTTGCCCTGTTACAACTCGGTTCGCTAAGTTATGCATATATGCACTAACAACACCGCTATGTTCACCTATGTCGCCGTGATATATAACAACCCAATTGCCCGCCGAGTTTGAATACCCTGCAAAAGTGACAATACCATCGGCAATAGCACCGATTGGTGTACCAAGTGAACCACCCCACGCAATATCCACACCGCTGTGCATCTCTACATCTCCTGATATTGGATGCACCCTAAGCCCAAAAGGCGATGTTACTTCCCAATTGATACTGGGAAAAGGACAATAGAACCCATCAACAATGCCTACTTCTAAAGCACCCCAAGCGGGAAAGCCTTGAGATATTCTAATTTCTTCTAAAGCAGTTATGTCATCTGATGAAAAAAGTGATGCTATCCAACTAAAAGGTGCTGTTATTATATACCATATCATCATAATCAAAAGTATGGGTATAGCTATTACTGCACCTATAATAACAAATAGTCGTTTTCTTTGTTCTTTGTCTGCCAACTGTCTTGCAAGTTGTATTAATATTTTTGTGATAGTTGTAGGCTCTAGGACAATCACCTCCCTGTAGAATAAAGCAGATTAAAGCCATCGGAGTAAAATCGTATATTGCCGTGTATGTCTGTTCTATACACCGAAACCCCTGCGCTTGCAAGGCGATTAAGGATTGTGTTATGGGGGTGACCAAATTGGTTGTAGTCGCCCGTTTGGATAATGGCATATGTAGGATTTACTGCTTGCAAAAAATCCCTTGTTGTGCTTGTTGCAGAGCCGTGATGACCAACCTTTAATACATCTGCTGTAAGGTTATATCCAAAGTTAATCATATCTACCTCGGCAAGCTCCTCGGCATCAGCGGCAAATAAAAAGCTGTTTGTAAAATGCTCCATTCGCAAAACCAGCGACATATTATTTAAGTCGTTATGGTCTTCATTGGGCGAAAAAACAGCAAACTCTAAAACCCCAAGCTCAAAAATATCCCCGCCACTTAAAAATTGTATAGGGATTTGATTTTGCTCTATTCTGTCAATAAATCGCTCGAAGGTTCGTGTGGTATGTACTGCATTTGGCATATAGACAACACCAACCTCGAAATTTCCTAAAACATCTATAAGACCTCCTATGTGGTCGGCGTGTGGATGCGTGGCTACAACCACGTCAATAAAATCAACATTGCTATGTTCAAGGTATGCAATAATTCGGTGCGCATACTTTTCTGAACCTGCGTCAATTAAAGCCACACCATCGTCAGAGCGTATAATGATACTGTCGCCTTGCCCTACATCCAAAAAAGTAACATACACAATTCCCTCGGTTGTAAAATGTTCGTCGTCACCCACACCTAGAATATAAGGTAATTCTGTTTGGATTTCTTCCTCGTAATAATAACCATCTTCACCTTTAACGTGATGTCCGCTTGAATCATTGTTATGGTAGCCGTTTAAACTTTCAATGCTTTCATCTGTATTTCTGTTTACAAGATGTGCAACAAGCCCCAAAACCAAAAGTGTTATTAGGCTTATTTTGGTTAAACGCTTACCTAAACCTTTTGTCGCCTTTTTAATTGCACCCATCATTATTAACGTCCTCCTCCACTGCCCATTTGCGCTAACTCATACTCGCTTAGTTCGTGATGCACAACAAATCTTTGACTGCCAGCAAAGAATACCGAAACACCCCTTTGCTTTGCAGCAAGTTTTTCTTGTTCACTTTGGGTCAAGTTGTAGATTTTGGTCGTTTCTTGGAGATTTACACCATCTGTACCCATTAGCACCTTATATGCCGGGGTATCAAGCAACGCTTGCCCGTACATTTTTATAGAAGGGTCTAATACGTCAATCACGCTATGAAAAATAACCGCAAGTCCTGCTTCATATTTTCTTGTGCGCTTTGACATATTGCGCATATAAATAAGGCTTTGTGGTACAGCGGGGTCAATTAGCAAATACGCTTCATCAGCAAACAACATTACTTTTTCTTTGCGGTCGCGGCTCATTCTTTGCCACATCCACGTCAAAAGATTGTAATATTGCGCTTTTTTGACATTCTCACTTGTATCTTGAAGGTCGTTCGTGTCAAAGCATATAAAACTGCTTTTAGGGTCTATGCTCGAATGACCATTCCATATAAAACTATCCGCACCTTCGCTCATTTCTCTAAGCATAACCTCTAGCTCAAAGATGTCTTCTTTGAAAATTCCTTGTAGCTCACTACCATTTTTAAGTTGATTAGATGTTCTTACGCCGACAATCAAGTTATGTAGGTCGCTTAATATCGGGTAATCTTTTGCTGTAAGTTTGGAAACGTCAGTATCCCAAGTAATATTAAACTCTGCATAAAGGTCTTCAAGTAGCAGTTTTAATAAAGCGAGTTGTCTTGTGGTTATTTCAGGTTGGTATAACTTAAAAAACACCTCAAGCGTTTTGAAGTGCAATGCCATAGACATATTTTTATGTTTGTTGCCTTTTGCGATGTCGTCGTCGGTATATATTTTTTCATCATACCTATCTTCTTTTTCGCCATCTTCTTCGTCAAGCGGGACATTCTTAAATTGTAAAGGATTTACTATAAAAACACCGCCGCCAGCATTAACCCAGTCGCCTTTGAGATTTTCCGTTAGCTCTTTATATTCTCGCTCGGGGTCAATAACCACAATAACAGTACCAAGCATAAACTCGTTTTGCATAATATGTTTAACTACAGTTGATTTACCAACGCCTGGTACACCAAGAATAACAAAGTTAGAATTTGTTCTGTCGCCGCCGCGCTTCCACGCATCAAGCACTACAAGACCTCCTTTTGAATTTCGACCAAACGGCAAACCATCTTGGTCAATAAATGAATTTGACGCAAAAGGAAAACCTTCTATAAAGGAGCTATTAGGTACATTACGGCGCAATAACTGCAAAACGTCCTCTGACGGCTCGTTATACGGGCTAATTGTTCTAAATGCATCTTTTGTCATATTTGTCAAAAGTCTTGCTTTGCAATTAAGAGTAGCAACTGCCGCTTCAAACTGTCTACAAGAACGCTCCAGTGTTTGTTCATCTCTTGCGACAATCATATAGATATTGGACATATATCCTATTATTTCGCCATTTTGGTCAATTTGTATCATAAGTGTTTCGGCATCTTCTGCTTTTCGCTCGGCTCTTTGACGCTCCAGTTCATCTTTCGTACTCAACATTGTACTGCGATACTTGCTAACAGACTTTGAAAGGTCTGTTAGCAAGTCACCATTGTTTGCAGGTTCAAATATTTGACTGCTTATTACATTGGGTAGATTTGAAAGTTTAGAAGCCCAACCACGATTAAGAGTGGGTGGATATTTTATAATGCCATAAATCTTTACAAAGTTTTCACCAATCATCATCTTATTCCTAAAAAACTCAATACCCCCAAAGGGAGTTATTGCATTTAATAAATTGTTATTTATCTGCTTTATTTCTTTTTCTTTGATTATTGTTGACATCTGCAACACCTCCCTTAATTATTTTTCCCGATAAACGGTATATGCTCCTCAATGTCCACATCTTCAAGGTGGGCATAGTTTGGATTAGCAAAAAGATTGAACAACTTTATGATGTCATTTTTTTGGCAAAGCGCAACTTCCATACGACACGCCTTAAATCGACCTATAACATCTGCCGCAAGTTTTAATAATTCTTTTTGTGCATCCTTTGAATTACTCACCCACAAAACCATAAAAAAGTTATGCTCTAAAATTTCACCCGACATAGCAAACTGGTTAATCTCAGCCATTTTATAACGTATCATCTCTTTACGTACCCTGTTGTGCGTGTTTGAGTTTATGCTTGTTAAGTTATCTAACATAAACGATACGTCAACAGGACGCGAGATTGAAAAAAACTTATAGGTGCAAGCTATACCTGAAAATTCAGCTGTAAACTGTCTTCCTCTAAGTCTTTGCTCTTCTTCTGATAAAAGCTCAAGAGAAAATGGTTTTATCGCAATGTAGGCATATAGCTTATTGTCCTTAGAATAAACAATAGAGCCATCTATATCTTTTACATTAATAAAAGTGTTGGCAGTTATATTTTTTTGCAACTCTGCCTGTGCCGCATTATCTTTTTTCTTGTTCCAAAACAATGGCATTGCCTCCTTTGATATTGCCAGCTGTATTTACATATTTTCACTTCTAAAAGAGTCGTGGTGTTTGTACTTAAATTTTTGCTGTTGTCTATTAAAGCGCAAAAATCGTCTGCCGTGGTCTATCATTGATTGATTTTGATTATCCTTCTTAAATAGTGAAACGGCAGTTGCAATCGCCAAAATAACCATTATAGCTCCTCGAAAAAAACCAAAATTATCTTGTGCTATGCCATTATAAATAAGTGCGAGCATAAGTGCTATGCCTGCAAAAATGGCTATGTAACTCATTTCTTTCCATCCAATACCCGCAAAAAACTCGAAACTTGTTTTGATGTTGTCGGGTATATATAGTGTGCTTGTTGTTTTTATTTCTTGCATCACATTGCCTCCCACTCATTAAACTTATGATAACTCTTGTTTGACCCTAAAATGGACAATGATAATTTACCAATTTAACTTTTACGACAAGTACCCGACAATAATCTGTCGAATTAAAACCGCCGAACCACTTACCACTACAAAGATTACTGTATTTCTGATACGGTTAACATAACTCTTATCGTCTGAACCTTTTATAGCAACAGACGCAATTATATATAAAATCCGTGCTACCCCAAATGCTGGGATAAGCCACAGAAATAGCTCTATTGCAAAATTAATATACTCCATAGCCCTGCACTTCCTTTTCATTTTTACTTAATAGGGATTGGTAGTTTGCTTCCAATTCTGCCCACGCTGTTTCTAATCATCAACATTGTATGCACACTACTCATTGCTCTACCACCAAGACCAGCACCGCCATAACCCATCATAAAGTCACGCAATATATCAGGTGTTTTAAGCGATGCCATTCCTGCCGCTAACGCCCAAAACGGGTTATTATTCATCACTAACAATAGTGAAAAGCGAAAAAAGAATATCATCGCAAAGGCTGAAACAGATAGCATAATAAACTTTTGGAAAAAACTCTTAAAAATCCCTTTATCATTATCTACCAAGCCAACACAAGCTACAGGAAAGGCGATTCTCAACATCAGCAGTTGTAAGCCCATAATTAACAATCTGAAAAAGATGATTATTAAAATTACAAGCAATATCAGCACAATAACTATAGGGACAAAAGCTCCTGTAAACAAACTAGCCGCTATGTCGAAACCCGCATCGCTTAAATATGGAGTTGCCCCTGCTGTCAATGCATTAAGTGCTTCTCCTAACAGCGTAGTTATTACATTAGTTAAAAATCTATAAATCTCATTAAAAGCCAACACTATAACTATAGCCCTTACATAATTCAATACCAAATGTCCAACATCATTATCTTTGTCGCCATCCGTCCACCCTATATATACTTCAAAACCTTTTTTAAGGAATTTAAGGGTTATTAAGCCAAGCCCTATTGTTTGAAACATTAGAAATAAAGGGTCGAAATTTATCGTACCCATCGTCGTATGTATACCCGGCATAAGCCCAATTGTCATCGTTGTTTCGGGCCAAAAAACAGCTGAAAGAAGATTTACAACGATGCCGTTCAAAAACTCGTTAAGAGCTATAACTATGTCTTGTATAAGACCTTCAATCATACTAAACAATACTTATCACCACCTATTTTTGAAGTAAACAAAAAGAGGACGTTGCCACTGCCCTCTTTTTGTTTTGTAAAGATTTTTGCAAAAACCCTTTATGGTAGAATAATTGGTGTATAGTGTGTTAGGGTATCAAATAAGAAACTACCGCCGCCAATAAGACCACAAACGCAAGCTCCAATTAGACATCCCTTGATTCTTTTATTATGACGCGGTGCGTCTTCTTCAGAGCCTGCAGTCCTCATCGCCAAACAAATGGCAGCAGCACCTACACCACCAATACCGCCGATAAGTCCTGTAACTGGCAAAATATCTGTTGCAATTTGCACAGCACCTCTTGTCAAATCATTATCCATAAGCGGATTTGCATAAATCACCTCAGGCATAAACGTTGCTACAAAACTTATAACCATTACCGATAAAATGGCTTTCGTTATCGCACTTGAGGTTTTGATGATGTTAAATATACTTTTTGCATCATTTCCCATCCTCGAAAGTATATTGCTCTTGCACATTTTTTCACCTCCTAAATTATTTTTTATGTGCGCAATAATACATTTCAACTACAATCATAAGCCTCACCTCCTTTGGCGTTTATATATCGCTTCGCAATTATTTACTACCCAGCCATATGGTCAAGGTAATCATAAAAAGCCCTTTCAGATATTCTGACAGGGCTTTTTATGGGAACTACATTCTCTTTTTCCGCCAATCTTTTCTTTTTAAGATTGGTAACTCGCTTCTCTCTTTGTTTCTTTTTAGCCTCGGTATTATAATACATCATTTTTTGTGAAGATGCATTATTGTCATCTTCACCATATTCTTCATTAATATCACTTTCGTTTTGCATTAGTTCTTCAGGGTACACCCCTTCGGTTATAGGCTCTACATAAACATAGTGATGCTCTTGGATGTTAAAATCACTATCTAAAACCTTCAAATCTTCCCAAAACACAATATCTATCTGTTGCACAGATGGCGTTATGTTATTGCGATGCAGACGCAATTTCGTGTTGTGATTTTCATCACCCATTGCAAACATATCGTTAAAGAACCATTTTGAAATGTCGGGCATTATCGTTATTGCAGGGGGATGTTCAGCAAGCATCACAAGCATAAATGGTCGTTCAATTTGACGAACCTCATCAGGTGTTAACAAATCTCTTGCAATGAGGTTCATACTTGCATTTGAATTGTTGGAGCGTCTTGTGGTTATTGAATTACTCCGTGAATAACTTGATGTAGTGTACTTTCCCAAACGTCGTGATATATCAGCGTTGGTGTCGGGACTTGATGAACGAAGGTATACTAGACAATCGCAGTTATCTCTTATGACCTTCGACTGTTCTTTCCCGTAAATATCATCAAGTTGCTCAAAAGACTGCACCACAAGATTAAACCTTATGCCACGTCCACCTGCAACAGTTATCATTTGCGTAAAACCAGGTATTTTTGTGAAGTTGCCAAACTCTTCAAGCATAAAATTCACCCTAACACCCAGCCGACCACCAATACTATCTGCCTTGGTCAATAGTGCGTGATATTGTTGAAATACAAAAAGCGAAGCAAGGCTATTGTATGTTTCTTTGCCATCAGGCAGTATAATAAATACAGCGTGCTTACCCTCACCAACATCCGCAAGAGCAAAATCACTCTTGTGGGTCATATTATACACATATGGACTTGTAAATAACCTTAATTTTGTAAGTGCCGCTGTGAAAAAACTACCTCGTGTCCGCGATGGTGCTAAAAGTGCAACTGCAAAAAGCTGAACAGCAGGGTGATTTTCTCCTTGTCTTTTAACATACTTATCCAAAAGCATTTCACCCTTACTGTTTTCTTTGCACATTACATTGATAAAATAATACACATTGCTCATATTTTGCAAATGCGCCTTACTCTCATCTTGATTGTCGTAAACAACCGCCATAATAGCCCCCGCAATAACAGACGCTTCGCCATTTTCCCATATAGGTTCACCTCTGCCCGAAGGTACAAGACTTGAAGCAATATCCCACACTAACTCAACTGCTTTTGGTATGTCGTTTGCGTTCATAGCGTCAATTACAAGTTGCAAAAAGTTATAACTTTGTGATTTTGCTGGGTTTTTAAAGTTAAGGCAACTGATTGTATATCCTATACTTTTAAGATACGATGCTACATAATCGTAAATTTCTCCTTTTGGGTCAGAAATTATCATACTTTCGCCTGATAGACCTATTAATCCCATGCTTTGCAGTAGCAAATTTCGTGTTTTACCAGAACGTGTAGCTCCTAAAATAAGACTGTGAACATCGTGTCCTACTATGTGCAATTTCTCTTTATGTTTACCTATTTTTTCATAACCTGCAATAATGCCAGCTTTAGGCGGTGCTATCGGCTTTTTCATTTTCTCTTTTATCTTAGTTATTGGTGCTTTTGATTGAATCATCGGCACTACTTTCACCCCCTAGTGTATTTCTATTTCTTCGCGGTATTAAATCAGCCTTAGCGGCTATGCCTTTTGTAATCATATCTTTCACCATATCATTTTTCTTCTTATTTATAATGAAAGTCGCAAAGGCTCTTTTAGCTTGAACTGACTTCATCCACCTCGCAGAGCCGTGTTGTGATTGTCCGACAGCGGCAGGCGTTTTTATCTTGTCCGTTACTTCTATGAGTTCAGCGCGAAAATCTTCGCTCTTTTTACTCATAGAAAAAGCGAAAAACATAAATATAATGCCAATTATCCCAAGTCCTACAAAGAAAAATAACAATGCGTTTTGTGCATTTTGCATAATGAAAAATACTGTTGCGGGCCTGAAGTGTTCAATTCGGATTGTTTCGCCCGATAAAAGCAACACTGCTACAACTGCGCCTATAAGTGCGATTATTGGAATAGATAAGTATTTTATCAACTTCAATAAAATAATCATTACTTGCGGTGCTATGTTTTTCTTCTTTTTATAAATGATTTTAATCACCACCCTGTATGTTTTGTAACAAAAAAATCACCTCGAAAGGTGATTTAACATTTATCTGCATAAACAGATATGCTCTGACTTATTGCTAATTTATATCTTGGTTCATAGAATGTGTCGTTTGCAAAATAGCAAAACAATGGATAAGGGCGACTTAGTTTAATTATGCCTGTTTTTGTTGCAAAGCTATCAATATTTTCTTCATAGCTCTCATCATAGGCAATCTCGACCATAACATCGGTATTATTCAAACCCATTGCGGTAATTTTCTCATCAATTATATCGCAAGCACTATATAAATAAGATGTTCCTAAAAAACGACATATAAGCGGTCGTGCATTATAACACGAACAAAGCCCATTATCATCTAGCAAAGGACAAGGCAAGAATGTTTTAAGATTTTCTCTATCATCAACCATTTTTTTACGATTTGCTGTCGGTGCTTCAAGTTTCTCATACTCTTCGTTATGTTCAACTCTAAACTGTTCCAAATATGCGATACTTTTCGCAACGATTTTATCAAAAAAATCTACACCAAAGGTAGTTAGGATGTGATTTTTTATAAGATAATACTCCGATGCAGACACATAAAAATAATCGCTACAGCATTTGTTACAATTTCCATCGGCACAAAAAGGCTTTATGTTTAATTCTTTTTGCAGACGGTAGACTTCAAAATCAAATGCTTTATATTTCTTCCAAAGAAAAGTCAGCAACCCATTATCTTTCAAATCAAAATGACATCTTTTTTGCTTTTTACCACTGCCGCAAACACAAGGTGCATTTCTATTTACACTCATATCATCAAATCCTTTTTTAAGATTTGCAGATATTATATCACCTTTACATTTGTTTGTATATAGCTTTGGGGACATTCTGTTTAACATCGAAAGCCCATTGGTGGTCTTAATGCGATTTAAGTCTTCTAAAATCTTTCTTGACATCCTATCTCTCCCATCCATTATTATTTTGCTGACGATTACTTGAAGTTTCGTTATTCTTAACCATATCCCGACGTGCCTCAATGCGCTCAGATGCACCTGTCTTTTGTTTTGGCTTTATAGTCGGCAAGTCCTCTTTGCCTATGTTGCGTACTGCACGAAAAAGTGATGACAATAGGTTTGTTGTGGCGTTGCGTTGTATGTTGATATTTTTCTGCTTGTTGTATTCTTCTTTGCCGTGCATATATTGATTATAGTCAATATTCTTGATATACTTTAATAGTTGATTAGATAATCGTTTTAGCAAGTCGTCTACGGCGTTTTTCTCGGACGCTTCAATAGCCTCGATACCTTTAAGGTTTATTCTGCCGTCTTGGTATGTTTCGCTATAATACAGTTTTACCATATCTTTAATTGATTTTTTATAAGCATCAATCTCATCACGAAAATCTGCATTGCTTTTTGATATGTTGTTGATAATATCCATTGCCAGCCCTTCAACTTGAGTTTTAACATCAGGTGGCAAAAATCCGTGCCGCAAGCGTCCTGTTTGCGGAAGTTTATCCATTAATTGTATTATTTGTAAACGTATGTTATCAAGGTAACTGTTTTTGATGTTGCGATTTAAGACTTTACCAACCATAGACGCAGGGTCATCTTTAACACCCTCTGTCACTTCTTTGAAGTCGCTTTTTTTCATAGAATATAATGGTTCAAACAAATCTTCATTGGAAACTTTAACACCTTCTAAAATACTATCCCTTGCTCGTGTTTTGGTTTGAGAAAAAAGTCTAATGTCGTCAGCATAAACATATTTTATTAGATTGTTTCGTGCGGACGTTTGAATTTTTCGTGTCAAAAATCCATCAGTTACTCCTTGCTCACTATCCCAAAATAGATAGTGAAGATTTGGCTTGCCCTTTTCTATGTGCAATGCCGCCACATATTCCACTTGCGATGCAGGTATATGTATTTTTTCTGCTTGTTTTATAACATTATCTCTCACAAGATTTTGCCACATTTTAATACCATCTGCACTGTCGTCATAGCCAAGTCTTTCAAAATCTTCATATGCTATAGAAACAACGTTGTCGTATAGATATGTACCATCATCAACTTTCTCTTTAACATATCGTGCGGCTTTTTCTATATTGTTTATGATTCCAAACTCGCCATCATTATTATGGGCGAGTTTTCCAAAAAGACCGTGGTTTTCGGTTTCGTGTTTTACTACCCCTTCGCGTCTTCCTATGTACTGCACATATTTATATGCCCATTGGTTGGTACGCACACCACTCGTGAAACCTTTGGGGTTGCGTGATAAATAACTATGAAATAGTGGTGATGCCATATAAATCCCTCCTCGTTGTCATCATATGACACATCGCCCTACAACTTCATCATCTCCTCAAACAACTCATCCACCGCCTCGCTCCTAATGCCTAACGCCTTAGCACCTTCCCTTTTGGCATTTTCTATCAGTTCTCTATAGTCCAAATCGACCTCTGTAGTCATAGCGGCTGTCATCATAGCACTATAGTAAGCAGACACATACGCCATACCGCCTATCTTGATGAGCAGTTTTATTATTCGGCTCATACGTTGTTCAAAGGCGATTTCTAATTCTTCGCGCAGTTGTTTGCGTATGAAGTCGATGTCGTCTTTGGATTTTTCTATAGTTAGTCCATCCAAAATATGGGTACGCATTATTTGTGCAATAGGTTCTCCTGTTTTTGCTGATAATTTTTTTAGCGTATGGTAATCTTTCTGAGTCAAAGTTGTAGTTACTTGGATTGTTTTTTCGTTTTTTCTCATTCTACACCTCTTTTCACATTTACTGTTACGATTTTTCTTGATATTTAGCCACTTTAACGGATTTATACTGTTTGAATACAGTGTAAATACTGTATCAATGTATTTTGACTGTAATGTTTACTGTACTTATAAATCCCTTGTTGTCGGCTTTGCCGACAAGCTGTACAGTGCGTACGCCAGTGCGCTATTCCTGTCCAAGATTATCACAGCCAAACCCCGATTTATTTTGCGTTAATTTTTGCGTTTTCCAAAGAAAATGTGGGTAATTGCAAGGAGAAATAGTGCCAAAGCATCTTCAGCAACAAAACTCCCTTACATTTGCTTGTTTTTCATCAAAAAAGACTGCTTTTTAGGCAGCCTTAATGTTTTAATGTGAAATTTACACTTGTAATGCAAGATAACAAGTTCGTCGGTAAATTAATTAGCTTGAATATACTTACGAACTTCGCAAAGAAAGTATTCTGTAGATTTTAGTTGGTTTGAAATATCTTCTTTGCTGATGACGTAAAAATCATCATAATCACACTTATTTCTGACCGTAAACAGATTTTCAATAATATCCGACAGCTCGACTACGAAAACGCCTGTCTTGATGTATTCTTTACGAAAGTAGCTGATGACTGCCGAATGTCTGCCAAAATCAACATTTTGTAAAGCAAGAACACTTCGCATAGCGTGGAAAATAGCATAGTATGAACGGTTTGCTGCGCCTTTGTAATCGCTTGAATCAATAAGCGTTCTTGCTGATTTCAAGCATTGTTCGGCTTGCTCATAACGGTAGTTTGACATATCTTTAGCGTGTTGCATATATTTCCACCCCTTCCAATAACACGTTTCTGTAAAACGGTGATATGTGAAGCCTGTTCATAAAAAGATTTTCATCATTTAACATAACCGAAACCGTTATATCGTGTTCAAGGCTTGCACGGGAAGATACTATTCCCAGTCTGCGCTCGAAAGTTTTTTCATCCGCTTCATTGAAATCCGCAAGAACCATAATATCCAAATCAGAATATTCTTTATAATCACCACGAGCATATGACCCATATAGGATGATTCGGCGCAGTCTATCACCTAATATATTTTGAGCATTGCGGCTTAGTTCTTCCGTTACAGCAATTATTGTAGGATTTAATTCAACCATAATATACATCCTCCTGTATGTCATTATTATTTCAACGAGCTACTCCTGTATTATAGCATACCAAAATATGCTTTTCAATATTGAATATTGAGTTCTTTGATTTCACCAAATAGTTTGGTTTTATTTGTAAAACGCTTTTAATCCATCATCAAATTTCTGCTCTGCTTCATCTTTGTTCGTACTATCGTCGCTATTTGATGTTGTTGGTGTTTGCGATAGTATCGAAGGCAACTCATCAATTGATGGTTTTGGCGGCGGCACTGACACCTCATCCTCAACCACCACCCGTATTTTATCACCATAATGATGATAAAACTCTAAAGCCTTCATAATTGTATCAGATATTTCTTTGTCAGATGCATTAGGTTTAATAAAACCTCGCTCCACAAGTCCTTTGCGCTTGTATTTAATACTTATAGTAGGTTTAGGTTTGTGGCTATTGCCTTGGTTTTGATTAGTATTTTTTCCTTCAAAAATCTTGTTTAAGCCCTGTTCTGTAAATCTTCCTTTTTCAGATAGAAGCCTAATTGCTACGGCGTGTTTAATGCCTATCTTGGTTTCGTTGGTTATTGTGATGTAGTAGTACAAGAACTCTTGATGGTCTAGGGAAAGGAATGATATGTTGTAGGCGGCTCCAAGCGATAATTCACTCTTATCTAATAGGCTCTTAAAACCGTCTAATATTGTGCTTACTCGAATGTAGCGAGCGACATCCGACTTGCCTAGCCCATATTTCTCTCCCACGCTATCCGCAGTACGTGACTTTGCCCCAATTTGGGACGAAGTTGTATTTTCCCCGCTATCATCAGCTTTATCACCATTATTAATTAGGTTTTTCAACTCATCAACCAAATCATTACGCTTGCCTTGTGTCTTCATAGCTTGATACTGCACAGCAAGTGCCGCCGCTTTTTCAGAATGTGTCATATCTGTAAAAGAGCGTTGTAAAAGGTTGCTTTCCACTACAAACAAGTGTGCTTCTTCATCTGAAAGGTTAGGAACGATATAGCAGGTCGTGCCTTCAAACCCCGCTTTAATGCCAGCCAGCCTTCTGTTGTGTCCTGATAGCATTTCAAACATACCTTCTTGTGTCGGATGGCGGCGCACTATAGGCGGCGAAAAGATTCCATTTGCTCTTATACTTTCTGTCATATCATCAAGGCGTTGCCCTTCGTACAAGGTAAAGGGATGGTTGCTGTAGGCAACCATCCTATTGAAGGGTATAAAGTCGGTAATGAAAAGTCTTTGTGGGTGTGGTTGGTGTTCATTTTCGGGTTCTCTTATGTTGTTGGCGATGCTTGTATCGGTCATAATAAATCCCCTTTCATAATCATTTATTCATCGCATTGTATATAATCTCGTATCCTACAGCATTGGCGTGTACATTTTCCGTAAAAATCGGTTTCTTAACCATACCGCTTTCTATAATATAATCTCTAATCAAAAGCGACCCTCCGCCAATAAATACAGTAGTGTCTTTATGAAGGTCTAGCCCTATACGCGCTACGCTCATAAGCACGTCGTTTGTATAGCCTTTTGCTTCGGTTTGAATTAGACTAATATCTTCAGCTGGTGTGTTTATTGTGTTAAGAAACTTAGCGTCTTTTAATAAAACGCCTTCCATCGTTGTATCCCTCAACTCCTGCTCCATTTTAGCACGTACCTTTTGATTAATCTTCGCAAACAATGTATCTACACCTTTAGGCAGGGACACTATTGTATCTACATCGGGGCTTAAATCTTCTAAGCGCAAGCAATCTATAGTATAGCCTCCAATATCCACAACATTAATTGTCCTTACATCTTTAATGTCGTCCAAAATGGTTCTAACTGCCGCATATGCTTGAGGAAAAACGCCAACATCTGCAATTTCAATACAAAAGCGCACTGTGTTTAACTTAAATTCGATTTGTCCTTTGCGGTGTAAATATGTACGGAAGTCATCTGCGCCTTCTTTCATAAACTCTGGCGGCAATCCAACCGCTAAGCTAATTTTAACTGCACCACCTGCAACTTGTTCTTTAACAAAGTCTTCGGATTGGTCTGATAATAACTCTTTACCTATAGCGAAAAGGGTTAAAATGAAGTGTCCTTGGTCTTTTGTTTTGTTGTTGCGGCGCGTCATCCGTTTTGAGGATAAAGTATATTCCTTGCCTTCGTATGCCAAGATGTCTTGGTTCCCTAAGTTGGGCAAATGACCACACTCCGCATATCCTGCGGGAAAAACATAATTCTTGGTTTTAATATTTGCGTTGCCGTGGTCGATGGCTATAAGCCTTGGTTTCTTAGACATTTTTCCTCCTTAAAATGCGGTGCTATTCTATTTGACAGGGGTTGCGACCCACCATCCCGCATTACCACGCCTTACGGCGTGTCGCTCTGCGTTTTATTTCTTAATAACCTTAACCTTGGCGTTAGTCTTGCGGTCGTACAAAATGCCATACTCGCCTTCGTCAAAATCAATCCAACCCTTTGCTTTTTCAATGGCTGTTTCGTCATTCTCGGAAACAAAACCATAACTGCCAACAATCCCACCGCTCCAAACAACATCAAGTGAATACTTTTTCATAATTTCACTCCTCCTAAAAATATTATGCACGTTTATCTCTGTTGCGGAAATTATCTGCGCTTTGCAAGTTTGATTGTATGATTGGGTGTTTCTTATGTACGTTGCTTATAAAATGTACAGCCCTATGCCTTGCAGTAGTTTTATTTCTTTTTGAAATAGCCATTATGGTTCTTGGTATAACCACAAGCACAGCAGATACGAATATTATCCAAAATATTGCCATCAAACCTCGTTGCACATCTTGTGCTACTTCCAATGCACCGACAACACCAAGCAGTAGAAAGAAGCACAAGAAGCAGATTGATATTTCAAACTTAGTCATTTCAATTATCCTCCTAAAATGTATTAGCATTAGTTATATTTATTAAAGAATAGCCAATCATCAACATCACCCACATTCCCTAATCCATACCCTTTATCAGTTCCAACAAATATGTATACCTCGCCCAATATAAACTCTATTGCCTGTTCATAAGCATTAAGACGTTCACGGTGAAGTGTAGTGGTGTTGGTTGATGTTTCGTAATGTGACTTTCTCCGCCACATATCATATTCTTTTGCTACCGACACCACTTGCTTGTAGAAATCTGACTTCATAAAATCTTCTTTTCTTGTCATAGTATTTTCCTCCTGTTATTAATGATAAATTATCTTTGATTTTCACTTCTTTTCATCAACCTTTTGGACTTATTGCTTTATCTTACTATAACATACTGTCGGCAATATGTCAAGGGTTTTTTATGTGTTTTTGAATATATTTATCCACAACTTTATTGATTGCTAGTCATTTTAAGGCTATAATGTGGACAATTAGATACTACAGTGAAAATATGAAGCTGATAATTTTGTGCTTAGATTGACTTAGCTTTTTTTCCTTGAAATAAGTAAAACAAAAAAGAACTGCCGATGACTATCATCAATGCAGTTCTTTTTATGAATATTGCCATTCAATATACGTTATATTCTTGTTGGATTCATAAGTGGTTTGCTTAGGTCTAACACCTTATCTTATCGCATAAAATTTACAAAGTTTGGTAATAATATTACAAAAATATAAGTTGCGGGAGGATTTTGATGGAAACGGCAAAAAAAGCTAAAAATGACATCAAAGAGATGCTGGGTTTTTGGGACTATATCGACAGAGGTTTTGAGGCTTTGGATGAAAAAACCCTTGCAACATTACGCAATGAAGCACCTGTCGATATTGACCCAATATATGTAAAAAAAATAAAGGAATATGTTCGAGAAAAAGCAGGTTGTTAAAAGTTGATTTTCTTGTGATTTTAGGTGTTATTTTGTCTTAATAAAAACCAGCCCGCAAAAAATGCTAGGCTGGTTTTTATTAATATGATTAAATGCAGTTTGACATTTTACTTGTCTTTCAAATTCATAGCTTTATTCTGAGTTTAGACCGCGTCAACTTCATTATCCGCATTAATGATATGTCCAAAGGGAAACGATTTTGCCAAACTCTCGGCTATTGCAAGAACGGATTCTTGCGTTGTGGTTCGGTTTCTAAGAAAATAAAGTAAATCCTTATGTAAAGTTGTCGTCTCGTGACCGTCTTGTTTGTACAAGAAGTCAATCAAGGGCAAATCGTGCTCTTTCCTGTACTGAGTGACAGCCGCAAGCAAAATCGCCAACCCAAACTTTTCGCAGATGTCATCAGCTTTATGAGAACACGAAGTACCTGACTTCATACGAACTATAGGTTTTAGTCTAGTAATCCAGTAACACGTTGACGCAGCCTCCTTTAGATGCTCCCAATCTATATCGTGATTGAGAAGATAGTGAACTCTGCGTCTGTTTACTTTCAGCATAACTTCTACCATAGTTTCAGTGCTGACTGAATACATTGACATCTTAGCCTCATCATCTCTGCAAAAATATTTCCTAAATAAACTTAAGGCCTCGGTGTATCCTTTATAGCAATATTCTTTTAAACCTTCTTGTACCTTTAACAAGTATAGACCATCACCCAATTTTAGTCTGCCGTTGAGGTCGAAATCATCTTTCATATTTTGAATTGCATCAGAGTCCGAACTTTCCAAATTTATACGGATTTGTTTATCAGTTTCGACGAGGTTAACTGTTGAATACGTGGACATAATAAAACTATTCCTCCTCGGCAACTTCAATCAGAAAATTTAATTTTTCGCCCAAAACCTCATCTTTTTCTATGTAATCATACAGCGATTCATTGCCTTGTCTATTATTTTTGTTCTTGTTTCTTTTGAAAATACTATCGACAGCCTCGCCTACAGCAGTTTTAACCTCAACCTCGTTCATTTCATACCACTGTTTTGATTGGTCGATGTTGGTTGCTATGTTCGTCCTTGTCGTTGCCTCTTCAGTCATTTTAAAAATCCTCCCTTTCGTTATTTTATAAAAACTAGCTCTGCTAATTTAAGATCATAGTGGGTTTGAGCTTAAATTAGCAAGATATTTTTCTCGAAAATAGTTGCTAATTTACCTAATAACCCATTTATTATACAACTTAACTTAGGTTAATGTCAAGCACTTTTTGACTTTTCAAGTAAAATTTATAGATTTTAAAATACTTCAGTGATTTTAGCAGACTACTATGCTTCTTTTTGCCCCTATTTATTTTCTTCTGTCGCAACCCTCGGAAAATGCTCATCCAACACCTCAGCTATTTTCTTTTGCAAATCGCCTTTTTCAGGGTATTTCTGCTCGAAGTCTTCCATTCGTTTAATCAAATCTCCATAAGTATCAAAGCGCAACCGCAAGCCTATTGTTTTATATGTGTTTTTAGTGTATTTGTATAGTGTCGCATTTGTTTCTTTGTACTCATACTGTACAATAGGCTTATCGGGTTGCCATTGATTGCGGCAGTCTTTGCAATAATAGTTTTGATAACCCGTTTTTTTGCCATTTTTCTTTGTTTGGTCGCTACTGCACTTTGGGCATATCAATACGAATCACTCCTTGCTGACCTTATAATATAAAACTTGTTTTCATTATAACAAGGTACAACAAAGTTGTCAATCATATTGACCGCAAAATAAAGCTCTAATACATTTTTCCAATAAACTAAGAGCCTGAAATCATTTCTATAGTCAAAGACTTCAAAAGGCATTATGTAAACACATTTTTCCGAATATGTTGATAACGCTTCTTTTATTTCGATATAATTCAAACTATCATTAAATACCAATAATCAACCCTCCTGCAAATATTTTATCACCTTCTATTTTTAAGCCTCAAGCGTAACCGTTTGCGCCGTCATTTGCGTTGCTTGGCTTTGACTAGATACTGATTGATGTAGCTCTTGATGTTGCGGCGCATTTATACCATACTTGTCGCACTTTAACAGCATATCATTAAAATCTTTACCGACAGTAGGCTTTATATGGTCTAATACGTCATAGCCTTTTTCGGTATATTTTTCTTTGATTTTTTGTGCAAGCCTTATCCCTGCTTCATCTGCATCGGTGCAGGGTACAATGATGGTTACTTGAGGATTATTCTCTAAAAAAGTATCGAGCGCACTTGTTGCTGGGCCGTGCATACTTATTCGGTGTACTTCTGTTATGCTGCGTACCCCGTTGCCATTTAGCACGTGTAGGCTTGCGTGGGACATTGCGTCAATTGTTGCCTCAAACACATAAACCGTATCGGCTTTGTCGCCACCACCCACAACAAAAGGAAACTTCTTTTGACTTCCTGCAACATCCAATCTAAAAGTTTTGCGTTCTCCCGTTTCTTTGTCGATGTAAGCCTCTCTACCGCGCTGATGAATATGACCAATATTGCCGTCATTATCCTTTGAAACGAAGATTACATTTGCGTGATACCCTGCTTGTTGATAAACTGTGCCGTTATCTATACAATGGCTGATAACTGCAGGATGAATACCTCTTACATTTTTAAGATACTCAATCGCTTTCACATTACCTTTGGCACGTTCGGGAGGTATAAGTGGTTTTTTATCCTCATAATATTGTTCTACAGTCTTGGTTGCGCTATCAGTAGATAGGCTATTTTTAGATTGTTGTGATGTGTGTTGCTTCGGGGTGTAGTCTTTTGTATACGCACTATCTGCATAAACTCCGCCAAGTGCCGCAAGGTCAGTAACCGCTTTAATAAGTGCCTCCTTTTCTCCGTAACCTTGCTCCATATTCATAAGTTTAGCAAGTTCTACAGGTTTGCTGGATTTTATATCTCTATCATTCCAATAGAACCAATTTTTGTTATCATCTATTACAAGTGTTTTGTACGTTTCGCTTTTATACCAAGCCGCACCTTCTTTCTTTAGTGAATGTCCGATAGATTGTAAATACCTTGCCATAGACTGTCTGTTAGCGGCTTCGTATTGTTCTTTTGAGTATCGGTTGCCCATATCGTCACTTCCTCTCGTTATGTCAACATTAGATTTTTTCGACAACAAAAAATCACCCTTGTTCTCGTTGCTATCGGGGTGAAGTTTTTTAATTAATTCCTGTAACCCAATGGGTTCAAATTTCGATTCAATAGCAATTTCCTTTTTGTTTTGTTTTTGGAGTAGACCAGTTGCGTGCATTTTTTCTATCTCTTCACAACTATAACCTTCGTCACCATAGTAGTACCAATTGCCATCACTCCATTTGTATTCCCGTGTGGCCTCATCGTACGAAAACACACTTTCGCCGCTAGGAGAATACAAGCCGCCGCTCCCATCTGCCCAATCACGCCAATGCCATCCGACAGGCAGGTGTTTTGCGGGAGTTGATACTGATTCTATTAAGTCCTCATATCCATACTCCTCCGCAAGCTCATACTCTTCATAAGATTCATACCAATATTTAATTTTTGTATTGATGTTGCTTTCCCAATCATCAAACTTTACTCCCAATGCCACGCCTCTTGCGAGATGTGTTTTAATTTCGCTTTCACCCGTTATCATTTTTTCTGAACCGTCAAGATTTAGAAGATAGACACGGGTGTCTTGCAAATATAAATCTCGCGCACGCTCATCATTTAGCAACATAAAATTGTTAGAGACTTCTATATTTTTAGAGGAATAAAAATCTCTTAGTAATTTAGAATTAAGTTCATCACATAATTTTTCCACATCTTTTGGATTTGACGAAAAATCTCCTTCGCTCTCCGCAACGCTGTTTGTTGCCGTTTCAAGGATTCGATTAGCAATGTACTGCTTATCGTCACCAAATCCGCTTGAAAGCGGCTTCCAAAATGATATTTTTGATAAGTCTTCCGTAGAGTTTGCTAAAATATCGTCTACTATCTTATTTTTGTCTACGCCACCTTCGTAACTACTATCAAATGCATTATATCTTGCTTTAATTTCGCCTTCCGATGACAATAGTTCGCCTTTATACAGCCCGCCATCCCCATCATCCCATTCCCTCCACATCCAGCCTTTAGGCGCATTTTCTGCAGGAATAACTTTTGCTATTGATTCGTCTAAAAAATATCTCTTCCATACATCTTCGCTTATGCCGAGATTTTTAGATGCTAACGCAAAACTTTCGCTTAACCCTAACTTTCTAAAAGGTCGTTTTCCATTATTAAAGTGGATATAAAACCCGACATCGTTTTCTTTATTGCTCACCATTGCAAAAGAGCCGTCAATGCCTTTAATCATACTTCCTTTTTCTAACTCAATTAGATTCAGCTTGTTACAAATGTGTCTCACTTTTTCCAAGTCGGGCGAAAAGCCATTACGTTGTACATCATTTCCGCTATGTCTGCTCACTGCATAATGTGATTGCCTACCAATTATATGTACATATGGTTGCCAAAACTGTGATGGAATTGGATTTTTATATCTCTTCATTAAAGCAACTCCCCTCTTAATATGATATTTTATTGCGCTTCAAATAGATGACTCCCGCTGATTTTTTGGGAATAAAAAATCACTCACGATTTTTTCGGAGTGATTTTATTTTTTGTTAAATTTGTTAATCCTGCTTGCTCTTGTTGCGCCGCAAATTTTCCTCTTCAATTATCTGTGAAACATACACAAGCAATTTTGGGTTATCATTCTTGCAAGACCTATAGATTGCCTTATAGCTAATTCCATCATAATCGTGTCCTATAATATTGCGAAAACGATAGGCGGCTTTCCAATTAAAGTCAGAGTAGTTTTGAATAAAGTCATCGCTTAATTTGTTAGAATGTTCACCAATCTGAAACAACCTAAAGGCACAGACATCTCTTATGTCAAGATTTTCATCCATTACAAACTCATCATAGCTTATTCCTTGCAATGTTTTTTGAATATTTTGGGAATGGTATTTGATTTTTTGAATTTTCTCATAATCAGCCGCGAGCATAAATGACAACACCATCCTTTTTTATTTCAAGGTCAACCTTGCCTCCTGAAACTATATCATCACCATACACAAAGTCTACATTTTTACCCAATTTATTGATAACGTCATCTGCAATAGCACAAAAATCAATTATGGGCATCTCTTCGTCTACATAAGCGGCTATGTCAATATCGCTATTTTCTGTAGCTACACCTTTAGCGTATGAGCCAAATAATATAGCCTTCAAGACACCTTTTTGCTCAAAAATAGGTTCAACTTTATTTTTGATTTCTTCGACAGTATGCAAGCAAAATCACCTCCGTTTATGCATTATGGCTATGCTAAAATTAGATTGCAACAATAGTCATTATACCATACATTTATTAATTAAACCACCCCATTTTATACTTTTACCAAAATACTTTTATTACCGCAATCCTACCCTTTATACATCTTATAGATAGCATAAAAGGCAGTAATGCGACAATAAAGCTACATTTCAATTTCAAAACTATCGGCCTTTGCCGCCACATTTTCAACATCGACAACACCTGCTGTAATAGCATCATCTTCGTTGACGACACCACCTATCACATCGGCGTGGCTATCTTGACCAATATTTAGTTTCGCATTAACTTCAATAAGTTCCTTTTGGGTATCATATAATTCTTTTTCATACTCAAAAGGTGCGTCCACAATCGTTTTCAGTGTATCAAGTTCGTCTTGGCTTTCTGTTATTCGCCTATTTGTTTCTTCAAGTGTTTTCTCAAACTCTTTAAGAGCATAATCTATTCTTGAAATAGCACCCAAACCACTATTACTCAACTCTACATTATGCTGTGTTGCACCTTGAAGTGTTACCCTAACAGAAGTTAAGTCTACGATAGGACTTGGCACAATTGAAAAGCCCTTGTATGTGCCTATGCTTCGTCCTGCATATTGGTTAGATGTCACTGCTTTAAGAATTAACTCACCAGCCGCTTTCTTATTTTCTTTGCCAACAAAGTTGTTCTTGCCAAGTTTCATCACAAAATCGCTTGTGCTGTTCTCATTCCTTGTAATTATGTCTTGTGCTATGTTTTTTGAATGTTGAGTTGATACAGCTATGCGATTGGGAAGAGTTTTTGATATTGCGTCTTGGTTTTGGTGACGATTTGCCGTATGTTGCTGCTCTAAAACCTTTAGACCGCTAAGTTTAGCTTCCAGTTCCATTTTCCTAATAATTTCAGGTTGCCCTGTTGCTATTGCTTTAACCTCGGCATAATTTAAGGTTAATTCGTCAGCCTCTGCAATGGTGTTGGCATTTACATCACCACTCATCACTTGTGATATAAACCTTTGCTTACCTTCAATTATCTGCCATAAATAGCTGTCAAAAGTGCCTTTTGTGACATAATTAAGAATTTCAACTTCATCATTAAGATTGCCTTGACGCAATATTCTGCCACCACGTTGCTCAAGGTCTGATGGTCGCCAAGGTGCATCAAGATTATGAAGTGCAACTAGCAAGCGTTGTGCGTTTGTTCCTGTACCCATCTTATGGGTAGACCCAAGAAGTATACGCACCTCGCCAGTACGCATTTTGGCAAAAATCTTTTCTTTTTGTGCATTATCTTTAGCGTCGTGTATAAAGACAATTTCACTCTCTTTGATGCCTTTTGCGATTAATTTTTGTTTAATGTCATCATAAACAGAAAAAACACCTTTATTATTAGGAGTAGAGCGGTCGCAAAATATCATTTGTGTCAACTTTCCTTCTCGTACAACATTACCGACACTATCATATATAGGCTCAGTTGTGTCTTTGTAAATGTCAAATACTTTGTCTACACAAGTGTTAATCTTACTGCCTTTGGTGTCGGAAGGAATTAGTTTATCGTAGTCAATATCCAAAGGAAGTTCGCCTGCACCATAGCAAATATTATCAATTTTCCTAAATACACTTTCTATGTCAATAGTGCGCATATCCAAAGCACCCAAAGCCCCGTGATGCGTTACCACAAGCATATTGTAAATTTCAGGCTTAAGCACACGCTTACTTATAAGTTCTGATGCTCTTACCAAGCCTTTAACAAGTTCCTGTTGAGCTTCGCTTGCCTCTACCGACACAATAGTAGGTTTGCCGCCTTTTAACTTAGGAATATTTAGGTTAAGCATTTCGGGTATTTTGATGTCTGCTACCATACGGAAAGTATTCATCATTTGATGCACATTGTCAAACTGACTAAAACGTTCCTTTGTCCTAAATGTTTTACCATTTGGTGCAAGTTCTGCACGTGAAACAACTTTACCATAGTCGGCCGCCCAGTTGTCAAAATGATGATGACCCATTTGCTTTAACTTTTGCGGTTGAAGATATGATTGCATTGTATATAGCTCTGCCATAGAATTGCTAACAGGCGTTCCTGTAGCAAAAACAACATTCTTTTCGCCATAGTTTACTTCGTTGATATATTCTACTTTCATCTCCATATCCTTAACACGCTTTGTGTCGCTGTTTAGCACAAGTCCTGCGATGCGGCTCTTTTTGCTAAAGATATTTTTGTTTTTGTAAGAATGTGCTTCATCAACAAACAATGCGTCAATGCCCGTTTCTTCAAAAGTTATAACATTATCTTGGCTCATTTCGCCAAGTTCTTTAAGGCTCTTTTGCAATTTTGCAAGACTTGCTTCAACTTGTTTTTTACTCCAATTACTATCGTCATCACGCTTTAATTCCTCTAAATATTCTCGCGCTTGCCTAATTTCATTACGCATTTTTGCTTCTTGACGTTCTTTTGAAACAGGTATACGCTCGAAAAATGACTGCGGCATAATAATAGCGTCCCAATCACCTGTGGCAATTTTTGCCATAAACAACTTGCGTCTATCTTTGGTGAAATCCTTTGTTGTGGCGGTTAGAATTTTAGCCGCAGAATAAAGATGCATAAACTCGTTTGTCCATTGGTTTACTATATGGTTAGGTACGACAAAACCAGGCTTATTTGCAATCCCTAGGCGGCGCATTTCCATTGCTGTTGTTGCCATAGTATATGTTTTGCCAGCACCTACACAATGTGCCAAAAGTGTGTTGCCGCCTAATAAACTTCTTGCAACTGCATCTTTCTGATGCTTATTAAGCATAATAGTAGGGTTCATTCCCGCAAAACGTAAAAAAGAGCCATCATACTCCCTTGCTCTTTCACAATTAAATATTCTGTTATACTTGTTAGTCAGGTATTCACGTCTTATAGGTTCATCAAAAATCCATTTCTTAAAATCTTCGTTTAGAATATTTTGTTTTTCCTTTATAGCAATTGTTTCTTCTCGATTGACAACATATCGCTTGACCTCTTTACCAACATCGTTTATCAATATAACAGCATCTTTTATTTCAGGTTGTCCGCCGTTTAACATTGTTTCCATTAAGACACAAGCGTTCATACGCCTTGTTCCGAATATTTGTATGCTTTCAGTGGCGTAGTAAGGACCATCCACATTCCATCTGTTTAGCCTATCATCATATTTGATGTTTACCCTGCCACGTGCGCCAAGTTTTTGCCACAAAAATTCTTCATAATACTTTGGGTCAATCCAACTTGCACCTATATTGACACTTATTTCGTGTGCCGCAATAGGTGTTGGTTGTACGGCTTCGAGTGCTGATATATTTTGTGCATATAAGTTTTTAACACTTATATCCGCAAAAACAGGATAGTCACCTGTGTTTGATACGCTTTTTGCATACTCTAGTTTATCAGCAACATTTCCCGAAAGAAACTCATCAGCCGTTTCCCAATTTTTGTAAAGAATATTCTCATTATCCGCATCAACATCCAGTGTATCTGCCATAGGATTTTTGAAGATAAGCCCCTGCAAATCTGTAAATAATTGCATATAGTTTTTTCCTGTTAATCTTTGCATATGCCCAATATCAATACCGCCGTTTTCATAAAGCGAAACGGCAAGAGCTTCTTGCGCAGTTTCCACACTTAACACTGGTCTGTATGGTGTGATGGTTCTCTTGTTGAAAATATCACTTTTAGCAATTTCTTTTGTTTCTTCGTTTTCGTTTTCTAGCGATGATACTAGAGGATATTCGGCATCAAAATCACAAATTCTACGATTTACAGATGCATTAACGCTTTTGTGTTTTTTGTAAAAATCGTCATAAGCGTTATTTAATGCTTTTTGTCCTTGCAATAACTCTTCATCCGTGCAGTCTGCTAGTTGAATATCTATTACATTGCGTAATTGCTGGCGCAGTACGATAAAACTCTTTAGACGCTCAAGCTCTATGCCCTTACGCTCTGTTGGATACATTAATTCATCACTACGATAATAAGGCACATCCTCAATCAAAACAAAAGTGTGATTCTTAACATTAGGGTCGGCAGGGATTGCGAGTGCAGATGCTTCGGTTTGGATTGACTCAATTGATATGCCATAGCTACTTATCACGTCCTTAGGCAGGTGCTTAATAGCGTCTTTTAGAAGCTCCTCTAAAGTTAAATGTGATTTATCCTCAAAATTGGGCAGTTCAACATAATTCACAATCTCTTGCAACCCGCCATCAAACAAGTCATCATAACAATCCCAAGCATTATCTTTTTTACCCCAAAACGGAATGGGCCACGTTTCTATTATGCTGGCGTTAAAATAGCCCTTACTTATGGAGATACTTTCAAATCCTTCTAAAGCCCTCCATTGTTGATTATTTAGTTCGCCATTTTGATGATGTAAACGCTGTGAAATTTCGACGAAACGAGCAGAAAACCAATCTTTCTTATTTTCTTCGCTCATTATTTCGGTCGTTTGTGAAAAAGGCAATAGTGCTGCCCCCTTTCCAAACTGTCCCGAAACTTCGGACATTTCGCCAAGCATCATATGCGGATTGGCTACATAGTAAGCATTAATAGGAATATGAATCAACTTACCTTTATCGTCCATTTGCTTGGTGTTATGTAGCCCAGTATACACCCAATCTTCATTTGTGGCATCAGTTATGCGTTCACGTTTCTTAAGAAATAGTATATCGGTTGTAACTGTTGCTCCTGCACCTTGTTTGAAAGCAGTGTTTGGCAATCGTATAGCACCGAGTAACTCTGCTCGTTCTGCTATATAACGTCTTGCGCTTGTATTTTGTTTGTCCATTGTGCCGCTTGAAGTGATAAAGGCAACAACGCCACCTGCTCTAACTTTATCTAACGACTTTGCAAAGAAATAGTCGTGTATCATAAAGTTGTGCTTGTTAAGTTTTGGGTCGTGAACACCATAATTTCCAAAAGGAATATTACCCACAACAACATCAAAAAAGTTGTTGGGCGTGTTTGAGGCTTCAAAACCTTTTATTTCTATATTTACCTCGGGGTAAAGCTGTTTTGCAATACGTCCCGTTAGGTCATCAAGCTCTACGCCGTATAGCTTTGTATTTTCATTTTGGGCTATATTTTGCGGCATAGCTCCAAAAAATGCCCCACAACCCATACTTGGCTCTAGTATAGCACCACCAAGAAAGCCCATACGCTCAAGTCCGTTATATATTGCTTTGATTATTTCGGGTTGAGTGTAATGCGCATTAAGCACTGAAGCGCCAAGCGAAGTGTACTCCTCTTGCGTGGTTACTTCTTTTAATGCTTTTACCTCATTTGACCAGCCCGCATTTTTATCATCAAACGCTTGTGGTATGCCACCAAACCCGCTGTATTTAGCAAGTATAGCTTGCTCCGCTGATGTAGCAGTGCGTCCTTGGCTTTCAATTGTTTTAAGTAATTTTATCGCCGTAAGATTGTTGTTAAATTTAGCTTTACTCGTGCCACCCACATCTAAACCAATATCTGCCGCAGTTGTGATGGTGAAGTTTTCAGCAGGTGCTTCAAACTCTTCTGTAGAGTTGATTTCCTGATGTTGTTCATCCTCCTGCTCGCCCTCATAATCAATTTCATCTGTAGACTGTTGTTGGGGAGTTGTTTGGTTTTCAATGGTTTGCGCTTGCGTTGGCTGTAAAATATTCAACATATATCTAACAGAATCAATATCACTTTGACTATAGCCCACACCCTTAACTATATCGACATAAGGCGGTACACCTTGCAAGCCCTTTTTAACATTAGCCCAAAAGTCATTTATATGGTCATACAATGGTGTTTGCGAAGGATTTTCTTTTGCTTTAAGGTCGTATCTAAACTCATAATGCGATAGCACGTTGTCCTCAGATAGATTTCGATAAAAAATAACACCGAAAATTTTGTCATAACCCGATGTATTTTTATCGGCTTTTACAGCCTCATCCCAAGCTATTTTTTCTGCGTGGCTTATAACAAGATTAGCTTCATCAAACGACATACGCTCAACTTTGTCAGCCGCTAAAACACCATTATCATCTTTTGATTTGAGGGACTTACCATCTAGTGTCAAAGCGATATTGTTGTAACCTTGAATATACTGGTTTTCGCTAATTTCAAAAATTACAAAAGGCTTTTTATATTCTTCAATGTTTAGCGATGTAGCTTTTACAAAGTCATTCCAAGACATTTGCTGTGTTTCGCTAGATGAAGATATACCATCGCCTATAGAGAGTTGCTCAACCCCTGTGGTTCGACTGCTCTTTCCTGGTAAACTATCTCCTTCATCACTATTTCCTCTACGTAAATCTTCTTGCTGTTTTCGTGCTGTGCCGTCATCATAAAGTCCCCTGTCGTTGGGCGAGGATTTTTCTTCTCGTATGACTTCATCAAATCTTGCCTCATTTGCTCTGCTTCCATCGTCACTTCCCACGACATCATCTCTAACTCCCTGTACCACTCGCTGTCCTCTAAAATGTGCATCTGTGGGTGTCTCTCCATCATAAATTTCTCCCACTTCTTGCCGTAAAGCAGGTGTTGCATCTGCAACCGCTCTCTTATCTTTGACGCTTTCACCATCTTCAGCACCATCTCTATATCCTCGCCCATCATAAACTTGCTGTACGCCGTTTGAAGAATATGTTTCAGATGTTCCATCAGATGTTCTTCCCGCTTGTTGTCGTGGATGTCCTGCTCCTCCATCGACTGCTCTATCATCTCTGTTAGGCTCAACAGCGGGACGTATATGTTCATCTCGAACTTCTGTATGAACGTCGCCGTGTCCACTTCGGGGGCTTCCAGAAAATCCTCTGGTGTTAGTATCTCGCCCTTCGTGTTGGGGTGGTTCTCCCATCCCTTCAATAATTCCTGAATCGGCGGCTCGGGGTTGGCTGTCAGGTCTTCGGGATACCCCTGTCCTGATATTCTGCTGTTGAAGTATTCTATCCGTTGGGTTGTCGGCAGGTGATAATACCACTTCAGCAGCCGTCCGTCCTGATTGATTTTGTGATTCAACGTCTGATGATATGCCTCCATCCCCAATCCCTCTATTATCCTCATATCTACTTTCTCCATCTTTTTCATTCCTTTCAATTTCTATTCGATGTTTGATTATATCTGTATTGCGTGCGATAGCCGTAATAACATTTAAGGACATTTTTTGAACAACCCTGCCAAGCAAGTATTGCAATTCCATACCGCTATTTGTAATTTTAGCAAGTGATGCCTCGCCACCAACTGCGATTAACTCATTAGCAGTAAGACCAAATTTTTGACCGATTGTATCATTTACGCTTGCGATTGCCAAAAGTGCAAAGTCTTCACCCTGAACTATCTCAATTTGCTCTTGAGATAGTTTGTTTTGAATAGACCCTATTTCTTTTTCGACATACCTCGCCATTGCGCTTTCAATATGACCGTTAATACAAGATTTGAAGTTTAATGTAAAGTTATCTATAATGTTCGTGTGTTGCAGTTTCATCCCAAAGGCATCAACAAGGCGTATTTTGGCATCATCAGGGATAACGTACTGCTCTAAATAATTTATTTCCTTGCCATATGTATCTGCTATGTCATAATATTTATCATAGCTATTTGGATATTTATCGTGTGGTATCCTTATAACACGCGAACCTCTTTTAACGCCTCGCCCTGCCTTTTCCCATTCTGAATGACTTGCGACGGCTGTTGCATTAGGGTTTTGACTATACATAAGCAATACTTTATCGAAGTTATGTTTGTGTATTTTTGAGGAATAATTTACAAGTCCTATATACTCATCAAAGTTCGACATAACTTTTTTCAGCATCTTAATTCTTTCTTCTTCTAATTGCACTACCCACGGATTTTGATTTTGTTTCATCTTGTCACTCCTTTGTTTAGCTTTATCACCTTCCTTCGACATTTAAGTTGGCATTCGGATATAATATTCTTACATAATAACACACTGTCGGCAGTATCTCAAGAACTATTTTACCTCTTTCATCAATAATACTGTTTTCGCAAAACAAAAACAACCAAGAGTAATCTCGGTTGTTTTAATCTAATTTCCAAAATTGGAAACTATCGTTCCATTCCTCCCTCAATTAAAATTTTTAACCTCTTGCAAAACTCCAAAACCCCAACAAATCCAAGGTTCCAAAGCTCCATTTATAATGACTTTCCTCCACTTTTGTGATATAATTGAAAGTATCTAAGTTCCGCTCACACCAGCAAAA
>Ga0131853_10000300_pt1 | contig 88965 bp, 79 predicted proteins | sample TergutLab28metaG_FD_92764 | JGI IMG/M metagenome (GOLD analysis project Ga0131853, IMG submission 92764) | Labiotermes labralis P1 segment gut microbial communities from Petit-Saut dam, French Guiana - Lab288 P1 (version 2) (version 2) | ecosystem: Host-associated > Arthropoda: Insects >...
CAGGTGCTGATCGTGCCGATCTTCCAGCTGCTCAACGCGATGTCGCTGCTGAACACCTACTGGTCGGTCATCTTCCCGCAGGTGCCCGCCGTGATCGCGGTGTTCATCTTCAAGCAGTTCTTCGACGGCATCCCCGCCGATCTCGAGGATGCCGCGCGCATCGACGGCGCGAACCGGTGGCGCATCTACTGGTCGGTGATCATGCCGCTGTCGCGTCCGGTCATCGCGGCGGTGTCGATCCTCACCTTCGTGGGCGTCTGGAACAACCTGCTGCTGCCCCTGTTCGTGCTCTCGAACCCCAACCTGATGACGATTCCGGTGGGCCTCGCGACCGTGCAGAGCAGCTTCGGCCAGCGCTATGCCGACATCCAGGCGGGGGCGATCCTCGCGGCGCTGCCGCTGATCATCCTGTACCTCGTGTTCCAGCGCCAGATCGTGGAGGGCGTCACGGGCAGCGGGCTGAAGGGGTAGCCCCTCGCCGCGCATCGGCGCACAACGCACCGAGGGGAGGAGCTTTTCCCAGAAAGCTCCTCCCCTCGGTGCGTTGTGGGCGGCAGCTCCCCGCCGCTCCGCGGTCGCGCCGCGACATCCTGTGCACAGACTTTCATTTATCTGATTGCTAGGTGTGAATAGTTTGAGCCTGCTCATAGCCCGGCCATACGGTCTGAGCACGCCCCGTTGCGAATCTCGACCGCATGAACGAGACGAGCAGACCAGTGGACGTCGAGATCGTCGTCCCCGTGTACAACGAGGAGCGCACCCTCGACCACAGCGTCCGTTCCCTGCACGCGCACCTCGAGCGCGCGATGCCGGAACGCTGGCGCATCGTGATCGCGGACAACGCGAGCACCGACTCCACCGCTGAGATCGCCGACCGGCTGGCCGCCGAGCTCGACGGCGTCGCCGCAGCCCATCTGCCGGTCAAGGGGCGCGGCAACGCGCTCAAGGCGGTCTGGTCGGCGTCGGATGCCCGCGTGCTCGCCTACCTCGACGAGGACCTCTCCACCGACCTCGCGGCGCTGCGCCCGCTGCTCGCGCCGCTGCTGTCGGGCCACTCCGACCTCGCGATCGGCACGCGCCTCGCGCGCGGCTCGCGGATCGTGCGCGGCGGGCTGCGCGAGTTCACCTCGCGCTCCTACAACCTGCTGCTGCGCACGGGCATGCACGCCGGGTTCAGCGACGCGCAGTGCGGGTTCAAGGCGATCCGGGCGGATGTCGCGCGCCGCCTGCTCCCCTACATCGAGGACGGCGGCTGGTTCTTCGACACCGAGCTGCTCGTGCTCGCCGAGCGCTCCGGGCTGCGCATCCACGAGGTGCCCGTCGACTGGATCGACGACCCGAACAGCTCGGTCGACATCGTGCGCACCGCCGTCGCCGACCTCAGGGGCATGGCCCGCGTGAGCCGGGCGCTGGCGCGCGGCGCACTGCCGGTCGACGAGATCTATGCCGAGTTCGGGCGCCGTCCGCTCGGCCCCGCCGGTCGCCCCGGGATGTTCGGCCAGCTGCTGCGCTTCGGCGGCATCGGCGTGCTGTCGACCATCGCCTTCGCCGTGCTGTACCTCGTGCTCGCGCGCCTCATGCCCGCGCAGGCGGCCGACTTCGTCGCCCTGCTCGTCACGGCCGTCGCGAACACCGCCGCCAACCGGCGCTTCACCTTCGGGGTGCGCGGGCCCGAGCGCGCCACGACCCACCAGGTGCAGGGGCTCGTCGTGTTCGGCACGGCCTGGGTGATCACCGCGGGCTCGCTCGCGCTGCTGCACCGGGCCGACCCCGGCGCGACGGCAGGCGTGCAGGTGCTCGTGCTGACCGTGTCGAACCTCGTCGCGACCGCGCTGCGCTTCGTGATGCTGCGGTTCTGGGTGTTCCGGCGGCGCGCGAGCGGGATGTCCCGCTCGGCGCCCCCGGAACCGACATCCGCCCCGCTCCCCCTCCCCGTCCCGGCCGCGTCCGCCGACCGCCAGAAAGAAGAGGTCGCACGATGACCACCACGACCCTCCCCCTCGGCGCCGCCCGCGTCGGGGATGCCGCGGGCACCCGCACGCGCACCCGCACCGGCCGCGCCTGGCCGCTCTCCCTCGCCGGCCTGCTCGTCGTCACGGCGGCGCTCTACATCTGGGGGCTCTCGGCGAGCGGCTGGTCGAACTCGTTCTACGCGGCCGCCGTGCAGGCGGGCACGAAGAACTGGGAGGCCTTCTTCTTCGGATCGTCCGACGCCGGCAACTCGATCACGGTCGACAAGCCCCCCGCCGCGCTGTGGGTCATGGGGCTCTCGGCGCGCATCTTCGGTCTCAGCTCGTGGAGCATGCTCGTGCCCGAGGCGCTGATGGGCGTCGCGACCGTCGCGATCGTGGCCGTCACCGTGCGGAAGCGGTTCGGGGGCGTCGCCGGCATCCTCTCGGGCCTCACGCTCGCGCTCACCCCGGTGGCCGCGCTCATGTTCCGGTTCAACAACCCGGATGCGCTGCTGCTTCTGCTGCTCACGGCATCCGTCGCCCTCACGCTGCGCGCGATCGAGCGCGAGCAGATGCGCTGGCTCGTGCTCGCGGGGGTCGCCGTCGGCTTCGGCTTCCTCACGAAGCAGCTGCAGGCCTTCCTCGTGCTGCCCGTGCTCGCCGGCGCCTACCTCGCCTTCGCCCGCACGGGCTGGGTGAAGCGCGTGCTGCACCTGCTCGCGGCGGGGGCGGCCGTGGTCGTCTCGGCCGGGTGGTGGGTCGCGATCGTCGAGCTCACCCCCGCGTCGATGCGGCCCTACGTCGGCGGCTCGCAGACGAACAGCTTCCTGCAGCTGACCTTCGGCTACAACGGCCTCGGCCGCATCACGGGGGCCGAGACCGGCAGCGTGACGGGCGGCGGGACGCCGGCCGGCACCACCGCCGGCACGACCGGCACCACGCACGCCGCGACCACCTCGATGTGGGGCCAGACGGGGCTCTTCCGCCTCTTCACGTCGGAGTTCGGCGGTCAGATCTCGTGGCTCATCCCCGCCGCGCTCGTGCTGTTCGTCGCAGCGCTCATGGTGATCGGCCGCGCCCCGCGCACCGACATGCGCCGCGCGCTGATCGTGACCGCGGCCGGCTGGCTGCTCGTGACGCAGCTCGTCTTCAGCTTCATGTCGGGCATCTTCCACCCCTATTACACGGTCGCCCTCTCGGCACCGATCGCGATGCTCATCGGCGCCGCCGGCTGGACGGTGTTCGGCGCCCGGGATCGCCTGTGGGTGCGCGTCGTGCTCGCCGTGACCGTGCTCGGCACGGCCGTCTGGGCCTGGGCGCTGCTCGAGCGGTCGAGCACGTGGCTGCCGTGGCTGAAGTTCGCCGTCATGGCGCTCGCGGTGGCCTCGGCCCTGCTCGTGCTGTTCGGCGGCCGCGGGGTCGCGATGTCCCGGGTGGCCGGGCTCGTGACGGCGGCCACGCTGCTGCTCGCTCCGCTCGCGTCCTCGCTCGAGACGGTCGCGACGCCGCACACCGGCTCGATCCCGTCGGCGGGTCCGCAGACGAGCGGCGGCTTCGGCGGCGGGCCGGGCGGCGGGATGCCGGGGGGCGGCAACGGGGGCCTCCCCGGCGGCGCAGGCGGCTTCCCGGGCGGCACCCAGGCCGGCGGCTCGATGTCGAACGGCCAGTCGAACGGCCAGTCGAACAGCCCGGGCGGTGCCGGCCAGAACGGCACCGGCTCCACCGGTACTGGCACCGGCGCGGCCAACGGCTTCCCGCAGGGCGGCCCCGGCGGCCAGAACGGCACGTCTCAAACCGGCACTGGGCAGAACAGCGCCGGCCAGAACAGCGCCGGCAGCGCGGGTGCGATGCCCGGCGGAGCGGGCGACGGCGGCTTCGGCGGCGGCATGGGCGGCGGCATCCTCGGCGGCTCCACCTCGGTGCCGTCCGCCGTGAAGAAGGCGCTCGAGAAGGACGCCTCGCAGTACACCTGGGTCGCGGCGGCCGTCGGCTCGAACGAGGCGGCCGGGTACCAGCTCGCCACGGGCGACGCCGTGATGCCGCTCGGCGGGTTCAACGGCAGCGACCCGTCGCCGACGCTGAAGCAGTTCGAGAAGTACGTCGCCGAGGGGAAGATCCACTACTTCATCGCCGGTGGCGGCTCAGGCGGCATGCAGCAGAACGGCGGCAGCAATGCCGCCGCCGAGATCACGAGCTGGGTCGAGGCGCACTACACCGCGAAGACGGTCGGCGGCCTGACGATGTACGACCTGACCGCTGCGGCGAAGTGACCGTCGCCGACCAGCCCGTCGCGCAGCGGCCATGACCCACTGGCCCACAACGCACCGAGGGGAGGAGCTTTTCCCGGAAAGCTCCTCCCCTCGGTGCGTTGTGGGCGGAAGCGGCGGTCAGCCGCTCACCCGCCTCACGCCGAGACGGCAGGCACCCAGATCCGCATCGCACCCGTCTCGCCGTTGCCCCAGGTCGCGTACGGCCGCAGCCGCAGCGGGGCGGTCCGCTGCGCCGGCTGCGCACCGGGCCACGAGGCGTAGAGCGCGCCCTCCGGCGAGCGCACGACTCCCCCGGCCTCGAGCACGGGCCCGAGCTCGGTCGCCGTGCCGGTCGCCGCGATCGGCGCGCCGGGGTCGAGCGCGAGGCTCTCGACGTCGACCTCGTTGTCGTTCTGCTCGAGGCAGTAGACGACGGGGCCGCGGCGCACCGCGACGGCACCCCGCACCGCGTCGACGCGCGGGTCGGCCGTGAGCACCGTGGCGGTCATGTCGAACTCGAGCTCGATCACGCTGCCGGCGGCGAGCGCGCCCGCGAGCCGGATCGCCCCGTCCACGACATCCGCCGCCGCAACGCGCCCGTCGACCGTCAGGTGGTGGCCCGTCGCCCACGCGGGCACGCGCAGCACGAGATCGGCGCCGGCGCCCTCGGCGACCGCGATGCGGATGCGGCCGGATGCCGGGTAGTCGGTCTCGACGTCGAGCACGACCCGGCCACCCTCGAGCTGCGCCTCGATGTGCGCCGCCGTGTACTGCACGAGGTGCAGCTCGTCGCCGCGCGCGGCGGCGAGGTAGCCCTCGATGCTCGCGAAGGTGCGCATGAGGTTCGGCGGGCAGCACGCGCAGAAGTACCAGTCGAGGCGCTGCGCGGCGGCCTCCTGCTGGCCCGAGATGTGGTCGGCGCGCATCTGCAGCGGGTTGCTGTAGAAGAAGTGCGTGCCGTCCTCCGACAGCCCGTCGGCGACGACGTTGTACAGCGCCGTCTCGAAGAAGTCGCCGTAGCGCAGGTCGCCCGTTGCGGTGTACATGCGCCACGCCCAGTGCATCGCCGCGATGCCGGCGCACGTCTCGGCATAGGCGCGGTCGCTCGGCAGCTCGTAGGCGTCGCCGAAGGACTCGTCCTTGTGGCGCGACCCCGTGCCGCCCGTCACGTAGCTGCGCCGGGTGACCATGTCGTCCCACTGCGTCTGCGCGGCGGCGAGGAGGCTGTCGTCGCCGGTCTCGAGGTAGACATCCGTCACGCCGCTGTTCAGGTAGATCGCGCGCACCGCGTGGCCGCGCATGATCTCGGTCTCGCGCACGGGGGTGTCGTCCTGGTAGTAGATCGACCCGAACCCGCCGCGCCCGAGCCAGCCCGAGCCGCGCCGGTCGATGAACGCCTGCGCCGTCTCGAGATACTCGCGGCGCCCCGTGAGGCGATAGAGCTCGACGAGGGCGTACTCGACCTCGGGATGCCCCGGGTAGCCCTCCGCGTCGGCCCCGCCGAACGTGCTCACGATGTGGTCGGCGGTGCGCTGCGCGATCTGGAGCAGCCGGTCGTCGCCGAGCGCCCGCACCGACGCCACCGCCGCCTGGATCATGTGCCCGGCGCAGTACAGCTCGTGGCCGGTCGTGAGGTCGGTCCAGCGCTCCTGCACCCGGTCGGCGCGCTGGAACGCCGAGTCGAGGTAGCCGTCGTCGTCCTGCACGCGCCCGAGCAGCGCGATCGCCTCCTCATAGAAGGCGCGCAGCTCGGGCTGCTCGCCGTGGCCGAGCTCCCACGCGACGGCCTCGAGCACCTTGTGCACGTCGCTGTCGGCGAAGACGAGCCCGCGCCACGGCGCATCGGACTCGCCGATGAGCCGGCGCAGGTTGTCGAGCGCGCCGTCGGTCTCGAGGCGCAGAATCCCGTGCGGGATCGTCGCCTCGCGGTTGCGCCGCTGCCAGCGCCCGAGGGTGCCGTCGCCGAGCGCGACTGCGCCGTCGATCGGCGCGACCCGGCCGTGCGCGGCGGGGCCCATGGGCCGTGCGGTGGGGGTGCGCGTCGCGGCACCTGCCAGGGGTTCGGTCGTCATCGTCCTGCCTCCAGTCCTTGTGCGGCGCCGCCCCACGAGGCGAGCACCGCCTTCACATCGTCTCGCCGTTCGCTCGCGAGGGCCACGGCGTACGCGTCCTCGAGCACGGCGTCGAACTCCACTGCGGCCCCGCTGCCGGCCGAGCGCACCGCACCCTCGACCATCGCGAGGCTGAACACGTTCGCGTGCACGTCGCCCGAGGGCGTGCGACCCGTGCGCAGCGCGTCGACGAACTCGTCGAGCGCGCCCGCGATCTCGGCGCGCGTCGCGTCGTCGCGCGCGGCCTCGTCGGGGGCCGGGATGTCGGTGCCGGCCGTGCGCTCGACGACCGGCTCCCCCTCGCCGTCCCAGATCGCGCTGCCGCCCGCGGCGCTCACCCGCCAGCGGCCGTTCCACGAGGTCTCGAGCCCCGGGCTGCACCAGCTGCCCGTGAACGTGTAGCGCGTGCCGCCCTCGAACTCGAACACGGCGGTGGCTGCCGCGTCGCCGCGGTACCAGCTCCACCCGGGGTTGAAGGTGCGGCAGTCGACCCGCACGGGGTTCGCGTCGAGCAGGTAGCGCGCGACGTCGAAGGCATGGATCGCCATGTCGACGAGCAGCGGGTGCTCCATCTCGTCCCGGAAGCCGCCGAAGTGCGGCGCCTTGAAGAACTCGGTCGTCACGAAGCCGACCTGTCCGAGCCCCGCGACCTGGCGCTTGAGCTCCGCGAGGGCCGGGTAGTAGCGCCGCGACTGGCTCGTCATGAGCAGCTGCCCGGTCAGGTCGGCGGTCGCGACGAGCGAGAGGGTCTCGGCGACCGTCGGCGCGATGGGCTTCTCGCACAGCACCGGCAGGCCGAGGAAGAGCGCCTCGCTGTTGACCGCGTGGTGAGCGGGCGGCACCGTCACGTCGACGACGGCCTGGGCGCCGGCATCCGCCGCCACCGTGCTCAGCGCATCGCCGACGACCACGTCGAGCCCGCGCTCGCGGACCGCCTGTCTGGCCAGCTCGAGGTTCAGGTCGACGAGGCCGACGAGCTCCACCGACGGCGTGGCCGTGATGACGTCGAGCCAGTGCCGGCCCATCGCGCCCGCGCCGACGAGCACGACGCGCAGCGGCCCGTCGTCGGCGACGGTGGCGAAGCGGCTCATTCGGCGGCCTCGTGGTTGGCCATCGCACCCTGGTAGCCGCGGCCGGTGAAGAAATCACCGGTCTCGTAGCGCAGCAGCACCGGCATCGCCCGGCCCGGCCGGTCGGACTTCGCCCAGGCCACGCCGTTGGCGATCACCCTGCGCACGTCCTTGTGGTGGTAGACGGGGAAGTCCTGGTCGCCGGGGCTGAAGTAGAAGATCTTGCCGTTGCCGCGCCGGTAGGTGATGCCGCTGCGGAACACCTCGCCGCCCGAGAACGACGAGATGAAGATGATCTCGTCGGGCTTCGGGATGTCGAACTGCTCGCCGTACATCTCCTGCTGCGGAATCTCGATCGGGTGCGGCACGCCCTGCGCGATGGGGTGCGTCGGGTCGACGGTCCAGACGAGCTCGCGGTCGTGCTCACTGCGCCAGCGCAGGGTGCACGAGGTGCCCATGAGCTTCTGGAAGATCTTCGACCAGTGACCCGAGTGCAGCACCACGAGGCCCATGCCCTCGAGCACGTGGCGGTGGACGCGCTCGACGATCTCGTCGCTCACCTCGCCGTGCGCCGCATGGCCCCACCAGGTCAGCACGTCGGTCTGGGCGAGGCGCTCCTCGCTGAGGCCGTGCTCGGGGTCGTCGAGCAGCGCGACGCTCACCTCGGCCGCGGCGCCGAGGTTCTCCTCGATGCCGGCCTTGATGGCGTTGTGCATGCCATCGGGGTACAGCTCGGCGACATGGGGCTCGACCTGCTCGTGGCGGTTCTCACCCCAGACGACGACGCGCAGCGGCCGCTCGGCGGTGGTGTTCATGGCTTCTCCTTCGTGGGTCGTCGCGCGCGGCATCCGCTCGCACGCGTCACTTGATTGCTCCGCCGAGAGCCCCGGCGGCGATGTACTTCTGGGCGAGGACGAGCAGGACGCCGGCCGGGATGGAGGCGATCACCGCCGTCGCCATCACCGGGCCCCACTGCGTCACCCCGTTCGCGCCCAGGTAGTTGTAGATGCCGAGCGTGATCGGGCGCACGGCAGGAGTGCTGGTGAGGGTGAGCGCGAGCAGGAAGTCGCCCCACGCGCCGAGGAACGAGAACAGCGCCGCCGTGATGATCGCGTTCTTGCTGATCGGCACGACGATGGAGAGGAACGCCTTGAAGTTGTTCGCCCCGTCGACGAGCGCCGCCTCGACGAGGCTCTCGGGGATCGACGCCATGAACGCGCGCATCAGGATGATCGCGAACGGGATCTGCATCGCGCTGTCCGCGAGGATCAGCCCGATGTAGGAGTTGAGCAGCCCCCAGTCGTTGAACAGGGTGTACAGCGCGTTCGCGATCACGATGATCGGGATCATCTGCGTGATCAGCAGCACGAGCACGAACGCCGTCATCCCCTTCATCTTGAAACGGGCGAGGCCGTATGCCGCGGGCGTCGCGACCAGCAGGGTGAGCAGCACCGAGCCGAGCGAGATGACCAGGCTCGTGACGAGGTTGGCGCCCTGCTGCGAGATGGCCGCCGCGTAGCCGGCGAGCGTGGGGTGGATCGGCAGCCAGTCGGTGTTGGCCGCGCCCGCGTTGGACTGCAGGCTGCTGTTGACCATCCAGTACACCGGGAACACCATGATCGCGAGGAACACGATGCCCAGCACGGTCAGCGGCCAGCTGCGCGCGGGCGCGCGCAGCGGCTTCCCCGCGAGCAGCAGGGCTCGGGTCTCGCTCATTCGTCGACTCCCTTGCGGTTCATGTACAGATAGACGATCGAGAACAGCAGCGACACGACGATCAGCACGTTGCTGATCGCGGCGCCCTGGCCGAACGCGAACTGCACGAACGAGTTCTGATACGCCCAGGTGGCGAGCGTCTGCGTGGAGTTGGCGGGGCCGCCGCCAGTCAGGCCCAGGATGATGTCGACCACCTTGAGCGTGTAGACCACGCCCAGCACGATGACGACGCTCACCACCGGGCGGATGCTCGGCCAGGTGATGTGCCGGAAGGCGCGCCAGCCCACCGCCCCGTCGAGGGACGCGGCCTCGTACAGCTCGTCGGGCACGCCCTGCAGACCGCTGTAGAGGATCGTGGTGTTGAACGGGATGCCGAGCCAGATGTTCACGCCGATCACGGCGATGAGCGCCAGGTTCGGGCTCACGAGCCACGGCACCGCGTGGATGCCGAACACCCCGAGGAACTGGTTCAGCGCGCCCGAGCCCTGGTCGAGGATCCACTTCCACACCGCCGCCGAGGCGATGAGCGGCAGCAGCCACGGCAGCAGCAGCAGCGAGCGCAGGAACCCGCTGAGCGGGAAGTGCCGCTTGAAGAACAGCGCGAGCCCGAGCCCGATCGAGAACTGCAGCGCGATCGAGCCGATCGTGAACAGCACGGTGTTGACGACCGACGTCATGAAGACGGGGTTCGAGAACACGGTCGCGTAGTTCGCGAACCCGACCCACGGCGCCTGGCCGGTGTAGAAGGTCTTCGTCGTATAGTCCTGCAGCGACATGACGACGTTCTGCACGATCGGGTAGCCGAAGAACACCAGCACGAACACGACCGCGGGTGCGACGAACAGCCACCGGGTGAGGTAGCGGCCGGGCCGCGCCCTGCGGCGCGACCCGGCGGTGAGCTGACTCACTTGTTCTGCGCCTGACCCTGCTTGAGGGCGTCGGCGGGGCTGGCCTTGCCGGTCAGCGCGAGCTGAACGGCCGTGTAGATCGCGGTCGCCGCGGTCGGCCACTTCGGGCCGAGCTCGGCGGTGCGCGCCCGAGCGGTCTTCACCGTCTCGACGAAGGACTTGACCTGCGGGTGGGTCGTGGCCCAGGTGGCGGCGGATGCCTCATCCGACGGCACATTGCCCGAGAACGCCGCGATCTTCAGCTGCGTGGCCGGGTCGTTGAGGCACTGCACGAACTTGGCCGCGAGGCCCATCTTGGTCTTGTCGCCGGTGTTGCCGACGTTGAAGGTCTCGCCGCCGAGGGGCGAGACGACCTGCTGGGACGAGTCGCGCACCGGGATCGGCACGCTGTCGAAGTTGAGGCCCTTCGTGCCGTTCAGCACGGGCAGCTGCCACGGGCCGTTGATCATCATCGCCGCCTTGCCGGCGATGAACTGGTTGTTGACGTCCTGCTGGCTCCAGTTCACCGAGCTCTTCGACATCGAGCCGTCGTTCTGCAGCGCGACGTCGAAGGAAAGGGCCTGGGCCGCCTCAGGGGTGTCGATGTTCTTCTCGTCGCCGCCGTTGGTCCAGAAGAAGGGCAGGAACTGCCAGGTGCCCTCGTAGGTGTTGATGTTGCTCATCGCGAAGCCGTACACGCCCTTGGCCGGGTCGGTGAGCTTCTTGGCGTCCGCCTGCAACTCGGCCCACGTCGTCGGCGGCGTGATGTTCGCCGCCTTCAGCATGTCAACGTTGTAATACAGCGCGATGGAGTTGATGACGGGCGCCAGGCCGTAGAGCTGGCCCTGGTAGGTGCCGGCCTTGACGACGGAGGGGACGTCGCCGCTCGGCGCCGAGACGCCGAAGTCCGACAGCGGGGAGAGCGCGCCGGTCGCCGCGATCTGCTGCACGTCGGGGTTGTCGAGCATGAGCACGTCGGGCATCGTCTTCGACGAGACCTGCTGCAGCACCTTCTGGATCAGTGCTGCGCCGGCGACGTGCACCGGGCTGACGTTCGCGCCGATCTTGGCGCCGCATTCCTTGTAGGTCGTGTTGAACCCCGACATGCCGGGGTCCGCGTTGTAGTAGTCCTCGATGGTCAGCGTCGGCTTGCCGCCGGCGCCGGTGCTCGAGCCGGACGAGCAGGCCGCGAGCGACAGCGAGATCGCCGACGCGGCTGCGAGCACCGCAATGGTGCGTGAGGTCTTCACGAGTGAGCTCCTTTGCTGCATTCCTGAGAAGGTGATCGCCGTCGGGAAACAGGCGCGGTCAAGCGCTTGACCACGTGGCCAAAAAATAAGACCGGGGGTCTGCGCCGACTTCCCGACATGTGCTTAACGGGCATTCAAGCCGCGGATGTCGGCGCAAGTCAAGCGCTTTACCAAATCGTGTTCTGGCCGGTGCCATAATCGACGCAGCGGGGCGAGAGAGGCGGCGCGATGGTCACCATGCAGCAGGTCGCCGACCGCGCGGGCGTCTCGATCTCGACCGTCTCGTTCGTCGTCAACGACACGAAGCCCGTGACGCCCGAGACCCGCGAGCGCGTGCTCCAGGCCATCTCCGACCTGGGGTACCGGCGCAACACGATCGCCCGCGCGCTCGCGAGCCGGCGCACCCGCATCCTCGCCCTCATCTACCCGCTCATCGACCACCGCAACCACAACGCCTTCATCGAGTCGGCCGCGACCGCGGCGCGCGAGCACGGATACAACCTCGTGCTGTGGCCGCTGCACAGCGACGACGTGTCGACCGAGATCACCTCGCTCATCCAGGCCGGCTTCGCCGACGGCGTGCTGCTCATGGAGGTGCAGCTCGACGACGAGCGCGTCCAGCGGCTGCGCGAGGCCGACGCCCCGTTCGCCCTGATCGGCCGCACCCGCGACCTCGAGGGCATCGACTACGTCGACATCGACTTCGAGCGCTCGATCGAGACCGCGATCGACGACCTCGCCGCGCTCGGGCACCGGCACTTCAGCCTCGTCGTCGAGGACTGGAGCGCGACGCCCCTCGCCGGCTACGCACCGCCGATCCGCACCGAGCAGGCGTTCCGTGCGGCGATCGCGCAGCGGGGCTTCGAGGGCGCCGTGTTCCGCGCGCCGCACCAGGCCCACGCCGTGTCGACCATCGTCGACCGGGTGCTGCGCGAAGCATCCGCCACGACCGCGATCATCTCGCTGCACGACGAGGTCAGCGCCGCCTTCGTCAACACGCTGCCGCACCGCGGCGTCGCGGTGCCCGCCGACATGTCGGTCGTCGCGATCGCGTCGGCGCCGACGCTCGCCGAGCAGCTCGACCCGCCGCTCACGGTGTATCCGGGGCCCGGCGGCGAGCTCGGGCGCAGGGCGGCCGAGGCGCTCATCGCGCGCCTCGACGGGCGCGGCGGGCCGCGGGTCCAGACGCTCATCCCGTGCACGCTGCACGAGGGCGGCACCGTGGGCCCTGCGAGGATGTAGACGACGACAAGGAGACGCAATGGTGCGCAGTCAGGGTTGGTACGGCGGCGAGGGGCGCGACCCCTTCATCCATCGCGCGTGGATGCGGCGCGGCACCCCCGACCACGCCTTCGACGGGCGCCCGCAGATCGTCATCGCGAACACCGCGAGCGACCTGACGCCGTGCAACATGCACCTGAACGAGGTCGCCGAGTACGTCAGGCAGGGCGTGTGGGAGGCCGGCGGCGTGCCCGTCGTCATGCCCGTCACCTCGCTCGGCGAGACGCTCGTGAAGCCGACCGCGATGCTGTGGCGCAACATGGCGGCGATGTCCATCGAGGAGATGCTGCGCGCGAACCCCATCGACGCCGCGGTGCTGCTCGGCGGCTGCGACAAGACGATCCCCGCGCTGCTGATGGGTGCGGCATCCGTCGACATCCCCGCCCTCGTCGTGCCCGGCGGGCCGATGCTGAACGGCTACTTCCGCGGCGAGCGCTCGGGCTGCGGCACGGGCGTGTGGCAGCTGTCGGAGGAGGTGCGCGCGGGCACTCTGGAAGCCTCGGAGTTCGAGCGCTTCGACAAGCAGATGGTGCGCTCGAAGGGCCACTGCAACACGATGGGCACGGCGTCGACGATGGGCATCATGGCGGAAGCGCTGGGGATGACGATCCCCGGGGTCGCTGGAACGCCCGCCCCCGACGCGCGCCTCTTGGAGGCCGCGCACGCCTCGGGTCGTCTGGCCGTCGAGATGGCCCTCGAGGGCCGCACCATCAGCCAGGTCATCACGAAGGAGTCGTTCCAGAACGCGATCGTCGCCCTCGCCGCGATCGGCGGCTCGACGAACGCCGTCGTGCACCTGCTCGCGATCGCGGGCCGCCTCGGCATCGACCTGACCCTCGAGGACTTCGACCGCATCGGCGGCACGGTGCCGCTGCTCGTCAACCTGCAGCCGTCGGGCGCGTACCTCATGGAGGACCTGTTCCGCGCGGGCGGCTTCCTCGCCGTGCTCGACCAGGTCGCCGACCTGCTGTCCCCCGCGGCGAACACGGTCGTCGGGGCGCCGCTCACGTCGTTCCTCGGCGAGCACCCCATCTGGGACCGCGACGTCATCTCGCTGCGCGAGGACCCCCTGCAGGACGAGGCGGGCATCGCGGTGCTGAAGGGCAACCTCGCGCCGCGCGGCGCCGTCATCAAGCCGTCCGCCGCGTCGCCCGAGCTGCTGACCCACACGGGCCGCGCGGTCGTCTTCGACTCGATCGAGGACTTCCACGCGCGCATCGACGACCCCGAGCTCGAGGTGGATGCCTCGTCCGTGCTGGTGCTGCGCGGCTGCGGCCCCAAGGGCTACCCGGGCATGCCCGAGGTCGCCAACACCCCGCTGCCGCCGAAGCTGCTGCGCGCGGGGGTGCGCGACATGGTGCGCATCTCCGACGGGCGCATGTCGGGAACGGCATACGGCACGGTCGTGCTGCACGTCTCGCCCGAGGCGGCGGCGCCGAGCTCGGTGCTGGCGCTCGTGCAGGACGGCGACCTGATCGCGCTCGACGTGCCGAACCGGAAGCTCGAGCTGCTGGTCGACGAGGCCGAGCTCGAGGCCCGCAAGCCCGCCTACCGCCTCACGTCGTCGTTCGCGAAGGCCGACCGCGGCTGGCAGAAGCTCTACATCGAGCACGTCGAGGGGGCCGACACGGGCGCCGACCTCGACTTCCTGATCGGCGCGAGCGGCTCGGAGGTCACGCGCGAGTCGCACTGAGCTCCGAGCGTCACGCGCGCTTGGGCCGGCTGATCTCAGCGCCCTCAATGAGCCGGCGCACGTTCCATTGGATCGCTTCGGCCATTCCGGGTGATGCCCCCTTCGGCGGCTGAACCGCCTCGACCGCCGCCTCCAGCGCCACCAACACGCCCGCGATGGTGGCCTCTGCTCGGCTCGGCGACATGACACCCCACGAGGCGATTTCGGCAAGCACATGCTCGACCGAGAGACGGCGGTGGTCGAAGACGCCGTCGATCGCGAACGCCAGATCCCACTTCACAAGCCCGTGCTGGAACAGATTGGGGAGTGCGTCGTAGACCTCGGTGAGGGCGGTTCCCTGGGGTGCGTGCAGAAGCGCGATGTTCTTGGCATGCGCATCGTTGTTGCCGACCGCCACGTGGTACACGAGTTGACGCACCCACTGTTCGACGGCTGCGTCGCCGCCCGGGATCGAGCCGAGGAGTTCGCCGACGCGCCGCACGGTCGCTCGCTTCGGGTCCGTCGGCCAATCGGGTTCCTGGAACTTCACATCGGTGTCTCTCCAGTCCAGACTCAACGCCTGGGCGAGGTCCTCTTGGTGGTGGAGACCGATCCGCTCCCCGTCGACAAAACGGTCGAAGCGTTCGATGGCGAGATAGGTGGTGCGCCCGGCCGTGCGGATGTCACTCGCGTAGTTCGAAAGCCCGACATGCCGGGTGAGCAGGTGGCTGTAGTGCTCATCGAAGATGCGAGTCGGCCGACTGGGAATCTGGGGCTTGAGGATGTGAGTCGAGTGCGCGCGGCCGTGCGGGTAGACCCACCCGGAGCCGAGGTCGGCGACGAGCACTTTCGGCTGATAGCCCGGCAAGGTGGAGCGACTGTCATCCGGGAGACCTTGATCACCGTCTTCGAGTGCCTGCGTGAGCTTCGCCGCCAGAGCGCGATCATCGAGCGGCTCGTATGCCGGCCGGTAGTTCGGCTCTTCGTCCGGCGATCTCAGCGTCACCGCGCCGGCGATCGACCCACCGAACTCGCGCAGGAGCGCGAACAAGTCGTCTTTGTCGATGTGCCGCTTGGCCGCCATCTGCTCCCGGTGGTTTCCCTCGGGCACATAGCCGCCGAGGAAGTTCGAGATCGCGTCGGCCGCGGGGCGGCGCCCTGGGAGCACAGCAAACGACTCGCTGAGCAGGACTTCGGACCGATATCCGCGAGCCACCTCGAGTGTGACGCGACTGCGGTCACGGGCGACAGGCTCGACCACTCCAACGTGCTGCTCATGGAGATACAGGTCAAGCCGCGGCATCGCCGCCGCCGTAGTCGAGTGTCAGGGTGATCCCCAGTTCGTGAAGCACCCGGAACAGCCGGGTGGTGTACGTGTTCGGCCTGCCGGATTCGAGGTCGACCATGTAGTCGCGGGAGAAGGCGAGCCGCTCCGCGAGTTCGCTCTGACTCAGTCCGGCATCTTCGCGTGCAGCCTTGATGACGGCTGCCACGTCGGTGAGCTTGCGCGCTTGAAGCGATGACATCGAACACCTCCGAGTGGGAATATTCCCACTATACCCGATGTGGGATTATTCCCACAATGCAAAGTGTGGTGATATCACCACGCACGCCGCTTCCATCGTGGACCCCGCCGGGCCGGCCGCGAAAACACGCTCACCATCCGACGGCCCGCGGGCGATACGCATCTAGGCTCGCCACATGGCAGCACGGGCGCGGATGCGCACGGCCACGGTGTTCGACACAGCGCTCGTCGTGGTCGCCGCGGCGATCCTCGCCGTCGGCTTCGCCGCCTGGCGCGGCGGGCTGGCCGATGTCGACTGGTTCACGCTCTTCGTGCTGGCGACCTGCTCGGCGCTCACCGCCGTGATCATGGCGATCGACGAGCGCGTCATCGCGCGCACCGTCAGCCCCATCGTGCTGGGCTCGGCGCTCTCCGTCGTCGTCAGCCCGCTGCTGCACCGCAGCGGCACGGCGATGATCCCGCTCTGGGCGGCCGCAGCCGCCATCCCGTGCTTCATCATCTTCCGCAGGCGGCTCGGCGCCGCGATCCCGTTCGTCGCGATCCTCGTGATCGCCGCCGGGGCGGCCGTCACCGTGACCGACCGGGTCACCGCGCAGGGCCCGACCGTGCGGGTGCTCATCGCCCTCGCCGTCTACCTACCGAGCGGCGCCGTGCTCGACTGGGTGCAGGAACGCCTGCACGGCCGCGTCGCGCTCTCACGCGCCCAGCTGCCCGGGGCGGTGCGGGTCGCGGTCGGGGCTACCGGCTACGCGGTCGGGCTGCTCGGCGCGGTGAACCTGCAGCACCTCTACCCGGACACGGCCTGGGCGTCCCTCAGCGCCGTCGCGGTCTCCGGCCTGTTCGCCGCGATCGTGTGGCAGTACACGCGCAACGCGACATCCCGGCGGCTCTCGCGCACGCTGCTCGAGGCGGCCGAGAGCATGCCCTGGAACGGCGCCGACATCGACGCGAGCGCCGTGCGGTTCGTCGCCGCGAACGTGCGCGCCGACTCGGTCGCCGTGGTCGCGGGCCCCGCCCCCAAGCCGGCTCTGTCGCACCAGATCGCCCACCGGCGCTGGCTCGTCGTGCAGCGCCGCCCGGGCGACGTCGTGTTCGGGGATGCCGACACCCGCATCGTCGAGGGCATCGCCACGCTCGCGCGGGTCTCGTACATCCGCACGGCCACCGAGGCGCTGCTGCGCAACGAGGCCGACACCGACGACCTGACCGGCCTGTGGGAGTACAAGCACTTCCGCGCCATGGTCGAGACCCAGTCGCAGAACCGGCAGCCCGGCGAGCTGTTCGGCGTCGTGTTCGTCGACCTCGACTACTTCAAGCAGATCAACGAGACCTTCGGCCACCTGCGCGCCGACATCGTGCTCGCGACGCTCGGCCGCCGGATGCGCGAGATCTCGCGCAACTGGCGCTTCGCGCGCTTCGGCGGCGACGAGTTCGTCGGGCGCTACCGCGGGGTGCGCGATCAGGCGCACCTCGACGAGCTGTGCGAAGCGCTGGGGCGCGTCATCGTCGAGCCGATCACCGCCGACGGCCTCGAGATCGTCACCGGGGTGACGATCGGCCGCACCCTGTACGCCGACCCGCAGGAGCACCCGGCCGCGGCCGTCGCACGGGCCGAGGACGACGAGCGCCGGCGCAAGCAGGCCCGGCCCGCCCGCACCACGGCCCCGACCGACGCCGAGCTCGTGCAGGCCGTGCTCGGCGACGGGCTGCGGGTCGTCTTCCAGCCCGTCTTCCGCCTGCCCGCCCGCAGCCTGCACGGGTGGGAGGCGCTGCTGCGCTGCGAGGTGCCCGGGCGCGGCGAGGTCGCGCCCCCCGAGGTGATCGCGGCGGCGCGGCGCATGGACGCCCTCGATGCGATCACCCTGAAGGTTGCTCAGGCGGCCGTCGACACGGCCGACGAGGCGGGGCGGCGCGCCGGCATCCGCTTCGTCATCTCGTTCAACGTCGAGTCCGATCAGATCAGGTGGAACAGCCCGGTGCTCGAGTGGGTCCGGCAGCGCGCGGCGACCGCCCGATCCGAGATCCTCGTCGAGATCACCGAGCGCGGCGACGCCGACTGGCAGGAGGAGCAGTACGAGATCGTCGCCGATCTCGAGCGCCACGGCGTGGGCTTCGCCCTCGACGACTACGGCGCCGGCCAGTCGCGCCTGCGCGCCGTCGCCCGACGCCGTTGGCACGTCGTCAAGCTCGACCGCGACTTCCTCACCACCGACGAGCCCGGGCTGCGCCTGCTCGAGCACAACGTGCTGGCGATGCACGAGCTCGGCCAGCGGGTGCTGCTCGAGGGGCTCGAGGACGAGTCGCTCGTGCGCCTCGCCGAGCGGCTCGGCATCGACTTCGGCCAGGGGCACTGGCTGGGCAGGCCGATCAGCGGCGAGACCCTGCTGGCGTCCCTCGGCGCCATGCGCCTGCCCGATCAGCCCGCGTCAGCCGCGGGCTGAGCCGCGCGGCCGGCGCGGCTGCGGGCCGCCGATCGGCGCGTTCGGGTCGATGTTCCGGGTCTCGGAACGCGTGTTGCCGCGCCGGAACCAGCCCGAGGGGTGCATGGGCGGCAGCAGCTTGAGGATCGCGAGCGCGAGGTACATCACCGTGTTCACGGCGACGAACGCGGTGAGGATTCCGAACCACGCGCTGTACAGCGTCGACTGCGGCAGCAGGATGCCGGTGAGCGCCATCAGCGGCCCCCTGCCGCCGGGCCGGCGCGCCCGGCATCCGCCCCGCGCGCCATCGGCCCTGTCGGGTGCTCGACGTGCGTCCACTGCGCCTTGCGGCCCGTCGTGATGTCGATGATCGACTTCACATAGACGAGGTCGAGGAACGCGGCGAAGAACAGCTCGGGGAAGAGCGTCACCGCGAGCAGCCGCGCGCGCCAGCCGCCCTTCCAGACGGTCACGACGCGCTCGAGCATGAACACGAGGCCGATGCCGAGCCAGAACGGGAACCAGATCCACCGGTCGGCCGCGACGATCAGCACGAACATCGCGGCGAAGTACCCGAACAGCGCGACCACGCCGTAGCCGATGCCGATCTGCTGCGACCAGTACCGGAAGGTCTCGCGCGTCACCGAATAGGCGCCGATGTTCTCGAGCGCGCCGCGCTGCCACCGCATCCGCTGGTTCCACAGCGTCTTCCACGACGGCATGAGCTCGGTCACGACCGTGCACCCGGCGGGCGAGATCATGAGCGCGCCGAGGGACTTGAGGGCGATCGTCAGCTCGTTGTCCTCGGTGAGCGCGAGCGTGTCGTAGACGTCTCCGGTGATGCCGGGGATCCGCGTGCCGCGCGACTCGGCGACGGTGCGCAGCGCCCGCGGCCGGAACAGCGAGGCCGTGCCGGTGAGCACGAAGACCTGGCCGCGGCGGCGCTTCAGGTCGCGCGAATAGCGCACGTACTCGTTGCGCTGGCACTGGCCGATCAGGCCGTGCCCCTCTTCGCCGTAGAACAGGCCGCCGACGGCCATGAGCCCGCGGTCCTCCGTGAAGCGGCGCTCGGCCTCGGCGAGGAAGCCGTCGTCGAGCTCGGTGTCGGCGTCCATGATCATCAGGGTGTCGTTGTCGCCCTGGCCCGGCAGCACCCGCTTCAGCACCTGGTTGAGGCCGCCCGCCTTCTTCTTGTCGTTGTCGACGGTGACGAACACCTCGGCGCCGCCCTCGACGGCCAGCTCGGGGGTGCGGTCGGTGCAGTTGTCGGCGACGACGATGATGCGGTCGGGCGGCCGAGACTGGGTCCACAGCGACCGCAGCGTGCCGGGCAGCGACGCCTCCTCGTTGTGCGCGGGCACCAGCACCGTGATGGTCACCGGGCCCGCGTAGACGCCGCGCGTCTCACCCATCACCACACGCGGCGAGAGCGGCAGGTGCTTCGCATCGAGCGAACGGCGATCGCGGGATGCCGTGCGGAACTCGACCAGCGCGACGGCCGCAGCGATGAGCAGGATCGCCGCCACCCCGAGCAGCAGCAGCCACGGCGTCGGCACGGTGCTGTTGAACAGGAAGTGCCAGGTGTTGAAGAGGATGCCCTCCTGCGGCGGCGCGAGACGCAGCCGCTGCATCGACACCGCGAGCCAGATCAGACCGCCGGCCACCGCCACGATGACGAGCACGACGATCCCGATCCAGCGCTGCAACCCCCACCGACCCATGCCCCACATGCTAGGTGGCGCGGGGCCGCGGATCACTCCCCCGATTGCGGCGATGCGGGCGGCGCGGTCGAGCCGCGCACCTTGAGCTCGGTCGCCATGTCGATGCGCAGGTTCTCCTGCTCGCCGTAGTCCCGCTGGTGCAGCACGAGGTACATGGCCTGCTCGGCCATGTCGGCCGTCGGCTGGCGCACGGTCGTGAGCGGCGGCCCGACCCACGTGGCGACCGGCAGGTCGTCGTAGCCGACGACCGACAGCTCGTCGGGGATCGAGACGCCGAGCGACCGCGCCGCCTCGTAGACGCCGAGCGCCTGCAGGTCGCTCAACGCGAAGATCGCGCTCGGCGGCTCGGGCAGCGACAGCAGCTCGATGCCCGCGAAGATCCCCGCCTCGCGGCGGAACTCGCCCGTGACGACGTACGGGTCGGGCAGCTCGACGCCGGCGGCCTCGAGCGCCGAGCGGAAGCCCGAGAGCCGCGCCCGGGCCATGAGCATGTCCTCGGGGCCGGCGACGACGCCGATGCGCCGGTGCCCCAGGTCCAGCAGGTGCCGGGCGGCCTGCATGCCGCCCGACCAGTTCTGCGCGCCGACGGAGGGCACGTCCGGCGGCGGGTCGCCCGCGGGGTCGATGATCACGAACGGGATGTTGCGCACCCGCAGCTGCCGCCGCGACTCCTCGGGCAGGCCCGAGATGACGAGCACGACGCCGGCGGGGCGCCGCTCCAGTGCGGCGTCGATCCAGTCGGCGCCCGGCTGGTTCCGGTCGCCGCTCTCGGTGACGACGATCGAGAGGCCGTTGGCCCGCGCGACGCGCTCGACGCCGCGGATCACCTCGAGACTCCACTCGGTGCCGAGCTCGCCGAACACGAGCTCGACGAGCGTCGAGACGTGCGCGGTGCCGCGGCGCAGATAGCCGTTCTCCTGCAGCAGCGCCTCGACGCGCGCACGCGTCTCCTCGCCGACTCCCCCGCGCCCGTTCAGCACCTTCGAGACCGTGGAGAGCGAGACGGATGCCTGATCGGCGATCACCTGCAGCGTCGCCCGTTCACCGCCGCCGCCCGTCGGGCCGGGCGCCACGCGGGCGCCCGGCTCGGCGGCATCCTCAGCAGGGCTCACACAGCCCTCACGGGGTGTCGGACAGCGGCACCGCGGCGGGTCGCGGCGCCGTGCTCGTGACAGCGACGACCTGGCCGGACTCGGCCGAGGCCATGATCGACTCCATGACGTCGAGCACGTGGAACGCGAGCTCGGCGGACGCGCGGTGCGGCACACCCGCGGCGATCGCAGCCGCCATGTCGGCGAGGCCGTAGCCACGGCCCGAGCTGCGGTAGCCCGCGGAGTCCTCGACGGGCGCCCAGTCGTCCGCCCCGGCGAGGAACACCTCGGCGACGCTGTTGAAGTTGTTCGGGTCCGGCACGGCGAGCGTGCCCTGCGAGCCGTACACCTCGAACAGCGGCGCGCGTGTCTTCCACACCTCGAAGCTGATCGTGACGGTCGTCGAGATGCCCGACTCGTGGGTCAGCAGCGCGGTGATGTGCGTGTCGATGTCGACGGGCAGCACCTGGCCCGCGTTCGGGCCCTGCGCGATGACGCGCTCGCGCGAGGAACGGCGCGCGGAGCCCGAGACCGAGACGATCGGCCCGAGCAGGTGCACGAGAGCCGACAGGTAGTACGGCCCCATGTCGTAGAGGGGGCCGCCGCCGGGCTGGTAGTAGAAGGCGGGGGCGGGATGCCAGCGCTCGTGCCCCGGAGCCGACCAGTGCACCGCGGCGCCCAGCACCTCGCCGAGCGTGCCGTCGTCGATGACGCGGCGGGCGGTCTGCACGCCGGTGCCGAGCACGGTGTCGGGGGCGCTGCCGACCCGCAGGCCGTTCTTCTGCGCCTCGAGCAGCGGCCGCGCCTCGGCCGTCGAGAGCCCGAGCGGCTTCTCGGCGAACACGTGCTTGCCCGCGGCGAGCGCGCGCAGGCCGACCTCGACGTGCGCGGCGGGGATCGTCAGGTTGATCACCGCCTCGATGTCGGGGGATGCCAGCAGCTCGTCGACCGAGAGCGAGATCACACCCTGCTCCGCCGCGACCTCGGCCGCGCGCGCCTCGTTGAGATCGGCGACCGCGACGAGTTTCAGGTTGCCGAGCCCCGGCAGGCTGTCGAAGTACTGCTTCGAGATGACGCCGACGCCGATGACGCCGACGCGCATCGGTGCCGCCTGGTCAGTGGCCGCGCTCACTCGGCGACCGCCTCGGCGCCGCGCGCGGCCCACAGCAGGCCGCGCTCGATGATGGTGCGCACGTTCGGGTCCTGCGTCACCTCGAGCTTGTGCCCGGGCGCGGAGACGAAGATGCGGCCCTTGCCCCACTGGCGCGTCCAGATCGCGGGCGCGGTGACCGGGCGGTTCCAGGCATCCCACGGCCGCACGGCCTGCGTCGTCGTGGCCAGCACGTCGTTGTACTCGTCGGACAGCACCCAGTACTGCTCGGTGTGCAGCTCGAAGTCCTCGATGCCCGCCATGATCGGGTGCGTCGCGCCGTACTCGGTGACGTTGACCGTGTAGGTCAGGTAGTTGTCGGCCTGCTCGCCGCGGCGCAGCGCCGGGTCGATGCCCGCGTGGTGCGCGAACTGGCCGCCGATCATGTGCAGGTAGTCGGCGTTGTCGCGGTACGAGTCGGCGATGCCGCCGTGCCACCCCGCGAGGCCCGTGCCGTTCAGCACGGCCCGGCGCAGGCCGGCGAACTCGCCGCGCTCGATCGAGTTCATCGTGTTGATCTGCACGATCAGGTCGACGGTGTCGAGGTAGTCGAAGTCCGTGTAGATCCCCGTGCCCTCTGAGACGCGCACGCGGAAGCCGTGCTCTTCGAGGAACGGGATGAACGAGTCGGTGGTCTCGACGGGCTCGTGGCCGTCCCAGCCGCCGCGGACGATGAGCGCATTGCGCTGCGTCATTGCTTCTTCTCTCTGGTTGCGTATGTCGTTCGGTGTCAGTTCTTCGTGCTGAACGCGGCGTCGAAGGCGGTGGCGGATGCCTCGAGCGCATGCTCGCGCACGAACGCCAGCGCCTCGGGCGCGCCCTTCAGACGGTCCATGCCGGCGTCCTCCCACTCGACCGAGAGCGGGCCCTCGTAGCCGATCGCGTTGAGCATGCGGAAGGCGTCCTCCCACGGCACGTCGCCGTGGCCGGTGTTGATGAAGTCCCAGCCGCGGCGCGGGTCGGCCCACGCGAGGTGCGACGACAGGCGGCCGTTGCGGCCGTTGAGTCGCTTCTTCGTGTCCTTGCAGTGCACGTGGAAGATGCGGTCCTGGAAGTCCCACAGGAAGCCGACCGGGTCGAGGTCCTGCCACACCATGTGCGACGGGTCCCAGTTCAGCCCGAAGGACTCGCGGTGGCCGATGGCCTCGAGCGTCGCCTTGGTCGTCCAGTAGTCGTAGGCGATCTCGCTGGGGTGCGGCTCGAGGGCGAACTTCACGCCGACCTCGTCGAAGACGTCCATGATGGGGTTCCACCTGTCGGCGAAGTCCTGGTAGCCGGCATCCACCATCGCCTGCGAGGCCGGCGGGAACATCGCAACGTACTTCCAGATCGACGAGCCCGTGAAGCCGGTCACGACCTTCGCGCCGAGGCGGGCCGCGGCGCGCGCCGTGTTCTTCATCTCCTCGGCGGCGCGCTGCCGCACGCCCTCGGGGTCGCCGTCGCCCCACACCGAGTCGGGCAGGATGTCGCGGTGCCGCTGGTCGATCGGGTCGTCGCAGACGGCCTGGCCCTTGAGGTGGTTCGAGATCGCGAAGACCTCGAGGCCGTTCTTCTCGAGGATCGCGAGCCTGTCGGCGACGTAGTCGTCGTCGACGGCCGCGCGGTTCGGGTCGAGGTGGTCGCCCCACGAGGCGATCTCGAGCCCGTCGTAGCCCCACTCGCCCGCGAGGCGCGCGACCTCTTCGAAGGGCAGGTCGGCCCACTGGCCGGTGAAGAGAGTGATCGGTCGTGCCATTGCGCGCTCCTTTGCGTTCGTCGGTGACGGATGATTTCGACGGGCTCGATCCAGCGGCCCGGGCTAGGCGACCGGCGTGAACACGCCGTTGGCGCCCGCGGAGCGCTCCACGGCCGCGAGCACCTGCTGCACGCGCAGACCGTCGTCGAACGACGGCAGCGGCTGGCGCCCCTCGGCGATGTCGAACACGAGGTCGCGCACCTGGTGCGAGAACGCGTGCTCGTAGCCGAGGCCGTGGCCGGTCGGCCACCAGTTGGCCGTGTAGGGGTGCTCGGGCTCGGTGACGAAGATGCGGCGGAAGCCCTGCTCGCCCGCGGCGTCGGTGCCGTCGTAGAACTCGAGCTCGTTGAGCTTCTCGAGGTCGAAGACGATCGCGCCCTTCGAGCCGAAGATCTCGATCTTGAGGCCGTTCTTGCGGCCGGTCGCGTAGCGCGAGGCCTCGAACGAGACGACGGCCCCGCCCGAGAGCAGGCCGGTGAACCACGCGGCGTCGTCGACCGTGACCTCGCCCATCTCGTCGGACGCCGTGCCCGAGAGCCCGACGGTCTCGCCGAGCAGCGGGCGCTGCTTCACGAAGGTCGTCATGTGGCCCGAGACCTGCTCGACGGTCTGACCGGTGATGAACTGCACCGAGTCGACCGCGTGCGCGCCGATGTCGCCGAGCGAGCCCGAGCCCGCGAGCTTCTTGTCGAGGCGCCACGTCATGGGGCCGTTCTCGTCGACGAGCCAGTCCTGCAGGTACGCGGCGCGCGCCTGGCGCACCTCGCCGATGCGGCCCGACTGCACGAGGTCGCGCGCGAAGGTGAGCGCGGGCACGCGGCGGTAGGAGAACCCGACCATCGAGCGGATGCCGTGCTCGGCGGCCTCGCGTGCGGCATCCGCCATCTCGCGCGCCTCGTCGACGGTGTTCGCGAGCGGCTTCTCGCACAGCACGTGCTTGCCCGCCTTGAGCGCCGCGATCGCGATCTCGGCGTGGGTCTCGCCCGAGGTGCAGACGTCGACCAGGTCGATGTCGTCGCGCGCGATGACCGCGCGCCAGTCGGTGGACGCCTCGTTCCAGCCGTACTTCTCGGCGGCGGCCTGCGTCTTGGCGGCATCGCGCCCGACGATGACCGACATGACCGGGGTGAGGGGCAGGTCGAAGAAACGGTGCGCGACGCGGAAGGCCTGGCTGTGGGCGGCGCCCATGAAGCCGGTGCCGATCATGGCGACGCGAAGGGGCTGTGCAGTTGACACGCTAGTGACTCCTTTGTCTCGAGAGAAAGCTATCGCATTTCGTCACGATAGTTTCGTGAATTTCTGGGGGCGGGATGCCGCCGAGACGGGTACTGCCATGACCCGTTTGAGCCCACCCCTGGCTGCCCCGCTGCGCACCGCATGGAATGGACGGCATGAGCAGCAGCACCGCCCGCCCCCGCGTCGGTCTCGCGCTGTCCATGACCCTCATGGTCCTGGCGGTGTTCGGGCCGATCTCGATGGATCTCTACCTGCCCGCCCTGCCGGCCCTGACGCGCGAGCTCGGCGCCTCGACCTCGGTCGCCCAGTTCACGATCACCGCATGCCTCGTCGGGCTCGCGGCGGGCCAGATCATCGCCGGCCCGCTCTCCGACCGCTTCGGCCGCCGCGTGCCGCTGCTCATCGGCGTCGCCGCGTTCGCCGGCGCCTCGCTGCTGTGCGCGATCAGCCCGACGGTCGAGACGCTGATCCTCGCCCGGTTCGTGCAGGGCCTCGCCGGCGCCGTCGGCATCGTCATCTCGCAGGCGGCCGGGCGCGACGTCTACGACGGCGGCGCGCTCATCCGCTACTACGGGCGCCTCACGGTCATCGCGGGCCTCGCCGCGATCGTCGGCCCGGTGATCGGCGGCCAGCTCGTGCGCGTCACCGACTGGCGCGGACTGTTCGTCTTCCTCTCGGCCGTCGGGGCGGCCCTGCTGGCCCTCGTGCTCGTGGTGTTCCGCGAGACGCTGCCCGCCGAGCGCCGCGCGAGCGGCGGCGCGCGCGACACCGGCCGGGCCTTCCGCAGCCTGCTGACCGACCGGCAGTTCGTCTGCGCCGTGCTGATCACGGGCTTCACCTTCGCGGCGATCTTCGCCTACCTCGCGGGCGCGACCTACATCCTGCAGGGGGTCTACGGGCTGTCGCCGCAGGGCTATTCGGCGGCCTTCGGCCTCAACTCCGCGGGCGTCATGCTGTTCGGCTGGCTCGGTGCCCGCGCCGCCGAGCGCTGGTCGGTGCGCGGCACGCTCGTCGTGGGCCTCGTGGCCGCTGCCGCCGGGGCCGGCGGCCTGCTCGCCACCGGGCTGCTCCACCTGCCGCTGCCCGTCGTGATCTGCTCGCTGTTCCTGCTGGTCGCCGGGGGCGCCGGGCTCAGCTCGGCCCCGACGACATCGCTCGCCCTCGCCGACCACCCCGAGTTCGCGGGCACGGCCTCGTCTCTGCTCGGCATGGCCCGCTACGCCTTCGGCGGCATCGCCGCGCCGCTCGTGGGGCTCGGCGGTGGATCCGCCACCCTGCCGCTCGGTATCGTCACGACATCCGCGCTCGTGCTCGCCATCGTCTTCTACCTCCCCATCCGCACTCGGATCCGCACCACAACCCGACAGAAGGAAGCCGCATGCTCACCGTCAACGCCTACGCCGCCGCCTCAGCCGACGCCCGACTGGAGCCGGTGACCATCACCCGCCGCGACCTCGGCCCGCACGACGTGCTGATCGCGATCGCCTACGCGGGCGTCTGCCACTCCGACATCCACACCGTCCGCGAGGACTGGGGCCCCGTCACCCATCCGCTCGTCGTCGGCCACGAGATCGTGGGCATCGTCGCCGAGGTCGGCTCAGCGGTCACGAAGCACGCCGTCGGCGACCGGGTCGGCGTGGGATGCCTCGTCAATTCCTGCCGCACGTGCGAGAACTGCCTCGCCGGCGAGGAACAGTACTGCGTGAACGGCGCGACCGGCACCTACGGCAGCGTCGACGCCGACGGCACGATCACGCAGGGCGGCTACTCGACGCACGTCGTCGTCACCGAGGACTTCGTGCTGCGCGTGCCCGAGTCGCTCGACTACGCCGCGGTGGCGCCGCTGCTGTGCGCCGGCATCACGACCTACTCGCCGTTGCGCCACTGGAACGCGGGCCCCGGCACGAAGGTCGCCGTCGTCGGCCTCGGCGGGCTCGGCCACATGGCCGTCAAGCTCGCGCACGCCATGGGCGCCGAGGTGACCGTGCTGTCGCGCTCGCTGTCGAAGCAGCCGGATGCCGCGGCCCTCGGCGCCGACCACTATTTCGCCACCGAGGACCCGCAGACCTTCGCGCAGCTCGCGAACTCGTTCGACCTCATCGTCAACACGGTCTCGGCGCCGCTCGACCTCGACGCGTACCTCGCGCTGCTGCGCCTCGACGGCACCATGGTCAACGTGGGCGCCCCGCCCCAGGCGCTGCCGATCCACGTGTTCACGCTGTTCGGCAACCGGCGCTCGTTCGCCGGCTCGAGCATCGGCGGCATCCGCGAGACGCAGGAGATGCTCGACTTCTGCGCCGAGCACGGCATCGTGCCCGACACCGAGCTGATCGACGCGTCGTACCTCAACGAGGCGTGGGACAGGGTGCTGGCATCCGACGTGCGCTACCGCTTCGTCGTCGACGCGGCGACGTTCGCGTAGCCGGCCGGGATGTCTGCGGGCTTAATGTGACCGGCATGGACAATCGCACGGAGGTCCGCGAGTTCCTCATCACCCGACGGGCCCGGATCACGCCGGAACAGGCCGGCATCGAGCCCGTCGGGGGCCGCCGGCGCGTGCAGGGGCTGCGTCGCGACGAGGTGGCGCGCCTCGCCGGGGTGAGCGTCGACTACTACACGCGCCTCGAGCGCGGGAACCTCACCGGGGTCTCGGACAGCGTGCTCGACGCGATCGCGCGGGCCCTCGGGCTCGACCGCGCCGAGCACGACCACCTCTACGACCTCGCTCGCACGGCGAACCAGGGGGCGACCCCGAAGGCGAAGCCGCCGATCAGCCGCATCGAGCCGCCGCTGCAGCACCTGCTCGATGCGATCACCGCGGCGCCGGCGTTCGTCGTGAGCAACCGCGAGGACATCCTGGCGAGCAACGCGCTCGGCCGCGCCATGTACAGCGAGCTGTTCGATGGCCCCGGCCCCGCCAACTACTCGCGATTCATCTTCCTGAACCCGCGCGCGCACGAGTTCTACGCCGACTGGGAACGCGCGGCCTCGACCAACGTCGCGGTGCTGCGCCGCCAGGCGGGGCGCTTCCCCGACGACCGGGGCCTCGCCGAGCTGATCGGCGAGCTCTCGATGCGCAGCGACGAGTTCCGCACCCGCTGGGCCGCGCACAACGTGCACCGGCACTTCACGGGCACCAAGCACTTCCGCCACCCGGTCGTCGGGCCACTCGAGCTGCAGTTCCTGCAGATGGAGATCGACGAGGACACCGGCACCACCCTCACGGTGTACCCCGCGGTGCCCGGCAGCGAGACGGAGGAGGCGCTCAGGCTGCTCGCGTCGTGGGCGGCCACCGAGAGCTCGACCGACGACGTGCCGTCGCGCGCCTGAGGCTGTCCCGCGGCGCGGCGCCCTGGCAGCATGAGGGCATGACGCTTCCCGCCGACGCCCATGTGCACAGCGAGTGGTCGTGGGACACGGGCGGCCCGGCTTCGGCCGCCGCCGGGCGGATGCGGGCGACCTGCGCCCGCGCCGTCGCGATCGGGCTGCCCGCGCTGATCTTCACCGAGCACCTCGACTTCCCGCGCACGTGGCGTTCCTCGCCCGAGGCGCTGATGCCGCACCAGCGCGGCTTCATCGACCCCGACGGCCTCGTGGACCACCCGAGGTTCGACCCCGACGGCTACTTCGAGGCGATCGAGCGGATGCGGCGCGAGTTCCCCGGCCTGCGCATCCTCACCGGCCTCGAGTTCAGCAACCCGCCGCGCTGGGAGGCGGCCGCCCGCGAGCTCGTCGACTTGGGCCGCTTCGACCGCATCAACGGCTCGGTGCACATGCTCGACATCGGCCCCGCCCCCGCCGAACCGGGAACGCTCTACGGCGAGCTGCCGCCCGACGACGTCGTGCGTGCCTACCTTGCGGCGTTCCCCGTCATGGTCGACAGCGCGGCGCGCTTCGAGGTGGTCACGCACATCGACTACGCGGCCCGGCAGTGGCCGACCGCGACCGCCGGCCCCTTCGACCCGCGTCGCTTCGAGGGCGAGTTCCGCGCGGCGCTGCGTGCGATCGCCGAGAGCGGCCGCGCGCTCGAGCTCAACACGCGCCGGCTGTGGTCGTGGGTGCCGCAGTGGTGGGTCGAGGAAGGCGGCCGTGCGATCAGCTTCGGCAGCGACGCGCACCTGCCCGAGAAGCTCGCCGACAACTTCCCCGAGGCGGTGCTGCTGGCCGAGCACTTCGGCTTCCGCCCGGGCGCCGCGCCCGAGGCGCTCTGGGTCAGCTGACGCGCGGGGCCCCGGTGCTCTCGCGCACCACGAGCGAGGTCGCGAGGTCGACGCGGGCGGCGCGCAACGGGCGCGCGGCGTCGGCGGCGTCGAGCGCCAGCAGGGCGGCCTGCTCGCCCATCTCGGCGAGCGGCTGCCGCACGGTGGTGAGCGGCGGCCCCGACCAGCGGGCGATCTGCAGGTCGTCGTAGCCGACGACCGAGACATCCCCGGGCACCGAGAGCCCGAGGGTGCGAGCGGCCTCGAGCACGCCGAGGGCCATGAGGTCGTTGCCCGCGAAGATCGCGGTGGGCCGGTCATCCCGCATCAGCAAATCGCGGCCCAGCTGCACGCCGTCGCCGCGCAGGAAGTCGCCCCAGACGAGCAACGACTCGTCGAACGGCAGTGCCGCGTCCTCGAAGGCGGCACGGAAGCCGGCCACGCGGGCGCGCGAGCACATCATGTCCTGCGGGCCGCCGATCACGGCGATGCGGGTGTGGCCGAGCTCGAGCAGGTGGCGCGCGGCGAGCACGCCGCCCGACCAGTTGGCGCTGCCCACCGACGGCACGTCGGGCGCGGGGTCGCCCGCGGGGTCGAGGACGACGAAGGGGATGCCGCGCAGCGCGAGCCGCGCCTTCGATTCCGCGGGCAGATCGCTGAACACGAGCACGACGCCCGACGGGCGCCGTTGCACGACCTGGTCGATCCACTCGGGCCCGGGCCGGTGCCGCGTGCCGGTCTCCGACAGCACGACGCTCATGCTGCGGGACGCCGCCGCGCGCTGCACACCGCGGATGATCTCGATGGCGAACGCCGATTCGACGCGCTCGAAGACGAGCTCGACGAACGGCTGCAGGTGGCGCTCGCCGGGCGGGCTGTAACCGTGGCTGCGCAGTGCGCGCTCGACCCGCTCGCGGGTCTGCGGCGCGACGCCGGCGCGGCCGTTGAGCACCTTCGACACCGTCGACGGCGAGACCTCGGCATCGCGGGCGATGTGGCTCAGCGTGGAGGAGGACTTGCTCATCCGGTCCTGTCCTTCACGAAATCGGTCATAACGCGGCGCGCGGGCCGGGGTGCCGCACGAAGCGGCTCCCGGCCCGCGAACCAGGCGTTGTCGGGGGTGCTGCGAGCCTTCGAGGCGGAATGCGCCGAACGGCTCACGAAGGCGCCCCCGCCGCCCTTCACCACTGGGTCACCGCCCTGCGAGGGACCCGCCGATGCCGCCGACGCTGAAGTACTTGTTCAGCACCGAGAAGATGATGATCGGCGGGGCCATCATGACGACCGAGACGGCCATGACGCTTCCCCAGTCGGCGGCGTTCTGCTGGAAGAAGGTGTTCAGACCGACGGTCAGCGTGTAGTTGACGTCGCTGCGCAGGAACACCAGCGCCACGAGGTACTCGTTCCAGGCGAGCAGGAACGCGAAGATCGCGGTCGAGAGGATGCCGGGCAGCGAGTTGCGCAGCACGACGCGGCTGAAGCTGCCGAAGACGCTCGCACCGTCGATCCAGGCGGCCTCTTCGAGGCTGATCGGGATCGAGTCGAAGTACGCCGCCATCATCCAGATGGCCACCGACATGGTCGCGCCGACGTAGATGATCATCACGCCGCCGAGGTTGTCCACCAGGCCGAGGTTCGAGAACAGGATGAACAGCGGGATGACGGCGGTGACGACCGGCAGCGACTGCACGACGAAGAGGATCAGCGCGTAGCTGGAAACCCACTTGTTGCGGCCGCGGGACAGCACGTAGCCGGCAGGCGACGCCACGATGATGCACACGACGACCGTGACGGCGGCGATCAGCAGGCTGTTCTCGAGCCAGTAGACGACCTCGGTCTGGGTGAACACGTGCGCGAAGTTCTCGAGCGTGAAGCCCGTGGCGGTCGAGTTCTGCGAGGGCGTGACCGACAGCACGAACACCGCGATGATCGGGATGATCATGATGAGCGTGATCACGAAGATGGCGAGCAGGCGCCACCACTTGCCGCGCTCCCCCTGCTCGCCGAGACGGCGGCGCTTGGTGGGGACCCCGGCGAGGCGGATGTTTGCGGTTTCGGCGGTCATTCGATGTTCACCTTCTGGATCTGGCGGTACAGCACCACCGAGACGATCACGAGAACGATCGTCATGAGGAATGCGGTCGCGACACCAGGGCCGACCTGGTTGTTCTGGAACACGGACGAGTAGGCCTGGACGACGAGCGTCTGGGTCGCGTTGCTCGGACCGCCCGCGGTCAGAAGGAAGATGGTCGGGAAGTCGTTCACGCAGAAGATCGTCATGAGGATCCAGCTGACGTAGGTCGTGCGCGAGACCATCGGCAGGGTGATGCGCGTGAAGGTCTGCCAGGCGTTGGCGCCGTCGACACGGGATGCCTCGTAGACGTTGGTGTCCACCGAGGCGAGCGCCGAGCTCATCATCATCATCATGAACGGGAAGCTGATCCACACCTTGAAGATGCAGACCGTGACTCGGGCGAGCGTCGGGTCGGCGAGGAACAGGACGTTGCCGAAGCCGAGGGCGTGGGCGAGGACGGGAAGGGGCGACTGCGGCGTCGCGACCAGCCAGTTCCACGAGGTCGCCGACACGACGGTCGGGACGACCCACGGCAGAAGGAGCAGCACCTTCCACATCCCGTTGAGGGGGATGCGGGTGCGCAGCAGCAGCGCGAGGCCGAGGCCGACAGCCCAGCTGCCGAAGACGCCGACGACCGTGAAGACCAGGGTGAACAGCGCCGCAGTCCAGAACTGCGCCGACGTGAGGACCGACGCATAGTTCTGGAACCACACGAAGGGACCTGCGTTGACGAGGTCGCCGAAGTGCAGGGACTGCCACCCGGCGTAGATGACGGGGTAGAAGTTGAGCAGGAGCAGCAGCACCACGGACGGCAAGGCGAAAGCCAGGAACGTGCCGGTGAACTTAACCGCCTTGCCACGCTTCTTGGTCCCGCCGGGTGCACGCCCGGACCCGCTCACCCCTACGCCGTTGCGTGCCCGCTTGAGGGCCCCGCTGACGGTCTCGGTCGACATTCAAGTACTCCTTTGTGGATGCTGGTGTGTAACAGGGGAATGCGGGTGGGCCCGAGAAACGGGCCCACCCGCGATTCACACCATTTACTTCATCAGGCCTTCGAGCGTCGTCTGGAAGGCGGTCAGCATCTGCTTGGCCGTCTGACGGTTGCTCGGGGTGAGGACCTGCTGCGCGAAGGTGTAGGTCGGCTGGGTGCCGTCCACCGTGTTCGCGACGTTGAAGAAGACACCCGAGTTGCCCGGGGCGCCCCACGTCTTGAAGATGCCCGGGGTCACCCAGTCCTGGATGATCTTCTGGTTGTTCGGGTCACCGGAGACGGTCGGGTCGTTCGCGATCGACTTGAGCGGCGGGAGGCCGATGCCGGTCTTCTGCGTCCAGAGCGGAGCCATGTTCTGGTAGTAGTACGTGATGAGGTCCTGGTTCGCCGTCTTCGACGGGGTGTTGTTCCACATCATCATCGGGTTCGGGAAGTACAGGAAGCCCTTGTTGCCGCTGGGGCTGGTGAGCGGGTCGGCGACCGCGACCTCGCTCGAGACGGCGCCGGTCACGTTGGCCGCCATGCCGGCGGTGTCGATGCCGTAGGCGATCTTGTGGTTCTGCCACTGCGTGTACACGTTCTGGTTGGTGTACGTCGACGAGGCCGGGTCCGAGTAGCCCTGGCGGACGAGCTCGAGCACGAAGTCGAGCGCTTCCTCGTTGGCCGCGGTGTCCGCAGCGGGCTTCTGGTTGCTGTCGAACCAGCCGCCGCCGTTGTTGATCATGAAGCCGGTGATGGCGTGGAAGCCGATGTTGTTACCGGCACCCGAGCCGACACCGAAGCCGTAGATGCCCTTGGTCTTCAGCGTGGCGCAGACGGTCTTGTACTCGTCCCACGTGGTGGGGATCTGGAGGCCGTACTGGGTGAACAGCTTCTTGTTGTACCAAGCCGGACGGACGTCGAGGTTGTAGGGAACACCGGTGGTGCCCTCGGTCGTCTTCAGCGCGTCGAGCATGCCCGGCAGGAAGTCGTCCTTCAGGCCGTTGGTGGTCCAGGCGCCGTTGATCAGGTCGTCCATGTACTGGATCTTGCCGTCGTGGGCGTAGAGCACCGAGGTGGTGCCACCGCCCGAGCTGACGGCCGGGCCGGTGTTCGACGACGCACCGGTCGCGAACTGGGTGGTGAAGTTCGCCCACTGGATCTGCTGGTAGGACGCGGTGAAGCCGCCCTTCTTGAAGCCAGCGATGATCTTCTTGTCCTCGGTCAGGAACGCCGGGGTGCCCCACGGCATGTTCCAGAACTTCAGAACCCCACCCGAGGCGTTGCCGCCACCGGTGCTGCCACCCGTGCGGGTGCAAGCGGCGAGGAGGGTGGTGGCCGCAATACCGCCGGCGGCACCGATGAACGCGCGCCGCGTGAAAGCGGCACCCGACTGCTGTGTCATCAGTCGATCCTTCCGTCCCGTCTTGGTACGGGACATTTGCTCTTCGTTGAACAAAAAGTTTCCGAGCAGGTCTCGGGTGTCACGGAGTGACGAGGCCATTTTTAGCTGGGGTGATCAGGGATGTCAATGTGAGCCACATGGGTGGCGACACTGGCTCCGAAGCGCCCACGAGCACCCCTTTTGGGGGTGAACGGTTTGCCGATCCCCTGGTCAGGAAGGATTTCCAGACCCGGAAACTAACCGGTTCAGTTACTGAACCGCTTCAGAAATAGTACATGATCCGCAATCCCGCCAGGACTCCCCGTTCGGAGGCACAAGGCAGGAAACTTTTCGTGCCAATCTTCGCATACTTTCGAAGCGGGTGAGGAAAACAGCGCATCAGGGCAGAAAAACCACGCGGCGCGCCGGGCGGATGTCCCACCCGACGCGCCGCGTCGCGGGCCGTGCTGGGGCGCACGGCACCGTTGTGAATTCGTTAGCCGTTCGAGACCGAAACCCCGACCACACGGGCGTCGGCGAGCGTCACCGCGTACTTCTCGCCCGTCAGGGCGACGGTCTTGCGCGGCGTCGCCGCGCCGCCCAGGTCGCGCACGGCGGCCTTCTTGTCGTTGACGATGGCTCCGCCCGTCGAGTCCTCCACGGCGTCGTCCTTGGCGGGCGCGATGCCCGCGTGGGCGGCCACCCAGAGCTCGACGTCGCCCGGCTCGACGACCTTGGTCATCGAGCGGTCGGTGAACGCGAAGCGCGCCGTCGGAACGGTGAAGCTCACCCGTGCCGATGCGCCGGCCTCGAGCTCGACGCGGGCGTAGCCCACGAGGAACTCCGTCGGGCGCACGATCGAGCCGTGCACGTCGTGGCCGTAGAGCTGCACGACGTCGGCGCCGGCGCGCTCGCCCGTGTTGCTGACGGTGACCGACGCCGTGAGCACGCCGCCCGCGGCGACGGCGCTCTCGACCTCGAGCGCGCTGTAGGCGAAGGAGGTGTAGCCGAGGCCGTAGCCGAAGGGGCGCGTCGGGGTCGAGTCGGTCGACGTGACATCCGACGAGCCGCCGAGGATCGGGTGGCTGTAGGTGTACGGCTGCGCGCCGGTCGAGCGCGGCATCGAGACGGGCAGGCGACCCGAGGGGTTCGCCGCGCCCGTGATGACGTCGGCGATCGCGAGGCCGCCGCCCTCGCCCGGGAAGAAGGCCTGCAGCACCGCGGCGGGCTTGGCGCCCGCGCCGTCGAGCGCCCACGCGACCGCGTAGGGGCGCCCGGTCAGCAGCACGAGCACGGTCGGGGTGCCCGTCGCGACGACGGCCTCGACCAGCTCGCGCTGCACGCCGGGCAGCTCGAGCGACTCGGCGTCGTTGCCCTCGCCGACCGTGCCGCGGCCGAAGAGGCCGGCCTGGTCGCCGACGACGACGATCGCGACGTCGGCGGATGCCGCGGCATCCGTCGCCTCGGCGAAGCCCGACGTGTCGGCGCTCTCGTTGTCCGAGCCCGCGGCGAAGACGAGCTCGGGCACGGCCGCGTCGGCGCCCGCGAACGCCTGCGGCAGCGCCTCGAAGACGGTCGGGATCTCGAAGCCCAGCTCGTAGCCCGGGTGGTGCGCGAGCACGTGGTTCGCGAACGAATAGCAGCCCTGCAGCGCCTCGGCGCGGTGGGCGTTCGGGCCGATCACGGCGACCTTGGCGGGCGCGGCGAGGGGCAGCACGCCGTCGTTGGAGAGCAGCACGATGGACTCCTCGGCGAGCTTGCGCGCGAGGCGCTGGTGCTCGGGCGAGTCGAGGTCGATGTCGGTCGGCGGCTCGTCCTCGTAGACGTCGGGCTCGAGCAGGCCGAGCTCCTCCTTCTGGCGCAGGAAGCGCAGCACGGCGCGGTCGACGTAGGCCTCGTCGAACTCGCCCGCGCGAATGCGGTTCGCGAGCGGCTCGAGGTAGGCGTCGCCCGTGGGCAGCTCGATGTCGATGCCCGCCGTGAGCGCGAGCGCCGCGGCCTCGCCGCGGTCGGCGGCGACGGCGTGCATGACCTCGAGGAACGCGACCGCGAAGTAGTCGGCGACCACCACGCCGTCGAAGCCGAGCCGCTCGCGCAGCACGTCGGTCAGGTACTCCTCGTGGGCGGCCATCGGGATGCCGTCGACGTCGACGTACGCGTTCATCACGCTCTTGACGCCGCCGTCGGCGATCGCCATCTCGAACGGCGGCAGATAGCGGTCGGCGACCTCGCGCGGCCCGGCGAAGACCGGCGCATGGTTGCGGCCGGCGCGCGAGCGCGAGTAGCCGACGAAGTGCTTCAGGGTCGCGTGGATGCCCTCCGACTGCAGGCCCTTCACATACGCGGTGCCGACGGTGCCGACGAGGTACGGGTCCTCGCCGATGCACTCGTCGACGCGGCCCCAGCGCGGGTCCGAGATCACGTCGACGACGGGCGCGAGGCCCTGGTGGATGCCGAGCTGGGCCATCGACCTGCCGATTGCGGCGCCGACCTCCTCGACGAGCTCGGGGTCGAAGGACGCGCCCCAGGCGAGCGGCGTCGGGAACGTCGCTGCCTTCCACGCGGCGAGGCCGGTGAGGCACTCCTCGTGCACGAGCGCGGGGATGCCGAGGCGGGTCTCGCGCTTGAGGCGGCGCTGCTCGTTCCACAGCCACGCGGCACGGTCGGCCGGCTCCACCGGGCGGGTGCCGTACACACGGGTGTACTGGCCGAGGCCGTCCTTCGTGATGTCCGAGAGCTCCTCGCTGCCCTTCTGCCCGGCGGACATCTCACCCTGCATGGGGGCGACGACGCCGTTCTGATCGAGCCAGTAGCCGACGAGCTGAGCCAGCTTCTCCTCGAGGGTCATCTGTGCGTGCAGTGCCGCGACTCGTTCCGAGACGATCGGCATCGCGGCGGGAGCGCCGCCTTCGGTGGTGGTCATCGTGGTGCTTTGCCCTTCACGGCGCCGGTCAGTCCGCCCTCGATCCGGCGCTCGAAGAGAGTGAGGAAGATCGGCGCGAGCACCGTCGGGAACGGCATGGACGCGAGGATCTTGGCGGTGTCAGCAGAGTACTGGGAAGAGGAGGCACGCACACCCCGCGGCGGGCGCGTCGTCGCCTGTCCGGGCGGATAGCCTTGCGTCATGAGCGATGACGCCGAGGCCCGCCATGTCGTGGGGCGGGTGACGATCACCGACGTCGCGCGTGAGGCCGGGGTCTCGGTCGCCACGGTCTCGAAGGTCGTCAACGGCCGCTACGGCGTCGCGCCGGGCACCTTCGAGCGGGTCATGGCCATCGTCACGAGGCTGGGGTACGAGACATCCCTCGTCGCCAGCAGCCTGCGCCGCCGCCAGACCAACGTGATCGGCGTGCTGGTCACGGAGTTCGAGCCGTATTCCGCCGAGCTGCTCAAGGGCATCGGCGCCGCGGCGCACGGCACGGGCTACGAGCTGCTCGCCTATTCGGGCTGGGCGGATGACGCGCCGCCCGTCGGCTGGGAGCGCCGCTCGCTCTCGCGCCTGGCCGGAACGCTCATCGACGGCGCGATCCTCGTCACCCCCACCGTGCTGCTGCCCGACACCTCGATCCCGGTCGTCGCGATCGACCCGCACACGGGCAGCGGCGGCCCCTCGACGATCGACTCCGACAACGTCGGCGGCGCCCGCGCGGCGACCGAGCACCTGATCGCGCTCGGGCACACGCGCATCGCGCACCTGCGCGGCCGCGCGGACCTCGAGTCGTCCCGCCTGCGCGAGGCGGGCTACCGTGACGCGCTGCAGGCGGCCGGGCTGCCCCATGACCCGGCTCTCGTGCTCGCGGGCGACTACCGCCACGCCGACGGCGCGTCCAGCGCCCGCCTGCTGCTGCAGCGCCCCGACCGCCCGACCGCGATCTTCGCGGCGAACGACCTGTCGGCCCTCGGCGCCATGTCGGCCGCGCGCGAGCTCGGGCTGCGCGTGCCGCAGGACGTCTCGATCATCGGTTTCGACGACATCCCCGAGGCGGCGCGCGGCCGCCTCTCGACGATCGCGCAGCCGCTGCACGAGATGGGCGCGATGGCGCTGCGCATGCTCGTCGGCCAGCTCGCCGGGGGCGCCGCGGAGCAGCAGCACGGGCACCTCAGCGCCGAGCTGATCGTCCGCGACACCACTGCCGCGCCGCCCGCGCTCTGAACCGGCCGTCGGCCCTTCCCGGCGTCCGGCGCCGGTGATACGTTCGGCCCGCAACCGTTTTCTCCGGGGAGAGACCAGCCGATGCAGCTTGCGTCCTGTCGCGCAGAACAGCCCGCCCACCGGCTCGGCGATGCCGTCGTCACCGTGACGGATGCCACGGGCGAACCCCTGCGCGACGCCGAGGTGACCGTCGCCCAGACGCGCCACGCCTTCGGCTTCGGCAACATCGGCTTCGACTTCATCGGCTACGCGAACGGGGCCGGGCGCGAGGGCGACGCCGAGCTCGCCGAGGCGTACACCGAGCTGTTCAACTGGGCGACGCTCCCCTTCTACTGGGGGCGCTTCGAGCCCGAGCGCGGGCGCCCCGACACGGCCCGGCTCAGGAAGACCGCCGAGTGGTTCCGGTCTCAGGGGGTCGCCCTGAAGGGGCATCCGCTCGTCTGGCACACGGTCCAGCCGCCGTGGCTGCTCGGGCTGCCGCTCGATGAGGTCGAGAGGCTGCAGCGCGAGCGCATCCGCCGCGACGTCGCCGACTTCGCGGGCCTCATCGACACGTGGGACGCGATCAACGAGGCCGTGATCATGCCGGTCTTCGACAACGGCGACAACGCGATCACACCGCTCGCGCGGGCCAGGGGCCGCATCCCGATGATCCGCATGGCCTTCGAAGAGGCGCGCGCGACGAACCCGGCCGCGACGCTGCTGATCAACGACTTCGACCTGTCGAGCGCATACGAGTGCCTGATCGAGGGCGTGCTCGAGGCCGGCATCCGCATCGACGCCATCGGGCTGCAGACGCACATGCACCAGGGCTACTGGGGCGAGGACACGATGCTCGCCATGGTCGACCGCTTCGCGCGCTACGGCCTGCCGCTGCACCTCACCGAGAACTCGCTCGTGTCGGGCCACATCATGCCGGCCGACGTCGTCGACCTGAACGACTACCGGATCCCCTCCTGGCCGTCGACGGACGAGGGCGAGGCGCGGCAGGCCGCCGAGCTGGCGCGCCACTACAGCTCCCTCGTCGGGCATCCCGCCGTCGAGTCGATCACCTATTGGGGCATCACGGATGCCGGCGCCTGGCTCGGCGCGCCGATCGGGCTCGTGCGCGCCGACGGCTCGCGCAAGCCCGCGCACGCCGCCTTGAAGGCACTGATCAAGGGCGATTGGTGGCTGCCGCGGACCGTGCTGCGCACGGATGCGGAGGGCCGCTTCGGCCTGCGTGGATTCGCGGGGGATTACGAGGTCGGGGCCACTGGAAGTTCCGCGCGATCCGCGATATGTTTATCGCAACAACAAAATCAATCTGTCCACCTCACCATGGAAGTTGAAGGGCAAATCCAATGACTCTCACCCCCACCCGCGAGGACAAGTTCTCGTTCGGCCTGTGGACCGTCAACTACAACGGCACGGACCCCTTCGGCGGCCCGACCCGCAACCACCTCGAGATCGAGCACGTCGTCGAGAAGCTCGCCGAGGTCGGCGCCTACGGCCTCACGTTCCACGATGACGACCTGTTCCCGTTCGGCTCGAGCGACGCCGAGCGCGACGCCTACATCGAGCGCCTGAAGAAGGCCCTCGCCGAGACCGGCCTCATCGTCCCGATGGTGACCACCAACACCTTCTCGGCCCCCGTCTTCAAGGACGGCGGCGTGACCTCGAACGACCGCAACGTGCGTCGTTACACGCTGCGCAAGATCATCCGCCAGCTCGAGCTCGGCGTCGAGCTCGGTGCGAAGACCTTCGTCATGTGGGGCGGCCGCGAGGGCGCCGAGTACGACTCGGCCAAGAACATCCAGGCCGCTCTCGAGCGCTACCGCGAGGCCGCCAACTTCCTCGGCGACTACGTCCTCTCGCAGGGCTGGGACATCAAGTTCGCGATCGAGCCGAAGCCGAACGAGCCCCGCGGCGACATCCTGCTGCCGACGCTCGGCCACGCGATCGCGTTCATCGACTCGCTCGAGCACCCCGAGCTCGTGGGCCTCAACCCCGAGGTCGGCCACGAGCAGATGGCTGGCCTGAACTTCACGTCGGGCATCGCCCAGGCGCTGTACCACGGCAAGCTCTTCCACATCGACCTGAACGGCCAGCGCGGCATCAAGTACGACCAGGACCTCGTCTTCGGTCACGGCGACCTGCACAACGCGTTCGCCCTCGTCGACCTGCTCGAGAACGGCGGCGTGAACGGCGGCCAGGCCTACACCGGCCCCCGCCACTTCGACTACAAGCCGTCGCGCACCGAGGACGAGCGCGGTGTCTGGGACTCGGCTCGCGCCAACATCCAGAACTACCTGCTCCTCAAGGAGCGCGCCGCGGCGTTCCGCGCCGACCCCGAGGTCCAGGAGGCCCTCGAGGCCGCCAAGGTCTTCGAGCTCGAGAAGAGCACCCTCAACGAGGGCGAGACCATCGAGTCGCTCAAGGCCGACCGCAGCACGTGGGAGGACTTCGACGCCAACGCCTACCTCGGCGGCAACGGCTTCGGCTTCGTCCGCCTGCAGGCCCTCGCGACCGAGCACCTGCTCGGCGCCCGCGGCTAGGCATCACCCTTTATCACTGCGCACAACTCCTGAGCGAAGTGGCGAGCACCGAGGCCGGGTCGCGGTTTTCCGCGGCCCGGCCTCGTGCCGTCTCTGCACCATCAGGAGTTGTGCGCACTCCCCCTGCTTGAGAGGAACCACATGACTCTGGTCGCCGGCGTCGACTCGTCGACGCAGTCCTGCAAGGTCGTCATCCGCGACCTCGAGACCGGTGCGCTCGTGCGCAGCGGCCGCGCCTCCCACCCGGACGGCACCGAGGTCGACCCCGCGGCCTGGTGGCGTGCTCTTAATGAAGCTGTCGAGGCTGCCGGCGGCTTCGACGACGTCGCCGCCGTGTCGATCGCGGGCCAACAGCACGGCATGGTCGTGCTCGACGCCGAGGGCCGCGTCATCCGCGACGCCCTGCTCTGGAACGACACGCGCTCGGCCGACGCCGCCGCCGCTCTGACCGCCGAGGTGACCGCCGAGGGCTACGCGCAGCGCGCGGGCCTCGTGCCGGTCGCGTCGTTCACCGCGACGAAGCTGCGCTGGCTCAAGGACAACGAGCCCGAGAACGCAGCCCGCGTCGCGGCCGTCGCGCTCCCCCACGACTGGCTGACCTGGCGTCTGCTCGGCTACGGCCCCGCCGGCGAGTCCGAGCTCGGCCCCGTGCTCGAGGCGCTCGTTACCGACCGCTCCGACGCGTCGGGCACGGCATACTGGTCGCCCTTCACGAACGACTACGACTACGACCTGCTCGAGCGCGCGCTCGGCCGCCGCGACGTCGTGCTGCCGCGCGTGCTCGGCCCGGGCGAGGCCGCGGGGAAGACCCCGGCCGGCGTGCTCGTCGGCCCCGGCGCCGGCGACAACGCGGGTGCGGCCCTCGGCCTCGGCGCGGCGTCGGGCGACGTCGTCGTCTCGCTCGGCACCTCGGGCACCGTGTTCGCCGTCGCGGACGAGCCGAGTGCGGATGCCACCGGCACGGTCGCGGGCTTCGCCGACGCCTCGGGCCACTTCCTCCCCATCGTCGTGACGCTCAACGCCGCGCGCGTGCTCGTCTCGGCGACGACGCTGCTCGGCGTCGACTTCGACGGCCTCTCCGAGCTCGCGCTCGCCGCGCAGCCGGGCAGCGACGGCGTCGTGCTCGTGCCCTACTTCGAGGGTGAGCGCACCCCGAACCTGCCGACCGCGAAGGCGTCGTTCCACGGCCTCTCGCTCGCGTCGACCACGCGCGAGAACATCGCACGTGCGTCGATCGAGGGCATGCTCTCGGGCCTCGGCGCGGGGCTCGACGCCGTGCGCGACGCGGGCGTCGAGGTCGGCCGCGTGCTGCTCATCGGCGGCGCCGCGCAGAACCCGGCCGTCCAGGCCGTCGCGGCGCAGGTGTTCGACGCGCCCGTCGTCGTGCCCGAGCCGGGCGAGTACGTCGCCGACGGTGGCGCCGTGCAGGCCGCGTGGGCCCTCACGGGTGCGCGGCCGTCGTGGGAGGTGTCGGTCTCGGCATCCCCCGAGCGCGACTTCCGCCCCGAGATCGCCGAGCAGTATCACCGCTATGCGGACGCGCTGTTGAAGTAGGCGTCGCCAGCGCGGAGGCGCCCCGGAGCTGAGTGGCTCCAGGGCGCCTCCGTGTTCGGGCCTCAGGCGGCGAGGATGCCGGCGAGCTCGTGCTCGAGCGCGGGCCTCGGCTTCGCCCCGAGGATGCTCTTCACGACCTCGCCGCCCTGGAACACCTTCATCGCCGGCACCGCGAGCACCTGGAAGCGCGCGGCCGTCGCGGGGTTCTCGTCGACGTTCAGCTTGACGACCGTGAGGCGCCCGGGGTGCGCGGCGGCGATCGCGTCGAGGATCGGCGAGAGCATGCGGCACGGGCCGCACCACTGCGCCCAGAACTCGACGAGCACGGGGCCGTCGGCCGCGAGCACGACCTCGTCGAAGTCGGCGTCGGTCACGTCATGGGCGGTCATCGGTTCTCCTCGTCGTCCGGTGCGGGCGACGAGGCATCCGCCCGCGCCCACGGGTTGGTCTGCGCACAGCTGATCAGGTCGACGCAGCGCTCGTCGATCGCGGCTTGCAGCGACTCGGCCATGTCGCGCAGCTCGGCGATGCGCGCGTGCACGTCCGCGAGCTTCGCCTGCGCGCGCTCGGCCAGCGTGTCGGTCGCGGCGCCCGCACGGCGCGCGAGCATGTCTGCCACCTCGTCGAGCGTGAAGCCGAGCGCCTGCGCGGCCTTGACGACGCGGATGACGGTGACAGCGTGCTCGTCATAACTGCGGTGGCCGCCGAGCGTGCGAAGCGGCTCGGCGAGCAGCCCGCGGCGCTCGTAGTAGCGCAACGTCTCGACGTTCACACCCGCCCGCGCGGCGACCTCGCCGACCCTCAACCCGCTCATGACTTCACGCTAAGCCCGTACCCGGGTACGGATTGCAACCCGGCTCTCGCCCGCTCCCCCTTCTGTCTGCGCGGCGTCACTTGTTGCGGGAATCCGGCGCGTATTCCCACATCACCTGACGCCCGGCCGCCGAGGCCGGAGCGTGCGGCGTCGCGTGATGTCGGAACCTCGGCCCTGATCCGGCATTAAGTGACGCCGCGGAAAGGCACGGGCGCGGGCGCCCCCTAGAAGCGCTGCGCGAGAGCGCGGCCCGCGGCCTCGGCCCAGAGGGCGGGCTCGGCGAGCGCGGCATCCGACGACCCGGCGAGGTCCGAGAGCGACACCGCAGCGGCGAAGGCGGTGGTCGGGGCCTGGATCGCCCCCGCGGCGAGCGCGACCGGCACCCCTGCCGCCGCGGCGAGCGCGGCCACATGGGTCGGCGCCTTGCCCGCCTCGGACTGGCCGTCGAAGCGTCCCTCCCCCGTGATGACGAGGTCGGCGCCCGCGATCGTGTCGGCGAGCCCGATGGCGGATGCCACGGCCGGCGCCCCCGGCGAGAGCTCGGCGCCCCACGCGAGCAGCCCGAAGGCCGAGCCGCCGGCGGCGCCGGCCCCGGGCGTCTCGGCGAGCACGGCACCGTTCGGCACCGCGGCGGCGAGACGCGCGAGGTTCGCGTCGAGGGCGCGGGTCGCGACCTCCGACGTCGCGCCCTTCTGCGGGCCGAAGACCGCGGCCGCGCCGCGCGGCCCGAGCAGCGGGTTGTCGACATCCGTCAGCACCACCGCACCGGCCGGCGGCAGCGGCACCACGTCGGCGAACGACACGTTCGCCACCACGCCCGCGCCGAGATTGCCGTGCGCGACGGGGGCGCCCGAGGCATCCGTCAGCCGCGCCCCCATCGCCGTCAGCGCGCCCACGCCGCCGTCGGTCGAGGCGCTGCCGCCGACCGCGATCAGCAGCCGCGAGACGCCGAGCGTCACGGCCGCCGTGATCGCCTGGCCGAGACCGAAGGTGTGCGCGTCGAAGGGCCGCAGGCCCGAGCGCATGAGCGTGATGCCGCTCGTCGCGGCGAGTTCGACGACGCCCGTGCCGCCGGGCAGCTCGGGGGTGGGCGGCAGCAGCAGCCAGTGCGTGAGCACCGGCTGATCGTCGGGGCCGACCACCATCACGGGCTCACGGCGCGCGCCGGGCACGGCGGCCTCGAAGGCGTCGAGACTGCCCTCGCCGCCGTCGGCCATCGGCTCGAGCACGATCTCGTCACCCGGGCGCTCGGCGAGCCACCCGGCCCGCAGCGCCTCTGCGACCTCGCGGGCCGTGAGCGTGCCTTTGAACGAGTCCGGGGCGATGACGACGCGCATGCGTCCATCCTGGCGCAAGCCCGGGTGCGGAGGTCTCGCCGAGGGCGCCCGCGGCGGGACCTCCGCGCCCCGGAACGCCGCGTCAGCGGAAGGTGCCCTGCGAGACCGAGCCCGACAGGGTGCGCTGGAAGATGACGTAGACGATCAGGACGGGGATGACGGTCATGACGACCGCCGCGAACAGGGCCCCGTAGTCGACGGCGTAGCCCGCCTGCGACGCGAACGACGCCATCGCCTGCGTCAGCACGTAGTTGCTCTGGTCGGTGTTGAGCGCCACGGGCAGCAGGAACTGGTTCCACAGGCCGAGGAAGTTGAAGATCGCGACCGAGGCCATGCCGGGGCGCGCCATCGGCAGCATCACCTGGAAGAACGCGCGCCAGTCCCCCGCGCCGTCGATCAACGCGGCCTCGTAGACGTCGTCGGGCAGCGACCGGAAGAAGGAGTAGAGGAAGAACACCGTGAACGGCAGGGCGAACGCGACGTAGGTCAGCACCAGCCCGGGCAGCGTGTTGAGCAGCCCCATGTTCTTCAGCACGAAGAACAACGGCACGATCGCGAGGAACACCGGGAAGGTGAGGCCCGCGAGCATCAGGTAGTAGATCGCGCGTGCCCCGAAGAACTTGAACCGCGCGAGCACGTAGGCGCACATGGCCCCGAGCAGCATCACGATCACGAGGGCGCTCACGACGACGACGATCGTGTTCAGGTAGAACTGGCCGATGCCCGAGTCGGTCCAGGCCTTCGCGTAGTTCACGAACTGCCAGTGCTGCGGCAGGGAGAACGGCGAGGCCAGGATCTCCTTCGAGGTCTTGAACGACGACAGCAGCACCCAGAGGAACGGCACGATCACGATGACCGAGAGGATGCCGAGCAGCACGTGCGAGACCGAGGCGACGGCCACGTCGCCCGGGCCGGACCGGACCGCGCGGGTGGCGGGCGCCCGACGTCCTGCGTCCTGTGCGACGGCGCTCATCGCGTGCTCCCTTCCCGGCGCTCGGACGCGAAGGCGACGGCGGCGGCGGGGGTCGCCACCCGGCCGCGCCGCGTCCGCGGAGCGCGGGGCCGGCGCGCGGCATCCCCGCCGCCCGTCAGCCGGTTCACCGTGAAGACGATCGCCGCGAACAGCAGCGTCACCGCCGCGAGCACCACGCCCATGGCGGTGGCATAGCCGAACTGGCCCTTGCGGAATGCGACGTTGAAGAGTTCCTGGCTCATGGTCAGGGTCGTGTTGTTCGGGCCGCCGCCCGCGTTCATCGCCTGCATGTAGACGAACGCGTCGAGCGCCGCGATGCCGAGGTAGATGTAGGCGGTCTGCACGTTGTCGCGGATGAGCGGGACCGTCACCGAGACGGCCGTGCGGAAGCGGCCCGCGCCGTCGAGCCGAGCGGCCTCGTACGTCTCCGCGGGCACGCCCTTGATGGCGGCGACGAAGAGCACCGTGTAGAAGCCGATGAAGCTCCAGATGATGACCCACATCGATGCAGGCATGGCCGTCGCGACGACGCCGAGCCACGCGAAGTTGGCGAAGCCGTGCAGCCCGATGCCGGTGAGGAAGCCGTTCAGCAGCCCGGCCGCGGGGTCGTAGACCTGCGCCCAGATGAGGCCGATCACGATCGCCGGCACGCAGTAAGGGAAGAACGAGACGACGCGATAGAAGCCGGCGGCGCGGATGCCCCGCACCGCCCCCTTGCTGGAACCGGCGACCGTGACCAGTGAGGCGATCGCGAGCGCGATGACGATCGTGACGAACGGCACGACGAGCGCCAGCAGCACGTTGTTGCGCAGCGCCTGCAGGAAGGTGCTGTCCTGGAAGAGCTTCACGTAATTGCTGAGCCCGACGAAGCCCATGAGCGGCGAGAAGCCGGTCCAGTTCGTCATCGAGTAGTAGACCGCCTGGACGAACGGCGAGATCACGAAGACGACGAAGATCGCGAGCGGCAGGATCAGGAAGACCGCCATGAACGAGATGCGGTCGAAGCTGTAGTTGCGGATGCGGCGGCGCCGGGCGGCGGGCACCCGCCCGCCACCCGGCTTCGACGCGGTGTTCACGTTCAAGACGTGACCTGGAGCTTCGGGATCGAGGAGTCGGCGGCGATCTTGTCGCTGATCTGCTGCAGCCCCTTGGTGAGGGCCGCCGTGTCCGACTGGCCCGACAGGAACGAGTTCCAGAGCACCAGCTGGTCCTGGTTCATCCCGTAGAAGTCGAGGAACTGGTAGTTGAAGACATTGGTGCCCGCGGCATCCAGCATCTTCGTCTGCGACACGAGCGCGGTCGAGCCGAAGCCGTCGGCGGGCACGAGGCCCTTGACGATGGTGGGCGCGAGGCGTGTCTTCGAGAAGTTGGTCGCGGCGTCCTTCGAGAGCATCGCGCGCATGATCTCCTTGCCGCCCGCGACGTTCTTCGCCTGGCTCGGCACGATGTAGGGCTCACCCGCGGCCGAGCGCAGCGCCTCGTACGGCAGCGCCGGCGAGGAGGTGACGGTGAAGGTCGGAGCGCCCGTCATCTTGAAGCCGGCCTTGGTGGCCTGCTTCATCTCGTTCTCGATCCAGCCGCCCGAGGGGTAGAGAACGGCCAGCTGGTCGTTGGACCACTTGGCCTGCGCCGCCGTGAACTGCGTGCCCGCGCCGCCGGGGACGAAGTAGCCGGCCTTGACCGCGGCCTCGATCTTCTTGAAGACATCCTGGATTGGCTGAGCCGACCACGCGCCCGGTTTGAGGCTCTCGAGGTCGATGCGGACCTGCTGACCGCCCTCCTTGATCGCCGAGTCGAGAGCGAAGGTGAGGTAGTAGGTCGCGGCCTCCTTGCCCCAGACGAAGAGGTACTTGCCCATCGCCTTCGCCTTGGCGCCCAGGGCGAGTGCGTCGTCCCAGGTCTTCGGAACCGTCCAGCCGTTCTGCTCGAAGAGCGATGCCGAGTACCAGACGCCGTAGACCGTCATCACGTAGTTCATCGCGATGAACTTGCCCGAGAACGTGCCGGGCTCCTTCACCGCGGGGTACAGCGTGTCGGAGATCTTCGTGCCCTCGTAGTTGTTCGCCTCGAAGACGTCGTCGAGCGTCTCGAGCTGGGACGCGATCGTGTTGAAGCCGATGTTGTTGGCACCCGAGTTGTCGATGAGGTCGGGCGGGTTGCCGCCGACGAACCGCGGCTGCAGCTCCTGGGCGATCTGGGTCGAGGGCGAGACCTTGGCCGTCACCTTCGGGAACTGCTTCTTCACCTGGTCGGCGGCGAACTGCACGTAGTCGTAGCCGTAGCCGCCGTTGAAGATGACCGCTTCGATCGAGGACGTCTCCGCGAGGCCGAAGGGGTTCTTCGCGCTCTTCGTGCCGGTGGTCGCGGTCGTGTTGCCGCCGCCGCTGGGCGCAGCGCACGACGACAGCACCCCTGCCAGGGGCAGGAGCACCGCGGTGGCGAGCGCGCCGTTCACGAAGGTTCGTCGGTTGATGCGTGCTGGTGTTTCAGACATCGTCGTCTGCCTTTCATCCATACCGGATCGGTGTGCGAGTGGGGTCGGTCATGCGAGGTGCCCGATGCGTTCTCCGTATCGGGACTGCAGGGCCTGGTTGTGCTCGTCGCCCTCGGGGATGTTCGCCGAGATGAACAGGGGCGGGGTCTCCCCCGCGGCCTGCACGCGCTCGGCGGCGCCGATGGTCAGCAGCTGGGCGATGAAGGCCGCTGTCAGTGAAGAGACGGCACCGACCCCGAGCCCGCCGTCGAGCTCGAGTGTGGTGTCGCCGTAGGGTGCGAGGTTGTCGATCACGACATCCGCGACCTCCGAGAGGCGTTTTCCGCTCGGATGTTTGGGGGCGACGGCCTGCGTGTGCTGCAGGCTCGTCACCGCGATGACCCGGTGCCCTTCGGCCTGCGCCTTGAGGGCGAGCCCGACGATCGAGCCGTTCACGCCCGAGTTCGACGCGATGAGGAACACGTCGGCGGGGCGGATGTCGTAGATCGACCACAGGTCGTCGACGACCGAGCCGTCGCGCTCGATCGTGCCGCCCCGCAGTACGTCGAGGGGTCGCTTGCCCGTGAGCACGAGGTCGCGCAGGGCGAGCGCGTGCGTCGGGATCAGCCCGCCGGCACGCCCCGCGATCTCCATTGCGAAGGCCTGCGAATGCCCCGTGCCGAAGGCCTGCAGCACGCCGCCCGCCCGCAGCGATGCCGCGAGCAGGTCGATCGCGGCATCGAGTCCGCCGGCACGCGCGGTGTCGGCGATCGCGTCGAGGCGCGACTGCGTCTCGCGCTGGAAGCGGGTCACGAGGTCGGGCATCAGGCCACGCTTCCTTCCTGCCGGGTCGAGCGCGGCATCGGCGACCGCTGACCGCCGCGCAGCGGCCGCCGATGCGGCGAGACGGCCGCCGCCGACGCCGCGAGCTTGGTCGTCGTGCGCGCGAAGTCCTGCTGGGCGACGAGCAGGTACAGCAGGTCGATCGCGAGCAGCTGCGCGTGCTTGGCCGAGAGGTCGTCGGGCTGCAGGTAGTCGCCGGGCGCGAAGGCGATGAGATGCAGGTCGGCGAGGGATGCCAGGGGCGAACCCGGATTGCCCGTGATGGCCACAGCGAGCGCCCCCGCCGACTTCGCGAGGGCGAGCATCTCGATCGTCTCGGCCGTGCGCCCGGTGTTCGACACCGCGATCGCGACCGACCGCGTGTCGAGCACGGCGCCGCTCGTGAGGCCGTCGTGCACCTCGGTCCACGCATGCGCGTTGATGCCGATGCGATAGAGCCGCGCCTGCAGCTCCTTCGCGATCATCGCACTGCCGCCGATGCCGTAGATGTCCAGGTGCCGGCACGCGGCGACCGCCTGAGCCACACGGCGGGCCGCGTCGTGGTCGAGCCGCTTGGCGGTCGATTCGAGGGCGACGGCGTGCGCCGCGAGCAGTGCACCGAGCATCACCTCGGAGGTGTCGCCCGGTTGGAAGACGCGCCCGATGTCGCTGCGCCAGGTCTCATGAGCGCTCGAGCGGCCGAGCTCGGCGGCGATGCCGACCCGCAGCGCCGGGTAGCCGGCGTAGCCGACGGAGCGGCAGAACCGCGTCACGGTCGCAGGTGACGTGCCCGCACGGATCGCGAGCTCGGTGATCGAGAGCTCGAGCGCGGCGGCGGGGTGCTCGATGATGAGCCGCCCGATCTTGCGCATGGCGACGGACATGTGCGGCAGCGCGGCCTGCACACGCAGGTCGACCCCGATGTCGCCGTCGCCGGGCCGCGACGGACCCGAAACTTTCGCCATTGAAACCTCATGTCACCGTTGACGTGATGTGTGAAAACTATTCTCTTACCCGCCCCCTTTACAAGGGGGCCCGGGTCCGAAGAATGAGCACGATGACACTTTTCCTGGCCGTCGACGCCGGCGGCACGTCAACCCGCTGCGTGGCAGTCGACGAAACGGGCGCCTGCCTCGGCTACGGCCGCGCCGCGAGCGGCAATCCCATCTCGGCGGGCCCCGCCCTGGCCGCCAACTCGGTCGCGCGGGCCGCGAACGCCGCGCTCGTGCAGGCGGATGCGCCGCGGGCACGGGTCGCGGGGGTGCTGCTCGCCATGGCGGGGGTGAGCGCCGGCGTCGGCGCCCAGGCCTTCGCGCCGCCCCTCGCGCGGATCGGCGTGGTCGCACCCGTCTCGTTCGCGGGCGACCTGCTCGCGACCTTCGCGGCGGGCACTCCAGCGCTGGACGGCTACGCGCTCATCGCAGGCACCGGAGCCACCGCGGGGCGGATCGAGCGCGGAGCCGTCGCCGGCACTGCCGACGGGCTCGGCTGGCTGCTCGGGGACGCGGGGTCGGGGTTCTGGATCGGGCGGAGAGTGGTGCGCTCGGCATCCGCCCACCTCGACGGCCGCGGGCCGGGCACCTCGCTCACGGCCGCGCTGCTCGACGAGCTCGGGCTGCGCGACGACCGCACCACCCGTGACGGCCGGCCCGCGGTCCTCGACCGCATGATCGAGGCTCTCTACGCGCTGCGACCCGTCGAACTGGCGCGGTTCGCGCGCCTGGCGTTCGAGGCGGCCGATACGGATGCCGTCGCCGCCGACATCGTCGACGCGGCCGCCGACGCGCTCATCGGCACCCTGTCGTCGGTGTTCCGGCGCTCGGTGTCGGGGCCGATCGTGCTGGGCGGCGGCACGGTCGCGCAGCACGAGAACCTGGCCGCGCGGATCGCCCACGCGCACCCCGGCTCCCCGGTCACGATCGTCGAGGACGGCGCCGTCGGCGCCACGGTGCTCGCGCTCCGCAACGCGGGGGTGACGGTCGACGAGGCCGTCTTCGACCGCATCGGCCGTTCGCTGGCGGCTCTGCGCTGAGCCGCAACTGCCGGAACTGCGGAACTGCCTGAACTGCCTGAACTGCCTGAACTGCCGCGAAGTGTGAGTTCGAGCTCACCCCTCGCGAGATCGCCCGCCCGAACTCACACGAGGGGTGAGTTCGGGCGGTTCGGAAACGGTTCAGCCCAGCGCGGGCGCGACCACCGCGTCGAACGCCGAGACGACGCGCGCGGCCACCTCGGCGTACGGCGCGTCCCAGATCTCCTGGCGGAAGATCTCGACCTCGATGTCGCCGGTGTAGCCGGCATCCTCGACGAGCCGCGTCACCGCGCCGAAGTCGACGTGGCCGTCGCCCATGTAACCGCGCGAGAGCAGCGAGTCGGCCGAGAGCGGCGTCATCCAGTCGCACACCTGATAGCTCGCGATGCGGCCGGATGCCCCGGCGCGGGCGATCTGAGCGGGCAGCTCCGGGTCCCACCACACGTGATAGGTGTCGACGACGACGCCGATCTCGGGCGCGATGTCCTCGGCGATGTCGAGCGCCTGGCCGAGCGTCGAGACGACGCCGCGGTCGGCCGCGAAGATCGGGTGCATGGGCTCGATCGCGAGCGTGACGCCCTGTTCCTTGGCATGCGGGGCGAGCTCGGCGATGGCATCCGTCGCCCGCCCGCGTGCGCCGACCACGTCGCGGTCGCCCGCGGGCAGACCGCCCGCGACGAGCACCAGCACCGCGGCCGAGCCGGGCGCGCCCGCCGCGGCGAGCGCCGCGGTCTCGTCGATCGCCCGGCGGTTGTCATCGAGCGCGGCGATGCGGGCGGCCCCGGGCTGGGCCGTGAAGAACCCGGCGCGGCAGAGCGACGAGATGCGCAGGCCGGATGCCGCGACGAGCTCGACCGCGCGCTCGAGCCCCACTTCAGCAACCGGCTCGCGCCACGCCCCGAGGGACCGGTACCCCGCGGCCACCGCCACGTCGAGGGCCTCGGCGAGCGTCGCGTACTTGATCGTCGCCTGGTTGAGGCTGAGACGCGGGTGCGCGGTCATGCGGCGACCCCCGACACGTTCAGGAACGCGTTCCAGCGGGATGCCGCGAGCTCCGGGTCTTCGAAGGCGCCGGCCGCGTTCGCGAGCCGCACGATCTCGGAGAGGTGCGGCAGGCTGCGCGCGGAGTGCAGACCGCCCACCATCTGGAACCCGGGCTGATGCCCGTTGAGCCAGGAGAGAAACGCGACACCTGTCTTATAAAAGAAGGTCGGCGCCGCGAAGACCTGCCGCGACAGCGCCTCGCTCGGGCCGAGGATCGCCTGGTAGCCCGCACGGTCGCCCGCATCGAGACGCTGAATCGCGGCCGAGGCGAGCGGCGCGACGGCGGCGAAGGCGCCGAGCAGCGCGTCCGAGTACGACCCGGCCGCACCCGACTCGTCGCCCGCGATGAGCGAGACGTAGTTGAAGTCGTCGCCGGTGAACATGCGCGCCGTGTGCGGCAGGCGCTCGCGCACCGCGATCTCGGAGGCCGCGTCGAGCAGCGACATCTTCACGCCCTGCACCTTGTCGGGGTGGGCTTCGATGATGTCGATCAGCACGGAGGCGGCGGCCCCGACATCCGTCGACCCGAAATAGCCGCGCAACACCGGGTCGAACGCCTCACCGAGCCAGTGCAGCACGACGGGCGTCTGCGCACGCTCGAGCACGTCGCCGTAGACGCGGCGGTAGTCGTCGGGGCCGGATGCCGCGCGCGCCAGGTGCCGCGACGCCATCAGCACGACCCCGGCACCCTGGTCCTCGGTGAACGCGAGCTGGTCGAGGTAGGCCGCCGTCACCTCGGCGAGCGGGACGTTCTCGGCCTCGAGGTGGTCGGTGTTGACGCCCACCACGAGCGCGCCGCCGACGCTGCGGGCCTCGGCCGCCGAGCGCGCGATGAGCTCGCGCACGGCGACGGGGTCGAGACCCATGTTGCGCTGGGCGGTGTCCATCGCGTCGGCGACGCCGAGCCCCCACGACCACACGTGGTGGCGGAAGGCGAGCGTCGCGTCCCAGTCGATGTCGGCGGGCTGCCCCGGCGTGTTGTCGGCGTGGATCTTCGGCACGACATGTGCGGCCGCGTAGGCGACGCGGCTCGTGAGCGGCGCGGTCGGCTTGGCGACCTGGAGCCCGTGGGCCGGGGATGCCTCGACGGCGGCGCGCGTCACCGCGCCGTCGGCGCCGAGCAGCAGGAAGTGGCTCACGCGGTCACCTCGGGGATGTCGATGCGCGCGCCCGTCGCGGCCGACTCGAGGCCCTTCTCGGCGAGCAGCACGCCGCGGGCGCCGGCGACCAGGTCGAACGCATTCGGGGCGTCCTCGACGACGTGGCGCAGGAACTCCTCCCACTGCACCTTGAAGCCGTTCTCGAACACCTCGTTCTCGGGCACGGCCTGCCAGTCGGCGGCGTAGTCGTGCGCGTCGGGGATGTCGGGGTTCCACGTCGGCCGCGGCGTCGCCGAGCGGTGCTGCACCTTGCAGCCGAACAGGCCGGCCACGGCCGAGCCCTCGGTGCCGTCGACCTGGATCTCGAGCAGCTCGTCCCGGTTCACGCGGACGTCCCAGCTCGAGTTGAACTCGGCGATGACACCGCCCTCGATGCCGAAGATCGCGTAGGCCGCGTCGTCGGCGGTCGCGGCGTACGCCTCGCCCTTCTCGTCCCAGCGGGTCGGGATGTGCGTCGCGATCTGCGTGTAGACCGACTCGACGCGGCCGAACAGGTTCTCGAGCACGTAGTTCCAGTGCGGGAACATGTCGAGCACGATGCCGCCGCCGTCCGCCGCACGGTAGTTCCACGAGGGGCGCTGCGCCGGGGTCGTCTCGCCCTCCCACACCCAGTAGCCGAATTCGCCGCGCACCGAGAGGATGCGGCCGAAGAAGCCCTGGTCGATCAGGCGCTTCAGCTTGCGCAGGCCCGGCAGGTAGAGCTTGTCGTGCACGACGCCCACCTTGACCCCGGCGTCCTTCGCGAGGCGCGCGAGCTCGAGGGCGTCCTCGAAGTTCTCGGCGGTCGGCTTCTCGGTGTAGATCGACTTGCCCGCCGCGATCGCCTTCTTGAGCGCCGGCACGCGCGCCTCGGTGACCAGGAAGTCGGCGTAGATCTCCCACTGCGGGTCCGCGAGCGCGGCGTCGAGGTCGGTGGTCCAATCGGCGATGCCGTGGCGCTCGGCGATCTCGCGCAGCTTCTCCTCATGGCGGCCGACGAGGATCGGCTTCACCTGCACACGGCTGCCGTCGGACAGCAGCACACCGCCCTGCTCACGGATCGCGAGGATCGAGCGCACCAGGTGCTGGCGGTAGCCCATGCGCCCCGAGACGCCGTTCATGATGATGCCGATCGTCGACTGTGCCGACATGTGTACCTCCGTTGGTGATTCGCCGTTCGAGAAGTCTGAAGTTGTGGTCCTCGTCCGCTGCGATGCGGACGGAAAGCGCTTACCGAGATGTCTAGCGCATCAGGGGCACCCGGCACCAGACCGCGTCCGGGTCAGGCCGTGAGCGCCTCCGCGGCGAGCGCGGCCGCCGCGGCCGCCGCCCCGACCCCCGGCGTCGACGCCCGCACGACGACCTCGCCCGGCAGCAGCACGAGCGACTGCTCGCTCGCGGGGTGCACGATCAGGTCGACCGCGGTCACCCCGCCCTGCACGAGCGGCAGGCGCACGGTCGTGAGGCCCGGGTCGACGTCGCGCAGGGTCTCGATGTCGTCGAAGCCGGCGACGGCGACGTCCCGCCCGGGCTCGAGCCCCGCCTGGCGCAGCCTGGCCATCGCGCCGACCGCCATGACGTCGTTGACCGCGAACACGAGCGCGGGCTCGTGGCCCGACTCGAGCACATCGCCCATCGCGTCGAAGCCGCCGTCGCGCGTGAAGGCGCAGTGCACGACCGTGATCGATTCGGCGGGATGCCCCGCCGCCGCGAACCCGTCGATGAAGCCCTGCGCGCGCTCGCTCGCGGTCAGCAGCCCCTCGGGCCCGGCGAGCACGACCGCGCGGTCGTAGCCGAGCGCCGCGAGCGCGAGCGCGAGGGACCGCGCGCCGGCCTCGTTGTCGAAGGCGATCGTGTCGAAGGGCAGCCCCCGCTGCGAGAGCAGCACGGGGTGGCCGCCCTCGGCCTCGAACTCGCGCAGCTGCTCGGCGAGGCGCGCCGTCATCGCGGCATCCGCCAGTCTCGAGCCGACGAGCACGATGCCGGACGGGCGCTGCCCGCGCAGCGCGCTGATGATCTGGATCTCGCGCTCGGGGTCGCGGCCCGTCACCGCGATCGTCGCGATGAGGCCGCCGCGCTCGGCGGCCGAGATGATGCCGCCCGCGATCTGCGCGAAGTAGGGGTCGGTGATGTCGGAGACGACGATGCCCACCGTGCTGGTGCGCCCCTTCGCGACGGCCTGAGCCTGCAGGTTGGGGGCGTAGTTGAGGCGCGCGGCCGCGGCGAGCACGCGGGCGCGGTAGTCCTCGTTGACCTTGCGCGTGCTGCCGTTCAGCGAGCGCGACGCGGTCGCGAGCGAGACTCCGGCCTCACGCGCGACGTCGTGCAGGGTCGCGGCCGCCTTGCGGTTGTCGTCGCGTGCCATCGCCCCTCCCTGGGTTCCTGTCGCGAGTGTAGGTCGGTCACTGCGCCGCGTCGGATGACGCGGCGGTGTCGGTTGCGGTGTCGGCTGTTTTGGGGGTCGAGGATGCCGTGAACCCCTCGTCCAGCAGTTCGAAGGCCCCCTTCGCCGCCGTGACGGCGAACAGGGCGAAGACCCCCGCGAGCAGTCCGAGCAGCAGCTCGGACGAGCTGTAGATCACACCGCCCGCCACGAGCAGCAGCGCGAGGTTCGTGAAGGTGCTGCGCGGGGCGGCGAAGAGCAGGTAGAGCCCGAGGCGCAGCGCGTCGCGGGTGCGGAACGAGTAGCGGCTCACGATGAGCAGCACCGCCGACATCCACACCGTCGACACCGCCGCGACGGCGCCGATCACGATGCGCAGCACGAGCGGGGTGGACGGCATGAGGATGTCGGTCGCCGCGGCCACGAGCAGCAGCCAGTACGGCGCCCACACCTTGAGCGTGTCGAGCCAGTTGAGGCGGTAGCCGCGCCAGAAGGCGCGGAACGCACCGCGCTCAGGGTGCTCGTGCACCGAGCGCGTCGCATAGAGCAGGGCGGTCCATGCCGGGCCGATGGCGATGCCGACGACGGCCCAGATGACCGCCGCCCTGCCCGCGGCGAGCGCGAACGCGAAGGGAAGGCAGGCGACGAGGAAACCCGCCGTGGGGCCGAGGACGCGGTAGAGCGCCTCGGCCACCCGGTAGAGCGGTCCGCTCGTGAATTCCCTCGTCGCCTGCTGTGCCATGAGAAGAGTCTGGCTCAGGCCTTCTTGTTGGCGGCCTTGTAGGCCTGGTTGGCGCCGTCGACGTACTGCTTCAGGTTCTTGCCGTTCAGCTCCGAGATGTAGGCATCCCAGTCGTTGTTGACGTCCTTCTTGCCCAGGATGAAGTTCTGGGTCCAGGTGTTCGTGCTGTCGGTGATGGCCGTCTGCAGCAGACCGGCCTGCTGCGCCTGCACCTGCGTGTAGGGCACGGTCGGGGTCGCCTTGACGATCTCGTACGAGGTGAGGGTCTTCTGCCAGGCCAGCTCCTCGGCGGGCATCGTCGACTCGACGATCGCCGTGGTGCCGCCGTACATGAAGTTGCCGCAGCTGAAGCCGTCGTCGATGCGGATGTCCTTCGTGGCGCTCTGGTCGCCGATGCCGTACGCGGCGAGCTTCCAGCCGGGGGCGGTGTCGTAGACGCCGTTCTTGTAGGTATAGGTGACGTCCTTGATGCCCCACTTGACGAGGATCTGCGCCTCGTCCGAGTACCACTGCCAGTCGACGTACTGCAGGAAGGCCTCGAAGTCGTCGCGCTTCGACACGGAGGTCGAGAGCATGATGCCGTTCTCGAGGCGCGAGCCGGCGAGACGGTGGCCGAGGGGGCCGCCGGGGATCGGCGCCTTCGAGATCTTGTACTTGCCCGCGCCGAGGTTCTTGTCCATGGCGGTGCGGTCGAGGTTCAGCTGCTGGGCGTTCGTCGAGATGGCGAACGACTTGCCGGTCGTGAACTTCGCGGTCGCCTGGTCGTCGGTCTGCGTGAAGGTCTCGGGGTCGAGCAGGCCTTCCTTGACGAGGTCGGCGAAGAACGCGATGAGCGCCTTGTAGTTGTCGTCGGCCGGGGTGTAGGAGAACTCCTCCTTGGTCCAGTCGAAGAGCAGGCCGTTGCCGAGGCCCCAGCTCGAGCTGGTCGCGGCGTCGTAGCCGGCCATGGTGCCGTACTGCGTCGCGGCGATGTTCAGGATGTTCGCGCCGCCGTAGCGGTCCGACAGCGGGTACTGGCCGGGGTGCGCCTGCTTGATGGCCTGCAGGGTGGTCTTGACCTCGTCCCACGTGGTGGGCTGCTTGAGGCCGAGCGCGTCGAGCACGTCGTCACGGAACGACAGCGTGTAGTCGGGGTTGAGCGACTGGTGCAGACCCGGCAGCAGGTAGAACTTGCCGTCCGACTGCTTGATCGTCGAGAGGTCGGCCTCGAGGTTCCAGTCCTTGACCTTCTGGGTGAAGTTCGGCATGTACTTCGTGTAGTCCGAGACCGCGAGCACCGCGCCGCCGCCGACGAACGGGGCCTCCTGGCCCGGGTAGGTCTTGGCGATGATGTCGGGCGCCTTGCCGGCGTTGATCAGGACCGACTTCTTGTCCGCGAAGTCGGCGAAGGGCACGACGGTCGGGTCGAGCTCGACGTTGGTGACCTTCTTGATCTGGTCGAAGACCTTCCAGGTCTTCTTGTAGGGGTATGCCGGGTTGTCCTGGAACAGCATGGTGAACTTGAGCGGCTGGGGCGCCTTGAAGGTGGTGCCGGCGGCGTAGCTCTTCATCATGCCCGTGGTCTTGCCCGAGACGACGGGCGTGCCGCCGCTGGACGAGCAGCCGGCGAGCAGACCGGCGGCGGCGCCGGCCAGACCCATGACGAGGACGTCACGGCGGGTTACCTTGATCGACATTTCTGCGATACCTCCGTTGGTGTTGCAGTTTCTTGTGCTTGGTGTGGAAAAACGATTTCGTTGTCGCGGGCGGATGCCCCGGCCGAGGCATCCTCGCGAGGGGCTAGCCCGTGACCGACCAGCCTTGAGCCGGTCCGCCCTAGCCCTTGACCGAGCCGAGCATGATGCCCGTCACGAAGTAGCGCTGGATGAAGGGGTAGACGAAGAGGATCGGGATGACGATGAGCACCATCGTCACGGACTTGATGTTCGCGCCGATCTGGGTCAGGTTGCCGTCCGCCGAAGCGCCGGCGTCCTGCGCGCCGGTGGCACCCGCGATGAGGTTCCGCAGGTACACGGTGACGGGGTAGAGGTCGGAGTGGTCCATGTAGAGGAAGGCGGGGAACCACGAGTTCCACTGGCCGACCGCGTAGATCAGGATCATGGTCGCCATCACCGCCTTCGACAGCGGCAGGACGATGCGCAGCAGGATGCCGTAGGTGTTCAGCCCGTCGATCTGCGCCGCCTCGAGCAGCTCGTCCGGCAGGTTCTCGAAGAACGACTTCATGACGAGCACGTTGAACACGCTGATCGCGCCGGGCAGGGCGATGGCCCAGATGGTGTCGGTCAGGTTCAGCTTGTTCACCACGATGTAGGTCGGGATGATGCCGCCCGAGTACAGCATCGTGACGATAGCCATGCCGATGAAGAACTTCCGCCCCTTGAGCTCGGGGCGCGAGACCGCGTAGGCGAACATCGTCGAGAGCACCATCGAGACGGCGGTCGAGACCACCGTGTAGACGACCGTGTTCCGGTAGTTGATCCAGAACGTCGGGTCCTTGAGCACGAGGCCGTAGGTCGAGACATCCCACCCGCGCGGCCAGACGCTGACGAGGCCGAAGTCGATGTACTTCTCGCTCGAGAGCGACTGCGCCACGACGTTCACGAAGGGGAAGAGCGTGATGGCGACGGCGAGCAGCAGGATCACGACGTTGACGACGCCGAAGATGCGCTCTCCGCGGCTCTGGCGGATGCGGCTGCGGTGCTTCGTGTTGCCGAGGACGAGGGAGGCGGTGGGCACGGCGCCCGCCGCCGGAGCTTCGATCACCACAGGCCTGCTCCCGTCAAACGCTTGGCGACCATGTTCGAGGAGATGACCAGAATGGCGCCGATCAAGGCCTCGAACATGCCGATGGCAGCCGCATAGCTGAAGCTGCCGGACTGAATGCCGACCCGGAACAGGTACGTCGAGATGACGTCGGCCGTCGCGTAGGTCGAGGGGTTGTAGAGAAGGAAGATCTTCTCGAAGCCGACACCGAGGAAGGTGCCGATGTTGAGGATGAGCAGCGTGACGATGGTCGGCGTGATGCCGGGGATCGTGACGTGCCAGGTCTGCTTCCAGCGGTTCGCGCCGTCGATGCGGGCGGCCTCGTAGAGGCTCTCGTCGATCTGGGTCAGGGCCGCGAGGTAGAGGATCGTGCCCCAGCCGGCGGTCTGCCAGACCTCGGAGCCGACGTAGATGGCCGGGAACCAGCCCGGGTCCTGCATGAACGCGATCTTGTCGATGCCCACCGTGCTGAGGAAGTGGTTGATCGTGCCCTGCAGCGAGGTGAGCTGCATGATCATGCCGGCGACGATGACGACCGACAGGAAGTGCGGCAGATAGGTGGCCGACTGCACGAAGCGCTTGAACCCGCGGTTGCGCACCTCGTTGAGGAGCAGGGCGAGGATGATCGGCGCCGGGAAGCCGAACAGCAGGGCGAGGCCGCCGAGCACGATGTTGTTCCGGAAGACCTGCCAGAAGCCGGGGTCGGCGAGGAAGAGCTTGAAGTTGTCGAAGCCCGTCCAGTACTCGCCGAAGATGTTGCCGCCGGGCATGTACTGGCGGAAGGCGATGATGTTTCCCGCCATCGGCAGGTACCGGAAGATGACGAAGTACGCCACCGGAAGGATCAGCAGCGTGTAGAGCTGCCAGTTTCGGTACCAGGGCCGACTGGACCCGCCGCCGCCGGCTCGTAGCCGCGCTGTCTCCGTCGACATCGGCGCCCCTCTCGTTTCTCGGCGACGCGGGGGAAGGGCCTCCACCGCGTCGTGGACAATGACGATCGTGCGATCCCGATTTCACGAAAAGATTTCGAGACCGATCGAAAGCGAAGCTAACGGATTGCGCTTTCCCGCGTCAAGTCCAACCGGTAAAGGTTTTCCAGAAAACGTTATTTCGATCGGGTAACGGCACTGCGGCGCTCGACGATCGAGGTCTTCAGCTCGAGGTGGCGTGCGACGTGCGCCTTGGGGTCGTGGGCGAGCTGCTGGATGATCCGGATCGCCTCGCCCGCCATCTCGGCGAGCGGCTGGTGCACGGTCGTCAGCGCCGGCGACAGATAGCGCGAGAGCACCGTGTCGTCGAAGCCGATGACCGAGAGCTCGCTCGGGATGCGGATGTCCCGCTCGCGCGCCGCCTCGTACAGGCCCGCCGCCTGCTGGTCCGAGCTGCAGAACACGGCGGTCGGGCGGTCGGCCAGCTCGAGCAGCTCGACCGCGGCCGCGTGGCCCGTCGTGATGCGGAACTCCGCCTCGACGACGAGGGCGGGGTCGAGCGGGATGCCGCGCCGCCGCAGCGCCGCGGCGTAGCCCTCGAGGCGCTGCACCGCGCCGGGCACGCGCTCGGGCCCCGCGATGATGCCGACGCGCGTGTGGCCGAGGTCGAGGAGTCGGTTCGTCGCCGCGAACCCGCCCGCCCAGTTCGTGGCGCCGATGGTGGAGATGTGCTCGGGAAGGGGCGCGGAGGGGTCGATCACGACGAGCGGCGCCTGCAGGTCCTGCAGCGCCTTGAGCTGCTGCTCGCCGAGGCTCGGGAGCGCGGCGATGACGCCGTCGGAACGGCGCGCGGCCACGGCGTCCAACCAGGCCCCCAGCTCGAAGCTCGGGTTCACCGACGAGGTGACGACGACGGCCGCGCCCTGGTGCGCCGCGGCCGCCTCGGTGCCGCGGATGATCTCGAGCGCCCAGGGCGAGTCGACGCCCTCGATGATCAGGTCGATGACCCCCGCGAGCTCGGTCCCCGGCAGGCGCTTGGAGACGTAGCCGACCTCCTGCATGGCGCGCTGGACCTTCGCGCGGGTGGCTTCGGCGACGTCCGCGCGGCCGTTGAGGACCTTCGAGACGGTGGGCACGGACACGCCCGCCGCCGCAGCGACATCCGCCATCGTTCCGCGCGATCCAGCCATGGGGGTCCTTTCGAGGGCACTGCTCACCTTGACCGGCCTGGCCCGAGTGTTTAGGCTCGGCCTTGCGATCACGCTACCGAAAAACTTTCGAAACAGCCAGTTCCGATCGCGACAATCAACGTCGATTTCTAAGGATTCCTGCCACATGGCCAGCACTCCCAGCTCACTGTCCCTGCTGCATGACGTCGGTTCCGAGGTCTCCGTGCGTGCGGGCGCCGAGCTGTTCCGCTACGTCTACCGGCCCACCGAGGTCCAGTACGAGTCGCCCCGGCCGTACCTGCACCCGATCCGCACGCGCTCGGGCAAGCTCGTCACCGTCTTCCGCCCGCACGACCACGTGTGGCACAAGGGCATCGCGCTGTCGCTGCCGAACGTCGGCCCGACCAACTTCTGGGGCGGCGCCACCTATACGCGGGCGACCGGCTACGCGAACCTCGAGAACAACGGCTCGATGGAGCACGTCGAGCTGCTGAAGGCATCGGTCGAGGCATCCGCCGCGACGTTCTCGCACAAGCTGACCTGGCTGACCCAGCCGGCCGAGGGCGAGACCGCGGGCAAGCCGGTCGTCGACGAGGTCCGCACGATCCGCGCGATCGCCGGCGAGGGCGACGACTTCTGGACCCTCACCTGGACCACCGAGATCACCAACGTCCAGGGCGCGCCCCTGGTCATCGGCTCGCCGACCACCGAGGGCCGTGACAACGCGGGCTACGGCGGCCTGTTCTGGCGCGGCCCCCGCTCGTTCACGGGCGGCTTCATGGTGGGCGCCGACGGCACCGAGGGCGAGGACCTGCGCGGCACCCAGTCGCTGTGGGCCGGCTTCAGCGGCAAGCACGACGACATCGACGCCGAGTCGACGGTCGTGTTCATCGACGGCAACTACGGCTCGGATCTCCCGACCAAGTGGTTCGCCCGCTCCGAGCCGTTCGCCTGCCTCAACCCCGCGCCGTTCTTCGACGAGGAGCACACCCTCCAGCCCGGCGAGAGCCTGACGCTGCACTACGCGGTCGTGATCGCCGACGGCGGCAGCGACTTCGCTCGCATGTCACAGCTGGCGGATGCCGGCGTCGAGGTCCTGAAGTCGGCCGGCGTCGCCGTCGCCGCTGAGGCGGTGGCCCGATGAGCGCCCCGATCCGCATCGGCATCGTCGGCACGGGCGGCATCGCCCGCGTGCACGCCGACAACATCACGCACCTGGGCGACCGGGCCGTCATCGTCGGCGCCGTCGACGTCGACCCCGAGCGCCTCGCCGGCTTCCAGGCCGAGTTCGGCGTCGAGGCCGGCTACGGCAGCCTCGAAGAGCTGCTCGAGCAGGGCAAGCCCGACATCGTGCACCTGTGCACGCCCCCGGGGCTGCACAAGGCGCAGGCGCTCGTCGCCCTCGCCGCGGGCGTCGACGTGCTGTCGGAGAAGCCACCGGCTCTCTCGCTCGAAGAGATCGACGAGCTCGCCGAGGCCGAGAAGGCCTCGGGCGCGCACTTCGCCACCGTCTCACAGCACCGCTTCGGCGGCCGCGCGATCTGGCTGCGCGACCGCATGGCCGACGGCAAGCTCGGCCGCCCCATGGTCGCCGTGTGCGACACGCTGTGGTTCCGTCCCGACTCCTACTTCGACGTGCCGTGGCGCGGCAAGTGGGACATCGAGGGCGGCGGCCCGACGATGGGCCACGGCATCCACCAGATGGACACCATGCTCTCGATCCTCGGCCCGTGGTCCGAGGTCGTCGCGGTCGCCGCGCGCCAGGCGCGCCCGGTGAAGACCGAGGACCTCTCGGCCGCGATCGTCACCTTCGAGAACGGCACGGTCGCGACCGTGGTGAACAGCCTGCTGTCGCCCCGCGAGACGAGCTACCTGCGCTTCGACTTCGAGTACGCGACGGTCGAGCTCGAGCACCTCTACGGCTACGGCGACGACAACTGGAAGATCACGCCGGCGCCGGGCCACGAGGACGAGGTCGCCGCGCTGTGGGCCGAGGGCCCGCACGGCAACTCGGGCCACTCGGCGCAGTTCCGCGCGGTCCTCGAGGCGCGCGAGAACGGCCAGGTCATCCCGGTCGGCACCGGGGATGCCCGACGCACGCTCGAGCTCATCGCCGGCATCTACGCCTCGTCGTTCACCGGCGGGCGCATCGGTGCGGGCGAGATCGGCGCCGACTCGCCGTTCTACTCGAGCATGGAGGGCAGCGGCGCACCCTGGCGCGACGCCGAGGCGACCGCGTAATGGACGGAACCCGCACCGGGGTCGCGGCGGCGGACGCCGCGGCCCCGGCTCGCTGGGATCCCGCGGCGACCCTCGCCCGCGGCCTCCCCGGCGGGGTCGCCGTCTCGCGTCTGCGCGTGTACGACTGGCCGACGGCCGACGGCCTCGCGGGCGGTTCGCCGCACCTGCACACGGCCTCGACCGAGGGCTACGTCGTGCTCACGGGCACGGGCGAGCTCGAGTCGCTCAGCTCCCGCGGGCTCGAGCGCACCCCGTTGTTCCCGGGCGCCGTGGTCTGGTTCACGCCGGGCACCGTGCACCGCCTGATCAACACGAGCGGCGATCTCGAGATCATGACGCTCATGTCGAACGCGGGCCTGCCCGAGGCCGGCGACGCGGTGCTGACCTTCCCGGCCGACATCCTCGCCGATCCCCAGCGCTACGCCGCGGCGGCGGCCCTGCCTGCGACCGCCGACCAAGCCGAGCTGGCCGCGGCGGCACGTGCGCGGCGCGATCTCGCTCTCGCGGGCTGGGCCGAGCTGCGCGCCCGCGCCGAGACCGACCTCGCGGGCGCGCTCGATGCGCTCTACACGGCGGCCGCCGCGGTCGTCGCCCCGCGCCTGGACACGTGGCGCGAGATCTGGCAGGCCGGCCCGCAGTCGCAGAGCGATGCGACCAATGCGACCCTCGAGCTGCTCGCCGCGGCGCACACGGCGAGCCTCTACGGCAGCGGGGTCGGCACGATCGAGCCGCTCCCCGGCGGCGAGCGCTGGGGCATGTGCGGCCGGCTCACGGTCTGGCCGAAGGCCTCCTAGCGAGCCCGCGCGGCACTTTTCCCACTGTGGGGCATATCGGAACCCGGGTTCCGATATGCCCCACAGTGGGAAATGTGCCCGACTACGCGACGCCCGCGCGCTGCGCGACGCCCTTCACGAACGAGGCCTGCCCGACGTGCTGCAGATCGTCGCCGATGACCGAGACGAGCCGCACGCCGAGCGTCACGGGCGGGTCCCACGAGGTGTCGACGACGCGGTCGAAGTCGTCGGCCTCGAGCGTGTCGAGGTACTCGACGGTCGCGTCGTGCACGGCGTCGTGGTAGCCGAGCAGCAGCTCGGCCGGCGCCACGACCGACGCGACCTGCTCGCTCGAGTGGCCGTAGCCCGTCGAGTCGACTGGCAGCGGCAGCTCGAAACGCGCGGCCCACTCGCTCGTCCACAGCTGATCGACGCCGGCGACGTCGCTCACATGGTCGTCCTGCACGCGAGTCAGATGCCAGACGAGCCAGGCGATGGTGTTGGCCTCGTCGTCGTCGCGGAAGGCGAGCAGGTCGGCGCTCGCCCCCTCGACGACACGGTGGACGATCGTGCTGATGCGGTCGAAGGCGTCGATGAGAAGCTCGCGTTGCTCCATGGCTACGAAGCTACGCGGGTGAGGATGCCTAGGCCAGGGTCTCCGCGAAGAAGCCGGTGACCTTCTGCCACGCCGCACCCGCGACCTCGGGCACATAGGCGTGCGAGTTGGTGTCGTTGAAGAACGCGTGACCGGCGTCCGGGTAGACGGTGGCCTCGAAGTCGACGCCGGCGTCGGACATCCGCTTCTCGACCTCGGGCAGCCCGTCGATCAGGCGCGCGTCCTGCTCGCCGTACAGCGCGCGGACGGGGCAGGCGAAGCCCTGGAAGTCGGTCTCCTGCGGGGGCGCGCCGTAGAACGGGGCGGCCGCGCGGATGCGGTCGTCGGCCGCGGCGAGCGCGAACGAGTAGGTGCCGCCGAAGCAGAAGCCGGTCACGGCGAGGTGGCCGTCCACCCCGGGCTGCACGGCGAGCCAGTCGACGACCTGCTTGAGCGCCGAGACGGCCCACGACGCATAGGCGGGTTCGTGCACCGGCGCCATCTTCTCGCGCATGAGCGGCTGCAGGCGGGTGCGCTCCTCTTCGTCGGCGCTCTCGCGCAGGCGCTGCAGCTCGTCGCCGACCTCGGGCGTGATGCCGCCGTGGCTCAGGATGTCGGGGGCGACGACGACGTAGCCCTCGGCCGCGAAGCGGTCCGCGACATCCTTGATGTGGTCGACGAGACCCCAGATCTCGTGGATGACCACGAGGCCGCCCTTCACTGCGGCGTCGCCCGCGGGGCGCGAGACATAACCGGTGAAGCCGTCGAATTCGATGCTGTTGCCCTTGAGTTCACTCACCCGGCCAACGCTAGGGCCGGTTGCTATCGAAATCCCCTAACCACGCACGACCAGCACGACCAGCACGACGTTCAACGCGATGATGCCGGCCGCGACGACCCACGCGATCGCACGGGTCGCCGGGCGATCCGCATGCTCGCCCATCACGTCGCGCGAGCCCGTGAGCCGCAGCAGCGGAATGAGGGCGAAGGGGATGCCGAGCGACAGCACGACCTGGCTGACGACCAGTGCCCAGGTCGGGTCGACCCCCAGCGCCAGCAGCGCGAGGGCGGGCAGCAGGGTCGCGGCCCGGCGCACGAGCACGGGCACGCGCACCTTGAGCAGCGCGCCCATGACGACCGCGCCGGCGTACGAGCCCACCGAGCTCGACGCGAGCCCCGAGGCGAGCAAGCCGATGGCGAAGGCCGCGCCCACCACCGGCCCGAGCGCGGCGACGACCGCGGCATGCGCCCCGGGAATGGTGTCCGCCGAGTGCATGCCGCGCAAGGCATCCGCCGCGAGCACCAGCATCGCGATGTTGACGACGCCCGCGATGCTGAGCGCGACGACGACGTCGACGCGGTTCGCAGCGAGGACCGCCGCGCGGTGCCTGCTCGATTTGTCGGTGCGGTGCCGGTCGCGTGAGAGCGCCGAGTGGAGATATACCGCGTGCGGCATGACGGTGGCACCGAGCATGGATGCCGCGAGCACCACCGTCTCGCTGCCGTCGAACCGCGGCATCAGACCGCCCGCGAAGCCGCCCCAGTCGACGGGTGAGGCGCCGGCCCCGATCACGAAGCCGACGGCGATCACGGCGAGCAGAGCCATGACGGCGAACTCGAAGCGCCGCTGTCCGCGCGTCTGCAGGCCCAGCAGCACGATCGAGGCGAGGCCGACGACGAGGCCCCCGATCACGAGCGGAACGCGGAACAGCAGTTGCAGGGCGATCGCGCCGCCGATCACCTCGGCGAGATCGGTCGCCGCCGCGACGATCTCGGCCTGCGCCCAGAACGCGAGTCGTGCGGGTCGGCCCATCCGCTCGGCGAGCAGCTCGGGCAGGCTCTTCCCCGTGACGATGCCGAGCTTCGCCGAGAGGTACTGCACGAGCATCGCCATGAGGTTCGCGAGCACGAGCACCCAGAGCAGCAGGAAGCCGTAGCGGGCGCCCGCGGTGACGTTGGCGGCGACATTGCCGGGGTCGACGTAGGCGATGGATGCCACGAACGCGGGCCCGAGCAGCGAGATCAGTCGCCGCCACCCCTTCATGGCTCCAGTATCTCCGCCGGTGTCAGGCGAAGTCCTGCTGCCGCGCGTGGGCGACGATCGTGGCGAGCAGACCGGACAGCTCGTCGAGCTGGGCGGTGTCGACCTCGCCCGTCGCCTGGCGGACGAGCTCCTCGTAGTGCGCGACGACCGCGGCGAGCAGTTTGTCGCCCGCCTCGGTCGGCGCGAGCAGCAGGCTGCGGCGGTCATCGGGGTTCGGCTCGCGCTCGACCAGCCCGTCATCGACGAGCCGGTCGGTGAGCGCCGTGACGGCGCCGGTCGTGAGCTCGAGCTGCGTCGCGAGCTGTTTCGGGGTGATCCGCCCACCGGCGCCGAGCGCGTCGCCGTCGCCGATGCGCGCGAGGGCCCGCAGCTCGGTGACCGTCACGCCGTTGTCGCGCGCGATCGCCACACGGAACCGCTCGAATTCGCGGACGGCGCCGAACAGTGCCTGGTTCAGCGTCGTCACCGCCTTGCCTCGCTGCTGGGCCACGGATTCCACACCCTTCGGATTGTCTCTGCCGTTGATTAGCTTATCACTCGTTTTGCTTGACCCCCGTTTTAGTGGATATAAGAGTATTTCACTCATCAAACTTCTCGATATACAGTCTTCCCATCCAGTGAGTTTCTCGGAGACCAAGCCGGTCATCCGCCTTCAACAGAACGGTTCCCCCCTCATGAACGCTCAGCACCGCCACAGCCGCGCCATCCGCATCACCGGCTTCGCCGCCGTCCCCGCCGCCCTGATCGTCGCCGGCATCGCCGTCGGCGGGGCCTCCTACTCGGCCTTCAGCGCCACGACCTCGAACCCGACCAACAACTGGTCGGCCGGCACCGTCGCCCTGAGCGACGACGACCAGAACACCGCGCTCTTCACCGCGAGCAACCTCAAGCCCGGCTCGACCGACACCAAGGACATCGTCGTCACGTCGACCGGGTCGCTGGCATCCACCGTCAAGCTCTACGGCACGGCGGCCGCGACGACCAACGGCCTCAGCAGCTACGTCGACCTGACGATCACCGAGGGAACGGGCACCGGCGCCTCGTTCGCGCCGCTCAGCACGGGGTCGAGCGTCTACACGGGCACTCTCGCCGACTTCGGCACGACGCGCACCAACTTCGCCAACGGCCTCACCACGTGGACGACCACCGGTGCCGCGAGCGAGTCGCGCACCTTCCGCATCGCGTACACGATCGACGCTGGCACCCCCAACACCGCCCAGGGCGGCACCGCAGCTCTCGGCTTCACGTGGGAGGCGCAGAACAACTAGGCCTCTGCCCTCCCCCGGCACCCCGACACCCGCCCCACTCCCCCCGAAGGACGCAGACATGACGACTCTCGCCGAGGCCGCCGTCGACCCGTCCGACTCCCCCGAAGCCGGCGCCCAACCCGACACCGGCAGGAGGAACGCGGTCGCTCTCTGGGCCGCGTTCCTCCCCAGGCTCCTCGCACGCAGCGTTCTCTTCGCAGCGCTCGGCATGCTGTTCTGGGCCTTCCTGCCGACCCTGTTCGGCTGGCATGCGACGACCGTGATGAGCGACTCGATGGCCCCGCGCATCTGGCGCGGCGACATCGTCGTGAGCGTGCCCGTCTCGGGCGCTCCCGCGGTCGGCCGCATCGCGCTGTTCGACGACCCCGATCATCCCGGCCGGCTGCGCATGCACCGCGTGGTCGCCGTGTCGGGCGACGGCACCCTCACGACCAAAGGCGATGCGAACGCGGCGGATGACTCGACGCCCGTGGCCGCGGCAGCGGTGCGCGGGGTCGCGGTCCTGCGCGTGCCCTGGCTCGGCTTCCCGATCGTGTGGCTCCGCGACCGCGAGCTCGTGCAGCTGGCGGTGTTCGGCGTCGCGGCGGCGGCCGTGCTCGCCCTCGCGCTGCCGACGGGCGCGACGAGCGGCCACGGGCGGCGGTGTGGGGGAGGTCCGCGCTCCGGCGGCCCGGCGGCCGGGCATCCCGCGCTCATGGTCGCCGCCGTCGTCGCGGCCGGCTCGACGGTCGCCTTCGCCCTCGCCGCGCCCGCCCCGGCCCATGCGTCGTTCAACGCGGTCTCGGCCGCACCGGCCTCGACCTTCTCCGCCGCATCGTCGTTCTCCTGCGCGGCCCCGACGCTGCCCGCCCCCGCGTACCTCTATTACCGTTTCGCCGAGACGACGGGCTCGCAGGCCGCCGACTCGAGCGGCAACGCCCGCACCGGCGTCCTGTCCGGCGGCATCACCCACCTCGGCGGCTCGTGCGGGGCCGGCCAGGCGCCCGCGCTCGGCTTCGACGGCAGCAGCGGCGCGCTCGTCTCGCCCTACGTGGGCGTCGCGCCGTCGACGTACTCGCTCGCGCTGTGGTTCACGACCACCTCGACGACCGGCGGCATGCTCATCGGCTTCGGCAATGCGGCGAGCGGCGCCTCGACCGTCTACGACCGCCACGTCTACCTCAGCGCCGACGGGCGCCTCTACTTCGGCGTGTACCCGCTGCTCAGCCCGGTCGTGATCTCGAGCCCTGCGTCGTACAACGACGGCGGCTGGCACCAGGTCGTCGCGACGCAGTCGAGCTCGGGCATGCGCCTCTACGTCGACGGCGTGCGGGTCGCGATGGATGCCACGACGAAGGCCGCCGAGCCGAACGTCGGCTACTGGCGCATCGGCTACGACGCGGTGGCGGGCTGGCCCGGCGCCCCCACGAGCGCGCACTTCAGCGGCGCCGTGTCGGATGTCGCGGTCTACGGCTCGGTGCTCAACGCGACCCAGGTCGCGGCATCCTTCGCCGCCGGTCGCTGACCTCGCACCGGCCGCCTACTCGACCGCCGGCAGCGTCAGCTCCGCCTGCTGCAGGTACAGCCCGGCGTAGACGCCGCCGAGCGCGAGCAGCTCGGCGTGCGTGCCCTGTTCGACGAGCCTGCCGCCGTCGATGACGAAGATGACGTCGGCACCGACGATGGTCGAGAGCCGGTGCGCGATCGCGATGGTGGTGCGACCGGATGACGCGGAGTCCAGCGCCTGCTGCACGACCCGCTCCGAGACCGTGTCGAGCGCGCTCGTGGCCTCATCGAGGATCAGCACCTCGGGGTCCTTCAGCAGCACCCGCGCGATCGCGATGCGCTGCTTCTCGCCGCCGGAGAGCCGGTAGCCGCGCTCGCCCACGAGCGTCTCGTAGCCGTCGGGGAACGACGCGATCGTGTCGTGGATGTTGGCCGCGCGACAGGCCGCCTCGAGCTCGGCGTCCGTCGCGCCGGGGCGCGCGTAGCGCAGGTTCTCGGCGATCGAGGCGTGGAACAGATAGGTCTCCTGGCTGACGACGCCGATGTGCGAGACGAGCGACTCGCCGCGCAGCTCGCGCACATCCCGGCCCGCGAAGCGGACGGCGCCCGAGGATGCCTCGTAGAAGCGCGGCACGAGGTATGACACGGTCGTCTTCCCCGCCCCCGACGGCCCGACGAAGGCGGCGAACCGGCCCGGCTCGATGCGGAACGAGACGTCGTCGAGGGTCGCGCGCTCCCCCGGTTTCGCATCCGGATAGCGGAACACGACGTGATCGAACTCGATGCCGATCGGCTTGCGCGTGGTCGCCGCCCCTGCGTCCACTGGTCGGCTGAGGCCGCCCCCGCCGGCCGAGCACTCCTCCTCCGCAGCGCTCACGCTCACGGCATCCGCCCGGTCCGCGATCGCGGGCTTCAGATCGAGGTACTCGAAGATGCGCGCGAACAGCGCACCGGAGGTCTGCAGGTCGAGCGCCAGCCGCAGCAGCCCCATGAGCGGGAACAGCAGCCGCGCCTGCACCGTGGTGAACGCGACGATCGTGCCGGCCGTGACATCCTGCGCGCCGCCGAGGATCAGCCAGCCCGCGATCAGGTACACGATCGCCGGAATCGACGACAGGAAGACCTGCACCATCGCGAAGAACCACTGGCCGCTCATCGACTGCCGCACCTGCAGGTCGATCAGGTTGGCGTTCTCGTCCGAGTAACGCGCGATCTCGCTCTTCTGCCGGTTGAACGACTTGGAGAGCAGGACACCCGAGACCGACAGCGTCTCCTGTGTGATCGCCGTCATGTCCGACAGGCTCTCCTGCGTGGCGGTGGCGATCCGCGCGCGCACCTGGCCGACGCGCCGCTGCGCGATCACGAGCAGCGGCATGAGTACGATCGCGACGACCGTGAGCTGCCAGCTCAGCAGAAGCATCGCGGCGAAGGCGGCGATCACCTGCACGGTGTTGCCGAGCACGCTCGAGATCGTGTTGGTGAGCACGTTCGCGACACCGCCGACGTCGTTCTGCAGGCGCGACTGGATCACACCGGTCTTCGTGCGGGTGAAGAAGCTGAGCTCCATGGCCTGCAGATGGCTGAAGAGCCGCACTCTGAGGGCGCCCATGACGCTGTTGCCGACGGATGCCGTGAGCCAGGTCTGCCAGACGCCGATCAGCCCCGACACCACATAGAGCACGGTCATGGCGACGACGAGCGAGACGAGCACCGGCACGTCGATGCGCCCCGCCCTCGGGAACAGCCCGTCGTCGAAGACCCGCTGCGTGAGCAGCGGCGGCACGACGCTCAGCGCCGCGGAGATCAGCACGAGGACGACCGTGACCGCGAGCTTTCCGCGGTACGGCCGGAACAGGCCGCCGATGCGCCGCACGAGATGGTCGATCTTGGGCGCCTGCGCGTTGATCGCGCGCTGCGCCCGGTGGTCCCCGCCGCTGATCCGGCCGCCGTGACCGCCTCCGCCGCGGCCGCCCGCACCCCGCCCCATTCCGCTCACGTTCACAGGCTAGGCCCCGGGTGAAGCATGCAAGCGCTTGCGTCAAGCGCTTGCAGCGACCTCCCGCAAGGACTAACTTGCCGGTCTATCCCCCACCAGAGGGCCATGCAATCGAACTCAACGAGGAGTGACATGAAAGCATCACGTCGACCCCTGCTGACCGCAGGGCTCGCCCTCGCCGCCGCGACGGCGCTCGCGCTCACCGGGTGCAGCGGCGGCAGCAGCTCCGCCCAGAACGGCTCGTCGAAGCCGTCGGGCAACGCCACCAAAGGCAGCATCTCGTTCTGGGCCGGCCCCAGCATGGTCGGCGGTCAGGACATGAACAAGATCCTGATCACCGAGTTCCAGAAGGAGAATCCGGGCATCACGGTCAAGTACATCCCGGCCCCGCAGGACACCGACACCAACCGCGCGACGCTGACCACGCAGATCTCCGGCGGCGGCGGCCCCGACGTCTATCTCGGCGACGTCGTCTGGCCCGCGCAGTTCGCGTCCCACCAGCTGGCCCTTCCGATCTCGCAGTACCTGCCGAAGAGCTACTGGGACACCTTCGCGAACGGCCTCGTCGCCGGCGCCACCTACAACGGCAAGGTCTACGCGGCGCCGTTCTTCGAGGACCAGGGCTTCCTCTACTACCGCACCGACATCCTGAAAGAGGACAACCTCACCGTTCCCACCACCTGGGAACAGCTCGTCAGCGACGCCAAGATCGCCCAGTCGAAGAAGCAGGTCCAGTACGGCTACGTGTTCCAGGGGGCGAACTACGAGGGTGCGACCTGCGACTTCATGGAGTTCTTGACGGATGCCGGGGGCAAGGTCCTCAGCAGCGACGGCAAGAAGTCCGCGCTCGACAGCCCGGCCGCCGTCAAGGCGCTGACCTTCGAGCAGAGCCTCGTCAAGCAGGGCATCGCACCGGCCGCCGTCTCCACCTATCAGGAGACGCAGTCGATGAACGCCTTCCAGGACGGCGACTCGCTGTTCCTGCGCAACTGGGACTACGCGTACGCCTCGGCGAACGGCCAGGGCTCCAAGGTCGCCGGCAAGGTCGGCGTCGCCCCGCTGCCCACCTTCCAGGGCGAGTCCGGCAGCGGCTACTCGAACATCGGCGGTTGGGACCTGTACGTCAACCCGCACAGCAAGAACGTCGCGGCCGACCTCACGTTCGTGAAGTTCATGACCGGCGACACCGCGCAGAAGATCATCGCGACGCAGTTCAGCGAGATCCCGACCAACCAGGCCGTCCGCACCTCCGCCGACGTCAAGGCGAGCAACGCGGTCCTGGCGATCGTCCCGCAGACGCAGCTCGTCGCCCGCCCGTCCAACTCGCCCCAGTACCCCGAGGTGAGCCAGGCGATCTACCAGGCGGTCAACGGCGTCCTCGCCGGCTCGCAGTCGCCGTCCGACGCGATCAAATCGGCGAGCTCGCAGATCAACACCGCTGTGAGCAACGGCGGGCTGTAGGCGCACGATGGTCACCGCCGGCACCGTGCCGCGCCGCGGCAGGGCCTCCCGCACGTCATCCCATGACGCGCGTGGGGCCCTGCCCCCCAGGCGCAACGCCTACCAGCAGTCGATGGCGCGCCTCGGTTGGGGCTTCTCCGCCCCGGCCCTGGTCGTCATCGCCGCGGTCACGATCTTCCCGATCGTGTTCTCCGTCGTGATGAGCTTCTCGAACGTCAACGTCCTGGGCAGCGGCTTCAGCATCGACGGCTTCACGCTGTCCAACTACACGACCGTGTTCCAGGCGAGCGTGTGGCAGTACGCGCTGGCCTTCACGGTCGGGTACACGGTCGTCACGGTCACGCTCGAGATCGTCATCGGCACGCTCATCGCGCTCGTGCTCGAGCGGCTCGAGGCGTTCCGCGGCTGGATGATGGCGATCCTCCTCATCCCGTGGTCGCTGATCACCGTGATCTCGGCCACCCTGTGGGGCTACATCTACGACCCGACCTACGGCATCGCCGACCGCATCTTCGGCGCGCTCGGCATGGGCAGCCCGGTCATCCTGGGAACGCCGACCTCGGCGATCATCGCCATGATCGTGGCGGACGTCTGGAAGACCACGCCCTTCGTCACGATCATCGTGCTCGCGGGCCTGGTCATGCTCCCCCGCGACGTGTACGAGGCGGCGGAGGTCGACGGGGCGAGCGGGTGGAAGACCTTCTGGACGGTGACGCTGCCGCTGCTGCGGCCGACCATCGCCCTGGCGGTCCTGTTCCGCATCCTCCAGGCCTTCGGCGTCTTCGACCTGCCGTTCGTCCTGACCCAGGGCGGCCCGCGGAACGCGACGACATCCCTCGCGATCCTCGGCTATCGCGTCATGTTCACGGACCTGAAGTTCGGGCCCGGGGCCGCGGTCGCGACCACCACCGCGGTGCTGGTCGTCCTCGGCTGTCTGCTGTTCCTGCGGGTGTTCAAGTCGCAGGTCACCGAGACGGGAGACGAGTCATGAGCGCACGCCGCTCCAAGGCGGGGCAGACGGGGCTGTGGATCGCCGTCGGGGTGATCATCCTCTTCGTCCTCGCGCCGATCTACTGGATGATCGCAACGGGGTTCAAGACGACGGCCGGCGTCGCCGCCCAGCCGCCGCAGCTGTTCCCGAACCCCATCAGCTTCGAGAACTACACCTCGGCCTTCACCTCCTACTCCTTCGGCACCTACATCATGAACTCGCTGATCGTCTCGATCGCGACCACGGTGCTGGTCCTGGCATTCGGCACGCTCGCCGGCTATGCGCTGGGCCGGATGCCGATCAAGGGCAAGCTGCCCATCCTCGTCGCCCTGCTCATGATCAGCGTCTTCCCGGCGATCGCCCTGATCGCCCCGCTGTACCTGCTCATGCGCGAGGTGAACTGGCTGAACAGCTATCAGGCGCTGATCGTGCCCTATACGGCGCTCAACCTGCCCTTCGCCATCTGGATCCTGCGGAACTACTTCATGGGCGTCCCGAAGGAGATGGAGGAGACGAGCCGCATCGACGGCGCCTCGCCGCTGCGCACGGTGTGGTCTGTCGTGCTGCCGATGGCGCTGCCCGGCCTGTTCACCGCGGGCATCTTCGCCTTCACCGCCTGTTGGACCGAGTTCCTCATGGCGCTCTCGTTCAACAGCGCGGACGCCTTCCGTACGATCCCCGTGGGCATCGCGCTGTTCGGCACGCCGCATGTGACGCCCTACGGCATCATCTTCGCGGCGGCAACGGTCGCCGTGGTCCCGATCGCGATCCTGGTGCTCGTGTTCCGCAAATCGGTCGTCTCGGGCCTGACGTCGGGGGCGGTCAAGGGCTGAGCCGTGCGGCGGGGCGGATGCCGCCGGCGTCCGCCCCGCCCCGCACGACCCGGGGGAAGGGGCATCCGGCATGGCGGGGATCACGGACGTCGCACGCGCGTCCGGTGTGTCGACGGCGACGGTGTCGCGCGCGCTCCGCGGCCTCCCGAACGTCGCCGAGGAGACCAGGATCGCGGTGCGCCGCGCCGCCGACGCGCTCGGCTACGTTCCGTCGTCCAGCGCTTCGGGGCTCGCGAGCGGTCGCACCCTCGCGATGGGCGTCGTCGTCCCCAACGTGAGCCGCTGGTTCTACACGTCCGTGCTCGAGGGCATCGACGACGAGCTGCGCATCGCCGGCTACGACACGGTCCTCTTCAATCTCGGGGCGCGCGGCGACGAACGGGCCCGGGTGTTCCACCGCTCGATCCTGCGCAAGCGCACCGACGCCGTGATCGCCCTGTGCCTGGACTTCTCCGCCGACGAGCGCGAGCACCTCGCCTCGCTCGGGCACCCGACGGTCGTCGTCGGCGGCCCCGTGCCGGGGCTCGCGTACGTCGGCATCGACGAGTTCGGCACGGCGCGCGCCGCGACCGAGCACCTCGTCGCCCTCGGCCATCGCGACATCGCCTACATCGGCGGCGACAGCCAGCACGGGCTCAATCCGCGCGTTCCGACGCTGCGTCGGCGCGGGTTCCGCCGCGCGATGACGACGGCAGGCCTGCCGGTGCGGCGCGAGTGGGTCGAACGCGGCGACGATCTGACGATCTCGGGCGGTCACGCCGCGGCGCTGCGGATGCTGCACCGCACCCCCCGCCCGACGGCGGTCTTCGCGGCCTCCGACGAGTCCGCCATCGGCGTGATCCTCGCCGCGCGCGAGCTCGGCATCGCCGTTCCGGGCGAGCTCTCGGTCATCGGCATCGACGACCACCCCCTGGCCCCGAGCTTCGCCCTCACGACGATGGCGCAGGATGCCGTCGGACAGGGCAGGAGCGCCGCCCGGCTCATGCTCGATGAGCTGGGCGGCGCTCCGAGATCCGCCGCGGCGATCCGCTTCCCGACGACCTTGGTCGAGCGGGCGTCGACCGCTGCGCGCTAGTCGGCGTCCCCCACGAAGATCGCCTCGCCGACCTCGTCGCGGTGTTCTTCGGCACCGTCGGCGCGGCTGAGCTTCGAGCGGCCGATCACGATGATGAGCGTCGCGACGACGAGCACGATCACCCCGCCCCAGAACGGGGCGGCCGTGGTGCCGAAGTGCTCGGCGAGGCGCGATGCGACCGGCGGGGCGATCGCGCCGCCGACGAAGCGCACGCCCGAGTAGGCGCTCGAGGCGACGGGCCGGGGCAGGTCGGTGGCCTCCATCGAGCACTCGGTGAGGACGGTGTTGAGGATGCCGAGGAACAGACCGCCGACGATCACGAGCACGACCAGCCCGATGACGCTCGCGTGGAACACGGCCGCGAGCAGCAGGACCACCGCGAGCAGCGGGATCACCGTGATCAGCACGGTGGTGCGGCGCATCCGCGCGGTCAGCATCGGGGCGATGAACACCGAGCTGATCGCGACCGCGACGCCCCAGCCGAAGAAGATGTAGCCGAGCTGCATGGCGCTCGCGACGCCGACCGCCTGCAGCGCGAACGGGGTCCAGGCGAGCAGCACGAAGAAGCCCATGTTGTAGAACAGGGCGGCCGCCGCCATGATCGCGAGGGCCGGGCGTCCGAGGCCGCGGAACGGCGCCGACAACGGCGTCGGGGTCGGCTTGGCCTTCGGCGTGCGCAGCATCGTCACGATCGCGATGAAGCCGATCGCCATGAGCGCGGCGGTGCCGAAGAACGGCCCGCGCCACGACACCTCGCCGAGGGCGCCGCCGACGAGCGGACCGACCGCGAGGCCGAGCCCGAGCGCCGCCTCGTACAGGATGATCGCGTTGGCCGCGCCGCCCGCGGCCGCACCGACGATCGAGGCGAGCGCCGTCGAGATGAAGAGCGCGTTGCCGAGACCCCAGCCGGCACGGAAGCCGATGATCTGGCCGACCGAGCCGCTCGAGCCGGCGAGCGCGGCGAACACGATCACGAGCGCGAGGCCGATGAGCAACGTGTTCTTGGCGCCGATGCGGCTCGACAGCCAGCTCGTGAAGAACATCATCACGCCGGTGATGAGCAGATAGCTCGTGAAGAGCATCTCGGTCTGGGTCGCGGTCGCGTGGGTCGCCGCGGCGATCGCGGGCAGGATCGGGTCCACGAGGCCGATGCCCATGAAGGACACCACGCACGCGAACGCGATCGCCCACACGGCGACCGGCTGCTTGAGGATGGATCCGGATGCTTTCTCGTGCGCCACTACTGCGCCACCTCCTGGGTCTGGTCGTTCCTGTTCGGCTCGAGGGCCACGATGTGCGAGTCGATGACCTGCACCGTGCGCCGCAGAGCCTCGATGTCGTCGGCGTCGAGATCGCCGAAATAGGGCAGCAGTGCGGATGCCAGACCCGCCCGCCATTCGGCGAGCGCGGCCGCTCCGTCCGCGGTGATGCCGATCCGCCACGCCCGCGCGTCGTCGGGGTCGGCCAGCCGCTCGACCCAGCCCCGCGCGGCGAGCCCGGTCACGAGCTTCGTCATGGTCGGCTGCGCCACCTGGCTCGTCTCCGCGAGCACGCCGACCCGGGAGGGCCCGCTGCGCTGCAGCACCCCGAGCGTGCGCCAGCCGGCGAGCGAGTCGCCCTGGCCGTTCTCGCGCGCGATGCGCCGGATCGCCTGCACGAGACGGGAGTTGACCTGAACGAGCTCGCTCAGCACCCCGCTCAAGACATCCGCATCAGCTTTCTGCATGGCTCCATAATACATAGCTTTGCTATATATGTCGACGAAACGAAGGGCGCCGCACCGAAGTGCGACGCCCCGTTTCCGGCCGGAGCCGGGAAGCAATCACCCGAGGCACTGCCTCGGACGGGATTACTTGAGGGTGACGGTCGCGCCGGCCTCTTCGAGGGCAGCCTTGGCCTTCTCGGCGGTCTCCTTGTTGGCACCCTCGATGACGGCCTTGGGGGCGCCATCGACGACGGCCTTGGCCTCGCCGAGGCCGAGCGAGGTGAGCTCGCGGACAACCTTGATGACCTGGATCTTCTTGTCACCGGCGGCCTCGAGGACGACGTCGAAGGAGTCCTTCTCCTCGACCTCTTCAGCAGCGGCGCCACCGGCGGCCGGAGCGGCAGCAACGGCGACGGGGGCGGCGGCGGTGACCTCGAAGGTCTCCTCGAACGCCTTGACGAACTCGCTCAGCTCGATGAGCGTGAGGCCCTTGAACTGCTCGAGCAGCTCCTCGGTGGAAAGCTTTGCCATTTTTCTTCTCCTTAGTGAATGTGTATTCACCGCGGCGCGGTTCCGAACGGGTCGGAAACCTACGCAGCGGACTCCTGCTTCTCACGCAGCGCGTCGACGGTGCGAACAGCCTTCGACAGCGGGGCGTTGAACAGATATGCGGCGCCGAACAGCGAGGCCTTGAAGGCACCGGCCAGCTTGGCCAGCAGCACCTCACGGCTCTCGAGGTCGGCGAGCTTGCCAACCTCTTCCGCGGTCAGCGGCTTGCCATCGAAGTAGCCGCCCTTGACCACGAGGAGAGGGTTTGCCTTGGCAAAGTCGCGCAGACCCTTCGCGACGGCGACCGGGTCACCGTGCACGAATGCGATCGCGGACGGGCCGACGAGTTCATCGTCGAACGCCGTGATACCGGCGTTGTTCGCCGCGATCTTGGACAGCGTGTTCTTCACCACGGCGTACGACGCGTCGCTGCTGATCGAGCGGCGCAGTTCGCGCAGCTTCGCAACAGACAGACCGCGGTACTCAGTCAGCAGAACGGCAGTCGAGCTCTGGAAGAGTTCCGTGAGCTCGGCAACCGCGGCTTCCTTGTTCGCCATGGCCACTCCTTATGAATTCACAACCCGAGGCGGATGCCCCAGGCGGCCGCAGCCCGCAAGGAAAGGAGATGAAAAAAGCTCCGGCGCATGCGCACGGAGCTTGCCGATCAGAAGATCGGGAGGAACGTACACCTGCGCGGGTCGCCTCTTTCGAGGACCTTATTCCGGGCATGCCCGGAAACCTACGGTCTTTGGCTTGTCTCAAGCGTAAGCGAGGGCGGGCGGCCTCGACAAATCGAGACCGCCCGGCTCAGCTTCTTCCCAGTGCCGCACGATCGCCCCGACCTGCGGCGACGGCGTTCTCAGACGTGGTCGCGCCAGGTGTGCTGGGGGTCGTACCCGAGCACCCGTCGCGCCTTATCGATCGAGAGCATGGTGTCGTTGACCCCGAGCTCGCCGCGCACCTCGACGCCGGGGAACACCTCGGCGACGAGCTCGGCGTTGGGCCGCGTCATCACGGTGTCGGGCGAGGCGATGACGAAGGTCTCGAAGCCCGGCTCGGAGTGCTCGAGGCCCTTGAGCACCGCCTGGGCGGCATCCCGCGCGTCGATGTAGCCCCACAGGTTCCATTTGCGCAGCGTCGCGTCCGCGTCGAAGGCGGGGAACGCCGCGTAGTCGGCCACGTCCATCACGTTCGAGAAGCGCAGCCCGACGATCTTGAGGTCGGGGTACCAGCGCGCGAGCTGCTCGGCCTGCTTCTCTTCGAGCAGCTTGTTGAGGGAGTACACCGACTCGGGCAGCTCGACCGCCTCGTCGACGGGGATGTAGGGCGGCGGCGTGATGTACGGCAGGCCGAGGATCGTCTCGCTCGAGGCGAAGACGATGTTGCGGATGCCGAGCCGCGTCGCGGCATGCAGGACGTTGAAGCTCACGAGCGCGTTGTTGTGGAACGTCTCGGCGTCGCTCACGATGTTCGGCGCGGGGATCGCGGCGAGGTGCACGACGGCGTCGTACGGCGTGGCCCCGGTCGGGTATGCGCCGTCGCGCACACCCGAGAGCGCTGAGACCACGGCGCCGTAGTCGGTCAGGTCGACCAGGAGGAAACCGGAACCGCGCACACCCGCGCGGTCGAAGTTGGTCACCTCGTGCCCCGCGTCGCGCAGGTACTTCAGGACGTTGGTGCCGAGCTTGCCCGTGCCGCCGGTGAGCGCGATCTTCATTGACTGCTCCAAGGGATCGAATCGATACGACGACTCTCAGCCTAGCGAGCCGCGCACCCGCCTAGTCGACGGCAGGCTCGGGCGCGGCCGCGATCGGCGCGGCGTGCAGCCACACGTTGAAGACGGTCCGGCCGGGGGCGCTCTCGACCGAGATCGAGCCGTGGTGCGCGTCCACCACGGCCTTCACGATCGCGAGGCCGAGTCCGGTCGAACCGGTGTTCCGCGAGCGCGAGGTGTCGCCGCGCGCGAAGCGCTCGAAGAGCACGGGCTGGAGTTCGGCGGGGATGCCGGGGCCGTCGTCCGCGACGGTGACCAGCACACCGCCTCGGTCGATGCGCATGCCCAGCTCGACGGTCGTGCCGGCCGGGGTGTGCACGCGCGCGTTCGTGAGCAGGTTCGCGAACACCTGGTGCAGTCGGGCCTGGTCGCCGATCGCCTCGACGGGCTCGGGCGGCAGGTCGAGGCGCCACTGGTGGTCGGAACCCGCCGCATGCGCATCCGAGAGCACGTCGATGAGCAGCATCGAGAGGTCGACGGGCTCGTGGTCGAGCTCGCGGCCCTCGTCGAGGCGCGCGAGCAGCAGCAGGTCCTCGACCATGGCCGTCATGCGCTTCGCTTCGGACTCGATGCGGGCGAGCGAGTGCTGCGCGTCCGGCGTGACGACCTCGCCGGAACGACGGGTGAGCTCGGAGTAGCCGCGGATCGCCGCGAGCGGCGTGCGCAGCTCGTGCGAGGCGTCCGAGATGAACTGGCGCACCTTGCGCTCGCTCGCCTCGCGGACTTCGAGGGCGGATGCCACATGCCCCAGCATCGCGTTGAAGGCGCTGCCCACGCGCCCGACCTCGGTGCGCGGGTCGGTGTCCACGTCGGCCACCCGCACGCGCAGCGCGACCTCGCCGCGGTCGAGCGGCAGCGTCGAGACCGTCGTCGCCGCGCCGGCCACACGGTCGAGCGGGCGCAACGACAGCCTGACGGTCAGGAGCCCGAGACCGGCGGCCGCGAGGCTCGCGGCGATGATGGCGAGCAGCATCGTGACCGCGAGGTGCGCCGTCGTGGCCTCGGCCTCGTCGAGCGGCAGCCCGATGACGAGCTGCTGACCGCCGAGCATCGCCTGCGACTCGACCCGGTAGATGCCGAGGGTGCCACCGAGGTCGACGGTCGTGGGCGCGCGCTCCTTGAGCGCGGTCATCTTCGCCGCGAAGTCGGTACCGACCACCGGGCGCGACTGGATCTCGGTGCCGGTCGGCAGGTACGCGGCGTCGACGGCGCCGTTGGCGATCAGCACCGCGAAGGTGCCCCCGGGCTGGCCGGTCGCCGTCACGATGTCGGAGGCCGACGCGGGCGCCCCATGGGTGAAGCCGGCGACCGCGAGGTCGAGCCCCCGCTCGCTCGCATAGCCGAGCTGGACGTCGACGCGGTCGATCAGGTAGTTGTGCAGCAGCACCACGCTGACCGAGCCGATTCCGACGCCGAGCACGGCGACGAGGGCGACGACGGCGGCGACCAGCTTCCGGCGCAGCGTCCAGGAGCGGAACCAGGACCGCAGCCTCCTCGGCAGCAGGCGCACGGCATCCACCACCCCTCGGACGAGGTGCGGCGACGCCGTCTCGGTGTTCGTCGGCACCGAGGCGGCGGGCACGAGCCCGACCCCGTGTGCCGACTCGGTCATTCCGCCGCCTTCACCATGTACCCGGCGCCGCGCACCGTGTGGATCATGGGCTTCCGACCCGCGTCGATCTTCTTGCGCAGGTACGAGATGTAGAGCTCGACGACGCTCGAGGTGCCGCCGAAGTCGTACGACCACACCCGGTCGAGGATCTGGGCCTTCGAGAGCACGCGGCGCGGGTTGCGCATGAGATAGCGCAGCAGCTCGAACTCCGTTGCGGTGAGGCTGATCTGCTCGCCCCCACGGGTCACCTCGTAGCTGTCCTCGTCGAGCACGAGGTCGCCCACGACGATGCGCGGGTCGCTCGTGTCGGCGAGCAGCGCACGCGAGCGGCGCAGCAGGCTGCGCAGACGGGCGACGAGCTCTTCGAGGCTGAACGGCTTGGTGACGTAGTCGTCGCCGCCCGCGGTGAGACCGGCGATGCGGTCGTCGAGCGAGTCCTTCGCCGTGAGGAACAGCACGGGCGTCTCGTTGCCGCCCTCGCGGATGCGGCGCATGACCTGCAGGCCGTCGAAGTCGGGCAGCATGATGTCGAGCACGACGGCGTCCGGCTTGAACTCACGTGCGAGCGTCACCGCCTGGTGACCGGTCCCCGCGCTCTTGACGTCCCAGCCCTCGTAGCGCAGCGCCATCTGCAGCAGATCGGTCAGCGTGTTCTCGTCGTCGACGACGAGCACGCGGATCGGCGAGCCGTCGGCGTGGTGCAGATGTGCCTGGGCGGCGCGCGAGTCAGACAGGTCGATGCTCATTCTGCTGATTATCCGCCCGAGGTTCCGAGCGCCCTATGGCGAAATTATGTCTTAGCTGTGAACCGCGCCCCGGGTGTGTGAGCGACGGCCGAAGGCCTTGTCTCGGAACCCGTTGAATCAGGTCGAGGATGCCTTACTGCTGCCCGATGTCGTGCAGCACCTGGCGCATGGCGTCCGCGCTGCGGTGGAACGCCGCGTGTTCCGATTCGTCCATCGTCACCGGCAGCACCCGCTCCACGCCTCCCGCGCCGAGCACGCACGGCACCGACAGCGCGACGCCGTCCACGCCCTCGTAGTTCCGCAGCCGCGTCGTGACGGGGGCGATCATGTGCTCGTCGCGCAGAACCGCCTCGACCAGGCGCACGCCCGCGAGTCCGATGGCGTAGTTCGTGGCGCCCTTGCCGGCGATGATGGCGTAGGCCGACTGCACCGCCTGGCTCGCGAGATCGGCGAGCCGGGCGTCGTCGAAGATCTTGGCTCCGGTCTCGTCCGTCCATGCGCGGATGGGCGAGCCGCCGATGAGCGCATTCGACCACAGCGGGAACTCGCTGTCGCCGTGCTCGCCGAGGATCATCGCCGTGACATCGCGCGGTGCGATGCCGGCCGCCTCCGCCACGAGCCAGCGCAGCCGCGCCGAGTCGAGCTCGGTGCCCGAGCCGAACACCTGGCCGCGACGCAGGCCGGCGACGTCCTCGGCCACGACGGTCAGCACGTCGACCGGGTTGGTGACGATGATGTACACGGCGTCGGGTGCGCGCTTGATCATCTTCGGCATCAGGTCGCGGATGATGTTGGCGTTGATCTCGACGAGCTCGAGCCGCGTCTGACCGGGTTTCTGAGCCGCCCCCGCGGTGACGACGACCACGTTCGAGCCGGCGATGACGTCGAGGTCTCCGCTGCCGGAGATGCGGGTGCGGTGTGCGAGCGGCGTGCCATGGGCGAGGTCGAGGGCCTGCGCCTCCGCGCGCGCCGCGTCGAGGTCGTAGATCGCGATGTCATCCGCGGAACCGCGGATGAGCGCTGCGTAGGCGAGCGAGGTGCCGACCGCTCCCGCGCCGATGATGCCGAGCTTGCTGGTGCGCACGTTGACCATGGCTCCATCCTGGCCGCGCCCGCGCGGCGAGTCCATGGCCGGATGTTACGGACCGGTTCACGGCACCGGAAAACGGGCGCGTTAGGCTGGCGCTTCGGTCATCGGCGACCGGGAAGGCGGAGCATGGGGGCGCATCAGGCGGTTGATCCGGCCGAAGAGCGTGCCGCGCTGCAGGGCGGCATCCCGGCCCCGGCGCAGGTCGCGACCGGCGTCTGGACGTTGCCCACCGAGTTCCCCGCCCGCAGTCAGCCCCTGCGCTACACGCTCTCCTATGTGCTGCTCGACGAGGCCGGCGGCGTCCATCTGATCGATCCGGGCGTCGATTCGGATGCCAACTGGCATCGGCTCGAGGCCCTGCTCGACTCCCTCGGGCGCGCGGTCGCCGACATCCGCACGGTCGTCGCCACGCATCTGCATTTCGACCACCTCGGCATGGGCTCGCGCGTGCGCGCGGCCTCCGGTGCGCAGGTCGTGCTGCACGCGCTCGAGCAGCGCGCCATCGACGGCGAGTTCGGCGACGACGACGGCACGCGCCTCGAACGCTGGGGCGTGCCGCACGCGCGCCATGACGAGCTCGCGCGCATCACGGGGGAACGCCTCGCACGGGCGCGGATCACGGCGGACCGCCTGGTCGAAGGCGGCGATGTCCTCGACTTCCCGGGTCTCCGCCTCGAGGTCGTGTGGACGCCCGGTCACACCTACGGGAGCCTCTGCCTGCGCGACCCCGAACGGAAGCTGCTCTTCACGGGCGACCATGTGCTGCCCCTCCTGAATCCCGGCCTCGGCTTGGGCGGCCCGACGCCGAGCAATCCGGTCGCCGACTATCTGGATGCCTTGGCGCGGGTCGCCCTGTTCGACGACCATGAGGTGTGCCCCGGTCACGGCTACCGGTTCCACGGGCTCGGAGCACGCTGCGAGAGCCTCGCGGCGCATCACGAGCGTCGCACGGCCGAGGTCGCCGCGGTCCTCGACCGGCTCGAGCACCCCACCGTCTGGCAGGTCGCCTCGCAGTTGTACTGGAGCCTCGGCTGGGAGAACCTCTCCCACCATCTGCTCGACTCGGCGCTTGCGCAGGTCGAGATGCACATCGCCCGCCTCGGGCGCGACGCGGAATTGGAGATCAGGTCATGACCGACATCGCGCTGGACGACCGACGCAGGGTGCGCGAGTCCACCCGTGTGGACGGAGCGAACGCCCGCTCCTGGCAGTTGGTCTCGGCCCTGCAGACCCATGCCTTCGATCAGGCGCAGCTGGGGCGCGCCGATCAGATCGTCCTGGACCTCGAGGACGCGATCGACGGCTCGCTGAAGCAGGCCGCGCGCGCGAACGTGACCCAGTGGCTGTCCGCGGGCGGCTCGGCATGGGTGCGCATCAACGACTGGACGGCCCTCGACTGGTCCGATGACATCGCGGCCCTCGCCGGTCTGCCGGGCCTCGCGGGCGTGATGCTGGCGAAGACGGAGGCCGCCGAGCAAGTCACCGACACCTTCCAGCGGCTCGGCGGGGCCACGCCGGTGGTCGCCCTGATCGAGTCCGCGCTCGGTATCGAGTCCGCGGTGGAGATCGCCCGCGCTCGCGGCGCGTTCCGCCTGGCGTTCGGGTCCGGCGACTACCGCCGCGACACCGGAGCGTCCAACACGCCGCTGGCCATGGCCTACCCGCGCACCAAACTGGTCCTCGCCTCGCGGATCGGCGCACTCCCCGGCCCGATCGACGGCCCGACGGTGGCCAGCACGCACCCGGTGCTGCGCGAGCAGGCGGCCGACTCGGTCGCGCTCGGCATGACCGGCAAGCTGTGCCTCGACCTCGAGCAGCCGGCCGTGATCAACGAGTCGATGAGCCCGACGCCGGCCGATGTGGCCTGGGCGCTCGACTTCCTCGACAGGTTCGAGGCCGACGGCCGCGTCATCCGCGACGGCTCCGACAAGCCGCGCCTCGCGCGCGCCGAGACCATCCGCCGCCGCGCGGAGCTCTTCCGCATCGCGCCGTCGAGCTAGACCTCGGAGTAGCTCACGTAGGCGAACCGCCGCGAGTCCGGCGCCCAGCTGCCGACGTTCATGGCGCCCTGGCCGCCGAACACCGTCGCGAGATCGCGGCCGGTTCCGCTGGCCGGCGACGTCAGCCTGATGCGGACATCCGCCACGTTCTCCGGGTGCCCCTCGGTCCCCGCGGGGTAGCTCACGTACACGACGTGCGCGCCGTCGGGCGACGGGTGGGGGAACCAGTTGACGCGGGCATCGTCCGTGAGCTGGGTGACGGATGTCCCATCCGGTCGCATCCGGAACAGCTGCGCGTGCCCCGCTGCTCCCCCGGCACGCTCCGAGTTGAAGTAGACCCACTCGGCGCCGTCGGGCCCCGGCCCGAACTCGGCGCCGTCGTCCTGGAAGTCGTCGTCGGTGAGCTGCGCCTCGGCCGAGCCGTCGAGCGGCAGCAGGTGGACGTTCGTCCGCCGTGCGACGCCGTCCCACGAGAGCCCGATGTACGCGAGCGTCGACCCGTCGGACGACACCCCGTGCAGGTAGTGGTGGAAGTCGCCGCGCTCGTGCGAGACGCGCCGCACCCGGCCACCGGCGATCGGCACCGCATAGAGCTGTCCGTCCTCGGCGGACACGTACACGACCTCGCCGTCGGGCGACACGACGTGATCGTTGTTGATCTCCGGGATGTCGCCGAGGGGGATCTCTTGCAGCTCCGCCGTCGCGGGCGTCGCATCGGCTGCGACCCGGAACAGCCGGCCGTCGCCGTTGACCACGAGCGACCTGCCGTCCGGGGTCCAGTTCGGCGCTTCGAACAGCAGCGCGTCCGAGGTGAAGACCTCGTGCGCGGTGTCGTGTCCCAGATCATAGACCCAGAGCGTCGCCGTCTGGCCGGGCCGGAAACCACGTGCCATCAGCGCTTCCCCCTACAGCGCGAACGCTGCGCAGGTGGTGCGGCGGTGCGGGCGGAAGGCATTGGCTCGGTCACGGAGCGGTCCTCTTCTCCATCGAAGTCTGCGGCGCCGACGGCATCGGGCCGACGCCTCCATTGAACACCCTTCTGCCGGGCTTCAGGCAGAAGTTGCGGCGCCGCGAGCCGCCTCAGGCACCGTGGTTCAATGTGCTCATGTCCGACGTCGAGCGTCCCGCCCTGGTGGCATCCGAAGCGCGCGGACTGTTGAGGATGCTGCGCACCGGGCCGCCCCGGACACGGGCCCAGCTCGCCGAGCTCACGGGCCTCGCGCGCTCGACCGTCGCGGCACGGCTCGATGGCCTCATCAACTCCGGTTTGGTCATCCCCGCGGGTGATGAGCTCTCCAGCGGCGGCCGGCCCCCGGCGCTCCTCGCGTTCAACCCGTCGGCGCGCGTCGTGCTCGCCGTCGACCTGGGCGCCACTCACGGCGTCGTCGCCCTCACCGACCTGGCCGGCGACATCCTGCGGATCGAATCCGCCGAGATCACCATCGCCGCCGGCCCCGAACCCGTCCTCGACTGGGTCGTCAGCGCCGCACGCCGCGTGCTCAGGGCGAGCGGTCGGGCACGGCGCGACCTCATCGGAATCGGGGTCGGCCTCCCGGGCCCCGTCGAGCATTCGAGCGGCCGACCGATCAATCCCCCGATCATGCCGGGGTGGAACCGCTTCGACGTGCCCGGCTGTCTGCGGCGCCATTTCGACGTCCCCGTCCTCGTCGACAACGACGTCAACATCCTGGCGCTCGGCGAGCACGCCGTCAGCTGGCCGAACGAGACCGATCTCGTGTTCGTCAAGGTCTCGACCGGCATCGGCGCGGGCATCATCTCGGGCGGCCGGCTGCAACGAGGCGCACAGGGGTCGGCCGGCGATCTGGGCCACGTCCGTGTGCCTTTCACGGCACGCACGCCGCAGCACGGCGCGGTGGATGCCGACCTCGAAGCTCTCGCATCGGGCCCCGCGATCGCAGCGTGGATGTCCGCGCACGGCGCGCCGGCGCGAACGAGCCAGGACGTGCTCGAGGCGGGCCTGCGCTGCGACCCGGTGGCGGTGCAGGGCATCCGGCAGGCGGGCCGCGATCTCGGCGAGGTCCTGGCCACGGTCGTCAACCTGCTCAACCCGTCGATCGTCGTCATCGGGGGAAGCGTCGCGCGCTCGGGCGAGCACCTGCTCGCCGGCATCCGCGAGGTCGTCTACGGGCAGTCCACCCCGCTCGCCACGCAGACCCTCAGCATCGTGCACTCGCAAGCCGGCACCACCGGCGGAGTGCTCGGTGCAGCCATCATGGTGATCCAACGCGTGCTCGACGAGCCCGCGCCCTGAGACGGGAAAGGCCGATCCGATGTCCCTGCCTTCACCACGAACCCCCGAACCGACCGATGCGCCGGCCCTGCGATGGGGAATCCTCGCCACCGGCGGCATCGCGCGCACCTTCGTGACCGCACTGAACCGTCACTCGACCCAGCGCGTCGTCGCCGCGGCTTCCCGCTCACTGGAGCGCGCAGAGGGATTCGCCCGTGATCACGGGGTCGAGCGCGCGTACGGCGACTATGCGCAGCTCGTCGCGGACCCTGAAGTGGATGCCGTCTACGTCGCCTCGACGCACAACGCCCATCTCGAGCTCGCGCTCCTCGCGATCGGCGCGGGCAAGCACGTCCTCGTCGAGAAGCCCGCCGCGTTCACCGCCGCTGAGGCGCGGCGGATGCAGACCGCCGCCCGCGCCGCGGGTGTCCTGCTCATGGAGGCGATGTGGACGCGCTATCTCCCGCACATGGACGTCGCGCGCCAGCTCCTTGAGAACGGGGACGTCGGCGACGTGCGCCTGGTCCAGGCCGACTTCGGCGTCGACGTCCCCTTCGACCCGAAGAACCGCATGTACGACCCGGCGCAAGCAGGCGGCGCGCTCCTGGACCTCGGCGTCTATCCGATCTCGTTCGCCCAGTTCGCGCTGCCTTCGCTCACTCAGGAGCTGCGCCTCCACGTCGCCGGTGCACTCGCCGCGACGGGCACGGACGCTCAGGTCTCCTTGATGCTGGAAGCCGATGCCGCGAGCCATGCTCTGCTGCACGTGGGAGTCGGCGCACGCACCCCGTGGACGGCCGCGGTCTCCGGCACGCGCGGCCGCCTCGAGGTCGATCCGCCGTTCTGGGCTCCGTCCGCGCTCACCTTCCGGCGCGACGGAGCGGACCCCGAGCGCTACGAGGGCCATCCGACGATCACGGGTGGAGACGGCATGGCCTTCGAGGCCGCAGCTTTCGCGCGCTACGTGGCGGACGGTCTCACCGACTCCCCCCTGCACCCCTTCGACGAGGCGATCGCGGCGTTGCGCATCATCGACGACGCGCGTCGGCGGCTCGGCTACGCCGCCGGCCTGGAACAATGAGTTCCGTGACCGACCAGCTGCTCCCGCTCTTCGAGGTGCGGCGGCCGGAGCCCTCCAGCCATCTCTCCCGCGTCGTCGCCGACTCGAGCGATCGGATCGCGTGGCTGCGCGCACGCAGTCGCGGCATCACCGCCACCGACGTCGCGAAGCTGTCCACGCCTCGCTCCGTCGAGACCGCAGCGCGCGACAAGTGGTTCGGCAGCCGCTTCAGCGGAAACGCCTTCACCGACCACGGCAAGGAGCGCGAGCCGCAGATCGCCGCGTGGGTCCAGGACCATTACGGCATCGCGCCGTCTTCGCTCCTCTTCCATGCCGAGAGCGACCACCGTCATCTGGCCACACCCGACGGGCTGTGCGAGACGGATGCCGGCGAGCTCGTCCTCGCGGAGATCAAGACCACGAACAAGCCGTGGCGCTCCATACCCCGCAACTACCTGCGACAGATCTGGTGGCAGCAATACGTGCTCGGCGCCGAGCGCACCCTCTTCGTGTGGGAGCGTCACGAGAACTTCGTCCCGGTCGGCGAACCGGAATACCGCTGGGTACCGCGCGACGACAACGAGATCAACGTCCTCGTGAACCTGGCGACGCAACTCGTCACCGCCATCGATGTGCTTGCCAGGCAGCACCGCCCCGCCTACGAGCGCTAATAGGACGTCAAATGCAAGAAGGCCCCGATCTGAAACGATCGGGGCCTTCTTCATATATCTATGCGTTAAAGCGGAATGGCCACCCCGGGTGTGGGGTGGCCATTCGTTAAGGGGTGTTCGGCGGTGTCCTACTCTCCCACAAGGTCGCCCTTGCAGTACCATCGGCGCTGGGAGTCTTAGCTTCCGGG